>Ga0209572_1000328_pt1 | contig 80539 bp, 78 predicted proteins | sample EBPBio232012_DNA_FD_185867 | JGI IMG/M metagenome (GOLD analysis project Ga0209572, IMG submission 185867) | Wastewater treatment Type I Accumulibacter community from EBPR Bioreactor in Madison, WI, USA - Reactor 1_1/23/2012_ DNA (SPAdes)... | ecosystem: Engineered > Bioreactor > EBPR >...
GTGCGCTGCGCGATGGTGAGCAGCCGGGTCTCCGCGCCCGTGCCCGGATGGGTGTAGATCGTCTGGCGGCCGGTGACGGTGAAGCCTTCCGCTGTCAGCGTCTCCAGTCCGACATCGTAGATGCCGGAGGAGATGGCGCCCTCGATCTTGGCGGTGAGAAGCTGCTCGAAGGCGGTGAACAGCACGCCCTGAAGCTCGATGGTCAGCGCCAGCAGCCGGTTGAGGAAGGTGGTGATCGGCGGCAGTTCGTCCTTGATGCCGTTCGCATCCATCAACTTCAGGCCGGTGGCGGACTCAAAGCGCTCGAGCGAGCAGCCTTCGACCTTGCCGCGCACCAGCAGGAGATAGAGCTGGCGCAGCGCATCGCGGGCATAGGCGCTTTCCAGATTGTCCTCGGGGCGGAACAGGCCCTGGCCGCCGGTTTGGCGCTGGCCGCGGGTGATCGCACCCAGGGTGTCGAGGCGGCGAGCGATGGTGGAGAGGAAGCGCTTCTCCGCCTTGACGTCCGTCGCGATGGGACGGAACAGCGGCGGCTGCGCCTGGTTGGTCCGATGCGTCCGGCCGAGGCCCTGGATGGCGGCGTCTGCTTTCCAACCGGGTTCGAGCAGATAGTGGACGCGCAGCCGCGTGTTCCGCACCGAAAGCTCGGCGTGATAGCTACGGCCGGTGCCGCCGGCGTCCGAGAAGATCAGGATGCGCTTGCTGTCATCCATGAACGCCTGGGTTTCGGCGAGGTTGGCGGCGGCGGCGCGGTTCTCGACGACGAGACGGTCGCCGCCAGAAGACGCGCGCTTGCGGACGATGCGCCGCGAGCGGCCCGTTACCTCCGCCACCAGCTCGGTGCCGAAATGCTGGACGATCTGGTCGAGCGCGCCGGGCACCGGCGGCAGGGAGGCAAGCTGCGCGATCAGCTCGTCGCGGCGGGCGACGGCCTCGCGGCTTTCGACGGGCTGGCCATCGCGATAGACCGGCCGCGACGAAAGATTGCCCTCGCTGTCGGTGAACGGCTCGTAGAGCTGCACCGGGAAGGAATGGGCGAGGTAGTCGAGAACATATTCCCTCGGCGTGATGTCGACGCGAACGTCGTTCCATTCCTCGGTAGGCAGGTCGGCCAGCCGGCGTTCCATCAGCGCCTCGCCCGTAGAGACGATCTGGATGACAGCGGCATGGCCGGCTTCCAGATCGCTGGCGATCGACCTGATCAGCGTCGGCGTCTTCATGCTGGTGAGCAGATGGCCGAAGAAGCGCTGCTTGGCGCTCTCGAATGCCGAGCGCGCGGCGGACTTGGCCTGCCGGTTCAGCGTGCCGGTGGCGCCGGTGATATTGGCTGCCTCCATCGCCGCGTCGAGGTGATTATGGATGATGGCGAAAGCGCCGGCATAGGCATCGTAGATGCGGGTCTGCTCGAGGGTCAGCGTGTGCTCGACCAGTTCATATTCCACGCCGTCGAAGGAGAGCGAGCGGGCGGTGTAGAGGCCGAGCGCGCGCAGATCGCGGGCCAGCACCTCCATCGCCGCGACGCCGCCGGCCTCGATCGCCTCGACGAACTCGGCGCGGGTGCTGAACGGAAAATCCTCGCCGCCCCACAGGCCGAGCCGCTGGGCGTAAGCGAGGTTGTGGACCGTGGTAGCGCCGGTCGCCGAGACATAGACGACGCGGGCGTTCGGCAGCGCGTGCTGGAGCCGCAGACCCGCGCGGCCCTGCTGGGATGCGGCAACGTCACCGCGCTCTCCCTTGCCGCCACCGGCGTTCTGCATCGCGTGCGCCTCGTCGAAAATGAGGACTCCATCGAAGTCGGAGCCCAACCATTCGACGATCTGCCGGACGCGCGAAACCTTCTCGCCACGGTCGTCGGAGCGTAGCGTGGCATAGGTCGTAAACAGGACGCCTTCCGGCAGCGTGATCGGCCGCCCCTGCGGGAAGCGCGACAGCGGCGTAACCAGCAGCCGCTCCATGCCGAGCGCCGACCAGTCGCGCTGCGCGTCCTCGATCAGCTTGTCGGACTTCGAGATCCACACCGCCTTGCGGCGGCCCTGGAGCCAGTTGTCGAGAATGATGGCGGCGGACTGGCGGCCTTTGCCGACGCCGGTGCCGTCACCGATCATGAAGCCGCGCCGGAAGCGCGCGGCGTTCGTCGCATCCTGGCGCGCGGCGGTGACGACATCGAAGGTGGCGTCCACCGTCCACGATCCGGCAAGATGATCGGAGTGAGCCTCGCCGGCATAAATGACGGTCTCGAGCTGCGCGTCGGACAGCAGCTCGTGGATATTGACCGGGAGGTGCGGCCGATAGCTCGGTCTGGGCGGGGCGACCGAAGCCATCGCCGCCGATTGCACCAGCCTGGTGGGGTGCGCCAGAGAACCGGCAATACGGATCGCCTGCAATCCGTATTCTTCATAGATGCCGTCGGACAAGCGGCCGCCTTCGCCCGCTAGGCCGTCCTGGGTCTCGTAGGAGAGTGGCAGGCCCTCCGGCTCGGCCATCGGCACGGCAGCAGGGACGGCCTTGGCGGTGCGGTTGATAAAGCCGCGCACGCTGCGAGGGACGGAAGCCGCGACAGTCGGGACCGTGAGGGAGGGATCGATGGCGAGCCGTGTCGGCAGATGATCGTCGAGCCAGCCCAGCAGTGTGGCGGCGTCCGAGGCAACGCCGGGCGCGGCCGGGAACACGGCCGGATCGTCGGCGGGCCGCTTGTCGATGACGGTCAGCCGCGTCGGAAACGTCGTGCCGTGTTTGGCATAGACCGCGCCGTCGATGGCGGCGGAGAAGACGATGCGCCCGCGTGCCTGCAGGCGAATGAAGGCGTCCCGCCAGGCCAGATTGTCGGGTGCGAAACTGGCGCCGGTGATCGTCACCAGTCGTCCGCCGGGAGCCAGACGCGCCAGCGCCGAGGCGACATGGCGATATGAGGTGTCGGCTATGCGGCCTTCGACATTGGCCATCGCCGAGAATGGCGGGTTCATCAGCACGACGCTGGGCGTGACGGCGGGATCGAGATGATCGTCGATCTGGGCCGCGTCGAAGCGGGTGACGGGAATGGCCGGGAAGAGAAGCGACAGCAGGCTGGCGCGTGTATCGGCCAGCTCGTTGAGGACGAGCGTGCCGCCGGCGATCTCGGCGAGGATCGCGAGCAGGCCCGTGCCTGCCGACGGTTCCAGCACCCGGTCGACCGGAGTGATGGCCGCGGCGTGGGCAGCGACAAGGCTGAGAGGGATCGGCGTCGAGAATTGCTGGAAGGTCTGGCTCTCCGTCGACCGCCGCGTATGCGTCGGCAGAAGGGGGGCGATTTTCGACAGCGCGGAAAGGCGGGCCGCCGGAGACCCGGCTTTGCAGAAAAGCGCACGTCCGTATTTGCGGAGGAACAGGACGGTCGCCGCCTCGCAGGCGTCATAGGCCGTCTTCCAGTCCCAGGCGCCGGTGGAATCGGATGCGCCGAAGGCGGTCTCCATCGCTGCGCGCAGGGCAGCGGCATCGACGCGCTTGCCGCATTCGAGAAGGGGCAGCAGCAGACCAGCGGCCGTGAAGATGGCAGCGGCGGGTTCGCGATTGGGGCCGAGCGGAAGCTGCGCGGCGGCGGACGCCGTCGCGGATGCGGAAATCAGGGTCATGATGTGAGCCTTAAGGAGAGCGGGAACGGGCGAGCCGCGCAGCGCTCTCTCTCGACCGCACCGGCTCAAACCCGTCCCGGCCGCCCTCTCACTTTCGGGACGCCGGCATGGAAAAAAGCGCCCGACCGTGAGGTGGGGCGCTTTTCCGCGGATCAGCTCCAGTGTCCGTCCGCGATCTCGCAGGCGACGAGCGCGCGGGCCTTGCGGATGAGGTCATCGCCGCAGGTGTCGATGTGGCCGAAAAACCTGGCGCGGGCGCCGTTCGCGGCCCAATCGGCATAGGCGCAGTATTCGCGAGCCTCTGATCGGAAGGCCCGCATGTCGTTGGCCCAGTGCGGCTTGGGCTCGATGACGACGGTGATGCCGTCCCTGGTTTCCGGCCAGGGCAGAGACCGTTCGCGCGGCGGATGCTGGCGATCCGCCGCGAAGATGGCGTCGATGTCGGTCATGGCGCCTCTCCCGCGTCGGAACGCACGAAGCCTTCCGGATCGCCGGGATCGGGCGGCAGATAGGCGTCATAGGGATTGCCGTCGGCGAGATGACCGAAGGGCGTGAAGACGTAATCGCCATCGTCCCTCCCCACGGCGCAGATGACGTAGCGCGGGCTGCCCGTCACCGCGTCGAGGCATTCCATGAGAGCGAGATTGCCGTCGCCCGCTGCGCGCAACAGGGTCTGGAAGTTGCTCCGGGCGTAGGAGGGGATGCTCATAGCGCTCCTCCCACGCTGGAGATGGTCTGGTCGAGCCAGCCATCGGTGTAGATCCAATCCACGGTCTCGCCGGTAGCGAGGTCGAGGACATGCGCGCCGCCGCCGAACCCGTCGAGCCGGGGTTTCGAGCAGGTGTTGGCATACTGGAATCCCCATCTGCCTTTGAGGCCGAACTCGGCGGCGCAGCGGTTCACGAAGTGGATGAGGCGTTCGGGGTCGCCGGTCACGTCGTCGCGCATCCAGAGTTGGCTGCCGCCATGCTCCGGTTGGATCGAGAGGAGGAAGCCTTCGGAGGGTGGTTCCTCCGATGCGCCGTCCTCGGATAGGCGATTGTAAAGATCGAGCGCTCGGGCGGCGTTCTCGGGCGTGCCGACGTCGAGCAGGCACGAGAAATGGGTGAAATAGTCGGCCATGACAGGCTCCTGAAACGAGAAAGCCCGGCGCGATGGCCGGGCTGAGTTGGGCTGAGGGATGATCGAAGACGGTCAGTAGCCGAACCGCCAGGACGGCCAGGGCTGGCCGTCGTCGGCGGCGGCGACGGCTTCCGGCAGGTAGCCGTCATCGCCTTCGACCAGGGACGGATCGCGCACCGGCGTCTCGTCGATGATGGTGACGCAAACGACGAGGCCGTCTTCGACTTCGACGTGAACGGGCACGAGATACTGGAAGACGACGCGGCGCGTGGCGGACGGGGCGGGTTCGATCATGGAAGGTCTCCTTGCGACGATGCGGGGAAGCGACTCCAAGCCGCTTCCCGCCGTGAGGTTCATTCGGCCGGGATCGTGAGGGCGTCTTCGTCCTCGATCTCGTCGGCTTCCTCGTCGTCGCGATCCTTGCTGAGGAAGTCCGGCAAGGCGGCATCGTCTCCGGCGTCTGCCTCCGTGCCCGGTTCGATGGTCTGCCCATCATCGAGGTCGACCATGCGCAGCGGCTCCGGCAGCCAGCCGGTGTCGGCCAGCAGGCGCTCGGCCTCCTTGGCCATGTCACCCTTCTTCAGATGGTCGATGAGTTGGGCGGCCCGCTCGCCCGCGCCTTCGCGCACGGCTTCGAGGATGCGGGGCTTGGTGACGCGGCCGAGATAGTTGCCGACCGTCGGCCTCCAGCCCGCCGCCACCATGTCGAGGCCGGTGGCTCGCGCCAGCCGGTCGGCCTGCGAGAGGCGCACGTCCAGCCCATGCTGGCTGACGCCCGATCCGCCGTAGGGATTGGGCCGCTCGAACAGGGCGTTCACGCCGTAGCTGACGCAATGGGCGAGCAGATCGAGGCGCGTGCCGGGGTCGAGGAGGGAGAGCCAGTCCCACAGGGCCTGGTCGTCGTCGGGAACGTGATCGCCCCAGCGCTGATGTCGCTCGGCGACCTCGCGCGCGGGCGTGCTGTCCTTCAACTCCTCGGACTGTGCCGGGAAGAAGACATGATTGACGCGGGCCTCGAGGCAGCCGGCCGGTGCGGTGCGCCGGAAGGTGTCGCTGACCAGCTTGTGCAGCAGCATGGTCATGGCGACGTCGGGATGTTCCGCAACGGCGTTGCGCAGAGCGAGGGTGCGATGCGCGGTCAGCTCAATGACGAGGCGCTCGGGCAACGGCTTGATGCCGTCCTCCTCATCGTCCTCCGGTTCCGCGGGCTGGCCGCTGATGGTGATGACGGTACGTTGAACGGCGGGCGCCGCCTGCTGGCCAGCCTCACCGTCAACCTCCGGCGCATCGCTGCCTTCGGTCTCGACGGGACGTTCATCCTCGGGGCGGACATAGCCGCGATCCACTGACAGCGAGCCGTCGGCGTCGAGGCTGATGAAGACGCCGGCGACGGCGATGTCGGCCGGATCGTAGATCGTCGGGCGCTGCTCGAAGGCGTCGAGGGCCTGTTCGATTTCGCCGAGACGTGCGTCGATCTCGTCCGGCAGCTCGTCGGCTTCGGCATATTGGGCTTCGAGCCGGTCGTATTCGTCGCGCAGCGCTTCGCGGGTGGCGCGCTCCTCCTCGGTCAGGTCGACCGTGACGCCAGCCAGTTCGCGAAGCCCATGCTGGTGGCCGTAGGGAAAGCTCAAGGCGGCCTCGACCCATTTCCAGCCTTCGCGCGCGATCTCGTCGGCGGTGGTCTTCAGCTTGTCGGCCACCATGCGGTCAAGCAGGGCCGGATCTTGCAGCCATCCGCCATCGTCCGACTGGAACAGGTCGCGCAGCACGATGCCGCCGGCCGCCTCATAAGCCTCGACGCCGATGAAGACGGCTCTTTTGTCGGAGGCGCGTACCGAGGTCTCGGTCAGCATCCGACGGATCTGATAGGGCTCCTTCTGCCAGCTATCCTTGACTGCCTCCCAGACCTGCTCTTGACGGGCATGGTCGGAGCTGACGGTGAAGGCCATGAGCTGTTCGAGCGTCATGCCGTCGTCGGCATAGATCTCGAGCAAAGTGTGCGAGACGGAGGCGAGGCGCAGGCGCTGTTTCACGACATTGACGCCGACGAAGAAGGCGGCGGCGATGGCTTCCTCGGTCATGCCCTTGTCGCGCATGGACTGGAAGGCGCGGAACTGGTCGAGTGGATGCAGCGGCGCGCGCTCCATGTTCTCGACCAGCGAGACCTCGTCGACCAGGATGTCGCTGTTGGCGTCGCCGACGACGCAGGGCACCGGCGTGGTCTTGGCCAGGCGCTTCTGCTTCGCGAGCAGTTCGAGCGCGCGATAGCGACGGCCGCCGGCGGGCACCTCGAACATGCCGCTCTCGGCGCCATCGGCGTCGAGGACCGGACGGACATGGAGGCTCTGGATGAGACCGCGACGGGCGATGGACTCGGCCAGCTCCTCGATCGATACGCCGGCCTTGACGCGCCGGACATTGGACTGGCTCAGCACCAGCTTGTTGAAGGGGATGTCGCGCGCCGACGACAGGGTGATCTTCTGAATGGCAGTCGCCATGTTCGTTACTCCGCGACGGGCGGCCGGGAGCCTCTCTCTCGACCTCCAACCCGTCACGAAGCGAAGCGCCGCCCTCTCACTCTCAGAGGGCAGCGCCGGGCGGGCGGAAAGGCGTAAAGTCGGCAGCCGGCTTCTCCGCCTTTCCGGTTTTTGAAGATCGTCACGCCGCCTGCCGTTCGTGGTCGGCTGCATCGACGTCGACGCCCGGCAGGAACCCGAGCAGCCAGTCGGCCGCCTTGCTGGCTTGGGAAGCGGCGCGCACGATGGCGCGATTGTCCTCGCGCAGCACCTCGAGCCAGGAGCCGATATAGTCGGCATGGCGGACGGTGGGTGTGATGCCGAGCGAGGCGCAGCAGAAGGCCGCGTTGATCTCGGCGACCAGTTCCTCGAAGGCGTATTTCTTAGAGCCGAAGGAACCCGAGAAATCGCGGTTCAGGCGCGAGGGGTGGCCTGTGGCGTGCCCTAGCTCATGCAGGGCCGTCCTGTGCCAGTTGATCGGCTCGAAATACGCCTGGGGCGGCGGCACCTGCACATAGTCATGCGCCGGGGCATAGAAAGCGCGGTCCCCGCCGATGCGGAAGTCGATGCCGGTCGCCCGGATCAGGGCCTCGACCTGCGGCTCGATGAGGCCGGGCGGAGGTGGGGGAGCCACGATGGCGACATCCTCCGGCAGGCCATCGCATTGCGCCGCGTTGAACACCGTGAATCGTTTGAGGAACGGGATCGCGGCGGCTTCCTCGCCGGCCTCGCGGGCGCGGCGCCTCTCGTCCTCCGGAGAGAAACGGTCGGCATAGACGACGGTGGTGCCGCGTTCGCCCCGGCGGACATTGCCGCCGAGTGACAGGGCCTGGCGGAAGGTAAGCCAGCTTTGGCCGGGAAAGCCGTGCTGGATCACCGCACCCCAGAGGATCAGCACATTGATCCCCGAATAATACCGCCCGGTCGCGGCGTTCCTCGGCATGGCGAGGGGCGCCTTGACCGAGGCCGATCCCCAAGGCTGGACCCAGGGGAAGCGGCCTGCCTCCAGCTCGGCGATGATCTTGCTGGTGATGTCGTCGTACAGGCTCGCCCGATCCGAGCGGGGGGTTGCGCTGGCGTCTTTCCTGAACATCGCGGTTCTCCGCGACGGGCGCCGGAGACCCTTCTCCAGTCCTCAACCCGTCACGGAAATCCCGTCTGCACTTTCACTCTACTGGGGGCGTTGCGGGGCTCCCCCCGCAGAAGGGGTGGGCCGAGACCCTGGCTCGGCCGCAGGGGAAGGCTTTCCCCCTTATCCGGTCCCGTCCCTTCAGAAGGGTTCCTTGAAAAATGTCAGAAAACCGGGTATGTTTCTAACAGGAGAAAGATCATGACTCGGCTGACCGAACAGATTTTGTCGCATGCGACCGGCTTGCCCGAAGGCGCTCCTGTGTCCGCCAAGAGTCTGCTGCACCTCGGAAACCGGGCGGCCGTGGATCAGGCGTTGTCGCGCCTGACGGAGCGCGGGCAGCTCATCCGCGCCGGTCGTGGCGTCTATCTGCGCCCCATCGCCAGCCGGTTCGGCACACGCACGCCTTCGGTCGAGCAGGCTGTCGAAGCCCTTGCAGCCCAAAAGGGAGAGATCATCGTCTCGAACGGCGCCGCCGCGGCGAACGCCCTTGGCTTGACGACGCAGGTGCCCGTCCGCTCGGTTTATCTGACCTCCGGGCGCAGCCGAAAGATGCACCTCGGCAAGCAGGTCGTGGAATTGCGGCACGCGCCGCGCTGGCAATTGGCCTTGGCTAACCGGCCGGCAGGAGAGGCCGTGCGGGCGCTGGCCTGGCTCGGCCCGGAAAAAGCAGAAACGGCGCTCAAGACGTTGAAGAGGAAGATGCCGCCCGGCGTGTTCGGCGAACTGGTCGCCGCCGCGCCGCAGCTTCCGACATGGCTCGCGCAGAGCGTCGGAAAGGCGGCGTATGGCTGACGTCTTTCTCCAGCTTTCGACCGAGGACCGGCGCGACGCGCTGGGTGTCGCGGCCGATCGTTCGGGCCGTCCGACCCATCTGCTCGAAAAGGATGTGTGGGTGGTGTGGGCGTTGGCGACCCTCTACGCCGCGCCGCTCGGCGAACACCTGGTGTTCAAGGGCGGTACGTCGCTGTCGAAAGCCTATCACGTCATTCGCCGGTTTTCGGAAGACGTGGATCTGACCTACGACATTCGAGCGATCGCGCCCGATCTTGTCGGGGACAATGGCGAGGGTCTGCCGAAAACGCGGAGCGAAGAGAAACGCTGGTCGAGCGAGGTCCGTCGGCGGTTGCCGGCCTGGGTCGCGGAAACCGTGCAGCCCGTGATCGCAAAAGCTCTGGTCGCCGAAGGTCTGGCGGCGGCCATCCGCGTCGAGGATGACAAGCTCTTCATCGACTATGAGGCGACCGCGGCCGGGTCCGGTTACGTGGCTCCGAGCGTCATGCTGGAATTCGGCGCTCGATCGACGGGTGAGCCGGCGAGCCTCCGCGAAGTCGTCTGCGATGCGGCTGGCCTGATCGACGGGCTGGTATTCCCGACGGCCCGGCCGCGGGTCATGCACGCGGAGCGAACCTTTTGGGAGAAGGCGACCGCCATCCATGTCTTCTGCCTCCAGGAGCGGCTGCGCGGCGACCGCTTCGCACGGCATTGGCACGATGTTGTCCGGCTGGATGAAGCCGGCTTCGCAGAAGCTGCTTTCGCCGATCGCGATCTGGCCAACGCTGTCGCCCGGCACAAGTCGATGTTCTTCGCGGAAAAGGCCGCCGATCGCACGCCGATTGACTACGCAGCGGCCGTCAGCGGCGGCTTGCAGCTCGTGCCGGTCGGCGAAGGTGCGAAGGCGCTGGAGGAGGACTATGCCCACATGGTCGAGGATGGGCTGCTCTTCGACGACGCCGAACCCTTCGAGGCGCTTATGGCGCGATGCGCTGACATCGCAGCCCGGGCTAATCGAGCAAGCTAACAAAGACTGGGCCACGCCGTTAAACGGTGTGACGACGCGGAGGGGCTATGTATCTTGAAAAAGTTATTCTCAGCAATTTTCGCTCCTTCGAGCAATCTGAAATTCCGCTCTGCAAAGACCTGACACTTTTTGTTGGCGAGAATAACGGCGGCAAAAGCAACGCTATTGATGCGATCCGCCTCCTGACCGCGCCGTTGGGCGGGCGCCGGGAGCTTTATTGTGAAACGACTGATATCCGATTTGGAAGCACGGAGCGGAAATTCGAGGTCAGCGCGAAATTCACGGAGTTGAGCCCTGCTCAACAAGGTCGGATGATATCGGCCGCAACCGATGCGGCTATTAGCGGGTGTATCTTCGGTCTGAAGTATGATGAGACGACCGGGCGCTTTCCGGTTCGGCCTGCGCTTTGGGCAGGGCATCAACAGGGCAATCCCGAGCCGGGATGCCACGAGATGATCCGCCACGTCTATCTGCCGCCTCTGCGTGACGCGAAGCGGGCGCTTGCCTCGGGCAATCCCACGCGCATCTATGCTCTCCTAAATCACTTCCTGGAGGGAGGTGACCCGGAGGCGCTGGCCAAGACGCTCCGGCGCGGGGCGGAAGCTGATATCCTCGGCAAGGTCGGTGGAGCCGTCGAGATTGGGCTCAGTGCGCTGACGGCCGGCGTCAGGCGACAGGCAGCGTCACTCGGTTTTGCAAGCGACGAGAAGTTGATCGATATCGCGCGTGATTTGCGCTTTAAACTTGCAGATCACGGCATCGAACCTGAAGATCTCCGTTACTCGGGACATGGTTATGCGAACCTTCTTTACATGGCGACGATCGCCGTCGAACTGGAAAAGGTAAACGACGCTGATCTAACGCTCTTCCTTGTTGAGGAACCCGAGGCGCATCTGCATCCACAGCTTCAGGCTGCGGTTCTGAGTTTCCTGGACGAGCAGGCCGAGAAATCCCGCAAACCGCGGGAAGGCCACCACGGACCTGCGGGCGAATTGCAGGTCATCGTGGCGACCCACTCGCCGAATCTGTCGGCGTGGGTGGAGAGCAAGAAACTCGTCTTTTTCCGCTCATTCCTTCCCGCTCCTGCAGGGGTGGCGCCGGCTGGAGCAGAGGAAGAGCCGCAACCCCTCGCCGGTGTCCCCGCGGCGATTATGCCGGAGATCGAGCCGAATCCAATCATGCCGGTTGGCAGCGCGCGCCGTTTAACGCGCTGCATCCCGCTAGCGGCGCTGGCACTCGACCCGGTGGAGCGCCGCAAGGTCGATCGCTATCTGGATGTGACCAAATCGGCGTTCCTGTTTGGCGGCCGCGTCCTCCTGGTGGAAGGCATCGCCGAAGCGCTACTGCTTCCTGTCATGGCGAAGAAGATCGTCCTGAAGGACGATGCCGATAAGCTTCGCCTATTCCGTTCGGCCGTCTTTGTGCCGATCGACGGGGTCGATTTCCGGCCCTACACCAAGCTGCTCCTTTCGCCGTTCAACGAAGTCCGGATCGCGGATCGGCTCGTCGTTTTGACGGATGGCGATGGTGGAGAAGTGGCGGAAGGGGAGATGATACCTGGCGCCGCGCGCAAGCGCGATCTGGAGGCGCTTGCCGTGGAACTCGGTGCGGGCGACCTGCTCGAGGTCGTGATCAACGACTATTCGCTCGAAACAGAGTTAGTCCGCGCCGGCAACGCCGCGGTTCTCAAGGAGGTCTATCTCAAGCTTCACACGCGTTCGGGTGACAAGTGGGACGCAGCGATCGCGCAAGCTGGGGTTGCCCAAGCGATTGCCATCCAGAAGCTCTTCGAGACGACGCGCAAAGGCGACTTTGCTCAACTTGTCGCGGAGGAGATCAATAAAGGCACGGCCTTCACGGTGCCGGCCTATCTGAAGACGGCGATTGAGGCCTTGGTGAAATGATCACCAAGGTGTTCGAACCGACCGAGGAGCAGCGCCGGGTGATCGAGCACACGGGCTCAGCGTTCATCGCTGCCTGCCCCGGCGCGGGGAAGACCCGCGTCATGGTCGAGCGAGCGCGGAAGCTTCTTGGCGGCAGGCCAACGGGTCGCGGTATCGCCTTTCTGTCGTTTACCATCGCCGCCGTCTCCGAATTGGAGGACAGGTTGCGTCGAGAGGGGCTCGTAGAGACCCCAGCGTTCCCACACTTCATCGGGACGTTCGATGCTTTCCTATGGCAATTCCTCATCGCGCCATTCGGCGTCGACGGCTGCGATGCCAAGCCGAGACTGATCCCCGACAAGGACGATCGCACCATACAGCCGTTTGCGGCCGCGCAGGCTCTGCCGCTGGAGTGCTTCGACCGGGTGACGGGCAACGCAATCCCGGCCATGATTCAGCGCCACGGCTTTCGCGGAAAAATCAAAGCGCATGAGACGACGGCACGAAACATGCGCGCGCGCTTTCTGGAGCGCGGCGAACTCGACTTTGCCGATGCGCGTTCCTTGGCATTGGCCCGGTTGCGTGATCTGGCATGCGGCGCGATCCTCGGGCCAGCATTTGCGGCGCGCTTCCTGGAGCTAATCGTTGACGAGGCGCAAGATTGCAATCCGGCGGACCTTGAGATCATCGCCTGGTTTCGTGCGGTCGGCGTTCCCGTCAAGGTCATCTCCGACCCGAACCAGGCGATCTACGGATTCCGGGGCGGTGTGACGCAGGAACTTGGTCAGTTCGCAGAGACTTTCAGCGCAGCCGAGCGTCTCCCCATGAGCGGAAATTTCCGTTCCAGCAAGCACATCGCGAAGGGTGTGGTGGCGTTGCGTGCGCCGGACAAGCGCGCGGTGGTCGATGAGGCACTGGGAGAACATCGTGAGGAACCAACGGCTGTTCAAATCTTGTCCTACTCCGGCAAGGGCGTTCCGTCATCGATTGGCGCTAGGTTTCAGGAACTGACAGCCGCGATGGGACTCGACGCGCGAGACTGTCCAGTTGTTTCCGCGACGCGGCGGACGGGGGCAAACGCGCTCGGACACCCTCAAGATTCAGGGGTGCGCGATTTGAGCTACAGGCTGGCGGTCGCGGTAAGTGATTTCCACTTTTCCTTCGAAGTCGGCAGCAGGAAGGAGGCGCTAGTCGACGTTCATCGGATTATGCTTGAGTTGGGTGGGCAGTTGGACGGGCAGACCTATCACCAGCACATAGTCGATAGTGAAATCGGTCCGGAGTCGTGGCGGCCTGAAGCGCTTGCGTTGGTTCAAGCCCTCCGCTTCACACCGGATCGGTTTGCGACGGCGGAAGCATGGCATGACGAGGCCCGCCGATTGCTTGCCCCACTGCTTCCGGCAGGTGGCCAATCGATCAATCAGCGACTTCGCCGAAATGGAGACTTGGACAAGGCGCTTTCGGTCGCGCCTGCGGCCGGCCATCCGGCCCGCACAATCCACAGCGTCAAGGGGATGGAGTTTCCGGCAATTTGCGTGGTGATGTCGCCCAGGACAGCGAAGAGCATCATCGATTTCCTGGCCGGAGCCGCTCACGGCGACAACGAGGAAGCTCGGAAGATCTACGTTGGCGCGTCGAGGGCACAGCGGTTGCTGGCTATCGCGCTACCGAAGACGCAAGCTCCACGCTTGCAGGGCTTGATGGCGGGAATGGGCGGCTCGGTCGAGCTAATCTCGCTTTAGCACTGCTCGCTACTAAGCCACGGCCGTCGATGGGAGGCGCCGCAGTGGGCGAGCCTGTCACCGAATACGGGCGGCATACGTGACAATCGGACATGTTGGTGATAGGGTGAGCTCGTGAAATCGGCGGAATGCACGGATCGAGACGGATTGTTTCCTGCATCCCTCGCTTGACGATAGTCCCCGAAAGTACCGTTTTTGGGGTTTTCCCGAAAAACCCAATGATTTCAAAAGCCGGCCGTTTTGGCGGGACGGTTGACGGTATATCGCCGTAAAAAATATTTTTAATGGTGTTATTTCAATGATTTAGGATGTCAATTGATAATAGAGTGGGAATAGGCCGAAACCTCGCCATCGCCTTGGCCACGACGGGCCTCGCCTTCGGTGCGTCGGCCCAGGAGCGGCCCGATCCCGACACCCTCACCGCCGCTGGAGACGGCCCCTATCTGACGCCGGGTTGGTCGCGCGGCTGGCTGGCGCGTAGCGTCTCGCCCGACCTGACACCTGTGGAACAGCGCGTCGCCCGCACCGGTCAGATCACGGTGGCGGCGGTTGGCGACGTCCCCGCCTTCACCGTGCCGCTTCGCCCCATCACCGCCGGGCCGGCGCCGGACACCCTGCCGCTGGATCCGTCGACCCGCCTGATGGTGCTGGCCGACACCCACGGCGAATATGAGATCGTGGTCGAGTTCCTGCGCCGCCAGGGCGTCATCGACGCGGACCTGACCTGGGCCTTTGGCGACGGCCAGATGGTGGTCACCGGCGACATCTTCGACCGAGGCGCCCACCAGCTCGAAATCCTGTGGCTGTTCTATAAGCTCGAAGCCGAGGCCCGGGAGGCCGGCGGCGCGCTGCACGTCCTGTTGGGCAATCACGAGAACATCGTCCTGCGCAACGATCTGCGCTACCTGCACCCGCGCTACGTCGAGACGGCCCGGATTCTGGGCGTCGAGACCTATCCTGACCTCTTCGCGCCAGAGACCCTCTTGGGAGACTGGCTGCGCTCACGCCCGGCGGTGCTGAAGCTGGGCGATATGCTGCTGCTGCACGGCGGCATCTCGCCCCAGGTGCTGGACGCCAATCTGACCGTCAGCGATCTCAACCGGCTGGTGCTGGCCAGCCTGCAGACGCCCGTAGCCCGCCGCAGCGAGCTCGATCCCCAGACAGCCTTGGTCGCCGGCTCGTTCGGCCCGCTGTGGTTCCGCGGCTACTTCCCCGAACAGGCCACGCTGGAGCGCCCCTATATGCCGACCGCCGAGGTCCAGCGGTCGCTGACCCAGTTCGGCGTCGAACGCATCCTCGTCGGCCACACGGTGATGGATCAGGTCACCCCGCTCTACGACGGTCGCGTCATCGCCGTTCAGGTCTATCCTGACCGCGACGATGAAACTGGTCTGCCAATCCTCGAAGGTGCCCTGCGCGATCAGGGCCGCTGGTTCCGCGTCAACGCCCAGGGCGAGCGCGTAATGCTGGAGTTGGACGGGGATTGACCCTCGCGGTTCGCCGGTCGGGGGTCAATCCGCAAAGTCGGGTGCGCGCTTCTGGAGGTTGGCGGCGACCGCCTCCATCTGGTTCGGCGTCCCGATCAAGGACCCCTGCTCCCGGCTTTCGGCCAGCAATATCTCTTCTACGCCAGCTTGGAGCGCCAGGTTCGCCAACCGCTTGGCCGCCCGGATCGCCTCGGGGTTCCGCACCGCAATCTCGCGCGCCAACGACAGGGCGTCAGCCACCGGATCCTCGGCGGTGCGTGTTGCAAAGCCCAGCCAGACCGCCGCCTCCCCCGAGAATTCGCGGGCCGTATAGATCAGCTCACGCAGGATATCGTCCTGGACCAAGCCGGACCAAAGGGCGAACCCGGCCATGTCCGGCACGATCCCCCATTTCATCTCCATCACCGACAGACGCGTATCGGGGCGAACGAGGCGAATATCGGCCCCCGACATCAGTTGAAGCCCCCCGCCGTACGCCACGCCGTGCACCGCCGCGATCACCGGCACGGCCAGGCTTCGCCAGCCCCAGCAGACTTGTTGAAAGATATTGGCCGGCCCATGGGTGCGCGCCATGATGTCGAAGTCCGACCCGGCCAGCCCCGCCATGGAGGCCATATCGAGTCCCGCGCAGAAGGCCCTTCCGTCACCCGACAGGACCACGGCCCGGAGGCCAGCCATCCCGGCCAGTCGGTCGATCGCCGCGGCCAGCGCCTCGATCATCTCCGGGTCGAGCGCATTCATCTTCTCGGCTCGGGTCAGGCGGACGTGCGCAACGCCGTCCTCGAGGGTGATGCTGACCCGGCCATTCATGGATGCTGCGCCTCGCCTAGGAACCCGGCGTGCGGAAGTGGCGCGCATCCACCCGGGAGGTGGCGGGATTGACCGCCGCTTGTGCCGGCGACGCCTCAATTGAATAGCGCGTGTCGTGGCAGTCGCCGGGCTGATCCGGGACGGCAGGATTGAAGATCATTACCACGGCAAAATCATAGCCGTCGGCGTTGAAGACGCCGTCGCTACCGAGCGGCGTCACTTCGACCTGGCCATTGCGCACGCCCAGTCCGGTCATCTGCAAGCCGCCACGGCTGTCCAGCCGATAGCGCTGTGGGCCGCCGGCACGGATCTGGTGATAGGCTGCGCCGAGCTCCTGAATCTGGCCTGACATCGAGCTGCGCGAACGCTTGCCGCCGCCAGCCAGCGACACCGCCCCATCAATCCGCGGGGCCATCAAATAATCACGCGCGAAATTCTGGATACGCCAGGTCTCGGCCGCCTGCGGCAGGGTCGTCCCAACCTCGCCCAGGGTCGCCGTCATGGTCTCCAGACCGTCCAGGGTCGCAGCATTTTCCCAAAGGCGGGTCACGATACGGGGACCGTGCCGATCGGCCAACGATTGCAGCAGCGTCCACTGGCCGTAGTTGTGGCCATCTTCTGTCGTGGTCCAGCACAGCTGGGGCGCTCCGAAATCGGTTACGGCATAGCGAGCGGCGTCTTCATCCTCACCCATGGTCGCCGTCTCGATCCATGAAGCTGTCGATTCATAGAGCCATTGCAGGCCCTCTTCGGAATCGTAGCCATACTGGACCATGTGATTGAACTCGTGAGCGGCTGTGGCGCGCATGAGGCGCATTGGATCCTCGCCTTCGTCACGCCCTTCACTCAGATTGTTGTCGATGACCAGAATGGTGCGCGAGGCGGTGCGCTCACGAACAGCCGCCGTCTGCGGATTGTCAAAGATCACCTCGACCCCACGCATATAGCCCATCGTGCCTTCGCCGGCGTCGGCGATATAGGCCCGCAAGCGCCCGTCGGCATCCCGCACGGGCGCGCTCCAGCCCAGCTGATGGATCTGGGTGTCGAACGCCCGCTGAATCGCTTCGGCTGTCGCCTGGGCATATTCGGGCGTCGTGCGGTCGCGCCCACGCAGGGTGTACATGAGACGGAAGTCGCGCGTCTCGATGGTTTCCATCGGCCCGCTGAGCGTGACGGGATTCTCCGACTGGGCGCGCAGTTCATCGACGACGCCGGCATCGACATTCGACACCTCCAGCACATAGGCCCCCGACGACGCACCGTCGGAATAGCGCGTCATGTTCAGCACATACCGACCCGACGTCGGCACCGTGAAGGCGAAGGCCGAGTTCAGGGTTCCCACAGCGCGATCGTCATTGAGGGCAACGGGAAAACCGTCCAGTCCATTCAGGGTAATGACCGGATCGAGGCCCTCATCCACCGCGTCAGCCATGACCAGGATGGTCTGCCCGGCCGTCAGGTCCAGCGGATAATCCCGCTCCGGCGTCCTGTCGTCGATCTGACCCTCGTAACGGGCAATCACCGAGCGGGTGATGGTGTCGAAGTTGAACGGAGCATGGGCGTTCGGATCAATCGCCATAGACAACACGGCCTCGCCGGCCCCTTGCCCTCCGAACGTCCCCACAACCACCGTGTAACGCCCAGGTTGGTCGGCCCGATAGACGATCTGCGAGTTGAGGCTGCCGTCGCCGCGATCGTCGTTTTCAGCCACCGTCTCGCCGGTCGGGCTGATGAGGGTCAGGGTCGTGTCCAGTTCCTCCGACACCGCGACGGTGGTCGCGACAAAGGGTTCACCGGCCGGCAGATCAACCTGATAGCGAACCTCGGGCTGACGGCGCGACAGGGAGGCAATCGCATCTTGAAGCGTTCGCGATCCATACGACAGCCCGACATCCGCCCCGTAGAACAGGTCCAGCGAATAATCACCCGTGGCGTTGCTGAAGCCGGACACCGAAACCGTGTAACGCCCAGGCCGCTGGGCGGCATAGATGATGCGCGAACTCAGATCGCCCGGCGCGACATCATCATTCATCGCCACCTGACGGCCGTCGGGGCCGCGCAGGGTCAGCACCGTATCCAGGCCGGACGGCCCATAGGCGGTCAGGGTGACGACCTGGCCGGCAGCCAGATCAAAGCTGTGTTCGGCCCGTGGAGCATTCCGGGTCAGGGAGCCCTCATAGTTCGGTCCCGGCTGAGCCATTGCCCATGAACCGGTGGCCGCCAGGACAAGCGCGGCGAGCGCGACACTGGTACGCATGAGATCATCCCCCTGATGAAGCCCCTCTGGCTTCCTGGACCGTCTAGCTAGCCTGACCGACAACGGCTTCCAATGGGCAAGCCCTGTCCAAACATGACGGCGTTCAGAAAAGCGCGACGAGGCACCGGGCCGTGAGCTCTGCCGACGCCGAAGTCTGGTCGGTTGCAAAGTGGCCTTCAATCTCCAGATTCGGCGCGAACCGGACGAGGGCCTTCTCGTCCGCCACGCCTCGGCTTCATCTAGTCAGCGCGCGCCGAAGTCGCGAGGGCGGCGAGCTGCCTTCCAATGAACTCCCGCGTTTGCGGGTCAGTCAGGATCATGGTCTCGTGATCCACCTTGGCGGAGACCTGACCGATGATGATCTCGGGCTTGTTGAGCGTACGGGCATCCAGGAACACCAACACCTGCCGCAAATGGTACTGGCACCGGGCCCCGCCGATCATGCCCGGCGAAGCGGTTTGGATGGCGACGGGCTTTCCTACGAATGGCTGAGGGGTCGTGCGCGACAGCCAGTCGAGCGCATTCTTGAGGCCGCCTGGGATGGAATAGTTGTACTCTGGCGTCACGATGATCACGCCGTCAGCCGCGCGGATCGCATCGGCCATCTCCGTCACCTGGGCCGGGATGCCCTCGCCCTGGAGGTCCATGTCGTAGATCGGGAAATCACCAATCGACCCGAGTGACTTGATGGTCACGCCCGCAGGTGCCAGCTCCGGCAGGGCTCGGGCGACCGCCGCATTGAACGACGCCTTGCGCAAACTGCCGAGCAGGACGACGAAAGTGAGCGGGCGAGAGTCGGTCATGGGGTTTCCATTGAATATGAGAGAGCCGGGCGACGACCCAGGGTTACAGATCAAACCGCCGGCGGATAGACCCGGCGCACTTCAAGCCTTCCGGCAGCTGTCGGGTTCAGCAGATCCCGATTGCCGGTGTCGAGCCAGTCCAGGCCGTGATCAGGCTCCAGAAGGACGACCTGGCGGTCGTGATAGGGCGCAATATCCGGTCCCGGCGTACAGGTCAGCATCGAAAAGGCCCCCTGTTTCATCACGCCGGCAATCCAGAAATCAGGGTGGGCTGGCATCTCGAACAGCCACTTGGTCTTTTTCTTTTCTCCGCGCTGGGCGTCGGTGAACTCATAGAAGCCGCAAGCCGGAATCAGGCAGCGGTCGGCCGCTGAAAAATCTCGGCCCTCCGATCGGAAGTTGAAGACGGGCCTACCCGTCGGACCTTTCCAGGCCCAGGGAGTCATCATCAGCGCCAGATCGCCTTCGTGCCTGGCCACGATCGGAGCCCTCGCTCCAATCCAGACGTCTCCGGGTTCCAGGTTCGGCTTGCCGAAGGGATAGGTCAGATCACCGCCCAGCCGCAGGTGGGAAAACAGGCCCTCCGCCGGTGGCTTGAACACATAGTTGTTGCACATGGCCGCGCGACCCTAGTTGCCGGTGCCGAACCATTCGAGCGCAAATCCGTGCGGATGGCCGCGCGCCAGAACCTGGCGCTGTCCGCCTGGCCAGGTGGTCAGGCTCAGCTCGGCCCAGCGCCGACCTTCAGAATCGGGCGCGGAGGCCGCTTCATAGGCCAGCCAGGCCAGCGGTGCGGTCTCGGCCGCGGCCGCCCCGACGACCTCCAGATGGGCTCGCACCTGCGCCTGGCCCACCGGCGGAAAATACTGCAATGCGATGGTGTGCATGACGACGCGGCACACGCCGGGAACAGGCTCAGGCGTCAACACCCGCTCCAGCCACTCGGCCCCGTCGGCGGCGGTCAGCGGCGGCGGAAACGCCCGAGCGATCTCAAGCGCCGCCTCCAGTCGCGCCAGACGCTCGCGCTGGTCGGCCCAGACATAGGCAGTCAGCCGCCGCGCCGTCTCGGGCCGGGTCGGATCCAGCGGATTGAGATCCACGCCCTGACGCCCGACGATGCGGACGCCGCCCTGCGGCGGCGGCGGCCCGGTCCAGCGCGGCACCAGTTGCACGGTTGAGCCCGCCGCCCCGGCCCTCACCCCGCCCAGATCAAACCCGTAGTGGCCCAGATTGAGGTTCAGTCCGGCGCTGGAGCCCAGCTCGTACAGATCAGCCGGCCAGCCGAACCGCTCGGCCAGAACCAACAGCCCCGCCATCAGGGGGGCCGAACGGCCGACCTCATTAGTCTGGGGCGGACTTTTCAGCCAATCCAGGATGAAGTCTGACGCCTGCTCCAGACCCTGCCGGATCGCGGCCCACAGGGCGTCATCATCCGGCGTCTCCTGCGGCGGCCAGGCCTCTGTCACCTCCGCCACCGCGCCGTCCCGCGCCAGGGCGTGCAGAGCCCCGCAAAGTCGGAGCGGCAAGGCGTCCGCGTTCGCGCGCGGATCGCCGGGCCAGCCCAACACCCGCCGCCCGACCTCGGACCCATCTTCCAACCGCTCGGCGATCAGCGCACAGACCTTGGCCGTGAGCGGCGAATCCAGCCCACGGCACACACCCGCCTGCTGGCGAAAGGCCTCACGGACGCTAGCATCGCTCATCTGCGCCCCAGCGCCGCCAGATAGACCTCGGAGGATCCCTTGCGGCTGGCCGCCGGCTTGATGAATTTCACCTCGTCGAACTCGGCCCGCAGGGTTTCCAGCAATCCCCCGGCGTCGCCGCCCTGGAAATTCTTGGTCACAAAATTTCCGCCGGGCTTCAGCGTGCGAATGGCGAATTCGGCCGCCGCCTCAATCAGGGCGATGATCTTCAGGTGGTCGGTCTGACGATGGCCGACCGTATTGTGGGCCATGTCCGACAGCACCAGGTCGGGGGCGCCGCCCAGGGCTTCGATCAACTGTTGATCGACGCCGGCATCGGTGAAATCGGCCTGGATCAGCACCGCGCCGGGGATCGGATCGACCGGCAGCAGATCCACGCCCACCACCGCCGAGGCCCCCTGTTTCAGCGCCACCTGCACCCAGCCGCCGGGCGCACAGCCCAGGTCGATCACCCGCGCGCCGCGTTTGATCAGGTGCAGCCGCTCGTCCATCTCGATCAGCTTGAACGCCGCGCGCGAGCGCCAGCCCTCGGCCCGCGCCCGCTCGGACCATTTGTCGGCCAGCTGGCGCTTGATCCATTGCTGACTGGACAGGCTCTTCTTGTCCGCCGTCTTGATTTTCTGGCCCATGCCGCGCCCGGCCGCTGTCCCGCCCGAAGGCGGCCTGACCATGCGCCGGCGTTCCTGATCGTCACTCATGGGGCTGGTCTAGGCCCTTCGCCCGCATTCCACCACTCCCGAGCGAAATCCCTAGTACCCAAAACCTAACCCCTAGAACCTTGCCCCACATCTTTCGGCGCGCCATAGCACCCGCCCGCCCGAATCCCCTGCTAGACTGAGTGGAATGGCCGACCTCTTCGATTTCACCTCCGAACCCGCCGAACCCAAGAAGGCACCTGAGCCCGCCGCCGCCCCGGCTGAGCGGCCGCAGGCGCTGTCACGGCCGGAGCCGCACACGGAGCCGACCGCGCCCGCCAACGCCTCCGGTTACGGCGCTGACGCCATTGAGGTGCTCGAAGGCCTCGAGCCGGTCCGCAAACGGCCCGGGATGTACATCGGCGGCACCGACGAGCGGGCGCTGCACCATCTGTTCGCCGAGGTGCTGGACAACGCCATGGACGAGGCCGTGGCCCGTCACGCCAAGTCCATCACGGTCGAGCTGGACCGCGACGGCTTCCTCGCCGTCACCGACGACGGTCGCGGCATCCCGGTCGATCCGCATCCGCGCCACCCGGACAAGTCGGCGCTGGAAGTGGTGATGACGGTGCTGCACTCGGGCGGCAAGTTCTCGGGCAAGGCCTATGAGACCTCCGGCGGCCTGCACGGCGTCGGCGTCTCGGTCGTCAACGCCCTGTCCGAGCATCTGGAGGCCACCGTCTGGCGCGACGGTTTCGAACACCAGCAGCGGTTTTCACGCGGCCTGCCGCTTGGCGGTCTCGAAAAGCTTGGCCCGTCGCGCCGCAAGGGTACCCGTATCCGCTTCCGCCCCGACGATCAGATCTTCGGCCAAGGCGCGGCTTTCAAGCCGGCGCGGCTGTACCGCATGGCCCGCTCCAAGGCCTATCTGTTTCGCGGCGTCACCATCGAATGGCGCTGTGACCCCGAGATCGCCGGCGAGACCCCGGCCAAGGCCACCTTCCACTTCCCCAACGGCCTGGCCGACTATCTGGCCGAACGCATCGGCGAGCAGGAGACCGTCACCCAGGCCTTCTTCGGCCGCATCGAGCGTAAGGGTGACGCCGGCGCGGTGGAATGGGCCGTCACCTGGTCGCCCGCCGGCTTCGGCGACCATGACAGCTTCATCCAGTCCTACTGCAATACCGTGCCCACGCCCGACGGCGGCACCCATGAGGCCGGGTTCCGCTCGGCCCTGTCCAAGGGCCTGAAGGCCTATGCCGAGCTGGTCGGCGAGAAACGCGCCGGCATCCTGACCGCCGAAGACACCGTTTCGGCCGCCGGGGCCCTGGTCTCGGTCTTCATCAAGAACCCGGAGTTCCAGGGCCAGACCAAGGACCGGCTGTCGTCGTCCGAGGCCCAGCGCCTGGTCGAAAACGCCCTGCGCGATCCGTTCGACCACTGGCTGACCGAAAGCCCGGCCCGCGCCAACGCCCTTCTGGCCTTCGTCATCGACCGCGCCGAGGAGCGCCTCAAGCGCCGCAAGGACAAGGAGGTCGCCCGCGCCTCGGCGACCAAGAAGCTGCGCCTGCCCGGCAAGCTGGCCGACTGTTCCCAGAACGCGGCCCAGGGCGCCGAACTGTTCATCGTCGAGGGCGACTCGGCCGGCGGCTCGGCCAAACAGGCGCGCAATCGCGCCAACCAGGCCATCCTGCCCCTGCGTGGCAAGATCCTGAACGTCGCCTCGGCCACCGATGAAAAGGCCCGCCAGAATCAGGAACTGTCCGACCTGATGCTGGCGCTGGGGGTCCAGTCCGGCCCGCGCTTCCGTCTGGACGATCTGCGCTATGAGCGGATCATCATCATGACCGACGCCGACGTCGACGGCGCCCACATCGCGTCCTTGCTGATCACCTTCTTCTATCGCTCGATGCCCGAGATGGTGAAGGCGGGCCGGCTGTTCCTGGCCCTGCCGCCGCTCTATCGGATCAGCCATTCGGGCAAGACCGAATACGCCCGCGACGACGCCCACAAGGACGAGCTTCTGGCCACCGTCTTCAAGGGCAAGAAGCCCGAGATCGGCCGCTTCAAGGGCCTGGGCGAGATGAACCCGTCCCAGCTCAAGGAGACGACCATGGACCCGGCCCGGCGCACCCTCGCCCGCGTCCTGGTCGAGCCCGGCCACGAGGGCCAGATCGACCAGCGCGTCGAAACCCTCATGGGCAAGAAGCCCGAGCTGCGTTTCCGCTTCATCCAGGAACACGCCGCCTTCGCGGCGGACGATCTGGACGTTTAGCCGGACCCTTGCATCCATCGGGCCGCCTCGACGCCTCTTATCGCTGGAGACGAGAGGACACCGCCAATGATCCGACAGCTATCGGCCCTTTGCGCCGCCGTCATCGCCCTGGCCTGCACGCCTGTGACGGCGATGGCCCAGCCGGGCCCGCCGCCCGATCCGGCCGCTGTGCCCCTCAGCGCCGACCAGAACCGCGCCGTGGTTCTGTCCCTGGCCCAGGTGCTGCGCGAGCGCTTCGCCTTCCGCGATCGCGGCACCATCGCCGCCAATGAAATCGAAGCGATGGAACAGCGCGGCGAGTTCCGCGACGCCCACACCGCCGCCGAGCTGATGGCCCTGATCAACAGCCGGATCGCGCCCGTCGTCAACGACCGCCACTTCCGTGTCCGTTACATGGGCCCCGAGGCCCTGGCCGGCTTCCACGAAGGCCCGCCGGCGCCGGAGGACCTGGCCGCCTTTCACGAGGAAATCCGCCTGCGCGGGGCGGAGATCCCCGAGGTTCGCTGGCTGGCCGGAAATGTCGGCTATCTGCGGATCAGTATGTTTCTGGACGCTCCGCCCGTCACCGAAAAGCTGGAAGCCGCCATCGGCATCCTGGCCGCCACCGGCGCCCTGATCATCGACGTGCGCGGCGCGCCGGGCGGCGAGCCGGCCGGGGTCGCCAATGTCATCGGCCACCTGATCGATCACCCCACACCCACGGTCCATATGTTCGATCCTGCCGGCCCGCCCGAAGGCGTCACTCTCGTGGCCCAGCCGCGCACGCCCGCCTACGTCGGCCGCCCGGTCTATGTCCTGATCGACGGTGAGACCGGCTCCGGCGCCGAGGAGTTCGCCTATGACCTCCAGGCCATGGGGCGCGCGACCCTCGTGGGCCAGACCACCTGGGGCGGCGCCACGCCGGGCGGCTACCTCCCCCTGACCGAGGGGTTCGCCGCCTTCATCCCGATGATGATCGTCACCAACACCATCACCGGCACAAACTGGGAAGGCATCGGCGTGCGCCCCGATATCGAGGTTCCCGCCGACCAGGCCCTCGACCACGCGCACCGCCTGGCGCTGGAGGCCATCCTTCGGGACGCAGACGGGATCCGCCGCGCCATCGCCGAAGAAGGTCTCGCCACCCTGACGCCTACGCCCACAAACTAGCCTTCAACAGTCTGCTCGCCGCCGCCTGTCCTCCCCGCCTCTCTCTTTTTGGGAGAAGGGGCCGCGACGGATTCACCGAGCTTGGGCTGTGCGGCACCCGGCATATCGTTAGTCACGGCTCATCACCGGTCACCCGCCGAACATTGACTTTTCGGCAGGAATCTTTATGTTGCACTGCACCACGGAACAGGAAGGCGAATCCGCGCCGCCCGTTCGCCCCAACTGGGCGGTTCCGCGAAGCCTGAAGACCGATGGCGCCCCGAACCGCGGGCCGCTGCGTCACATCCTTCCTTTCCGCACAGGATTTCATGACCGAATTCACGAAACTGGGCCTTTCGGCCTCCACGCTCAAGGCCGTGGCCGACACCGGCTACACCGAGGCCACCCCCATTCAAGCCCAGGCCATTCCGGTGGCGTTGGCCGGGCGCGACGTCCTCGGCATCGCCCAGACCGGCACCGGCAAGACCGCCGCCTTCACCCTGCCGATGGTCGATCGCCTGGCCAACGGGTTCGCCAAGGCCCGGATGCCGCGCGCCCTGGTGCTGGCCCCGACCCGCGAACTGGCCGACCAGGTCGCCGAGAGCTTTGCCAAATACGCCAAGGGCACCAAGCTGAGCTGGGCCCTGCTGATCGGCGGCGTGTCGATGGGTGACCAGGTGTCGACGCTCGACAAGGGCGTGGACGTGCTGATCGCCACGCCGGGCCGCCTGCTAGACCTGTTCGATCGCGGCAAGGTGCTGCTGACCGGCGTTCAGATCATGGTCGTCGATGAGGCCGACCGGATGCTCGACATGGGCTTCATCCCGGACATCGAGCGCATCTTCAAACTGACGCCGCCGCGCCGCCAGACCCTGTTTTTCTCGGCCACCATGCCGCCGGAAATCACGCGACTGACGACCCAGTTCCTCAAGGACCCGACCCGCATCGAGGTCGCCCGCCCAGCCACGACGGCCGACACCATCACCCAGTATGTCGCCCCCATCGGCTCGGCAGACCCCAAGGCCAAACGCACCGCCCTGCGGATGCTGATCGAGCGTTCCGAAATCAAGAACGCCATCGTCTTCTGTAACCGCAAGTCCGAAGTCGATATTGTCGCCAAATCCTTGAAGGTTCACGGCTTCGATGCTGCGCCGATCCATGGTGACCTGGACCAGAGCCTTCGCATGAAGACGCTCTCCGACTTCCGGTCGGGCGAGCTGAAGATCCTGGTCGCGTCCGATGTCGCGGCGCGCGGCCTGGACATTCCAGACGTCAGCCACGTCTTCAACTACGATGTGCCGCACACGGCCGACGACTATGTTCACCGGATCGGTCGGACCGGTCGCGCCGGGCGCACCGGCGAAACCTTCATGATCCTGACACCTGCGGACGACCGCTCGTACGACAAGGTGCTCAAGCTCATCAAGAAGACGCCTGAGACGCTGGATCTGGAGCTCGACGTTTCCGAGTTGAAATCGACACCGCGCCAGAAGGAAGACCGCAAACGGACGCGACGCGACAACCGCCCGCGTCCGATCGCTGAGCATGGCCAGACGGCCTCGATGCAACCCATCGAAGCTCCGGCCCGGTCACGCCGCAAGGCTGCCGAACCGGCTCCGGTCAAAGTCAGTGACCCACCTGCGGTGATCTCGGCCCAGGACGAGGCCGCCAAGGCTCCCAAGGCCGACAAGCCGAGCCGCACCCGCAGCGGACGTGTGCGCAAGGCCGACGCTTCGGAGGCAACCCCGCCAGATACGGCGACGGCCAAAGCTACGCAGGACGAGGAGCGTCCGCTCGGACGCGGCCGGGGTCGCGGTCGCGCCGGTGCCGATGTCGAACCGGCCCGCACACCAGGCTTCGGCGATGCCACGCCCGCATTTCTGTTGCGGCCTGCTCTCAAAAAGGAACCGGCTTAATCCCGCCGTTACTGTTGTCAGCCTAGTGTGTGGTGCCACGGTCGGAAGAACCCGGCCTAAAGGGACACCGAATGACAGCAGACGTCGATACCGCGCTTCGCAGCCCGGCCGCCTATGAACTGGCCAAGAAGGCACTCCAGGAAATGGAGTCTGCGAGCGTTTGGCCGACGCCGCTCAATTTTGAAATCTGGCTGCATTCACTGAGCAGCCCCGAGAGCGGCCTTGCCAACGAGTTGCGCCGCATTCTCGCCAACGGCCCGCTGACGGAAGACGAGTCCGAACGCCTGGCCGCCGACTTCCTGCCCCGGGCGCGCCTGTCGGATGAGATCCGCGACGCCGGTGCCCAGTTGTCACGTGAATTGAACAGCGTCGCCGGTGCCATCGCCGACGCCCAGAAAAATCAGGCGGCCTACGGAGAGACCCTGGCCGAGGCCGATCAGAATCTGTCGTCGGGTAGCAACATCGAACAGACCATTCGCGATCTGGCCGTCGCGACCCGCAAGGTGTCGGCCGATAATGCCTCCCTGGAACAGCGCCTGTCAGAATCGACCCGCGAGGTCGGCAAGTTGCGCGAGCATCTGGAGCAGGTCCGCCGCGAGGCCATGACCGACGCCCTGACCAAGCTGGCCAACCGCAAGGCCTTCGACGATGAACTGGCGCGACAGTGCGAACGGGCCGCCGAACGCGGCCAACCCCTGGCGCTGGCCGTCCTCGATATCGACCACTTCAAACGCTTCAACGACACCTGGGGCCACCAGACCGGTGATCAGGTCATCCGCTATGTCGCCAGCGTCCTGTCCCGACTGGCCGTGCCACCGCGCGTGGCGGCCCGATACGGCGGTGAAGAATTCGCCCTGATCTTCCCGGCCGAGGCCGCGAAAGACGTCGCTGGGGCCCTGGAAGCCACGCGGCGCGAGATCGCCTCACGCGCTCTCAAGCGGCGCTCGACCAACGAGGACCTTGGCGCAGTGACGCTTTCAATCGGTCTGGCCCAATGGCGGCCGGGCGAAACCCCAGCCTGCCTGCTCGAGCGGGCCGATGAGGCGCTCTATGCGTCAAAGCACGCCGGGCGTAATCGCCTGACGCTGGCGACCAATGAGACCAAGGCCGCTGCGGCCTGACGGCTATCCCCGCCCCCTGCGGCCCGGCTAGACTGCCCGCATGAGAAGTCTCGCCTTCAACATCGCCTATTGGCTGCTTTCGATCGTCTATTGTCTGGCCGCCGCCTTCGCCGCCCTGACGCCGGGCCGGCGCGCCACCCAGTGGATCATCCGCCGCTACGTCAAACGCATGGTTCAGGCCATGCGCGTCTTCGCCGGCATCCGCATCGAGGCGCGCGGGAAGGATCGCCTGCCCACCGGGGCCTTCATCATCGCCGCCAAGCACCAGAGCTGGGGCGATGGCTTTTCCGTCTATGACCAGTTCGACGATCTGGCCTTCGTCACCGGCGACCATCTGGAGAAATTCCCGCTTCTGGGCACTGTCCTGCAAAAGCTGGGCGCCATCGTCGTCAACAATTGCGGTGGTCATGAAGCGCGCAAGGCCCTGGCCCAGTCCGCCGCCCTGGCTCACCAGGAAGGCCGCAAGATCCTGATCTATCCCGAGGGTAACCTGGCCAAGGTCGGTGAGAAATTCCGCTACCGCTCCGGTGTCTGGCATATGTACCGCGACTTCGATATGCCGGTGGTACCGCTGGCGACGAACCTGGGTCTGTTCTGGCCGCAGGAAGAGTTCCGCAAAAACCCCGGCATGGCGACCATCGAGTTCCTTGACCCGATCCCAACCGGCCTGGCCAAGGCCGAGTTCATGGCCCGCCTGGAAGCCGCCATCGAGGCCCGCACCGCCGAGCTGGTCGCCGAGGCTACGGGACAACCCGTCACCCCCGCCGTCGCGGTTCTTGCGCCCGATGAAGTGAAGAAGCAGCGCCCGACAGCCGATTGATCCTGTTGTCAGACCTCTGTTTCAGGCCCACATCTGACCGCTGAATCAGGGGCGCGCCATGCAGACGGATCTGACACAGGGTTCCATCACCCGGCACCTGCTCGGCATGGCCGCCTTCATTGGGGTCGGTCTGATATTCCAGACCCTCTACTACCTGGTGGACCTGTATTTCGTCGGCCATCTGGGGGCCGCCGCCATCGCCGGCGTGGGTCTGGCGGGTATCGCCTTCTTCCTGGCCATGGCGCTGGGCCAGATGGTCGGGGTCGGGTCCCTATCGCTGATCGCGCGGGCCATCGGCGCCAAACGGCCCGAGGAGACCGACGCCGTCTATCGCCAGAGCCTGTTGATCTCGCTGGGCCTGTCGCTCGTCGTTCTGGTCGGCGGTTATCTGGCGGCCGGTCCAGCCATGGGATTGCTCGCCGCCGACGAAGCGACCCATCAGGCTGCGACCCATTATCTGTACGGCTTTATCCCGGCCCTGGCGATGATGTTCCCGACCGGGGCCATGGCCTCAGCCCTGCGCGCCGCCGGCGTGGTGCGCCAGCCCATGCTGATCCAGTCCGCCACCGTCATTATGAACATCATCCTCGCCCCGATCCTGATCGCCGGCTGGGGCACGGGCGTTCCCTTGGGCGTCTTCGGCGCCGGCCTGGCCACGACCCTGGCCTCGCTAATCGGCTTGGTCGGTTTCGCCCTGATGTTCGAGCGGGTTCAGACGTTGATCCGCGCGCCGCTGCGCCTGGCTCAGCCAGACCTGGCGGTCTCGGGCCGCATCATCGGCATCGGCCTGCCGTCAGCCGGAGAGTTCGCTCTGATGTTTCTGACCGGCCTGGTCGTCTATGCCGTCATCGGTCACTTCGGGCCGGAGGCTCAGGCGGGCTACGGCGTCGGATCGCGCGTCATGCAGGCCATCTTCCTGCCGGCCATGGCCATCGCCTTCGCCGTCGCCCCAGTCGCCGGCCAGAACTTCGGCGCCGGGCAGGCCGACCGCGTACGCGAAACCGTCAAACGCGCCGCCCTGTTCGGCTCGGCTTTGATGCTGGGCCTGTTCGCCTTCTGCCAGATCTCGCCTCACGCCCTCGTCGCGCCCTTCTCCGCCGACCCGGCGGTGGTGGATGTCGCGGCGACCTTCCTACGCATCATCTCGCTGAACTTTTTGCCCTCAGCCCTGATCTTCACGGCGTCGGGCGCCTTCCAGGCTCTGGGCGACACGCGCCCGGCCCTGATCGGCAGCGCCAGCCGGCTGATCACCTTTGCCGTCCCCGCCATCTGGATGTCGACGCAGCCCTGGGCCCAACTGCATTACGTCTGGATGCTGTCGGCCGCCTCGGTCGTCTTGCACGCCCTGATCGTGCTCGCCCTCTTGCAACGACAGCTCAGGATCAAACTGGTTGGTCTTTCGCCTGCGCCGGACGCCGTTTCGGCTTCGGCCTGAGCGCCACTTCGGCGGCCCGCCGGGCCCAGGTCACGGCCTCGTCAGCGTCATCGACCGCCCCGTCGGGCAGCGACCAATAGCCCATCAGCATCGTCTGGCCGTCCTTGGTCGCATAGCTGAACTGGCGAGACCCGGCCGCCGCCATGTCCTCGGCCAACGCCGCATCGGCCTTCAGCCAGACCTCGCCGTCATCCAGAATCGCGAACATGGCCCCGTTGAACTTGACCCCGGCCGCGCCGAACATCCGCTTGATCTCGATGGCCCCCAGGTCCTTCAGGTGATCGCGCACCCAGTCCCCAAAGGCCGGATCATAGGCCATCAGTCCGCCGGCGCCGGCACGATGGTGACGCTCTCGCCGCAGCCGCAGGCGTCGGTCTCGTTCGGATTTCGGAACACGAATTTCGAGGCCAGCCGCGTCGTCTCGTAGTCGATCTCGGATCCCAGCAGGAACAGCACCGCCTTGGGCTCGATCACCACCTTGGCGCCCTTGTCCTCGACCACCTCGTCCAGTGGATCGATGGTCTCGGCGTAGGAGACGACATATTCCTGACCGGCGCAGCCGCCGTTCTTGACCCCGACGCGCAGGGCCGCCGCCGGCTTTTCGGCCCGGGCCATGATCTCACGCACACGTTGGGCCGCCGCCTCGGTGAGGCGAAGCACCTGGGGGCGCGGGCGACGCTGAACCGGTTGGGCGTCCATCAGAACATATTGAGCGAGAGCTTGGCCTCGTCGCTCATCCTGGAGGGGTCCCACGGCGGGTCGAACACCAGCTTGGCGCTCGCCGAGCGGATCCCCTCGACCTTGGCCACGGCATCCTCGACCCAGCCGGGCATCTCGCCGGCCACCGGACAGCCCGGCGCGGTCAGGGTCATCTCGATCAGCACGTCGCGCTCATCGTTGATGTCGACCTTGTAGATCAGGCCCAGCTCATAGATGTCGACAGGGATTTCCGGGTCGAACACAGTCTTGAGCGCCTCGACGATGGCGTCGGTCAGATTGGCGATCTCGATCTCGGTCAGAGCCTCGGCCTTACCCGCGCTCCAGGCCGCGTTGAAATCCGCGCTGTCGCTGATCTTGCTGTCGTCCATGGGGGTCATTGGAAAAACGTCCGGGCCTTGCCGAGGGCGTCGACAAAGGCGTCCACGTCTTCGGTCGTATTATATAGGGCCAGGCTCGCGCGAATGCTCGAGGTCAGGCCGAAGCGGTTCATCAGCGGCTCGGCACAATGCTGGCCGGCCCGCACCGCCACCCCGTAACGGTCCAGGATCTGGGCGATGTCATGGGCGTGCGCCCCGTCGACCGTGAACGACAGGATCGGTCCCTTGCCGGGGGCCGTGCCAAGCGGTCGAAACCAGCTGAAGCCCTGCAGGGCCTCGAACGCCCGATCGTAAAGCGCGTGCTCGTGCGCCTGGATTGCGGTGGGGTTCTGAGCCGACAACCAATCCAGCGCGGCCCCCAGGCCGATGGCTTCCAGGATCGGCGGCGTACCGGCCTCAAAGCGGCGCGGCGGCTCGGCATAGCGCACGGTCGTCTCCGTGACACTCTCAATCATCTCGCCGCCACCCTGATAGGGAGGCAGCGCGGCCAGCGCCTCGGCCTTGCCGTAGAGGACGCCGATACCGGTCGGGCCGTACAGCTTGTGACCGGTGCAGACGTAGAAGTCGCAATTCATCGCCTTGACGTCGCGCTCGGCGTGGACAGCGCCCTGGCAGCCGTCGACCAGCATCCGTGCTCCGACGCTATGGGCCAGACTTGCGATCTCGGCGACGGGATTCAGCGTTCCCAGCACATTCGACATCTGGGTAACCGAGACCATGCGCGTCCTGGGTCCGATCAGTCCGGCCAGATGGTCCATATCCAGCGACCCATCCTCGGCCAGGCGCGCAAAGCGCAGAACGGCCCCCTTGCGTTCACGCAGCAGATGCCAGGGCACGATGTTGGAGTGGTGTTCCATCTGTGTGACGACGATCTCGTCGCCCGGCTGGACCGACTGGCCCAAGGACGAAGCCACCAGGTTGATCGCCTCAGTACCGCCCTTGGTGAAAACGATCTCGTCTTCGGCCGCGTTCAGATAGCGGTCCACGCTGCCGCGCGCGCGCTCATAAGCCTCGGTCGTCTCGTTGGCGAGGGTGTGCAGCCCCCGGTGGACGTTCGCATAAGAGCCTTCCATGGCCGCAGCCATGGCATCAATCACCGCGCGCGGCTTTTGCGCCGAGGCGGCGTTGTCCAGATAGACCAGCGGCTTGCCGTTCACACGCCGGGACAAGATTGGAAACTGGGCGCGAGCCGTCAGGGGATCGAAGGCCATCACAGCCGTTCCGTCAGCCATGCCCTCACCCTTTCGCGCGCGCCCTCGTGCCCGATGCGGTCCACGACCTGCATCAGAAAGGCCTGGGTCAGCAGCGACCGCGCCTCGTCCGTCGGGAGGCCGCGCTGCTCCATGTAAAACAGGGCCGTCTCGTCCAGGGCCCCGACCGTATTGCCGTGAGCGCACGACACGTCGTCGGCATAGATTTCCAGCTCGGGCTTGGCGTCGACCTCGCCCCGCTCTGAGGTGATCAGAGCATGATGGCCCATGCGGGCGTCGGTGCCGTCGGCACCGGGGCGCACGATGATCCGGCCCTGAAAGACGCCGCGCGCCTCGTCGCGCACCACGCCCTTGGTCAGTTGATCCGTCAGTCCGTCGGCCCCGATGTGATCCACCTCGGTCGTCAGATCGGCGTGGCGCTTGTCCGAGACCAGATAGACCCCGTCGATCCGCACCGCCGCGCCCTGGCCGGGGTGTTTCAGCCGGGTCTCGATCCGCTGTAGCTTCGCGCCGGTCGTCAGCACCGTCTGGGAATAGGCCGCGCCTTCCCCCAGCGTGACCTCGGTGCGCGAAAAGCTCAGAGCATCCTCGGCGTCCTCGGCGATAACGATCCGCTCCAGGCGCGCACCCTCGGCCAGCGCAATGGTCAAACTGGCGTTGGCGACATAGGCCCCGGCCTCTCCCTCGTAGCTCTCCAGAAGCGTCAGGGCCGAGCCTGACTTCACCTCTATCGCCAGGCCCGCCTGATGCCCGGTCCCCTCTGTCGCCGAAACGAAGCGGAGCGCCGCCAGATGCTCGCCCTCGCCTTCGGCGATCAATCCGGGGAAGTCGTCACAGCGGCCGTTGACGAAAGTCAGCTCATCGCCGCCGAGACCCGTGAACGGTCCCGCCCCCGCAGCGGTCGCTTCGGGCGACGGCTCCGGCGCGGCGCGCAGGAAACGGCGCACGTCGGTGTACTTCCAGTCCTCGTCGCGACGGGACGGAAAGCTCTCGGCGTCGTTCAGATCGATACGGGCAGCGAGGTCCATCAGGCGGCAACCAGGTATTTGTCGTAGCCCTCGGCCTCCAGCTCGAGTGCCAGCTCCGGCCCGCCAGAGGCGACGATGCGGCCACCGGCCAGGACGTGCACCCGGTCCGGACGGATGTAGTCCAGAAGGCGCTGATAATGGGTGATCACCAGCATCGACCGCTCGGGCGAACGCAGGGCGTTGACGCCATCGGCCACGACCTTGAGCGCATCGATGTCGAGACCGGAATCGGTCTCATCCAGAATCAGCATCGACGGCTGCAGCATGGCCATCTGCAGCACTTCCATCCGCTTCTTCTCGCCGCCCGAGAAGCCGACGTTCAGCGGCCGCTTGAGCATATCGAAGTCCATCTTCAGGGCGCTGGCGGCCGCCTTGGCCGCCTTGAGGAATTCGGGGGCCGAGATCTCGTCCTCGCCGCGCGCCTTGCGCTGGGCGTTCATCGCCGCGCGCACAAAGGTCAGGGCCGGCACGCCGGGGATTTCGACCGGATACTGGAACGACAGATAGAGGCCCTTGGCCGCCCGTTCGGCCGGCTCAAGATCCAGCAGGTCCTCGCCCCGCCACGACGCTGCGCCGCCGGTGACTTCATAGTTCGGACGTCCCGCCAGGGCGTAGCCCAGCGTCGACTTGCCGGCCCCATTGGGCCCCATGACGGCGTGCACCTCGCCCGCGGGCACATCGAGCGTCAGCCCCTTGAGGATCGGCTTGTCAGCCACGGAAACGGAGAGGTTTGAGATGGAGAGCATCACAGCGTCTGGGACCAAAAATAAAAGCCACCCAGGGCGGCGAAGATCAGGATCGGAAGGATGAGCGGCCTGAGGAAGTCGATAGCCTCGGCCCATCGATCCCTCGGAACCGGCGGATAGTGTTTGGCGACATAGCGGTCTAACGCGGCCGCGCGTTCGGCGGGCGTACCGCGACTCGCAGCGGCCAGGTCGGGATCAATTTCACCTTCGTCCGATGTAGGGCCGGCGTCATGCTCGACATGAAGGTCTGCCAGCGACGCGCCTGGTCCAAAATCCGGCTCAGGGGCGAGCACCTCATCCTCAATCCAGAGCGCCGCGCGCCAGCGCCGACCCATGACCTGCTGGACCAGACTGACGGTATGAGCTGATAGCGAGCCGCGAGCGCCGAAGTTGAGCACCGTATCACCCAGAGCCTCGGCCCCCTCCGGACGCTCATCTTCGGGCCAGTCCGTCAGCGGCAAAACGCCGTAGCCAAAGCCAGTATCGGTTCCGTCCACCGTGACCGGGAGCCAGCCGCCGATGTCTTGGTCGAGTGCGAAATCCACAGGGAAGACCAACTCTACGCCAGTCTCAGCTATGGCCGCCGACAACGCGGCTGCAGTCGGTAGGTCACCTTTGCGAACGATCAGGGCGCTGTCGATGCTCACCCCACGCTCCCTTCAAGGCTGATCGCCACCAGCTTCTGCGCCTCGACGGCGAACTCCATCGGCAGTTCCTGCAGCACCTCGCGCACGAAGCCGTTGACCAGGAGCTGCACCGCCTCCTCCTGGCTCAGGCCGCGCTGCATGGCGTAGAACAGCTGGTCTTCGGACAGGCGGGTGGTCGTCGCCTCGTGCTCGAACTGGGCCTGACCGTTGCGGGCCTCGACGTAGGGCACGGTGTGGGCCGCGCAAGTCTTGCCGATGAGCAGGCTGTCACACTGGGTGAAGTTCCTGGCCCCCGTCGCCTTCGGATGGGCCGAGACCAGGCCGCGATAGGTGTTGGACGAGCGCCCCGCCGACACCCCCTTGGAGATGATGCGCGAGCGGGTGTTCTTGCCCAGATGCACCATCTTGGTGCCGGTGTCCGCCTGCTGGCGCCCGTTGGTGATGGCGATGGAATAGAACTCGCCCGACGCCCCCTCGCCCTTCAACAGGCACGACGGATATTTCCAGGTCACGGCCGAGCCTGTCTCCACCTGGGTCCAGCTGACCTTGGAGCGGTCGCCGCGGCAGTCGGCCCGCTTGGTGACGAAGTTATAGATGCCGCCCTTGCCGGTTTCCGGATCACCCGGATACCAGTTCTGGACCGTCGAATATTTGATCTCGGCGTCGTCCAGCGCGATCAGCTCGACCACCGCGGCGTGCAACTGGTTCTCGTCGCGCATCGGGGCGGTGCAGCCCTCCAGATACGAGACGTAGCTGCCCTTGTCGGCGATGATCAGGGTGCGCTCGAACTGGCCGGTGTTCTCGGCATTGATACGGAAATAGGTCGACAGCTCCATCGGGCAGCGCACGCCCGGCGGGATGTAGACGAACGAGCCGTCCGAAAAGACCGCCGAGTTCAGGGCCGCAAAATAGTTGTCGCTGACCGGCACGACCGAGCCGAGGTATTGCCGTACCAGCTCGGGATGCTCGCGCGCCGCCTCCGAGAAGGACATGAACAATACGCCCGCCTTGGCCAGCTCCTCGCGGAAGGTGGTGACCACGCTGACGCTGTCGAACACGGCGTCCACGGCGTATTTCGGCGCCCCCTGGACCCCCGCCAGCACTTCCTGCTCGCGCAGCGGAATGCCCAGCTTCTTGTAGGTTTCCAGGATCTCGGGATCGACCTCGTCGAGGGACTTGGGCCCCTCCTTGGTCTTGGGCGCGGCATAGTAGTGCAGCGCCTGATAGTCGGCCGGCACATAGTCGACCTTGGCCCAGGTCGGCTCCTCCATGGCCTGCCAGCGCTCCAGCGCCTGCAACCGCCATTCGAGCAGCCACTCCGGCTCGCCCTTCTTGGCCGAGATGAAGCGCACCGTGTCGGCGCTCAGTCCGACCGGCGCGAATTCCTGTTCGACCTCAGTGACGAAGCCGTGCTTGTAGGCTTCCAGACCCTTGACGGCCTCGACGGTTTCACGGGTTGCGACCATCAGACAGCTTCCGGCTCCGCGTGTCGGGCACGATGCTTGAGGAAGGCCGCCTCCCAGACGTCGGCGAAGCGGATCCAGTCGGACTCGCTCGTGCCCCAGCCGCCGGACACGCGAATGGTCGACGTCGCCAGGTCGTCCAGCCCCATCGCCACCATGGCAGTCGACGGCTTGGCCTTGCCCGACGAACAGGCGCTGCCGCCCGACACCATGACGCCGTCCAGATCCAGCGCCATCAGCTGGGCCATTGATGACCAGCCCGGCGTCGACACGAACAGGGTGTTGGGCAGGCGCGCCACCCCGTCGCCGGCCACCACGGCTCCGTGGGCCTTCAGCCGTTCAGCGGCGGCATCGCGCCAGGCGGAGTGGTCACGCCCGGCCTCCAGTTCAGCGCGCGATACGGCGGCGGCGGCTCCGAAGCCGGCCAGCCCAGGTCCATTCTCGGTCCCGGCCCGCATCCCGCGTTCCTGGCTGGAACCGAAGATGACCTTGTGCACCGTTGCGCGCGGGCCGGCGATCAAGCAGCCGACCCCCTGGGGGCCGCCGAGCTTGTGCGCCGACAAGGTCAGGGTATCGCAGCCCAGCTCTGCCATATTGACGGGAATCTTGCCGGCGGACTGAACCGCGTCGATGTGCAGCCAGCCGTCGTGGGCGCGGACGCGCTCGGCGATGCCCTCGACCGGCTGGATTACGCCGGATTCATTATTGGCATGGTGGATGGCGACAAAGGCCTTGCCGCCTGCTTGCAGGGCCTTTTCGAGCGCATCGAGCGAAACAATGCCTCGGCCATCGACCGGAACGACCACGACCTCGCAGCCGCTCATGGCGGCCGCCTCGGCGACGCATGGATGTTCGGTTGCCGAAAGGATCAGGCGTTCAAAGCCGGACCTGATGGCGCTGATCATGGCCTGGCCGTTCGATTCGGTCCCCCCCGAGGAAAAGACGATGCCCTGCGGGTCGGCCCCGACCAGGGCGGCGACCTCGGCGCGGGCGGATTCGATACGCGCGCGCTGACGCCGGCCCGCAGCATGGACGGCCGACGGATTGCCGTTGTCGGCCAGCGCCTCGGTCGTGGCCTTCAGGACTTCCGGCCGAACCAGGCCCGAGGCGTTGTAGTCGAGATATACAGAGGTCATCCGGGAACTCCCGAGGCGGCCATGAGGGCGGCCCCCATACGCTGGGTGGCACAGGCGCGCGGCGCGATCAGATCGGCCAGGCTGACACTGGCCAGATACCGATGGATCTCACGGCCCAGACCATCCCAGAGATCGTGGGTGATGCACCGTTCACCACCGATCATGCAGCCACGCGGACTGCCCTGGCCGGCGCAGCGGGTGGCCCGGATCGGTTCGTCGACCGCCAGGACGATGTCTGCGATCCAGGTCTGGTCAGCCGCCGACGCCAGGCGATAGCCCCCGCCAGGGCCACGCACACTGTTGACCAGACCGCCGCGGCGAAGGCGTGAGAAGAGCTGTTCCAGATAGGACAGCGAGATTTCCTGGCGTTCGGCGATCTCGGCCAGCGAAACGGCCCGCTCGGTGCCTTCGTCAAGGCTGTGCCGGGCCAGATCGGCCATGGCCATGACCGCATACCGTCCTCGCGTGGACAGTCTCATGCCGTTTCCTTCAACAAATCGCGCGCCATCGGCGACAGCTGTGCTAAGACCCGCCGCCTTGCTGGCGTCTTGCACGCAGCAGATAGAGAAACCAACTAGGGCGGTCAACTATTCTGCGGTCGCCCGCATCTGATTTGCCTGGGGTTCGTCCATGCCTGAAGTGATCCTGCCCGGAGCCGCCGGCCGCATTGAGGCCCGCTATTCACCTGGCAAGACCCCAACCGCGCCGATCGCCCTGATCCTGCACCCGCACCCCAAGGCGGGCGGTCACATGAACAACCCTGTGGCGGTGCAGATGTACCACCTGTTCATGACGCGCGGCTTTGCCACCCTGCGGTTCAACTTCCGCGGTGTCGGCCGCTCGCAGGGCGAGTTCGATTCCGGCATCGGCGAGCTGGCCGATGCGGCCACGGCGCTCGACTGGCTCCAGGCCCAGAACCCGCAGAGCTCCCAGACCTGGGTGGCAGGCTACCAGTTTGGGGCCTTCATCGGGATGCAGCTCTTGATGCGCCGACCCGAGACGGACGGCTTCATCTCCGTCAGCGCCCCGGCCAATATGTACGACTTCTCGTTCCTGGCCCCCTGCCCCGCCTCGGGCCTGTTCCTGCATGGATCTGCCGACACCATCGTGCCGCCGGCCGAGGTTGAGCGCGTGGTCGCCAAGCTGCGGGCCCAGAAGGGCATCGTCATCGACTACGACCTGATCGAAGGGGCCTCCCACTTCTGGGAGAACAACATGGCCGACGTCGAAGGGCGGGTCGCCCGCTACCTCGACATGCGCATGGCCGCCAGCGCGGCGGCGGAACAGGCCGAATCCTAGTCGGACTCGCGTGCCGCCCGGAACTCCCTCCAGTCTGCATCAACCCCTGATAGGCAGACTTGGCGTTCGTCAGTCCGTTCGTCCCAATAGCGGCAATCGAGGCGGCGCCGGTAATAGCGGAGGTCGAACCTCTCGATTGTGCTCGACGGCTCAACGTCAATGCCATGATATTGAGCAACCCGGAGTTCGCCGTCGAGATAGACCGAAGCGACCCGGAATTGCGGCTCGCCGTCGCGAGCCGCGTGCAAAAGGGCCAGGACAATGAGGTCTGAACCGTAACAGGACAAATCCTTCTGATCTTATCGCGCACCGAGGAATATCCCGCGCCCGAAGGGTTCAGTGACGCCATAGGTACGGCTCTGTCGGCCCCGCGTAACCACGACCTGCGGCGGCAGGTCGTCTTGGCTTCCACACGAACGGAGATGTCTTCACCATTACAGCGACCGACATAGAGGACGGCACGATCCTGCGGCCGGGATTCCAAGGATCGGATTACTACTGGCGGCACCGGTGGCTCCGGCACAGTCGCGCAGCCGAGACCGCTCATGCCTGAGATAGTCACGACAACCGTCAGCCTAGTCGCCATAACATCCACCTAGCACCGTCCCCGGACGATTGGCGAAGTCAGTTCTGTGGTATTTGCTCACATCACCATCACCAAGGCCCCTAACCTCGGCAATGCACGCCAATACGATTGGATCTCCACTCCAGCCGTAGCTATTTGCGGCGGCACTATCGGGTGTGATGCCTTTGATGGCATTCAATTCCTGCACATCATTGTGAGATATTCGGTTCTGGCGCACGTCGCCGCCGTCCGGGTGAGTATGGACCCAAGCTACGATGCGCGTGCCATCCGGCATCGTTCCTCTACCCAATATCACAGTCAATTCGCCTTTGCCCCCTGTCTCAAACGGTATCGTCGTCCCCAGTGAACCGTCAGGCATCGCATAGATGTAGGCACCGTATTCTACCGAACCTGGGTGATTGTTGGTCTTGTTGTACGGTTCGCGAGTCAGATCGCGCTGCTCGTCCAACTCCCCCCGCCGGCGTTGGCCCATCCGGTAGCTGGGTTGGCACCCCGTTTTCAGCCCGGTGGGGCGGTGGCCCAGGTTCGAATTGCATTCAGGCCGCCCAGATCCTGAATGTCAGAATGAGCTATTCTGGGATGCGATCTGCAACCGACAGTGACAACACGTCGGTGACGTAGGGGCCGTAAAAGGCGACCAGCTCACCGCGCCGACTAAAGACCATCTCGCCACGCGCAATCTGGATGTCGTCAGCCGGATCACGACGAACGCTGAGGACCCCGATGTTGATCTCGCCATTCGACTCGACGCAGGTAGCGTAGATCATCAACGGTGCCGCCGGCACAAACATGGCCCGCAAGAACGGCTCATCGCCGCCGTAGGTCCGAGCACCGTCGCCGCCCTCAAATCGCACCGTGTCCGGCGGCCAGGACCATGTGAGCGAGAAAGCTTCACCATCACAAACGCCGGACCAAGTCGTCGCATTGCTTCCCGCTGCGTTCGGGCGAACCGCCACCACCACTGTGCCGTCGGGCAGCGTGTCTCCGGGTCGGCTAGCAAGCGCTGACGGAGCGGCACAGGCTGAAAGGATCAGCAGCGAGACAACCAGAGCCAGGTCGAGCCGATCAGCTTCCACGGCATGGCCCAATGACGGTTCCACGCGCATTGCGAGACGCCTCTTCGTCGAATTCGAGCAGCGGATCGTTTGACGCATCACGATCACTGTCGTTTGGAATCGTGTACGTCATCATATTCGGGTCTGCTGAAAAGCGACCGCCGCTACGGCTTGCCTCTCTGATCATCGTATCAATGCCTGCTTCATCGTCAGCACCGAAACCGTCCTGTCGACCAGTGCCTCGTTCATAAGGATGATTGTGAATCCAACCCACAATGCGCGCACCATCCGGCAGGAATGTCGAATCACTATAGTTAAAACCGATACTTGAGCTGCTGTTTTGAGATACGACTCTGGTCGAGTGGAGTTGACCATCCAATTCGTAAAACAGCGCGCCCCATTCGACACTATTATCTCGCTCTCGAATATCATTCGCTGCATCTCGGGCGATGTCCCGCAACTCACCCACGTCCACGCCCGCCGGCGTCGGCCCATCGGGAGGCGGCGTGCAAGGCAACGGCTCTTCTGTCCCGTCATCCAACCACGCCGTGTCGGTCTGCCACCGACCACCGCCGCTGAAGACGGCATCGTTGTGACGCGGAAATACGTAGGTCAGGTCCTCCAGATCGTCACCTTCCGGTGCCCCCCCGGTCGACAGGGGATCCTGGTAGGGCGCAATCTGCGTCTCCACGATGTCGTCATGGACCAACGGCCCGGTTGGCGCATAGTCCTGATTCAGCAAGGCCTCAGCCGAGCCGTCATCAAACATCCAGTCGCTCATGGCGATCGCTCCCACGTCCTTGCCGGCGGCAAGCCTAGGTGAAGCTGAAGGGGGGGCAACTCCACGCTGTATTTTATTTGTTCAGCAACCCAACGGACGCGACGTCAAACCGCTGCGAATGTTCCGTCCGCTTCCAGCCGTTCCAGCACACCGTCGGCGATGCCGAAGCGGAAGCCGTGCAGCCGCAGGCGGCCATCGGCCTCGCGCTGGGCGATCCAGGGGAAGGTTCGCAGGTTTTTTAGGCTGAGCTTGACGGTCTCGTGCTCGCACACGTCGTCGATCAGGTCTTCGGGCGTACCGGCCGCGCGCGCGGCATCGACGGCCGGCTGAGCCAGGCGCATCCACGGCTCGACGAAGTCCTGGGCTCGCTCGGGAAAGCCGTGGACCAGCGAATGCACCCCGCCGCACCTCTGGTGGCCCATGACGATCAGGTCCGGCACCTCGAGGACCCGAATGCCAAACTCCAGCGCCGCCGAGGTGCCGCGAAGGCCGCCGTCCGGGGTGTAGGGTGGCACGAGATTGGCCACATTCCTGACCACGAACAGCTCGCCTGGCGCAGTGTCGAAGACCATGGCCGGGTCGGCCCGGCTATCCGAACAGGCAACGATCATGGCGAGGGGCTTCTGGCCTTCGTCGGCCAGGGCCTGCAATCGCTCGCGGTGATCGGTCCAGCCGCCCGCGCGGAACCGCTGATACCCGTCCAGAAGCCTGTCCATTTTTACTCCGCTGGCTGAGCGCTCTTGCGCTCCTCGTCCTCGAACGACTCGATCTCCTGAGCGACGTGCTCAGGGCTCTTCGTGTAGCGCGCCAGAAGATTGTAGAACACCGGCAGGATGAACAGCGTCAGCAGGGTGGCAAAGATCGCCCCGGCGAAGATGACCACGCCGATGGTCTGACGGCTGCCCGCGCCGGCCCCCTGCCACAAGACCAGCGGCAAGGCCCCGAACGCCGTAGCGATCGAGGTCATGATGATGGGCCTGAGCCGCAGCGAAGACGCCTCGATCACCGCCTCGCGGATCGAGCGACCCTGATCCCTCAGCTGATTGGCGAATTCGACAATCAGGATGCCGTTCTTGGCCGCCACCCCGATCAGGATGATGAGGCCGATCTGGGAATAGATGTTCAGGCTCGATCCGGCCATGAACAGGCCGAACAGTCCACCCGCCGCCGCCAGCGGCACCGTCAGCATGATCACCGCCGGCGAGATCCAGCTTTCGAACTGCGCGGCCAGGACGAGAAAGACCAGCAGCAACGCCAGGCCAAAGGCGACGGCGACAGCCCCACTGGCATCCTGGAGGTCGCGCGCCGCCCCGCCCCAGCGCACGATCGGCCCGGGCGGCTGCTCAGCCGTCAGACCCTCCAGAAAGTCGACGGCATCCGCGACCGTGTAGCCGTCGCCCAGATCCGCGGTCAGGGTGATTGAACGCAGGCGATCCACCCGACGGCGATCCGGCGTGTCGCCCGAGGTGCGGGTATCGATCACCGACGACAGGGGCGTCAGTACCCCGGTGTCACTGCGGACATAGAGCTGGTTCAGATCATCGACCGCCTGCCGGTTGGCGCGGTCGGTCTGAAGGATGACGTCGTATTCCTGGCCGCCGCGAATGTAGGTCGTCGCTCGCCGCCCGCCGTACATGGTCTCCAGGGTGCGACCGACTCCCTGGGCCGAGACGCCCAGCGCAGCCGAACGTTCGGGGTCGACGTCGACCAGCACACGTGGCGAGTTGGGTTCATAGTCCAGGCGCGGGCGCTGGAGGCCCGGATTGTCGCGGGCGGCGGCCATCACCGGGCGCAGCCAAGCGTACATCGATTCATAGTCCGAGCCGGTCACGACCATTTCGACACTGTTGGAGCTGCCGCTGCCCCGACGCTGGAGCGCGCCGGGCGTCGAGGCATTGACACGGGCACCGGTTATCTGACTGACCTGACGGCCCAGTTCCCGGCTGATCTCGTCGGCGGACCGGTCACGTTGCCCCCAGTCGCTCAGCACCAGGACGCCGTTGCCGCTGTTGAAACTTCCGCCGCCGAAGCCGGGTGCCGAAACCAGATAGCTGTCGGCCTCGCCGTTCTGACGATAGGTCTCCAGCATCGGTTCAATCTGCAACATGATGTCGCGCGTGTAGTCGAAGCCGGTGCCTTCGGCCGCCTCGGCCCGCACGATCACGCGGCCGCGGTCCTCAGGAGGGACCAGCTCTTCAGGCAGGGCCGAGAACAGGCCCCACGCACCAAGCCCAACGACCAGAACGGCGATGCCCGCACCAAGGACGGCGACCCGCCGCCCAAGCAGCATTTCCAGGCTGTCGTGATAGGACTCCCTGAGCGCGGCCATGGCCGCATTGACCCGTCGCGCCACCCAGCCCTCGGTGCGGGCCGGCCGCAGGATCTTGGACGCCAGCATCGGTGACAGGCTGAGCGCCAGGAAGGCCGAGAACGCGACTGCGGCCGCGATGGCTACCGCCAGTTCCACGAACAGTCGGCCCGTATAGCCCGGCAGGAACATCAGCGGCGCAAAGACCGCGATCAGCACAATGGTGGTGGCCACCACGGCGAAGAAGACCTGACGCGCGCCCCGGATCGCCGCGACGAGCGGCGGCTCGCCCAGGTCGATCCGGCGCTGAATATTCTCTGTGACAACGATGGCATCATCGACCACCAGCCCGATCGCCAGAACCAGCGCCAGCAGGGTCATCAGGTTCAGGGAGAATCCCAGCGCTCCCAGCACGATGAAGGTGGACAACAGGCAGATCGGCGCGACGATCGACGGAATGAAGGCGGCACGCAGCGTGCCGAGGAAGACGAAATTCACCAGGGCGACCAGAACCAGCGCAATGCCGATGGTGATCCAGACCTCCTCGATCGCGTGGCTTGTGAAGACAGAATTGTCCGACCCGACCACCAGCTCGGAACCCGGAGGCAGGCCGGCGCGGGCCTGTTCGACAACCTCAGCGACACCCGCGGAGATCTCCAGATCATTGGCCTGGGACTGGCGCGTGACAGCCAGCCCGATCTGGTCCACGCCATTGCCTCGGAACAGGCGACGGTGCTCCGAAGGGGCCTCTTCGATGCGAGCGATGTCACCCAGACGCGTCACATAGGCACCGTCCTCGGCCGAGCCGGACAGCGGCAGCGAGGCGAACTGTTCCGGCGTGGAGAAGTTGCGTGCGACCCGCACCGTGTAGTCGCGGCTGGTCGATTCCAGCGACCCGGCGGGTAGTTCGACATTCTGGGCGGTCAGAGCATTTTCGATGTCGGTAACCGTCAGGCCGCGCGCTGCCATGGCGGCCGGGTCCAGCCAGATGCGCATGGCATAGCGCTGCTCCCCGAAAATCTGGACCGCCGCCACACCCGGTACCGTCGAGAACCGCTCGACGAGATAGCGGTCGGCATAATCGGTCAGTTCCAGTCGGTTCATCGTCGTGGAGCGGAAGAAGACAATGATGATCGGCGAGGCGTCCGAATCGGCCTTGGCCACCTGGGGCGGGTCGGCCTGGTTGGGCAGTCGGCCCACGACGCGGCTGACCCGGTCGCGGACATCGTTGGCCGCTGCGTCGATGTCGCGATCCAGGCTGAATTCGATGCTCACGCGCGACTGTCCGTCGCGGCTGGACGACGTGATGCGCTCGACGCCCTGGATACCCGCCACCTGCTGTTCGATCGGCTCGGTGATGCGGCTCTCGATGACCTCGGCCGAGGCCCCTGGATAGCTGGTGGAAATCGACACCACCGGCGGATCGATGTCGGGAAGTTCGCGTACCGGCAACAGGAAGAAGGCCGCAGCCCCCAGTACCACCAGCACAATGGCCGCAACCGCCGCCAGGACCGGGCGGCGGACCGAGATGTCCGACAGCATCATGGGCGCGCGCCCTGGCGGCGGCCCGATCCCCCCTGCCCCCGTCCTTGCCCCTCGAGGCGGACCGGAGCGCCCGGCTGAAGGCGGTTCAGTCCGCCGGCGACGATCTGATCGCCGGCCGAAACACCGCTGCGAATCTCGATGAAGCCCCCCTCGACGGCCCCCGTTTCGACCACGACGCGCTGGGCCTGGGTCTCCTCTCCGGCGCGGACGGCGCGATAGACAAAGGCCTGGTCGCCCTCAAACTGGACGGCGGCCTCCGGGGCCGCGACGGCCTGGCGGCGGCCTTCCTGGACCCGAACCCGAATCGACATCCCCGGCCGCAGCCGCCCGCCGACGTTGGTGAACTCCGCTCGTGCGGTCACCGCCCGCGTCGCTTGGTCGACGCGGGTATCAACCAGGGCGATGGCCCCCTGAAAGGTCTCGCCCGGCAGCGCATCCGCGGTCGCGATGATCGGCGTCCCGGCCCGGACCAGCGACAGATATCTTTCTGGCACGGGGAAATCGACGCGGATCACGGACGTATCGTCCAGCGTTGCGATGGTCGATCCAGGATTTACCAGCGTACCGGGCGTCACCGTCGACAGGCCCATGACACCGGTGAAAGGAGCCCGGATAACCCGATCACCGCGCCGGGCCTGGGCCGCTTCCAGTCCCGCCTGGGCCGTCGCCAGTGCCGCCTCGGCCTGTTCCGCCTGAACGCGCGGCGCGACGCCGCGCTCAGCCAGATCCCGCCAGCGGTCATAGTCTCGCTGGGCCTGAGCCAGGTTCGCCCTCGCCGTGACGATGCCGGCGTCCTCTTCCCGGGCCTGAAGCTCAACCAGCGGCGCGCCTGCGCGCACGACCTCGCCGTCGCGGAACAGCACCCGGGTAATCAACTCGGTCGTCGAGGAGGTGATGTCGACGCTACGGCGTCCGCGTGCGACCCCCAGGGCCTGAATTTGATTCACGAAATCCCGCTCGGCGACGGCGACCACCTGAACGGTCTGGGCTCGCCCGCCACCAGGCCCGCCCGGCGCCCCGCCACCCTTGTCGTCCCCGCCGCTCAGAAGAGCGCGGACGAAAACCGCCACCACCATCAGGACGACCAGCGCCACAGCTGCGAGCAGGAAGAAGTGACGCTTGGCAGATTTCACGAACAACTCCGGGAAGGCATTGGGGGCGGGTATAACTGCGGCGAGCACGCCTTCAAACGGTTCAGCGGACTAAAACCGTCGCCAGATCGCCAGAACCGGACCCTGCTGGGCGGTGACCTCGCCGCGACCCGAAATCGCCTGACGCCAACCGGCCTGAAAACTCCAGTCGCCCCAGCGCCGCACGACGGAGGACTCGACGTGACTCCAGTTGACGGTCGGCCCTTCGGTCGTACGCCCCGCATAGATCTGATTGAGAACCATCCAGTCGGCATCGACGTGCAGGCCGAACATCAGATCTAGCCGGTCCTCGTCGGGCAGGCCGTCGCGGAAGCGGTGGGCGAGCTGGACTTCAGCAAAGGCGTCGCGGCCGCCGAGCCAGGCGTAACGACCGCCATGGCCGGCCAGAACCCTGACCTCCCAGTCGTGGTCTCCGGCCCCGGGGGCCGCGTAGCCGGCGTTTCTGCCCTCGCCGGCCCGAACGTAGCCGCCGTAGAGGCTGACACTCGTGCCCGCTGCCCGCAGGAGCTGATAGCGCAGGCCGATTTCGACTGGTCCGTCGCCTTCGTAGTCGACGAAGGCATCCTGCCCGCGCTGATATTCGGAACGCACCTGCAGGGTCCAGCGATCCGTCAGCCCATGCTCGACGAAAACCGACAGCGACTCATCTTCGCGCTCGCTCAGGAGCGGTCGACGCGTGCTGTCGATATCAAAGCCTTCCGATGCACGCATCCGCTCGGCCTTGATGATGACCTGGGTGTCACCCCGATCCAGGGGCCAGGCACCGGCCAGCGCCATACCCGGCCACGCCGCCGCCAAGCCGGCGACGGCGAGCGCTTTCACGCGTCGTAGCCGGGAAGGTTGCGCGCCAGCTGACGCAGCGCCCCTGGCCAGGCCAAGGCGGACACAAAGCCGACGCCCTTGCCCTGTTCCTTCGTCTCGGCCTGAGCGGCATCGGGCGCAACCAGCACACCATCGCGCCCCGCCGACAGCGCAGCGACCTGTTGAGCGCACGCCTTCTCAAGGAAAAAGATCCCGACCCACGCTTCCGCCGCCGTCTTGCCGACAGAAAGGGTGCCGTGGTTGCGAAGCAGCATCAGCGTCTTGTCGCCCATATCGGCGATCAGCCGCGCACGCTCATCGTGGTTCAGCGCCAGACCCTCGTAGCCGTGGTAGGCGACCTGGTTCTGGAGCAGGCAGGCATTCTGACTGATCGGCAGCAGGCCATCCTTCTGAGCCGCCACGCCCACCCCGGCCACAGTGTGCAGATGGATGACGTAGTGCGCGTCCTCGCAGGCCCCATGCACCGCTGAGTGGATAGTGAACCCGGCCGGATTGATGAAGCTGTCGGTTTCCTGGACGATCTTTCCGTCGAGATCGACCTTGACCAGGCAGGACGCCGTCATTTCCTCGAAGTACCAGCCGTACGGATTGATCAGGAAATGGTGCTCGGGTCCCGGTACGCGCGCCGAGATGTGGGTGAAAATCATATCGTCCCACCCGTGCAAGGCGACCAGCCGATACAGGGCGGCCAGATCGACTCGCGCCTTCCATTCGGCTTCAGAAACCTTGGCCTTGAGACTGATGACGGCTCCGTCTGCCATGGCGACCTCCCAATCCCGACAACTTGCAGGCCGCATTGGTCGCGCCGCGATGGTTCGGCGTCAAGGTTTCCGAGCCGTTAACGGTGTCTTCATGTGATCCACTGACATTGCGGGCCTGTCTCGTTGGTGGAGGAGCCACTTGGCCGCCGTCGATCCTGTCCATCAGTCCGGCACCCATGCCGAAGTGCTGTTGAGGCTGGCGCACAGCCGCTCGCAGGATGACCGCCAGCGTCTCCTGATGGGGATTGCCGATCTGGTCGAGGCCTCTGGCCAGGGCCAGTCGGAAACGCTGTCGGACCTGTTCCTGACCCTCGTCGGTCAGGTCGAAAAGGATATACGGGCCGCCCTGGCTGAACGCCTGTCTGAAGCCGAATGGGCCCCACCGGCCCTGATCAATGTGCTGGCACTTGACGAGATCGAGATCGCTCGGCCCGTGATTGCGCGTAGCCCCCTTCTGAAAGACCAGGATCTGATCGGTGTGCTGTTGGCAGCGACCGTCGAGCACCAGATCGAGGTTGCTCGTCGTCCGGGCGTGGGTGCCACGGTGGTCGATGCCATCCTGGACCGTTCAGAACCGGCCGTCCTGACCGCGCTGGCGTGCAACCAGACCGCTCACATCTCCGAGCCCGGATTCCAGAAGCTGGTCGAGGCCTCGCGCAAGATCGCGGCGCTGCGGGCTCCCCTCGCCCGCCATCCTCGCCTCAACGAAGCCCTCGCTCAACAGCTCTACACCTGGGTTGGCCAGGCCCTGCGCCAGGCTATCGGCGAGCGGTTCCGGATTGATGTCGATGAACTGGACAGCGCGATCGCGGCAGCGGTTCGCAATGCCGCTTCGCCATCGCAACCGGCCAGCAGCCCCGCCGTCCAGATCGACCCCGAGCGCGACGAGATGGAACGGCGTCTGATTGCCAAGCTCGATAGCGCCGGCCAGTTGCGTCCCGGCTATCTGGTCCGAGCCGCGCGCGAAGGTCGGATCAGCCTGTTCGAGAATGCCCTCGCCATCCTCGGCGGTTACTCCGTGCAGGACATTCGTCGGGCCGTCGCGGCCGTGAAACCTGATCTGTTGGCCCTCGCCTGTGCCTCCGTTGGCATTGACCGCGCTGTCTTTCCTTCGATGCTCGCCGAAATTCGCATCCGCACAAATGGGTTCCCGCAGGGCGGCCAATTCGATGCCGCCGCCCTGCGCCTGTTCGATCAAAGCGCAGAATCAGCCGCAGGCGTTTTCCGGCAGGCGATCGCCCAGGCCGACCAGGCCTGACTGTTTGACAAGTCGGCTCCAAGCAGGCTTGCCTGAGGCATGACCGCTCTGCCGCGTCTTGCGTTTGTCGCTACCGAACGACCCGATGCGGTCGCCGCTCGTCAGGCGCTGGAACGGCGCTATGGCGGCGTTCCCTCCGAGGCCGCCGACGTTATCGTCGCCCTGGGGGGAGACGGGTTCATGCTGGAAAGGCTTCACGCAGCGCTCGAGGTGCAGAAGCCAATCTTCGGCATGAACATGGGCTCGGTCGGCTTCTTGATGAACGATTTTCAGGAGGATGGCCTGGTTGAGCGCATCGCGCAGGCGTCGCCGACCGTTGTGCATCCGCTGGCCATGCACGCGGTGACTGTCGCCGGCGAGGTGCGCACAGGCCTGGCCATCAACGAAGTGTCGCTTCTGCGCCAGACCCGTCAGAGCGCCAAGCTGTCCATTTCCGTTGATGACCGTGTGCGTATGGATGAACTCATCTGCGACGGGATACTCGTGGCAACCCCGGCCGGATCCACCGCCTATAATCTGTCCGCGCACGGGCCGGTGGTTCCTCTCGGGTCAGGGATCCTCGCGCTCACCCCCATCAGCGCCTTCCGCCCGAGGCGCTGGCGAGGCGCGCTTCTGCCGCATACGGCCTCCGTGACTTTCGAGATCCTTGAGGCCGACAAACGGCCGGTTTCGGCTGTCGCGGACGATGTCGAGATCCGCAATGTCGCCCGTGTCGGGGTGTCAGAGCGACGCGACCTGGCGCTCACCATGCTGTTCGACGCCCACCGGTCCTACGAAGAGCGGGTCCTGGCGGAGCAGTTTGCATCCTAGGAGTTCCTTAAGGCGATCGTGCCAACTTCGGGCGGTTATTTTTGGAGCATTGCCGTGAGCAAGCCTGCTGAATTCATCCAGCCCCCCAACACCCTGCGCCTCAAGGTGGGCGGGGCTGGTTTTGCTGGCATCGACGCCGCGGCGATCGCTCGCGCGGAGGCAGCCCTGAAGGACTTGTCCAGCCAGTTCGGTGAATGGCTCAACGACGAGGTCAACAAGATCGATGCGGCCCGCGCCGAGATCCGGACCAAGGGGGCCACGGCCGAAACGCTCAAGGACCTCTATATGCGGGCCCACGACCTCAAGGGGCTGGGGGCGACCTACGAATTCCCCATCATCACGCGTATCTGCGCCTCGCTTTGCAAGCTGCTCGACGACCAGGCGCGGATGCACGCCCCCCTGTTCCTGATCGATGCCCACATCGACGCCATCAAGGCGTTGGTGCGCGACAACATCCAGCATGACACCCATCCTGTCGGGCGGGTACTGGTGATGGAACTGGAATCCCGGACCGCCGAGCATCTGGCGAGCCTGTAAGGTTTCACTTCCGGCAAGACCCGGTTAGAAGCGGCTCCGATCCAAGGAGCCGATATGACTGACCTGCCGCAAACCCTGACCTTCACCATCGATACCGGCGACCAGCAGGGTGACGTCACCATCCGCCTGCGCCCGGATCTCGCGCCCAACCACGTTCAGCGCATTGCCGAACTGGCCAATGAGGGCTTCTACGACGGCGTCGTCTTCCATCGCGTCATTCCCGGCTTCATGGCCCAGGGCGGTGATCCGACCGGCACCGGCACCAGCGGTTCGTCGAAGCCGAATCTGAAACAGGAATTCTCGGGCGAACCGCACGTGCGGGGCGTTTGTTCGATGGCACGGACCAACAATCCCGACAGCGCCAACAGCCAGTTCTTCATCTGCTTCGACGACGCCACCTTCCTGGATCGTCAATACACCGTCTGGGGCCAGGTCACTGACGGCATGGAACTGATCGACGCCCTGCCCAAGGGCGAGCCGCCCCGCAATCCCGGCAAGATTCTCAAGGCTCGCGCCGAATAGGATGCCCGGCGGACCCTACCGGGTCCGCCACCTCCCTTGCCGCCGTCATCTGCACGCGGCGGACCTCCCTGTCATACGCAATAAGGCCCTTTCACCCGGGTTGGACGGTGGGGCGGGTCCGGCAATGGCCGACGACCTGTGCCGCAAGAGCTTCCAGAATATCGCCTGAGCGCTTGCATTATCTCCGCTGTTGGCAATATATTATCAACGATCACTTATGTCCGTTGTTTTTCGCAATGGACCTTGACAGTTCTTTTTGACAACGCACTATGTCTCCCAGCCGGCTCATCGGCGCAAAATCTGGAGACTTCCCCATGCGTATCGCTTCCCTGATAGCAGTGGCCGCGCTCGCCATTGCCGGTGCCGCTTCGGCCCAGTCACCCGCCACCAGCCTCACCCTGCAAAACGCCGCCGCCGCGCCGACCGCCCCGACTGTGGTGGATGGGGTCAACTGGCGCTGCGAATCGAACGGCACCTGCGTCGGCGTGGGCCGCGGCACGGAGCAGCCGGCCACTCGCGCCTGCCGCCGCGTGGTCGCTCAGCTTGGGGCCGTGTCCAGCTTCAGCTGGCGGGGACGTTCTCTGGACGCCGCTCAGTTGGCGGCGTGCAATACGGCGGCCGGCTAGCCCCCTCTCAGACGCTCCAGGACCCGGTCCCGACCGATGAGCGGCAGCAAGGCCGCCATGTCGGGGCCGGCGTCCCGCCCAGTTAGGGCCTGACGCAAAGGCTGGAACAGGGCCTTGCCCTTGGCTCCCGTCGTATCCTTCACAGCCGCGGTGAACCGAGCCCAGGTCTCGAGGTCCGGATCGGAGCCGGCCGGAACCAGAGCCTCGAACGCAACGATTGCTGCGACCTTGAATGCCTCATCCAATTTGGGTCCGCTGACCTCGCCGGTCAGGATTTCGGCCCAGTCCCGCGCGTCGCCAAACCGGTTCAGGTTCGCGCGGACCGCCAGCCAGAAGGCTTCACCCAGATCGACACCGAGGGCGGCCAGCCGGGGCTGGGCCGTCGCATAGTCGAGCCCGTGAATGGTCTGGGCGTTCAGTCGGTCCAGATCTGCCGTGTCGTAACGGGCCGGGGCCCGGCCCAGCTTCTCAAACCCGAATCCCGCCGCCAGTTCGTCCATCGAGGCCACCAGCTCCACCGGATCCGAGCTGCCGATACGGCCCAGATGGCTGGCGATCGCCATTGGCTCGTAGCCGGCGTCGCGCATCTGACCGACCGACAGGGAGCCCAGGCGCTTGGACAGCGCCTGGCCGTCAGCTCCGATCAGCAGGGACATATGCGCAAAAGCCGGCAGCGGCGCGCCGAGCGCCTCGAAGATCTCGATCTGGGCTCCGGTGTTGGTGACGTGATCCTCTCCCCGCACCACGTGGGTGATAGCCATGTCGATGTCGTCCACGACCGACGGGAGTGTGTACAGATAGAGGCCGTCTTCGCGGATGAGAACCGGGTCCGACAGGGACGCGGTATCGACTTCGCAGCGACCACGCACCAGGTCCTCCCAGACCACGCGCTTGCCGTCCAGCTTGAAGCGCCAGTGGGGTTTGCGCCCCTCGGCCTCAAAGCGCGCCTTGTCCTCTTCAGTCAGGTCCAGGGCCGCCCGGTCATAGATCGGCGGCTGTCCGCGCGACAGTTGGACCTTGCGGCGACGATCCAGCTCTTCCTGGGTTTCGTAACAGGGATACAGCCGACCCATGGCTCGCAGGCGCGTCGCCGCGGCATCGTAGGCGTCAAATCGCTTGGACTGGTTGTACCGCTCGCCCCATGGCAGTCCCAGCCAGGTCAGGTCCGTCTCGATGGCCTGCTCGTTCTCGACCGTTGACCGCTCCAGGTCGGTGTCGTCGATCCGCAGAACGAAAATCCCGCCCTGTCCGCGCGCAAACAGCCAATTAACCAGAGCCGTGCGGACATTACCGACGTGAAGCCGGCCCGTGGGCGACGGCGCGAAACGGACCTTGACGGTCATGGCGGGGGAACCTTGAAAATCTAAGGCGCGCTTGGTCGCGCTCCCGGCCCGCCAAGTCAAGGCGCGTCAATCGTCGCGGTGCACCCGCTCGCGCCGTTCGTGGCGCTCCTGGGCCTCAAGGCTGAGAGTCGCGGTCGGTCGGGCGTCGAGACGGGCCAGGCTGATCGGCTCGCCGGTTTCCTCGCAATAGCCGTAGGACCCGTCCTCGATCCGGCGCAGGGCCTCGTCGATCTTGGAGATCAGCTTGCGCTGGCGGTCGCGGGTCCGAAGCTCCAGGGCCCGGTCGGATTCGGAAGAGGCCCGGTCCACAAGGTCCGGATGGTTCGAGGTCTCGGCCTGAAGCTGGACCACGGTTCCGCGCGACTCCTTCAGGATGTCATCCTTCCAGGCCAGCAATTTCTTGCGGAAATAGTCGAGCTGGCGCTCATTCATGAACGGCTCGTCGATGGACGGCCGGTACTCATCTTCAGATGCCACAGACTTCAACGCGGACATTCAACCCCTCACGCCGATAGCGCCTCCCTGAGAGGAGGCGACCTATAGGCGCGGCCTCGAGTCGGTTCAATGTGATCGAACCTGACTCTGGATTGAGTTGTTGTGAGGTGTGTCGTTTCGGCGTCAGGCGGCGCGGCGGACACGGGCCTTGGCCAATTCGACCGCTGCGCGCGTTTCGATGTGGTCCAGGACGTCCTGCAAAGCGGGGTCGGGATCGCCCTGCCGTTCCTCGGCGGCGAGCCGCGACAGCGCGCTCAAGGCCACCGAACCATCGCCTCCCTCCAGCAGCGCCAGTTTTACAGCCTCCAGACAGTCCAGAAGGCCACCCCCCCGCTTCAAAGCCTTGCGACGCCGGGTTTCGGGACCATCATCTTCTTGCAGAGCCAGCAGCGCGGCCACGGAGGCCACGCCGGTCGTCGCCATGGCTGGGCCGGTGGCACGCGCCTGACCGGTCCCGGTCGCGACACTGAAACCACCGGCGGTCGTGGCGGAGCGGCGCGCGTTCTGACTGGCGATGGGGCCGGAGCCGGTGACCTTCATACCTTCAGGGTGATCGCCAGCCGTCACTGAAGGCTTAACAGCTGGGTAGTTTCTGCCGCCCGGCGCAAACCGCAGCCCATTAACCAATCGAATGACTGTTTTCGTTGAACAAAATCATGATGTCAGCTGGCACATTCCTCGCAAGCCTGATCCCGACTTATGCTTAACGGGCGGATCGTATGACCCCACTCCTTCGTCTCCTGATGGCCGTACTCGCCGCCGCCCTGATGACAGGCGGCCCGGCCATGGCCCAGTCACGGATCAAGGATATCGTTTCCATCGAGGGAGTCCGCAGCAATCAGCTGATCGGCTACGGCCTGGTCGTCGGCCTGAACGGTACCGGCGATTCCCTGCGCAACTCCCCCATGACCCGTCAGAGCCTCGAAGCCATGATGGAGCAGATGGGCGTCAACATCCGCGACGCCAACGCCAACACCCGCAACATTGCGGCCGTCATGGTCACGGCCGAACTGCCCCCATTCGCGACTCCTGGATCACGGATAGACGTTACCGTTTCGACGATGGGGGATGCTCGCAATTTGATGGGAGGCACACTTCTGGTGACGTCTCTGGCGGGCGCAGACGGCCAGATCTATGCAGTTGCCCAGGGCTCGGTGCAGACCGGTGCCGTCGAGGGGCGCGGGGCCTCGGGTTCATCAGTATCGCGCGGCGTGCCGACGGCCGGACGGATCGCCGGCGGTGCCGTCGTGGAGGCCGAGACCGGCTTTGACCTGCGTTCCATGCCGACGGTACGGCTGGCCCTTCGCAACCCCGACTTTTCGACGGCCCAGCGCATTGCCCAGGTCATCAACGCCGTCCATCCCGGCACCGCCTCGGCCGAGAATGGAACCGTGGTGGCCGTGCGGCCGCCCGCCGGGCGCGACATGGCCGGTTTCATCGCCGCGATCGAGAACCTGCCGGTCGGGGTCGACGCCCCCGCCCGCGTCATTATCGACGAGGTCAACGGCGTCATCGTCATGGGCGACGACGTGCGGGTCTCTACGGTAGCGATCGCCCAGGGCAACCTGACGATCAGTGTGCAGGAAAGCCCCTATGCCAGCCAACCGGCCCCGTTCTCGGGCGGCGAAACCGTTGTCCTGCCCGACAGTCAGGTGTCGATCGACGAGGAGCGCGGGCGCGAGATCCGCATCGTCAGCGGCAGCGCCTCCCTGTCTGATCTCGTCAATGGACTGAATGCCCTCGGCGTCAGCCCCCGCGATATGATCTCGATCTTGCAGGCCATTCGCGCCGCCGGGGCACTTCAGGCCGACATCGAGGTGATGTGATGAGCGACCTGGCTCCCTCACCCGCCCTGACCCGCCCCGCCATGCCGACCCTGCCCGTCGGCGGGCAGCGCGACGACATTCGTCGGGCCGCCCAGGAGTTTGAGGCGACCTTCCTGTCCCAGATGCTTCAGCCCATGTTCGCCGGCCTGCAAACCGACGGACCGTTCGGAGGCGGCAACGCCGAAGCGACCTGGCGCGGTTTTCTCATTGATTCCATGGCGCGCCAGATCGCCGGAGGCGGCGGTATCGGCCTGGCCGATCAGGTCCAGCGCGAGCTGCTGAGCCTCCAGACAGTTCCTGTTGAACCCACCTCCACAGAAGAGTCCGCCTGATGGCCCTGTTTGCCGATGACGCCGAAGATCGCGTTAGCCAACTGATCGCCCTGACCGAACGCCTCACGCAACGCCTGGCCGAGGAAACGCGAGCCTTCGAGAACCGCCGTCCGCAGGACGTGCTGCCCGGCCTGGAAGAGACACAGAAGCTCGCCAACCTCTATCGTCATGAATCGGCGCGCGTGAAGGCGGACCGCTCACTCATTGAAGCGGCAGACCTGAAGCAGCGTATGGCCCTGATGCAGGCCACCGAGGCTTTCGAGGCCGTCCTGGCGCGCCATGCCCGCGCCGTCGAGGCCGCCCGCACGGTGTCAGAAGGCCTGGTCCGTGCCATTGCAGCCGAGGTCGCGGAGGTCCGCTCACCTGGTGGCTACGGGGCCGGCGGCCAGGCCCAGCAAGGCGATGCCCGCGCGGTCACCCTGAACAAACAGGCGTGAGATCGATCTGTCGGGTAACACCGACCGCCGCCAGGAAATCTGGATCATGGCTGACGACGACCAGCGCGCCGTCATAGTCGGACAGCGCCGTCTCGATTGCGGTGATTGATGCCAGGTCGAGATGATTGGTCGGCTCGTCGAGCAGAAGCAGTTGAGGCCCGCGCACGCTCCCCAGAACGCAGGCCAAGGCTGCCCGTAGCCGCTCGCCGCCAGACAGGGTTCCCACGCGCCTGCGGGCTGCCGTATTGCGGAATTGAAACCTGGCCAGGGCCGCCTGCGCGGCATTCGGATCTGCCTCGGGATTAAGCCGCCTGAAGCCTTCCAGCAGCGTCTCGTCTGGATTCAGGATCGCCGCGTCCTGGTCGAGCAGGACCGACGGAACCGGTCGTTCGACGTGACCGCGACAGGGCTCGATCTTGCCGGCGATCAGGCTGAGCAAGGTCGTCTTGCCGGAACCGTTGGGGCCGGTCACCGCCACGCGCTCAGGCCCCCTGAGCGTCAATGAGATCGGACCGACCTGGCTTCGCGCGGACGTCGCCGCCGCCGCCTGATCCAGCATCAGGACGAGCCGCCCCTCGGGTAGGCCGATCGACGGCATACGAATATCCAGAGGGCGCACGCGTTCGACCTGTTTCTGGGCGGCGCTCAGGACCGCTTCGGCCTCAGCAGTTCGCCGCTCCGCGACATGGCGATCACGCGCGCCAGTCAGTTCTGCCCGCTGCGCGCGGGCCCCCAGCAGGATGCGGGGTTCCGATCCCCGCGCCGCAAAGCTGCGTCCAGCCTTGTCACGATGAGCCTTGCGCTCCAGCGCCCGTTGGGCATCACGCCGCGCGGTATTCAGGCCCCGCTCGGCTGCTTCGAACTGACGGTCCGCCGCGGCGCGCGCCTCAGCCTTCTGGCGCTCGTACAGATCATAGCCGCCGCCGAAGACCTCCACGCCCAGTTCCGACAGTTCGACGATCCGATCCATGCGGCGCAGCAGGGCACGGTCGTGACTGACGACGACCGCCCCTCCCTTCCAGCCGGCCAACAGATCGGCGACGGCAGCTCGCCCGCCCGCGTCCAGATGGTTGGTCGGCTCGTCCAGGACCAGCAGGTCCGGCGCGCCCAGCAGCAGGGCCGCCAGCCGCAAGCGTGTCTGTTCGCCGCCGCTCAGCCCGGCGGTCAGCCGGCTCAGGTCGAAGCCCGCCAGCCCGACTTCGCTGAGGGTAGTTTCGATCCGCGATTCCAGCGACCAGTCTGCCGCGTCCAGATCCGCCGCCGCGCCCTGACCAGAGAGGATACGCGCCTGCACGGCCAGGCCTTCGGCAACGCCAAGCGTCTGGGCCGCGTTTTCGTCCGGGACGGGATCACCGTGCTGGGCCAGCCAGCCGGTGCGGCCGGTAATCGTGACATCGCCCTCGCTGGGCCGATCAAGCCCCGCAATCAGACGCAGCAGCGTGGTCTTGCCCGAGCCATTGCGACCGACAATGCCTGTGCGTTCACGCCCGAACGCAAGCGTCAGTTCGTCAAAAAGCGGGGAGCCGTCAGGAGTTCTAGCGCCGACGCCGCTGAGCGTCGCGAGCGCGGATCCGCACAGCCTGCGGTCGAGGTTGGGTAAGGACATAGACGGCCAGAAGCAGCGGCAGGGAAAGGGCGAAACCGATTTCCAGAATGCTGATCATGGTCGTCGAGCCTCCATCACTCAGTGCTCGAAAGCAACAATGGGGTCATGTTCAGATTTTGGCAACCCTTTGCGTCGGGATCGTGAGCCACGATTTCTTCATCTGATGCCACTAAACCACCGGTATGAGTAAGGCTTCGCGTTTTATCAGTTTCGCGTTCGCGGCTTCCGACCTCCTGGTTGAGCTGGACGGCCAGCGCCGCATTGCCTTTGCAGCCGGCGCAACCGCCACGTCTGGTGATGACCCTCGTCATCAGATCGGCAGAACGCTGGATTCCCTTCTGGGGCGCCGTGCGGCGTGGAGCGTGCGGCGCGCGCTGAACGATATCCGGCCTGGTCAACGTCTGGGCCCGATCGACGTTCTCGTACCCAGCGGAACCGATCAGGTTCGCCCGGCCTCCGTGCGGGGCTTCCAGGCTCCCGGCATGGCCCCATCGGTGTCGCTCGGCATCCGCTGGGAAGGGGCAGCCTTTGCGGCCCCCGCCGATACGCCCGAATTGCTGACTGCGGATGCCTTTCTGGCCTCCACCCGGGCGGTTATGTCGGATCTGCAGGAGCCGGCGTCAGTCGCCTTTGTGGAACTGACCGGTCTGGCCGGGGTCGGTTCCGAGACCGCACGTCAGTCGGTCGAAGCCGTCCTTCGCGACGCCGCCGTTGATGGCCAGACGGCCGCCCGCCTGACCGACGAGCGGTTCGCCGTCCTGCGCGCCGGCGACGACGAACGATCGCTGATTGATCTGGTGATGGCGGCCTGTACCGCCGAGAATCTCCCGGTCACTCCACAGGTCAGTGAAGAGGCCCTGGACCCATCGGTGGCTTCGCCACCGATGATGCGTGCCCTGCGCTTTGCCCTTTCCAACTGTATCGAACAGGGACTTGAGAGCACCGGTAACTCCTTCTCCGATCAACTGGCACGAACACTCAAAGAGGCCGAGCAGTTCGGCAACATGGTCCGCAACCGGGCCTTTGACCTGCACTATCAGCCGATCGTCGATCTGAAGACCCGCGCGGTCCACCACCACGAGGTGTTGTCGCGCTTCAAGGCGAACGACACAGCCTGGGTCATTCGCATGGCCGAAGAGCTGGACATGATCCGCGCCTTCGATCTGGCGGTGATGGAGAAATCCCTGCGGACCCTCCAGAAGCCGGGGGCCGGTCTCATCAAGCTGGCGATCAATGTCTCGGGCGCGTCCCTGACCGACGATGCCTATGTCGACACCCTGCTCAAGCGCACCGCCCTGAACGTCGATGATCGCAAGCGCCTGCTGATCGAGGTTACCGAGACAGCCGCGCTCGAAGACATGGATGCGGTCGGTGCCCGACTCCAGCGGCTGCGCCAGGCCGGGATCAAGCTGTGCATCGACGATTTCGGGTCCGGCGCGGCCTCGTATGAATATCTGCGTCGTTTGCCGGTCGATGTGGTCAAGCTGGACGGCCAATTGACCCGCTCCGTCGAGGATGAACGCACCCGCACCATGCTGGCGCATCTGGTCGAGCTTTGTCGAACCTTGTCGGTCAAGATCGTGGCCGAACAGGTTGAGACCCAGGCCACCGCCGACACTCTGGTCATGCTTGGCGTCGATCTGGGCCAGGGCTGGCTCTGGGCCAGGCCGTCGCCGGACCCGATCAAGGTCATCCCCGAACTTGGCGGGGCTGCGCGCCGTGCGGGGACGGTGGCGAGTTGGGGCTAGCCCGCTCGTTGTGCGAAGTCATGCGTCCCGCCTGGCATGGGCGACGACCATTGAATCCGGTCGCGTGGGCGCTTGCTCTTGTCATGACCCTACCCGCCTGCGCGACCATCCGGGCCGACGCGCCCCTTCAACCAGACTATTCCGAAGTCCCCACCGACGCCGCCCCGCCGGCCGCTCGCTACTATGCGGATTGCTTCGCCCAGGCCATCGACGCCGGTGCCTACCGACGCGCCGATAACGGCAATGGGGACGAGTGGCTGCTGTTTACCTGCACCGGTGAGCCGGCTCGGGTCTTTTTCGAGGCCCTGGCATCCTGGAGCCGCGCCATGGATTCGGAGTTCATGATGGGCGATCGGGTCACGCGCTCGACGGCCCGCGTCCGCCAGGACCTCTACGGCACGGACTATTGCTCCGCACGAGACGGACAGGACCATCGTTGCGTGATCAGCTTCAACGCCGGCGACTTCATTCGCTCCGACTAGCCGGCGTCGGCAGCTGTGTCCGGCCCCGGCCCCATCCCTGATCCGGTCATCTCCACGTTCAGATGAATGCCGCGTAGCCGCCAGGCGTCGTTCTCGCGCACGAACTCGTTTCGCGTCACCACGATCCGGTCCGGGTGGGAATAGGACTGTTCGACCGTATAGGTCCGCCCCGAGTTGTCGGTTGCCTGGATCGACGACAGGACAATGGGGTCGGGGGCGCTGTCGTGGCCTACCATCTCACGCAGCATCGGCAGTTGGCGGGCAACCAGCTGGGGATCATTCTCGGACGACATCCGCGCCACGATGGCGGCGTCATCCCCGGCCAGCAGGTCATCATAGACCGCCTCGGCCTCCTGGTTCAGCTCAGCGTTCGAGCCGCTGACGCTGGCGGAATACTGACAACCAGCCGCCGCCAGGGCGACCACAATGGCGAGAGCGGGGATCAGTCGCATGAGCAGGCTCCTCCTCGATTGGAAAGCAAGGCTATCCGGCTTTTATCAGTTCTCTAAATGTTCTTGCTGAATCGCGACGTTTGATGCCTACATATGGACGTTCCGCCGGGGGCTTCCTCTCCGGCCCGAGCTGTAAGACTCCATGACCGACCAACAGGCCTTCATTCGCGTCAAGGGCGCGCGCGAGCACAATCTCAAGGGCGTCGATGTCGACATTCCGCGCGGCGAGCTGGTGGTCATCACCGGCCTGTCCGGCTCGGGCAAGTCGTCGCTGGCGTTCGACACCATCTATGCCGAGGGCCAGCGCCGCTACGTCGAGAGCCTGTCGGCCTATGCGCGCCAGTTCCTGGAACTGATGGGCAAGCCCGACGTCGATCTGATCGAGGGCCTGTCGCCGGCCATCTCCATCGAGCAGAAGACCACCAGCCGCAATCCGCGCTCGACCGTCGGCACGGTCACCGAGATCCACGACTATATGCGCCTGCTGTGGGCCCGGGTCGGGGTGCCCTATTCGCCGGCGACCGGCCTGCCGATCGAGAGCCAGACCGTCAGCCAGATGGTCGACAAGCTGACCGTCCTGCCCGACGGCGAACGCATCTTGCTGCTCGCGCCCGTCGTGCGCGATCGCAAGGGCGAATACAAGAAAGAGATCGCCGAATGGCAGCGTCAGGGCTTCCAGCGGCTCAAGATCAATGGCGAATTCTGGGCCATCGAGGACGCCCCGGCGCTGGACAAGAAATTCAAGCACGACATCGACATCGTGGTCGACCGGCTGGTCACCCGCTCGGGGCAGGACAGCCGCTACGCCGACAGTATCCAGACCGCCCTGAACCTGGCCGACGGCCTGGCCGTGGCCGAATGGGCCGATACGGCCGAGGGCGAAGACGCGCCGCGCCGGCTGCTGTTTTCCGAACGCTTCGCCTGTCCGGTCTCGGGTTTCACCATCGCCGAGATCGAACCGCGCCTGTTCAGCTTCAACAATCCAGCCGGGGCCTGTCCCGTCTGTGACGGCCTGGGTCAGAAGCTGACCTTCGACGCCGATCTGATCGTGCCGGACCGCGACAAGACCCTGCACAAGGGGGCCATCGCCCCCTGGTCGCGTGGCCCCTCGCCGCTCTACACCCAGACGCTCCAGGCCCTGTCGCGCCACTACGGCTTCTCGATGGACAAGCCCTGGCGCGACCTGCCCGATCAGGCCCGCGATGTCATCCTGAACGGCTCGGGCGGCGAGAAGATTAAGTTCGTCTATGACGACAACGCCCGCAAATACGAGGTCGCCAAGGCCTTCGAGGGCGTCATGCCGAACCTGGAGCGGCGCTGGCGCGAGACCGACAGCGCCTGGGTCCGCGAGGAGATGGGCCGCTATCAGTCCGAAACCCCGTGCGAGGCCTGCGGCGGCAAACGCCTCAAGCCCGAGGCCCTGGCGGTCAAGATCGCCGGCCTGGACATCGGCGACGCCTCGCAGTTCTCGATCAAACAGGCCTTCGCCTGGTTCTCGGGCCTTGAGGGCGAGCTCAGCGAAAAACAGCTCGAGATCGCCCGGCGCATCCTGAAGGAAATCAACGACCGGCTCGGCTTCCTCAACAATGTCGGGCTGGACTACCTCAGCCTGGGCCGCGCCTCGGGCACCCTGTCCGGCGGCGAGAGCCAGCGCATCCGCCTGGCCAGCCAGATCGGCTCAGGTCTCACCGGCGTGCTCTATGTCCTGGACGAGCCGTCGATCGGCCTGCACCAACGTGACAACTCACGCCTGCTCGACAGCCTGCGGGGCCTGCGCGACCTGGGCAATTCGGTGCTGGTGGTCGAGCACGACGAAGAGGCCATCCTGACCGCCGACCACGTCATCGACATGGGCCCGGCTGCGGGCGTGCACGGCGGCGAGATCTGCGCCCAGGGCAAGCCGGCCGAGGTCATGGCCAATCCCAAGAGCCTGACCGGCCAATATCTGTCCGGCGTGCGCGAGATCGAGCTGCCCGCCGAGGGCCGCCGCCCGCGCAATCCGAAGAAGACGTTGAAGGTCATCGGTGCCACCGGCAACAATCTGAAAGACGTCACCGGCGAGATCCCCGTGGGCCTGTTCACCTGTGTCACCGGGGTGTCGGGCGGCGGCAAGTCGACCTTCACCATCGAGACGCTCTACAAGGCGGCGGCCCGACGGCTGAACAACGCCTCAGACGCCCCGGCCCCGTTCGACCGGATCGAAGGTCTGGAGCAGTTCGACAAGGTCATCGACATCGACCAGTCGCCGATCGGCCGGACGCCGCGTTCGAATCCGGCAACCTACACCGGCGCGTTTGGGCCGATCCGTGACTGGTTCGCGGGCCTGCCTGAGGCCAAGGCGCGCGGCTATGGCCCCGGCCGGTTCAGCTTCAACGTCAAGGGCGGTCGTTGCGAGGCCTGCTCGGGCGATGGCCTGATCAAGATCGAGATGCACTTCCTGCCCGACGTCTATGTCACCTGCGACGTCTGCAAGGGCCGACGCTATAACCGCGAGACGCTGGAAATCCTGTTCAAGGGAAAATCGATCGCCGATGTGCTGGACATGACGGTCGAAGAGGCCGCGAGCTTCTTCAAGGCTGTGCCCTCCATTCGCGACAAGATGGCGACGCTGGAGAGGGTCGGCCTCGGCTACGTCAAGGTCGGCCAGCAGGCCACCACCCTGTCCGGCGGCGAGGCCCAGCGGGTCAAGCTGGCCAAGGAACTGTCAAAGCGGGCGACGGGGCGAACCCTCTATATCCTCGACGAACCAACCACGGGTCTGCACTTCGATGACGTGCGCAAGCTGCTTGAGGTGCTGCACCAGCTAGTCGACACGGGCAACACCATGATCGTCATCGAGCACAATCTGGATGTGGTTAAGACCGCAGACTGGGTGCTGGATTTCGGCCCGGAGGGCGGCGACGGCGGCGGCGAAATCGTGGCCACCGGCACACCCGAACAGATCGCGGCCGATCCCAACAGCTGGACCGGCCGCTATCTGAAAGAGATCCTGGACCGCCACGCCGAGCGCGCCCGATCCAGGAAGAAGTCAGCCTAGAGCTCGGCCGTTGACGGTTCGGTTGGCACGGACGTAGCCGCACCGCCGTCATCGCGACCACTCAGGCCCAGATAAGCCGCAGCGAACGGCGTGTAGAGGATTGCCGCCTGCAAGGCCGAGATGATCGCCGAAAAGATTAGAATGACTATGGCAACCGGAGCCATGGCCCGGACGATTTCCATCGGCTCCATGGTCTGGAGGGCCGCGAGGTTCTCGAAGCCCCCGGCCGCAAAATACACGATCGGCATCAGTATGATGGACAGCAGGGTCTGGACCACGATGCACATCACAAAGGCCAGCAGCGTCATCCCCAGCAGGCTCCAGAAATGCCCCCTGGTCATGCCCCAGGAGTCGAAGATCGCAATCCGACGTTCCGCGACCGTGATCGGGATGGCCAATGACAGTCGCACCGCGACCCACACGACCAAACAAGCAAAGGCGATGAGCGCCGCCAACATCACCAGGCTGAGAATGGGGGCCATGCCTTCGCCGGCCATTCCTATCGCCGCGCCAAGCGCTCCAAAGACCGCGCCCGCCAGCAGGCCGAAGCCCAGGCCCAGAATAATGACCAATGCGAGCTGGACGACCAGCACCCGCACCTCATCCATACCCAGCCGCAGATAGCCGAAGGCGCTCTCCGCAGGCCGTACGATAGCCCGATTGACGGCAGCTTGGGACACCGAGCCCAGGATTAGGCCAACAGGCAGGATCAAGCCGATGAAGCTGAAGTAGGCAGACATGAAGGCCATTATCTCTGCATCAGTCGGCTCGCCCCCCGTCTCCAGGTTCTGTGCCACCTGCATGAAGTTCGCCATCGCCCCGCCGGCGACAGCAAGGACGACCACAGTCACCAGGGCATAGAACAGCACCCAAAGGAAAATGGCCATCGGCGCGCGCCGCGCCAATCGGAAGCCCTCAAAGGCAGCGTCAGTCGGTGAAAAAGCCATCTGGCATCCCCTGTTATCCGCCCGGCACGATCTGGGCACCGGATCCCTCGCCTTAGCTTACCCACTTTTTGAAGAGGTGCGATGACATATCGGCAATGATGCTAAGGAGGGGCATGGCCGACGCCCGCATGACCTCCCCGTCCAGCGCCCGCAATACCGCGCCGATCCTGGCGGTTCTCAAGGCGCACCTGCCCGCACAGGGGCGTGTGCTGGAAGTCGCCTGCGGAGCCGGCGAACACGCCCTGACATTCACGCGGGCCCTGCCTGGCCTGGAGTGGGTTCCCAGTGATCCCGATCCCGCCGCCCTGGCTTCCGCGGAATCATGGCGTCGTGATGGCCCCTCCAACCTGCGACCTGCGATCCGACTGGACGCCACCGATGAGACGACCTGGCCGGATCAGACGGTTCAGGCCGTCTATTGCGCCAACATGATCCACATCAGCCCCTGGGCCGCGACCGAGGGGCTGATGCGCCTGGCTGCGCGCATCCTGACCGATCCGGGCGGTCTTCTGGCCCTGTACGGTCCCTATCTGGAAGGAGACGTCGAGACCGCCGCCTCCAACCTGGCTTTCGATGAGAACCTGCGAGGCCGGGACACGGCCTGGGGGCTACGTCAGCGCGAGGACGTCGTCGCCCTGGCGCGTGACCACGGTCTGGCCTTCACGCTGAGGATCGAGATGCCGGCCAATAATCTCATGCTGTTATTCCGGCGCGTCTGATGGCCTGGCATAGTGTGTATGGCGGTGCCGAGCCCGTCCGATTGAACAAGTTTCTGGCGCAGTCGGGGGTCTGTTCCCGGCGCGAAGCCGACACCCTGATCGCCGAGGGGCTGGTCCGGCTGGACGGCGAAACGGTGCTGGACGCGGGCCGCAAGGTCACGCCAGGTCAGCACGTTCAGCTGGAGGCGACAGCAAAAGCCGCACTCAGCGCCGTCTCCATCCTGCTGAACAAGCCGACCGGGTTCGTTTCGGGCCAGCCGGAGCCGGGCAAGACCCCTGCCGTGAGGCTGCTGACAGCCGAGAACCAGCAGGGTGCCGGCGATGTTCCCGCCGCCGATCTGTCATTGCCACCCGTGGGCCGGCTGGACGAGGATTCGCACGGCCTGTTGCTGCTGTCCACAGATGGCGTCGTCGCCCGGGCCGTGATCGGGCCCCTGTCAGAGCTGGACAAGGAGTACAGGGTCCGGGTGCGCGGCGAGGTGACCCCTGCAGTGGTCGAACAGTTGCGGCACGGACTGGAGCTCGACGGGCGGGCCCTGAAGCCGGCCGGCGTCTTCGACAAGGGAAGAGGACGGCTGAAATTCATCCTCAAGGAAGGCCGGAATCGGCAGATCCGCCGAATGTGCGAGCTGGTTGGCCTGCGGGTGATCGACCTCCAGCGTACGCGGATCGGCCCGGTGCGGCTCGATGATCTTGAGGAGGGCCGGTGGCGGCACCTGACCCAGGCCGAACGCGACGCTCTGATCGCCGCCGCGGCCATCGCCATGCCTGTCGCCTGAATCCGGCTGGCGTGACCACGATCCTGGACGTAGCTTGCCGCCAGGAGGACCGTCCATGAAAACCCATTCGATCGCGCTGGTCGCCGCCCTGACCCTCGCCGCCTGTAGCGCACCCACCGGTGACGCTGGCCAAACGACTTCGGACGGTGAGGCGACCGCGCCCCCCGCCGATGCGGCCCCCCGCCAGACGGCGTCCGATTTCTCTCCGACCGACCTGGCCGCCATGATCCTGTTGCAGGGTTCGGAAGCGGCACTGAGCGACCTCATGGCGCAGCCGCAGGATCCGCGCTGGGAAGCTCTTCTGGCGGGCGTGGCAGCGGGCGACACGGCCTGGCTCGCCGCCGCCGCGCCGCTCGTGCCCGTGCTCGACGGAGAGGCCGCAGAAAGCCTGTTCAGCTCGCTGGGCGGTGCCTTGGCCGAACAACCGGCGGCGGTGCTGGCTGCGGTCGGTGTCGACGGTCTGGAATCGGTCTGCCAGGCTTATCCACCTGAAGCGACCGCCGCGAAGCTCGTCGCGCTCCAGGCCATCCCCGACAGCAGTCCGGTCGCCGGCCTGCGCGACGACTGTATCCAGATCCTGAACCAGCCTGTCAGCTCGTCATCGGTGCCGTAGGTCGCGCGACGCCGCAGCCGCGCGCGGCTTGACCGTCACTAGAACGGGATGTCGTCGTCCATCGGGAAGTCCTGCTTGGGACCGCTCGAACGCGCAGGCTGTCCTCCGCCGGAATAGCCGCCGTAGCCGTCGTCGGAGGACGCACCGCTACCCTCGCCACGGCCATCCAGCATGGTCAGTTCACCGCGGAATCGCTGCAGGACGATCTCGGTCGAATATTTCTCGACGCCGTTCTGTTCGTATTTGCGGGTCGCCAACTGGCCCTCGATATAGACCTTGGAGCCCTTGCGCAGATAGCTCTCAGCGACCTTGACCAGGTTCTCGTTGAAGATCACCACGCGGTGCCACTCGGTCTTTTCCTTGCGCTCGCCCGAGGCCTTGTCACGCCAGGATTCCGAGGTGGCCACATTGAGGTTGGCGACGCGGTCCCCCGAATTGAGGGTGCGAATTTCAGGATCCCGCCCCAGGTTGCCGACCAGAATGACCTTGTTCACGCTTCCAGCCATGGGAAGCTCCTTTCCGTGCTTGTCCGCCCGCTCGCGGGACCGACAATGTTCCATTTATGTTCTGGTCGCCGCCGAGGTCAACCTCCCCTGGATTCGGGAGCGGCCGCCTCTTGAGCAAAGGCCCCCGGAATCGCGAGCCGCCCGTCGTGGGTCCGCCGTAGCGCGATGAAGCGACCGCCGTCCAGAGTGCGCGACATCGACACGCCCGCACTATCCACAAACAGATACTGGTTGCCGTAATAGCCGACCACCTCGCGGCGGGTTCCCCCCATGCGCAGCCAGCGAAGCCGATTTTCTTCCAGCCGCGCCGCGCAGTTCTCCATATTGGGCTGGAGGTCCGGCATGGCGGTGAAGTTGACCGTGCCGTCTTCCTGGGGCGCGACCACGAAACAGGTGCCGAACGGCGCGTCCGGCACGTCGATGGACGGCTGGCACGCCGCCAGACCCAGGGCGCAGGCCCCCGCCAGCAGAACAATACGCGTCAACGGACATCTCCAATGGAACAATCCCGCGCCTGCGGGGCGATGGTGCGGAAGTTGGTGTTATCGGCCGACTGTTCGACGCGGCCCGGCACCAGGCGCAGGGTCGTATCGCCCCAACGGCCATAGGAGGCACCGCCGAGCTGTTCACAGCGCCCGCTGTAGAGCGACTGGACGCAGGCGCTCAGAGACATCGAGCCGACCTCTCGCCACTCCCCGCCGGCATGGCGCATACAGCGCTGTCCGGACGCCTGCTGGACCTGTGGGGCGGGCCCCGGATCGGCCGGCCGCGTCTCGACCGGAACCGGGTCCGGCGTCGTTTCCTCGACCAGCGGCGGCAGGTCCGGCGGCGGCGTGAAGGGAATGGCCGTCAGCTCTCCACGGGCATCCAGACCCACGTCGAGCGCCTGGGACGAAATGCCGTTGCGTTCAGCGCACTGGGACAGGGTCGCCATGCCGACGAACTGACCACCGACAAAACAGCGAAGCTGCTGATCGGCACTGAGGGATTCGGGATCGGTGACGTCCAACTGGAGGCCTGCGCGGTCAACAGGGGTCTGCCCGGACTCGCCGTCGCCGTCGTCTGGCCCGCCCATTAGCAACAGGGCCACCAGCACGGCGGTCAGGACAGCGGCGGCTCCGCCGAGGATGAGGACTAGGCGCTGATTTTCCATGACGATCGCCGCTGTTTGTGCTGCGGCAATAAGGCCGTCTCATGGCCTGGCGTCAACCGCCCCCGAGCTTGCGAAGCGCCGCCTGATAATTCGCCATCTGCTTGGACTGGTATTCAGAATAGGTGGGATTGGCCAGGGCAGCCGCCTGGGGATTGTCCAGCGCCGTCAGCTTTCGATAGACCGACATCAGCTGTAGCCGCGCCGCCTGGACCGAATCCCGGGCCGCCTTGATTCCGGCCTTTGAGCTGAGGGAGAGGTCCGACGCCATGCGCAGGGCGAAGACCGCACGCTCATCGGCCAGTCCGTTGGTGGGGGTCACGAGCGTCTGCGCCAGGCCCAGGGCTTCCAGCGCGTCCCGGCCCAGGCTTCCGGCGACGATCTCGACGGGGGCCCTGTTCGGCTTGAGCGTGACCCGCAAGCCCTGCACGCCGTCGGTCGCCAGGATCTTGGCCTCCAGACGGTTCTGGGAGGCGCTGGCGATCTTGCGGGCCAGACTTTCGTAGGTGTCGGTCGCTTCGATGGTGACCGTCCGCAGGCGACCAGATCCCAGGTCCAGCATGAACTGGTCGCCGGCACGAACCGAGGTGGCGTCCACCAAGGTCTGTGACGGCTTGAAATCGATAGCACCCGAAGGAAGACCCAGTCGGTCCAGGACGCTGGCCCCACCAGCGGCGACGGCCACCGCCATGGGGCGGATGCGGCCATCCCGGCCCTGAAAGCTACGCTCCCACTCGATCTGGCCGGAGTCGGCGTCGACTCGCATCAGCCGTCCCTTCGCGGTCTGGCTGGCCCCCTCCCCGACGACGGACATCTGTCCGGTCAGCCAGACCTTGCCGTCGAGAATGGCCGCTGACACCGCCGTATCGTCGCCCGTCCCTCCGAGATAGGCAATCCGATCTGCGCCATCCGCCGCCAGGCTGGCGTCGAGCCGCATGACGAAGGCATCCTGACCACCACTATGGACATTGCTGGCAACGCCCTCGCCCAGGGCCGAGTTACGCGTGGACCCCGCCAGAATCACCCGGCCGGCGTCGATGGCCAGGCTCGTGATCTCACCTTGCAGGGTACCGAGGTCGCGGGTGGTCGTCGGGACCGGCGCGGTCGGATCCGTCAGATCGTAGCTGCGCAGAACCGTACGTCCGCTGTCGGTGCCCGCCACGATCAACCGCGAGCCATCAACAGCTATACGTTCAGCAGCATCGTCGCCGGCAGTTCCGAACTGCTGCGCGCCCAGGAACAACCCGGCTGAAGAATAGGTCTGGAGGTAGCCGTCCCAGCCGCCGGACGAGGCATTGCCGAACATCCCCGAACGCGTTCTTCCGCCGACGTAGATCGAACCGTCGGCTCCGAACGCTACCGACGTAGCCTCATCCTCGGCCCGGGCACCTCTGCGCCCGGTCCAGAGCTCGCTGCCCTGACTGTCAAAGACGGTGATGAAGCTGTCTGATTTGGCGGCATTGGCCCCGGCCCTGCCGGTATCGAGCGCCCCGGTCACCGAGCCGACCACCGCGATTCGACCATCGGCTGCGACGGCCAGGTCACCGGCCGTCGCCTCTCCGGCCGCACCGAGGGTTCGGGTGAAGACGACCTGACCGGCCGGATCATATTTCTGCAGAACGACGTCGCGCGCGCCCTTCAGAGTCTGTCCATCGACGGTGGCGGTCGCCTCTCCCAGGACATAGACCGACCCGTCTGCGCCGGTGCGGACAGCTCCGACCTCCTCCAGCCCCGCCGACATCGCCACCAGTCGCGCCCGGTCCTGAACCGACATCTCTCCCTGATCGGCAGGCACCGCCGGTGCTCCCGCCCCCACCTGCCCCGTGTCCGACTGGAACTTGGCGAGATCGAGCCGACCCGCCTTGCCGCTAACCTGGGCGACGAAGACCGCGTCAGAGCGATCCGCAGCCGAAAAATTCAGGCTTTCGGTCGAGATCGCCTTCACCGCCAGGGCGTAACTGTCGCTGTCGGACGGGAGCGTCAGGGTGCGGTTCCCGACCTTGAGGGTCTTGGGCTCTCCGGGAATGACGTCGACGCTGAAGCGCGTCTCGACGCCAGCTGCCGCCAGCTTGCCATTCAGATAGGCTGTGACCTGGCCCATCGTTCGCTCGGTGCCGCCCATTTCGGACAGATCAAAGTCGATCCGCGTGTCGCCGGTCAGGCGCGAGACGGTCAGGCTGAAGCGTACGTCGCCGGAAAGCGCCTCGACAGCCCCCGACAGCTGCCCCTTGTGCAGCGCTGGCGTCACATAGGTGTAGGCTGCCTTGGCCGGTCCAACCGTGGTCTTGGCGGAGGCACCGCTAGCCGTGCGTGCAATCCGGATGCTCTCAAATGGATCAGACCCAAGGAAAGTATTGATTTCCTTGATTCCAGACTGGAAGGCGCGTTCGAGTCGTGTCGTTTCCAGGGCTGTGACAGCCTTGTTATCGGCGCGTGCCGCCAGCGCATCGAGCATGGAAAGGCCCTGATGCAGGGCAAACAGTCGTCGGTAGTCCTCGGCGGCTCCCTTGGCATCAATAACGGGCGCGCGCAGATCAATGAATCTCTGGCCGCCTAGAGCCGAGCGAACGAGGGCATTCGGTTCGGTCTTGGTCGTCGAGGACCAGGGCGCCGTCGGCGTCTTGTCGACCACCAGGCCTCTAGCGCCGGCCCCGACATTGGCGGGAACCCTCGCAGTCCCGCCAAACAACGTGGCGAGATAGCCCATACTGGTCGCATTCAACGCCATGACCGACCCATTGTGCCGGTCCGGCCTGTACGAAATCCTAAAGTCGCCTCAGTCGAGACACGCAGCGGCCCGGATCGCATTTCAAACGACTCACAGTAACGTCGTGATGTGGACGGAACGAATCCGTGCCGGGTTCGTTCGGACCACGCAAAATGCGGAGGTCGGAGATGACCGCTCTAAGAGACGCCCTGATGTGGCTTCTGTCTCAGTATGGCGTTGTTCCGCGTACCCCTGCCCGTCGGCCACCGTGGGTCCAGATCGGTCCCGTAGGTTAGTTAGCCGTTACGGAAGAGCGACAGCACGATCTGCGGGGCCGAGTTGGCGATCGACAGGGCCTGGGCTCCCAGCTGTTGCTGCACCTGCAGGGCCTGCAACCGCGCCGATTCCTTGGCCAGGTCGGCATCAACCAACTGCCCCACGCCCGTTTCTAGCGTGTCGGACAGCTTGGACACGAAGACCAGATGCTGATCGATCCGCTTGGATTCAGCTCCGAGAGCGGCCATGCGCGCCGTGGCCGAGGCCAGGGCCGTTTCGACGCGGGCCAGGGCGTCGGCAGCGTTCGCCGCCGTCGTCAGGCTTGGGGCCGTAACCGCGGGTGGCCCTGCGGCAGCCGCCAGTCCAAGGCCGCCCAGGGTCAGATTCTGCCGCGACAGCGTGATCATCTCGCTGGCGTCGGCATTGGCCAGGAAATTCAGGTCTGCGGTCAGAGAGTCGTTCAGGATGTTCGAGCCGTCGAAGGCGGCATTGTCTGCGAACGAAACGATGGATTGAAGCAACGCCTGGAAATCATTGTTGTAGGCGTTGCGCGAAGCCGTGCTGATGGAGGGATCAGCCGCCGCCGTCGCGTGCTGACGCAGTTGGCCGATCAGTTCGACGATCTGCTCGCCGGCAGCCAGGGAAACGTCGGCGACCGACGCCGCGCGATTCAGGCTGTTGGTGACGGACTCCAGCGCCTTCATGTCGGCCCGCTGGCCCTCGGCCACGGCCCAGATGGCGGCGTTGTCGCGTGCCCCCTGGATTTTCAGGCCCGTCGACACACGGCTCTGGACGTCTCCCAGTCGGTCGTTCGTCCGATTGAGGTTCTGCAGCGCGATCAGGGCTGCGGAGTTGGTGTGAACGCTAGTGGTCATTTTGAGCCGGTCCCCCAAGGGTATTGGTTGGAGGCTACGGGCCGAGTCGTGTGCGTATGGTTAACGAGGTCGCAACGCATTGCGCCGCGCGGCCTGTCGCCTGCGCGGTCAAGGTTCATTCAAGCGGTGACCCAGTCGCTAGGCCCGGGTATCGATCACGGAGCCTTGGGCGTAGTTGGGTTCGGACTGCAGGCGCATGACCGTTTCGCGGGGATAGGCGCTCACGACCTGACCGGTCAGACGATCGACGCTCTTATAGATGTATCCGGAGGCAGGATCGCCTTCGATAATCAGGCGATGGCGGCTGGGTTCGCCGGCCTTGCCCTGCGAGCCGCGTTGATCCGACAGGTTCGGACCGCTGGCTCCAGATCCGGAGTTTACGAGCGTCGGTGGTACCGCTCTTAAGGGTTCGACATTCTGGCTCATCTCCCTAGAGCGCCCTTTCTGGGTGCCTCCTGGCTAGGCCCCGTTCAGGGGCCGGGTGGCCGGGGACGGCGGCTGCCGCCCCCGGTTACGCGATTAACGGAACAGACCCAGCAGGGCCGAGCTGGAGTTGTTGGCGATCGAAAGCGCCTGCACACCCAGTTGCTGCTTGGTTTGCAGAGCCGTCAGTCGAGCGGATTCCTTGGCAAGATCCGCATCGACCAGATTGCCGGCCCCCGCTTCCAGGGCGTCCTGGAGCTTCTGGGTGAAGGCCAGCTGACGCTCATACGACTTGGCGTTGGTGCCGATCCGCTGGAGTTCGGTCGCCCAGGTGTTGATGGTCGTCTGCACGTTCGCCGCCGTGGCGCTGGCCGGAGCCGTCCACGAAATCGAGAACGCCGCGGTCCCGTCGAACGACGCGGCCGTGACAGCCGAAGAAATCTCGGTCATCAGGGCGTTGTAGTCTGCGGTATAGGCCGCGCCACCGCCGGCTTCGATCGCCGCGGCGATCGCCTTGGCTTCGGTCAGCGCCGCCATGATGGTTTCACCCGCCGCGATCCCGACATCGGCGATCGACTGGTTACGCAGCAGGTTGTTCATGGAGGCGTCGAGGGCCTTGGCGTTGGCCTTCTGGGTGTTGGCGATGGCCCAGACGGCCCCGTTGTCCTTGGCCGAGGCGATCTTCAGCCCGGTGGTGACACGGTTCTGGACCTTATCGAGTTCGCGGCTGGTGGCCGCAAAGCTCTGGGCGGCGACCATCGCGCCGTAGTTGGTATTGATCGAGGCCATTTTGGCGCTCTCCTTGTCTTCGACATTTCCGATCGTCGTTTTGACGACCAGGAGCGTTTTGCTCGATCTCGAGCGGAGCAAGTCACGGGCCAATCGGCGGGGCCGTTTACATAGATATCTCTATGTTTTTAAACGTCTTTTCTTGTTGACGAGTTGTTGACTCCGTCGACCGCCGGCAAGCCTTGCCGACCCCCGGCAAATATTGCCGGGCACAGCCGCCATTCCCTTGTAGTCTCCGCTGGCAAAGAAGAAGGCGCGCCGGGAGGTCCCGGCGCACCCGGTAGGAATTGCCGGGCGACCAAAGCCGCCCGATCGAGCCCTTAGCGGAACAGACCCAGCAGGGCCGAGCTGGCATTGTTGGCGATCGAAAGCGCCTGCACGCCCAGCTGCTGCTTGGTTTGCAGGGCCGTCAGTCGGGCGGATTCCTTGGCAAGATCCGCATCGACCAGATTGCCGGCCCCCGCTTCCAGGGCGTCCTGGAGCTTCTGGGTGAAGGCCAGCTGACGCTCATACGACTTGGCGTTGGTGCCGATCGTTTGCAGCGCCGATGCGGCCGTACTCATGGCGGCATCCACGTCGGCGACCAGATACTGGTTGGTGCCGTCTTCCAGAAAGACCTCGGTCGTCAGGGACAAGGCCGCCGTCCCGTCAAACGTCGCCGCCGTGATTGCCGCGCCGATTTCATTGACGATGGCATCGTAGTCGTTGCGGTAGGCCAGCGAAGTCGCAGCGCCTGCGCCACCATTGGCGGCGATGGCCGTCGCAAGCTCTTTCAGCTCAGCCAGGCCCGCCATCACCGTTTGGCCCGCCGCGATCCCGACATCGGCGATCGACTGGTTACGCAGCAGGTTGTTCATGGAGGCGTCGAGGGCCTTGGCGTTGGCCTTCTGGGTGTTGGCGATGGCCCAGACGGCCCCGTTGTCCTTGGCCGAGGCGATCTTCAGCCCGGTGGTGACACGGTTCTGGACCTTATCGAGTTCGCGGCTGGTGGCCGCAAAGCTCTGGGCGGCGACCATCGCGCCGTAGTTGGTATTGATCGAGGCCATTTTGGCGCTCTCCTTGTCTTCGACATTTCCGATCGTCGTTTTGACGACCAGGAGCGTTTTGCTCGGGATCCGCGAAGCAAGATTTGGGCCAGATTTGAGTTTAACTTATTGATTTAAAATCTGAATTGAGCATTCTACGCCGATGCAGGAAAGGCGCGCCGGAGAATCTCCGGCACGCCCCCCGATCGATGCCGGCGGCAATGCCGCCGAACCCGAGTCGCCCTTAGCGGAACAGACCCAGCAGGGCCGAGCTGGAGTTGTTGGCGATCGAAAGCGCCTGCACACCCAGTTGCTGCTTGGTTTGCAGAGCCGTCAGTCGAGCGGATTCCTTGGCAAGATCCGCATCGACCAGATTGCCGGCCCCCGCTTCCAGGGCGTCCTGGAGCTTCTGGGTGAAGGCCAGCTGACGCTCATACGACTTGGCGTTGGTGCCTTCCGTCTGCAGGATCGCCGAATACTCATTGATCACAGTCTGGACGTTGGCCGCCGTCGCGGAAGCAGCGGCGTTCAGGGCGGTGGCCGCTGCCGACATCGCCGCCGAGCCGTCAAACACGCCGGCGGTGCGGGCGTTGGCGACTTCAGTAGCCAGGGCGGTATAGTCGGCCTGATAGGCTGCGCCACCCCCGCTTTCGATGGCAGCCGCCAGGGCCTTCATCTCGGTCAATGCCGCCATCATCGATTCACCTGCCGCGAGCCGGACGTCGGAAATCGACTGGTTGCGCAGCAGGTTGTTGACGGTGGCGTCGAGGGCCTTGGCGTTGGCCTTCTGGGTGTTGGCGATGGCCCAGACGGCCCCGTTGTCCTTGGCCGAGGCGATCTTCAGCCCGGTGGTGACACGGTTCTGGACCTTATCGAGTTCGCGGCTGGTGGCCGCAAAGCTCTGGGCGGCGACCATCGCGCCGTAGTTGGTGTTGATCGAGGCCATTTTGGCGCTCTCCTTGTCTTCGACATTTCCGATCGTCGTTTTGACGACCAGGAGCGTTTTGCTCGCTATTTCCCTTGCAAGGACCGGGCCAGATTTATGGTTAAAAGATTGTTTTTTATATTATTTTACTTCGCACACGCGGAAATGCGCCGGACTCTTCGTCCGGCGCACGTCCATGTCGTCAGTCGGGATGTCCGGGCGACTAGCCGCGGAACAGACCCAGCAGGGCCGAGCTGGCGTTGTTGGCGATCGAAAGCGCCTGCACGCCCAGCTGCTGCTTGGTCTGCAGGGCCGTCAGCTTGGCCGACTCCTTGGCCATGTCGGCATCAACCAGATTGCCAGCCCCCGCTTCCAGGGCGTCCTGGAGCTTCTGGGTGAAGGCCAGCTGACGCTCATACGACTTGGCGCTCGTACCGATGGTTTGCAGGTTCGAAGCCCAGGAATCGATCGACAGTTGCACGTTGGCAGCCGTCGCGGCCGCCGCGGCGGCCGTATCGGCGGTTCCGGCTGGGGTCCCGTTGGTTCCCGGGATCGCAATCGCTGCGGTGCCGTCGAAACTTGCAGCCGTCACGGCCGCCGAGATTTCGGACCACAGGGCGACGTAGTCGCGACGATAAGACAAGGTCCCGGGCACATTGCCCCCGCCGGCTTCGATGGCCGCGGCCAGAGCCTTCATCTCGGTCAGGGCCGCCATGATGGTATCGCCGGCGGCCAGGCCGACGTCGGCGATCGCCTGCTGGCGAGTCAGATTGTTCAGATTGGCGTCCAGCGCCTTGGAATTGGCACGCTGAGTCAAGGCGACGGCCCAGACCGCGCCGTTGTCCTTGGCGTTCGCGATTTTCAGACCGGTCGTGATCCGGTTCTGCACCTTGTCCAGATCGCGGCCCGTGGCGGCGAAATGCTGGGCGGCGACCATCGCGCCGTAGTTCGTATTGATCGAGGCCATTTTGGCATCCTTGCTGTCTTCGACATGGCCGACGCCATTTTGGCGACGGGAGCATTTTGCTCGGGATGACAGGGAGCAATGACCAGGCCACTCGGGCCGGGAGAGCCGATCCTTTTATTTACAAGGGATTTACGCAAGGAGCCGGCGGGCACCGCAGACGTTAACAAGGAAGAAACTTCCGCACTGGGCACAGATTGCCGAGTCATTAATTCCGTCAGGCCGGCACGGCCTCGGTTCCGGCCCCGCCCAGGCCCTGCATGATCATCTTGTTGATGTCGATCAGGGTCTCGAAATCCTCGTCGCCTTTCATCACCTCCGAGGTGTGGCGCGATACAAACAGGCTCAGCGAGATGATGCTGGCCCGCATGGCGACAGGCAGCCCGTTGCCCGGATCCGAGCACGTCGTGGCCAGCGTCGCCCACATCTGGCGGTTCCAGCCCAGAGCGTCGATCCGCGTGCCGAAATCCTTCGGATCGCTCTGCGACGCCGCGATCAGGGCGCGCGTGACCTGGCCGAACAGGCGGTATTCGAGGGCCCGAGGGCTCTCAGTCCGCTGAGCTGTCTGCTGATAGGCCTGAAGCCCCATGCCCCAATCTTTCGTCTTCGTATTCGATGAGCTTTCGGGCCGCGAGCAGCCCTTTGTAATATTCGCGCGCCATGACGTGGCGAGAAGCCGCCACGCAGAATCCCAGCACCTCGGGGTTCTTGATGACGCCCATGAACTCGGTCAGCCGCTGGGCGAAGTCGTCATAGAATTTCTCGGCGGAACTCTCGTCCAGGTACATCATCATGACCGGGAAATAGATGCGGCGGGCCGGGGTGTTGGCATCCTCAGGCTGCAGGATGTCCTTCTCGCGCAGGACCGACGCCTTGTTCTGCAAGATCAGCACGCCGCGCTTGTCGCCGTTCTGGACAACGGCGCCGTTGAGGACGAAACGCTCCCCCGGTTTCAGCGACAGCTTCAGCGGCATTCAGCCCTCCACGGGTCCGATCCATAGCGGACGGCAGTTAATCTGAAGTGTCCTGTCTGGCCGGTTATGGTTAGCGGTGGATTAACCCTGGCCAGGAGGAACGCCCTGGCACCTGGCTCGTTGTCTTGGCAAGGAGCCCAACCATGGCCAAACCCGACGACACCAAAGGCCCCGCTGCGAAACAGGTCAAGTCGCTGAAACCTGGCGAGAAACCCGATCAGCTCAAGAACAGCGAAAAGAGCAAGGCGGAGAACCGCCAGGAGGCGCTGATCGACGAAGCCCTCGAGGAGAGCTTCCCGGCTTCCGATCCGCCCGCTCCAAAAAAGATCACCTAGCTTTCCCGGGCGACCCCGTCGACCAGTGGCACGAACCGCACCTCGATCAGACTCTCGCGGCGGAAGGTGCCCCCCTCTTCGGCGACGTAGCGGTGCAGAAACTGCGATCCGGCCTTGCCGACCGGCGCAATCATCACGCCGCCCGGCTTGAGCTGGGCGATCAGGTCATGCGGCTCATGCGGGGCGGCCGCCGTCACCATGATGCGATCGAACGGAGCCTGTTCGGGCCAGCCTTTCGAGCCGTCGCCGTGACGCGTGATGACATTGTCCAGGCCCAGGGACCTGAACCTCAGTTCGGCCTCGGTGAGCAGCGGACGGTAGCGTTCGACCGAATAGACAAAGCGCGCCAGCTTCGACAGGACGGCCGCCTGGTAGCCAGAGCCGGTGCCGATCTCCAGCACGCGGTGGCGCGGGCCGACCTCCAGCGCCTGGGTCATCAGACCCACCACGAATGGCTGGCTAATCGTCTGGGCGCAATCGATCGGCAGGGCGGAATCCTCCCACGCCTGATCGACGAACCGGGGGTGCACAAAGGCGGCGCGGTCAACCGCCTCCATCGCCTCCAGCACGCGCACGTCAGTCACGCCCTGGCGTCGCAGGCCCAGGATCAGTCGTGCAGCCCGTTCGTCGGTCATGCCTTCAGCCGGGGCGGCGCGCCTCCAAGCAAACTCTTGAGATCGTGCGCGGTCTGATGGTGGGTCAGGTCGATGTGCAGCGGCGTCACCGAGATCCGCCCCTCAGCGATGGCCCGCAGGTCGGTGCCCTCGGCCGGGCGCTGCTCGCCGGCACGAAAACCCATCCAGAAATAGTCCCGGCCTCTCAGGTCGGTACGCCGCACGGCGTGCATCTCGGCCAGATCACGAAAGCCCTGGGTCGTGACCTCGACCGCCTTGACCAATTCCGGCGGCAGGCAGGGGAAATTCAGGTTCATCACGACGCCGTCGGACCAGCCCGACTGGATCAGCCGCTGGATGATTCCGGGCGCAAAGGCCTGGGCCGTTTCCCAGTGCGCCACGACCTCATCGTGGAACCGCTCCAGCGATTGCGACAGGGCGATGGACGGCACGCCCATGGCCATGCCTTGCAGCGCCCCGGCGACGGTGCCGGAATAGGAGACATCCTCGCCTATGTTGTGGCCGCGATTGACCCCTGACAGCACCAGATCGGGTCGTTCGGGCATCAGGTCGTTGATCGCCAGCACCACGCAGTCGGTCGGGGTACCGGTGACGGCGAACCGCTTGTCGCCCATCTGATTGACGCGCAGCGGCTCGGTCAGGGTGATGCCCCGCCCCTTGCCTGACTGTTCGACGGCGGGCGCGCAGATCCAGACATCGTCCGACAGCGCACGCGCGATCGCCTCCAGACAGGCCAGTCCCTCGGCCTCGATGCCGTCGTCGTTGGTGAGCAGAATTCTCATCCCACAACCTCAACCCCGCCCATGTAGGGCTTGAGCACCTCGGGCACGGCGATCCGGCCATCATCCTGCTGATAGTTTTCCATCACCGCGACCAGGGTGCGACCGACGGCCAGGCCCGAGCCGTTCAGCGTATGGACGAACTCGGTCTTCTTCTCGCCGGCGCGCTTGAAGCGGGCGTCCATGCGCCGAGCCTGGAAGTCGCCGCAGTTCGAGCAGGAACTGATCTCGCGATAGGTGTTCTGGCTGGGCAGCCAGACCTCCAGGTCAAAGGTCTTCCTGGCCGAAAAGCCCATATCGCCCTTGCACAGCAGCATCCGGCGGAACGGCAGGTCCAGCGCCTTCAGCACCGCCTCGGCGCAACCGGTCATGCGCTCGTGTTCGGCCTCGGAATCCTCAGGCCGCGTGATCGAGACCAGTTCGACCTTGGAGAACTGGTGCTGGCGGATCAGCCCGCGCGTATCGCGCCCGGCCGAGCCGGCCTCGGCCCGGAAGCACGGCGTCAGGGCCGTCAGGCGCATCGGGCTGGCCAGCTCGTCGTCAGATAGGATCGTCTCGCGCACGAGGTTGGTCAGGGAGACCTCGGCGGTGGGGATGAGCCAGCGACGGCCCTCAACTAGCTCTTCCAGAAAATCGACCGCGAAATCTCGATACTCTTCGCCGCCGTGCTCAACTGCGTGTTCGTTTTTGGCTGTCTGCTGCTCCAGGCGAGCTAGCTCCGCCGCAGTGGCAAAGCTAAGCCCCTGAAACAAATCCTCTTCAAACTTTGGCAACTGCCCCGTCCCGAACATCGCCTCGTCGCGCACGAGGTAGGGCGGATTGACCTCCAGATAGCCGTGCTGGCTGGTCTGCATATCGAGCATGAACTGGCCGATGGCGCGCTCCAGCCGGGCGATGCCGCCCTTGAGCACGGCGAAGCGGGCGCCGCTCATTTTCGCGGCGGCCTCGAAGTCGATCAGGCCCAGAGCCTCACCCAGGTCGGCATGGTCCTTGGCCGGGCCGGTGGTGCGCGGTGTTCCCCAGCGACCGGTCTCGACATTGCCGGCTTCGTCGTCGCCATCCGGCACATCGTCGGCGGAGAGGTTCTTGAGGCCGGCCAACAGGTCGCGCAGCGCCCCGCCCTTGTCCGCCTCGACCGCTTCGGCCTCGGTGATCTGGCCTTTCAGCGCCTCAACCTCGGCCTTGAGGCGGTCCGCCTCGGCCATGTCCTTGCGCCCCATGGCCGCGCCGACGGCCTTGGAGGCGGCGTTGCGCTGAGCCAGCGCCTCCTGACCGCGCGTCTGGGCCGCGCGCAGGTCGCGATCCAGCGCCAGGATGTCCTCGACCCGCGCCCCCACGTCCTCGACGCCGCGCGCGCGCCAGCCGTCGATGTAGCGCTCGGGATTTTCGCGGATAGCCTTGATGTCGTGCATGGGTCGGTCAGTCGTTTCGGGAGGAGTGAACCGTCTAGCCTCCCCGACGGAGTCGGGCAACGCGGGTGGGGCGCTAGCCCCCCTGCTTTATCATCGCGCGCGATGCGGAGGAGAGAACCGGAACAGAGGACCGCGATACCTGTCTCGCGCCGCTTGAACCACCAGCGAGGCAGCGAGCGGCGCGCTTGTCCCGGACCTTCGCTGGCGCGAATCCGAAAAGACCAGGCACTGGAGAACGACACGGCTCTTCGGCCTCACGCTTTCGCTATGAAGTTGGGAGGGCCGGCGGAGCGCCGGACGTCGGGTCCGGTGACCGTAGATGTGTTGGTGCGTTTCGACCCGAGTTGCCGCTCCGCCGCGGATATTTT
>Ga0209572_1000329_pt1 | contig 80043 bp, 55 predicted proteins | sample EBPBio232012_DNA_FD_185867 | JGI IMG/M metagenome (GOLD analysis project Ga0209572, IMG submission 185867) | Wastewater treatment Type I Accumulibacter community from EBPR Bioreactor in Madison, WI, USA - Reactor 1_1/23/2012_ DNA (SPAdes)... | ecosystem: Engineered > Bioreactor > EBPR >...
TGTCGCCGCTGTGCGACGGCTACGAATACAATGTTGCCACCACGGAAAATGACTCGATCAAATTCTACTGCTGCGAAGTAGGTACCACCCAGACAGTGATCCTGCGTGTGTACCAACTGGACATCAATGGCAACCGCGACTACTACCGCAACCCTGACGGCAGCCCGCTGACAGATCCGGATGGTGCGATCCAGTACATCTACAACGAATGCATGATCAATGTGGAAGTACAGGACAAAATCAAACCGACCTGCCAGGCGCCAGCCCCTGTAACGATCAACTGCGAGAACTTCGAACCAAGCCTGTGGGCCTACGGCTATCCGTCTGTTTCTGACAATTGCTGCCTGGACAACACACCGCCAACGAGCGTTGATCCACAGGGGCAATCCGGCATCCCGAGTGGTACCGCTGCTATCCCGGGCGTTTGTGGCGCCACCCAAAAAGTGTACTATAACAACTTCCTGAACGCGAATTTTGATACGACCTGCAACCGCGGTGTTATCATTCGTCGCTTCACCGCATGGGACTGCCAGGGCTTCTCCAGTTCCTGCACACAACGAATAACGGTTACCAATCAACAGGCGTACACAGTGCAGTTCCCTGCCGATAAATTAGTGAACTGCGTGACCACGCCAGACTTTGGCAAACCGGTGATCACAAATGACGAAGGTTGCGAACTGATCGGTACCTCGTACAATGACGTGATTTTCACGGTGGTGCCGGATGCTTGCTACAAAATCGAGCGGACCTGGACGATTATCAACTGGTGTACCTACCTTCCTGATAATGCCTGCACGCCGGTAACCCGCAATCCGGTAAACCCGAATACAGGCCTGGCTCCTGAAAAAACATACAACTCCACTACGGAAAACTGCCTGACATACAAGCAGGTCGTAAAAATAATCGACCAGACGCCCCCAACGATAACCTGCGCTGAAATCGACACTTGCGACTACTCGACGAACAACCCACGTTACTGGAATGATGGTGACAACTGGTGGGATAATAGCACGATGCAGCACGACCTGTGCGAGAAATCTACGAACATCGCTGTAACAGCCGAAGACTTCTGCGATACGCTGTCGCCCACAGGCGGTCTGCGCTTCCGCTACCTGCTGTTCCTTGACCTGGATGGTGATGGTATCATGGAAACGGTCGTATCCAGTGCCGATATTTTTACCCGACCACTCGGACAGATCAGGTATAACAACTACCTGGCGCCTAATTACCACGGCGGAAGCCTCCAACTGCTCGATGCGGTGGCTGGAAACCAGACGTATCGTTTCGACATCGAACAAACTGCCAACGGTGCACGCGTTATCTGGCGCAATGCAGCAGGCAGCGTGATCGATCCTGAACTGGCACACGGACGCCACAAAATCAAATGGATCGCAGAAGACGGTTGCGGCAACGAAGCCGTATGCGAAAAAACATTTGAAATCCGCGACTGCAAACCACCGGTGGTGGCCTGTGCCAACGTGAACATTAACCTGATGATAGGTGGCATGGCTACGCTGTGGGCAAGTGACTTCTTCCTGTATGGAGATGACAACTGCACACCTGACCCGATTCTGGAGCAGAAACTGGCGGTTATCCGCGCGGACGAGAACCCGGGCAACCAGTTCCCAACCGACCTGCCACAGTCTATCGTAGTAACTTGCGCTGACCAGGGTACCATGGTACCAGTACAAGTATGGCTGCAGGATGCAGCAGGCAATGCAGACTTCTGCATCGCATACGTGAATGTACAAGCCAATATCGTAGGCTGCGAAGTCACTAATGCCAGCGTGGCGGGTAAACTGGCTACGGAAACCCTCGAAGGTGTAGAAGATGCAACCGTAGAACTGGCCATCAGCAGCGCAAGTAATCCGCAAAGTCTGCAAACCCAGTATTCCGACAATACGGGATCATTTATGTTTGCTGATGCCATACCCCCGGCCGGAAATTACACCCTGACCCCTACCAAAGACGACAACCCGCTGAACGGTGTGACGACCTACGACCTGGTGCTGATTTCCAAGCACATTCTGGGACTGGAGCCCTTGAGCAGCCCTTACAAAATGATCGCATCGGACGCCAATCGTTCGGGCTCGATTACTACATTTGATATTGTAGAGTTCCGCAAACTCATTCTCGGTATCTATACCCATTTGCCCAACAACACCTCCTGGCGTTTTGTGGACAAGGATTTTGCATTTACCGATCCGTCCAACCCCTTCCAGGAGCCATTCCCGGAAAATATTTCGGCTCAAAATGTAATGTGGGATCACCTGGCTGATGACTTTGTGAGTGTAAAAATTGGTGACGTAAACAATACCGTCATCGCCAATTCCCTCTTTACAGCAGAAGAGCGCGCGTCGAGTACACTGTTGTTCGATGTAGACGACCGAACCCTCGAAGCAGGCGAGGTAGTATCCGTTGCATTTAAAGGCAGCGAAACTGTACAGGGCTATCAGTTTACCCTCCACCTGGCAGACCTCGAAGTGCTGGATATTTCGGGGAGCGGCGCTATTAAATCCACTAATTTCGGCGTATTCGAGCATGCGATTACTACCTCTGTAGATGGGCCTGACAATGAATTTACAATAACCATCCGTGCTGCCAAAGCCGGCCGACTGTCGGAAATGCTGGGTGTTTCCGGCAGCATTACAAAAGCGGAAGCCTACAGCCTTGCCAATGAGCGTATGGATATTGCCCTTCGATTCAGTTCCCCTTCGGGGATGACAACCGTCGGTGTTGGTTTCGAATTGTATCAAAACGAGCCCAATCCGTTTGTCAATAAAACCATGATCGGTTTCCATTTGCCGGAAGCAAGCGAGGCAACATTGAACGTCTTCGACGAAACAGGGCGACTGATATGGACGCGTAGTGGTTCATTTTTAAAAGGTTATAATACATTTGCAGTTGACCGTCAACTATTGCCCTCCCCCGGCATGATGTATTACACGGTAGAAACCTCAACAGACCGTGCAACCAGAAAAATGATACAGTCGAGATAAGAGGCTGAAAAATTACTGTACGTGCAGATGAAACCTCTTTCAGGACGCCGGTGGCGTATTGCCTTGTTGTGGGCATGCATCACCTTGCTTCCAAGTAAAATAATTAGCCAGACGCAAGCGCCGGAAGCCCTGACGATCGAGCAGGGACTTTCGCAGGGGATGGTGTATGACGTGCTGCAAACACGCGACGGTTTTTTGTGGGTCGGCACCAAAGACGGACTCAACAGATATGATGGTTACAATTTCAAAGTATGGGTCAACAATCCCCATGATCCCTTCAGTATTTCCGATAACACCGTAACAAGACTGCTGGAAGACAGCCGGGGCTGGATTTGGGTAGGCGGCGAAAACCAGACGATCAACCTGTTTGACCGGAAAACGCAGCGGTTTTTTCACCTGGCATTGCCCGCACAGGGTGCACAGGAAAAGCAAGTTCTGTTTGATGTACTCGACATGATAGAGGATAGCCTTGGCCGTATCTGGATCGCCAACAGAGGCGCCGGGGTGTTTTGCATTACCATCCCGGCAAATACACCATCCAGTCTGCCTGACACCCCTGATTTGACCAACTGGTTCAAGTTGCAAACAATTCAATTCCCGCCGCCCTCCAAAGAACCAGGGAAGGCGCTACAGGAAGAATATGCTGACTTGTTCGAACAAACAGACGGCAGTATCTGGGTAGGGTCGTCCAGAGGTGCATATAAAATTGACTTCAATTCATTTGTCGCTAAGTCGCTTACACTTACAAATGGGCTGAAAAAGTCGGTACATACCTTGTTGCAAACAAGCAATGGGGATATATGGGGAGGGCACCACGATGGCATTTTCAGTATAAAAAATGGACAATACAGATTTTATGAATTTGGGCCTCATCAGGAAATTGGTACCACTTCAGTACTGAAACTGGATGCTGCGGGCAAAATATGGATGCTGTTTGAAAAAAAACTGTGGCATATAGACCCGCATGGTGAGATCGATTTGTCCAAACCAGCGTACAGCCTCGACAAACCAGCCAACACCCTCGAAATAGACAAACAGGGCAATCTGTGGATCGGCACACTGGGGTACGGGCTTCGGAAGATCGTGCCGCGCAAATCCATGTTCCATGCAAGTGTAAAAGGAACAAGCATTTGGGGCGTATGGCAGGACCCGCAACAGCGCATTTTGTGCAAGTTGTTCAACAAGATGGTGTATTTCAATCCGGCTACGCAGACACTTTCTTCCCAATCGGCTTTTCCGGATGCTTTACCACAACAAAACGACCTGCTGTTCGAACCTTCAGGCGATTACTGGCTGTTGTGCGGATTGAGGGAAGGGGTAGTCAATCGAAGCGAATTGCGGCATTATCGTGCCGATGGCGCCCTGGCAGCGGTCTATCCGATCGCTATTGACCGCTACCCATATGCGCGCCTGATGCGTACTTCAAAAGGACAAATCTGGGTGTCGGGCACCTCGGGGCGTCTGCTGCGTTGCGACCCTGCCACGGGTAACATAGAGGCCTATGATTTCGGAAAATTGTTTGACCAACAGGCTACTTCCGTTCAAATCATTGCATTGGTGGAAGATGGAAATGGAGATATTTGGGCAGGCACGTCACTGGGTTTGGTAAAAGGTGTGGTAAAGGCAAATTCAATTGATTTTCAATTGTTTAAAGCAGTGGGTTCGGAAAAGGAAGGTTTAAACAACAACTCTATTGCTTGTATTTTGCCCGATCCCGTTGCCCCTGACCAACGCTTATGGATAGGCACGAAAGGAGGAGGAATCAACATTTTTGATATAAAAACCGGAAAGGTACAGTATATCACGACCGACCAGGGGCTGCCCAATAATGTCGTTTATGGCATATTGACCGACCGGGCGGGGCATTTTTGGGGTAGCACCAATCGGGGACTATTCCGGCTGACCATGCGAGATGACCAGGTGGCCGATGTAAAAGTTTTTACCCGAGCCGATGGCTTGCAGGGGAATGAGTTCAATACGCAGGCTTTTTATAAATCCTCTGACGGGGCATTGCTGTTCGGCGGGGTGGATGGCCTCAACCGTTTTTACCCCGAAATGCTGGAATTAAATGACCAGCCGCCCCAGGTACGGATCGTTGGAATAGAAATCAACCACCAGGCGGCCAGGTTTTCCCCTGATGCCAATGGGTTGCCAGCGCCATCGGAGTACCTTCGTGAACTCGAATTGCAACCGGATCAAAACAATATTTCCTTTGAATTTGCAGCGCTCGACTTTACCGATCCGGCTAAAAACCACTACCGCTACCAACTGCTGCCACTGGAAAAGGAATGGGTGGAGGCCCGCGAAAAACATTTTGCTCATTATACGCACCTGGCGCCGGGAACCTACACTTTTCGGGTACAGGGAAGCAATAGCGACGGCGCCTGGAACAACGAGGCCGTGGAAATAAAAGTGGTCGTGTTGCCACCGTGGTGGCGAACCCGCTGGGCCTGGCTGATGTACATCATTACGGCCTGCGCGATCGTCTGGCTGGTGTACCGCGAACACATACGTTCCATTCGATTAAAAGCACAGGTGGCCTTCGAACAACGGGAAAGCGAACGCATCCGGGCACTGGAACAAATGAAAACCAACTTTTTTGCCAATGTTGCCCACGAATTCAGAACGCCGCTCACCCTGATCATCGAACCACTCCGACAGGCACTGAAAATGCCTCAGCAGTCGGAATGGCTTTCCAATATCGGGCTGGCAGAAAGAAATAGCCAGAAACTGCTTCAATTGGTCAATGAACTGCTCGACCTGGCCAAAATAGAAAGCGGCGCCATGCAACCCGAATATAAACCGGGATGGATAAGTGATATCCTTCGGCCGGTAGTCGATTCCTTCGTCGGGGCCGCCCTAAACAAACAGATCGACCTGTCGCTCGACCTGCCAACCGATATAAGGGGAAATTTTGATGCTGATAAAGTGGAGAAAATCTGTTTCAACCTTGTTTCCAATGCCTTGAAATTTACGCCTTCTGGAGGAGCCGTGCGCGTAGTGGCTCAGTGCATGCACGACGAACACGATGAGGCGGCGGATGAAATCACGATTCTTGTAATCGACAATGGCCCGGGCATCGCAGCAGCAGATTTGCCCCGTATTTTCGACCGGTTTTATCAGGCACAGGAATCAACGGAATATACACAGGCAGGTACGGGTATCGGGCTTGCTTTGTGCCGCGAACTGACTACGCTCATGGGAGGGCGCATCCATGTGGAGAGCAAAGCGGGGTATGGCGCTGTGTTTGGGGTTGTATTGCCGTTGCGTACCCAACCCGATTGGGTGGAGCGCTCGCCCCTCCCGGCGGTTTCGCAACAAGTACCGGTACCATATGTATCCATTGAAAAAAGCGATACAAATCTCCCTGCCGAACCGAGCGAGCGGCCCCTGCTTTTGCTGGCAGAAGACAATGAAGAATTGCGCGCATTTTTAGTCCGCACCCTGTCCGAATCGTACGAAGTGCTGGAAGCACCCGATGGTCGGCAAGCCATCGAACTGGCGCGCCAAAGGGTTCCGGATATTGTAGTGTCCGACATTTTTATGCCGCATACAGATGGCATTCAACTGCTTGACATGATCAAGCAAGGTGAAATTACCAGTCATATTCCAGTACTGCTGCTGACTTCCCGGACCGCCCTGCAAAACAGGATCGAGGGCTTGCAACACGGTGCAGATGCTTATCTCGGCAAACCCTTTCAAACCGAAGAATTGCTGGCATGGATCGATAACCTGCTGGAGGGTCGGCGCCGGCTTCAGGAAAAATATTCCGGCAAAGTAGACACACAGGGCGGGGCCGATGCTGCACCCACACTGGAATCGGATGCGCCGGCCCCGGCAGCGGAATTCTCGGCGATCGACCAGCGATTTATTGAAAGACTCCGGGCGGCAGTAGAACAGGAAATCGACAACGAAAACCTGAGTGTAGAAGACCTGGCGCGAAAAATGACGATGAGCCGCTCACAATTGCACCGCAAAATGTCGGCACTCACCGGGCAGTCGGCCGGAATATTCCTGCGCAACTACCGCCTCGACCGCGCCATGGAAATGCTGCAGGCACAAGCCGGCAACGTCGGCGAAATAGCCTGGAAAGTAGGCTTTGGCAATTCCAAATACTTTTCTACCGCTTTTAAAGAACGTTTTGGCATGTCACCCAGCGAGGTGTAAAAGCAAAATGCAACACCATCGAACCATTTTGCAACACCAGCAAACCTCTTTTGCTTCCTGTTTCCTGCAACTTTACATCCAGTGAATGGCGTCCTCTTCAATGGAAGGGGGCGCTTAAAGGAAGAAGATAATACAAAGGGGGCGTAGTAATTACGGTTCTACGAATATGAGTCATTCCGTGTGTTCGGGATGGCTCATGTTTTTTGGGGTTGATGAGGTGGGTTGAGGAGTTGAGGGGTTGAGGAGTTGAGTAGTTGAGGGGGTTGAGGAGTTGAGATTCAGCCACTCGTGTGATGCAAAATATCTCTCCTGCTGCTGAGTTGTTGAATCTCAACCCCTCAACCTCTCAACCCCTCAACCCCTCAACCCCTCAACCCCTCAACTCAAATCTCCCCCAGCACCGCCAAATAAAATCCCCAGAATTTCCGGAAACTCTCCACCGACGCCCGCTCGTCGGGGCTGTGGGCGCCTTCGATCAGCGGCCCGAACGACACCATGTCGAGGCCCGGATACGATTCGCCGATGATACCACATTCCAGGCCGGCATGGCAGGCTTCGATGACGGGCGCATCGCCGAACATTTTCTGATAGATACCCGACATCTTTTGCACGAGTTTGGATTTCGGGTTGGGCTGCCAGCCAGGATAGGCATTGGCCAATTCCACTTCCGCCCCGATCAGGTCGAACGGTGCGCGGAAGGCAGCGGCCACATCTGCTTTGCTGGATTCGACGGAACTGCGTTGCAGCGAGCCGATTTTTAGATGCCCGTCGCGCAGGCTGATTTTGGCCAGGTTGCTGGATGCTTCCACGAGTCCGGGAATGTCGGGGCTCATGCGGAAAACGCCGTTGTGAACGGCGCGGACGGCATGCAGGAATTTGGCCTGATCGTTTTTCCGCATTAGTTTGCCGGGCAGTGGCGCTTCTGTGGCGCTGATATCGAGCAGCGGTTCTACGGTTTTAAATTCCGTGCCGAGTTCTTTGGCAGCGGCTTTGAGCAGTTTTTGAAAACGCTTCTCGTTTTTCACGGCTACCCACGCTTTGGCTTCGCGCGGAATTTCATTGCGCAAATTGCCGCCGTCGAAAGCAGAAATGCGAAGTCCCGCCGGTGTGCAGGCCATGAGTACACGGGTCAGGATTTTGTTGGCATTGCCACGGCCACGGTGAATATCCATGCCGCTGTGGCCGCCTTGCAGGTTGCGTACCTGCACCAGAAAGGTTTTCATGGAAGCGGGTGCGGCTTCTTCCTTGTAGTTCCAGTCGATCAGCGTATCCACGCCGCCGGCGCAGCCGATGGTGAGCACGTGGTCTTCTTCGGTATCGAGGTTGAGCAGGAGTTTGCCTTTGAGCAGGCCTTTGCCCAGGTTTTTGGCGCCGCCAAGTCCTTGTTCTTCGTCGAGGGTAAACAGCGCTTCCAGGGGCGGATGCGCAATGTCTTTGGATGCCAGCACCGCCAGAATAGCCGCTACACCCAGTCCGTTGTCGGCCCCGAGCGTAGTGCCCCGGGCGCGTACCCAGTCGCCGTCTACATACATATCGATGCCCTGGGTATCGAAGTTGAAATCGACGCCTGCATTTTTGGAGTGCACCATATCGAGGTGGCCTTGCAGGATGGTCACGGGGCTTTTTTCATGGCCTGGAGAAGCCGGTTTTTTGATAATGACATTTCCAAAATCATCGGTGAGTACTTCGAGGCCGTGTTTGCGGCCGAAATCTTGTACCCATTTAGAGATGCGTTCTTCGCGTTTGGAAGCGCGGGGCACCGCGTTGAGGTCGGCAAAGGCGTTCCAGGGTGCGGTGGGTTCGAGTTGGCGTATATTGGTGGACATGGTGTAAATGGTATAGAATGTGGCGGCAAAACTACACTGAATTCGAGCCAATTCAAATGATCGGCATAGGAAGGTGCGTAAAGGATACAGAGTTGTTTATAATGAAAGGAATGCCTTATTTTTGGAAAAAATAAAATAGCCTCTTTACAATCACTACCTCATGAACAAACACGTACAACTACTTCTCCTGCTGCTGCTGCCCTTCACCTTGCCAGCCCAATGGACGCCGGTACAAACCGGCAGCAATGCATTCCTGGAAAGCGCCTTTGCAGTCGACCAGAACACCTGGTTTATTGGCGGAAGCGACGTTACGATGCGCAGTACCAATGCCGGCGCCACCTGGAGCATTTTCCCACTCACCGCCGATGGCATTCCTTTGTTGGGTAGTATTGTAACCGAACTACATTTTTTCTCGGCCAATTCCGGCGTCGCTACTGGTTTTTTTTCACTTGGCAATGATGAATGGGTGTTGCGTACCGCCAATGGCGCACAAAACTGGACCATTGCTTTTGAAGGCGATTCTGGCCCGTATCCGCGTTATTGCAACGACCTTTTTTTTCAGGATAATATCGAAGGCTGGGCCGTGGGCGCCAACGGTCACCTCCTGCACACCCAGAACAGCGGCGCTACCTGGTCGCTGCTCAGCCTGCCCGGCGTGGCCTGGGAACTGTACAGCATCGGGTTTTCCACTGCTCAAAACGGCTTTATCGGCGGTACAGGCGGACTGCTGCGTACGACGAATGGCGGTACCACCTGGACGTCGACCGCCATACAGGAAGCAGTAACAGCCATCCAGTTTCTGAATGCGCAGACGGGCTTCATCAGTGGTTATAATTCATTGAAAAAAACGACCGATGGCGGGCAAACCTGGACGGATGTGTCCATGCCGCCCGACGGCGCAGGAGTGGAAGATATCTGGTTTGCCGACGAACTAAACGGCTATTTACTCAATTACGATGCCGTTTACCGCACCACCGACGGCGGTCAGGTATGGGAAAAATACACCGGAGGCACGGCCACCAACGTGCAATACAACGGCTTCGCCTGGCTCGGCCAGAACCACGGCATGATTGTGGGCGACAAAGGGCTTTGTCTGAAAACCGATAACGGCGGCGGCAGCGACTGGGCGCCGATTGCGGGCATTGCACCCGGCCCCAATTTTGTGCCCTGTGCCAACCTGCCACAAACACTCGTAAACCTGACGGCCGATGTGCCTGCCTACACCTACGAGTGGTTTCTCAATGGCAACCTGTTTTCTACCGAACGCAATCCACAGGTAACATTCCCGCAGCCGGGTACTTCCTATACCGTTATGCTCGTGGCAGCGCGTGGCGCAGGGCGCGATACGGCCACCTGGGACGTTCAAATAAATGCACCACCGACCTTGGCAACGCCCGTTTTTACCGTTAGCCAGCCGGAAATTTGCCGCGGAAACAATACCAGACTGAGTACCACCAATTACCTCGAAGGCTTCGGGATTTGGGAACTGAGCGCCAATGGCATGAAAATAGACTCCAACCTCTACGGATATTTCGAGCGCTGGGTAACGCCGCTGGAAACAACCACTTACCGCCTGCATGCCAGCCTGTCCGATGTATGCGGCACCGTGGAAAGCGAAGCGCAGGTGACGATTCAGGTGACGCCGCTGCCTTTGTACAGCGAATTTGCGGCCATTCCGGAGCATCCGCTGGTTTGCGAAGGCGATTCTACCGTCATCCTGATTCCCAACTCCACTGCGGGGGCTACCTACCAATGGCAGGGCGGCACCGGCGGACAGGCAACCGGCACCGGCGGCACCCTGAGCATCCCCACGGGTGCTGTGGGATACAATGCCGTTTTTAGTTTTACGGTGATCAATGGCGGATGTTATCGTTATTTTCAAAATGCAGCCACCGTAACGGCCGATTTGGTACATTCTGTTCAAAATGCCCGCCTTTACACGGAAACTACCGGCAACCCCATTGCCATTACCAATTATTCTACCGGCGCTGCATTTCAATGGGATCTGGGTGCGGCCGCTCAACCGCCCACCTCAACTGCCCTGTCGCCCGTGGTGCAATATACCGAGCCGGGCTTGTATCCCATCCGGCTGATTGCGGCCAATACTGTTGGTTGTTTTGATACGAGTTATGCCACCATCGAGGTATTTCCCGACAACCTTTTGCCCACAGATAATACGGCTGTTTGTGCTTCCGAACCCACGGAAATGCAGTTTATAAACCACTATTTAATTGAAAGAATATTAGACACTTATACCGATGCTTCTGGAAATACCTATGTGACGGGTTACAAATACGAGCCGTTTTCGTGGTGGTCGTCCTACAACCTTTTTTACAATAAATACGACCCCGCAGGGCACCTCGTCTGGGCGCGCTACTGGTCGGCTTATTCCCACGGCAACAGCCCGTTCGATTACTACTATCAGTGCATTGGTACATCTATTGCGGCCGACAATGAAGGAAATGTGTACATCGGCGGCTCCTTTGCAGGAAAAAACATGCAAGTCGGCGGCGTACCGGTATTCACCGATGCCTTTCCCGGCGCTGAAAACGCCTTTATCCTGAAACTGAATCCAGCCGGCACACTGCTTTGGTCGGCCAGGTATTTTGGCCCGGGCGGAACCTCCATCGTAGCGCCTACCGAACTGGTACTCGAAAACGAGAACCGGCTCACAGCGCTCATCAGCGGCCGTTTTTTGAATGTACAAACCGCTTCCCAAACCATTGCATCTGACCCGAACAGCCCCATACTCCTGTATGCCATGCGCTTCGATTCGACCGGAACCATCCTGCAACACGTACCGCTGGGAAAACCCTTGCTGTTCAATTCGGACGTGTATGCCGACTACAACCCCGACCCTGGCCAGTGGCTGACCTCGCGCATTACGCGCGTGGCCCCGCGCATGCAACAACAACCCAATGGCGACTGGGTGCTGTCGGCATTTTTTCGGGGAAAAATTCAGTGGGACACGATTGTTATGGAACCCGTACGGGCCAGCAACCTGAACGCGTTCGTGTTGCGGCTCGACAACGATTTCGGAGTAAAAAAGGCATTCACCACCTTCAGCGCCGACGATACATACCAGGACGGAACCGGCTTTACCAACCAACTGATCAACCTGCCTTTCGCAACAGACGATGCGGGCAATATTTATCAGTCGGTGAGCCTCGGTACCGATGAATACGCCTGGACACCGCCCGGCAGCATTCCGATACCCGAAGCGCTCATTTACCTGAACGATACTGTTCCGGCATTTGGCGACAGGTGCCATTTTTTACTAAAATACGACCCTGATGGCCAGTTGTGGTGGTCGTTGCGCAACGGCAATGCCCATTTTTCCCACCTGGCGCCACAACCCGACGGCAGTGTTGTTGGAATGGTGAATTATGGCCATGTGCTGGGTTTGAATACCCTTTCAGGTCAAAAATTCGGAAAGACGGGCCTCGGGCAACTCGACCTCGCGCTGGTACACTGGTCGCCCGATGGCGACATACTGAACGTAATTGATCTTGCCACCACAGGGTACGATCATGGCAACTGGCTTGCCGCCACAGCCGATGGCAAACTGTCGGCGTTTTATTCGCAAGGCGGGAATTTTTTGCAGGGCGATACCGCAGAGATTCGCCTGACCGTCTTCGATCCTGCCGGTTTGTGCCCTGCTGTACCTCTAACCATTGCCGGTCAACCCTCCGATGCTCCGTTTTGCGCGGGTACCTCCCCGCAGTTTGTGGTCAGCGCGATCGGCAACGGGATTGCCTTTCAATGGCAGCAAGAAACGGGTACTGTTTGGGGAGATTTGACAGAAAGTGCTGCCTATCAAGGGGTAAACACTTCCAAACTACGTTTGAACGCCGCTGCCGCGCCGGGGCTGGACAGTGAAGCCTACAGGTGTGTACTGACCGATCTGGCCGGTAATACCGACACCACCCAGGTAGTACGACCTGTACTGCTGTCAGCACCAGACATCGTGTTGCAGCCACAATCCATCACGATTCAGAGCAACCAGACAGCCTCTTTCAGTGCGGCCGCACAGAATGCAGACGCCGTGTATCAATGGCAGGTGAACTACGGAAACGGTTGGGAAAATGTACTAAACGGTCTTGTTTTTCAATATGCACAGGGCCCGACCCTGGTGGTTCAGCCTCAGGGCAATACCACGCTGGACGGTCTCTCAGTGCGTTGTTGTGTTCAACTTCCTTCAACGGGCTGCAGCATCTGTACCGATGCTGCTACCCTGGGCGTGGTGGTCGACGCCGGAACTAGTCCGGTAGCCGCGCTGCCTTCATTGACTGCATTTCCAAATCCTGCCACAGAGCGGGTGTGGCTGCAATGGCAACAAATCCCTGACAGTGGCGCTTCGATTATCATCAGAAATGCTTTGGGGCAGACTGTTTTTTCAGAAAAAATAAACGTTTCCTACGATACTTCGCTCCCGGTAGACGTACGGTCGTGGGCGCAGGGTGTATATGAAGTGCAGTTGATGTATGGGGCGAATGGCGGGGTGAGGACGAGGGTTTTTAGGTGAGTTATGAGTTATGAGTGTTTAACATGTTGCTTTGGGTTTCTTCAAAAGTGTAGCCAAAAGAAACGTGTTAAACACTCATAACTCTTAGAGCGTGTTCGGGATTTTTTGCCGGAGGCTGGAAAGATGGATTTTTTGTACGTTTTATGCGTTTTTTCGTGCGCATAGTAGTGATTATGGAAACGAAAAAAGGTGAAAAACGTGCAAAAAAGCCGCTTTTCAGGCCCGGCGAAAAAATCCCGAACACGCTCTTAAAGTTTATTCTTCGCCAGCAGCACTTCCAGCGCTTTCCAGGCTACTTCTTCTTCCACCCTAAATTTGCGTTTCAGATAGTGGAACACGTCGTTTTCACGGGGCGTCACCACACCGTCGGCCAGAATGACATCGAGGCAGTGATAAAAAAGAGGGAGGCGCGTTTGTTCGCGAATGGCGCCGATGGCTGCATCGATAAGCGCCGAGGGGCTCCCTGCCTGTTCAAAATGTTGGGCCGCGGTAGCCACCAATTTTTCCGGATCATGGCCGAGGAAGATGTTCCTGCTTTTTATAGTGGTATAAAAAGCAGCATTGTCTTCGTCGCTGTCGAGTTCGTTGGCGCGCAGACAGGCAATGAGTACCGCCGCACAAGCCTCGGCTTCATCTGCGATGTGGAGTGGGGTAGTGCTGGCAGAAGTGGTGGAATGGAAAAAGTCCATGATACAAAAGAGCGTTGTGCAAATGCCTGTGCGGCATTGCAAATCGGTTGCAAATAAATGCAATTCGAGGCGGATACCCCAAGTTTCGGGTGTTATTTCTGTGCAGGCGTGTTCTTCACCGGGGGGGGGGGACGCATTAATGTTGAACGCTTCGTTTTTTGGACGTCGGGGGTGGCTACAGTTGTAGCAGCCGGCGTGAGGTAAGGCTGTAGCCTGGAATAACTTCGGATGTTTAAAAAAATCTTGAAGTCTATATATTTGGGGATTATACTAAGATAGCAATACCATGAAAACAACCACCGGCAATTACCCATGGGCTATTATTCCATGCAAACATATGGATCAACCTGGCGAACCTTGGAGCAAATCCTTCCTCACCGATTTTTTTCTCACGCCAGGCAAGCAAAACGTATTTGACTACTGGAAAGAAATATCCTTCGGCAACCTGAGTATGGAAGGATCCAAACTTTTCGACTGGGTACCGTTGCCCTACAACGCCAAATTTGACTTTGACCGCGACCGCGGGCAGCGGATTGTAGCCGCCGCGCAAGAGGCCGCCAAAAAATATGATCTACGATCCTATTCAGGTATTATTATCGTGTTTAATTCAAATGGTGACGGAGGTTCCGTCGGTGTTCAGGAGCTGACGCTCAATGGCCAAACCAAATCGTATGGACTGGTAAACCTTTCAGCCAATGCCAGCGCTCCCGGCGCTATGGACATGACTTTTGTACTACACGAAATGGGCCACGGCCTGGGGTATGAGCATTCGTTTGTGGTACCGACTTTGGGCGCCGACGGCTGCTACGGCAATAGAACTGACTTGATGAGCGCTATGAATGTGTTTGGTTTTCAACATATAAATAATATGTGGGGGAGCGCTGGCCCCGGGCTAAATGCCCCCAACTTGCTTGATGCAGGGTGGCTGGATATTACTTACCAGCCATATTATCTGTTTCCAGTGCCGGATGCACGCAGGGTGTTGTATGCGAACCGCAGTACATCCTCAATGGGTATCCAATTGCGTGCCTTGCATACGTTGCGGCCAGCGGATAATTACGGATATCGAATGCTTTATTTTGATCTGGATGATGACAAAACAGGTGCTTCATATCTCTCCTTCGAGTTTCGCCTGAATGAAGGCTGGGATTTCGGGTTGCCTGAGACTGGTATCGTGATACATAAAGTTGTAAGAAACACCAGTTATGTGCTCAAACCTGCTTCTAATCGCTGGATATGGCGAACAGGCGAACAGTACACGGACGCAGGAGTAGTATTTCGATTTGGACCATTTGATAAAAGCCTGGGGCTCGCAAGTTTAACCGTTGATAATCAATCTTTTATACCAGATTTTAATCGGTGGAAACGAATGCCGGGCGCACTCAAACAAATTTCTGCCGGATCCAGAGATAACATCTGGGGCGTCAACACCGGCAATGAAATTTATTGCTGGACAGAGAATACCTGGAAGAGACAAATCGGGAGTTTACAACAAATTTCGGCGGCAGCCGATGGCTCCGTGTGGGGTGTCAATGAACAAAACAAGGTATATCGACGCGATGGCACTGTTTTCTTACAAGCCCCGGGTTTATTACGACAGGTTTCGGCCGGAGCCAAACAGCATATATGGGGTGTCAATGCCGCGAACGCTGTTTTTCGTTGGTCGACGGCTTCCAGCCAGTTTGAGCAAATACCTGGTAGTTTGAAACAGGTTTCAGTAGGAAAGGATGGTGTAACCTGTGGCGTCAATCCCGATGGCGAAGTATACTGGTGGAATGGACGCTATTTTGAAAAACAGGAAAGCGCCCAATTGAAACAGGTGTCGGTGGCCAATGTTTTGAATATTTGGGGCATCAACGACGCCGGAGACGTATATCGCCATTACTTTGGCTATGAAGGCTGGGAAAAAATGAATGGAAAACTTGCTGCACTGGATGTAAGCGAAGACGGGATTATTCATGGCGTCAATACAGCAGACGAGATATTTGAATGGACAGGTTCTGAATGGAAAAAACTGCCAGGGCTGTTGCGACAGGTTGCCACAGGCAGCGCCGCACATATCTGGGGCGTAAATGCTGCGGGGCAGATATTTCGTTGGACAGGTAGTGCATGGCAAAATATTCCAGGTGTACTAAATCAGATTTCTGCTGCTTCTGATGGCGCTGTATGGGGCATTAATCCAGACAACAACATTTTTTATTTTGATGGATCCGCCTTTAAACAAGTGACTGGACAGTTGAAACAGATTTCTGCAGGGGCTGCCACCCGGGTATGGGGCGTCAACGCCGGCAACGAACTTTTCCGATGGGAAGGCCTTGCTTTTGTAAAAGTGGCTGATGGCATTGCCCATGTAAGTGCCAATGCCAATGGCGATGTATGGGCAATCGGTGCAGCCGGCAATGAAGGCATTTTCTATTGGCACCATGGAAAATTCGAGCGTTTTGCAAATGGCCTCCTGAACAAAATCTCAGTCGGCCTTCCGAATGTTGTTTGGGGAATCAATGGCAAAAATGAAATATTTCGCCTTCGTCCCGGCAGATGGTTACCTGCAGAAGGCAAACTTAGCCACATCACAGTGGGCAATGATGGAACTGTAATGGGCGTAAATGAACAACAGCAGATTTTTCTGAATACACCGAGGTATTGATGTGTGCTCTGTAAACTAAAATTCTTTATCCACTCCCAGCGCAAGAAATGCCTGTGGAATCTCTACACGTGTTTGCTGCACAGGTTGTTAGTCTGTGCATATTGCATCAGTTCTCTGCTTGTGCTTATTTTTAGTTTCTGCCGGGCATTTCGGAGGTGGGTTTCTACAGTGAGTGCCGCAATATTTAGTCTGTCGGCCATCTGTTTGGCCGTGAGTGAAGGTTCTTTGACCAACAGGCAGATAATCTCCTTTTCACGAAGTGTCAGGTGGATGTCGTCGTTGTGGCCTTCGTAGTGAATCAACTGTGCATTGGCGATGCGTGGTATCAAATCCGGAGACCAGTAAGTAGAACCAGTGTGGACACAGTGGATGGCCCTCACAAGGATTTCTTTACTTTTTTCCTTTAGCACATAACCGTGTACTCCCAGTTTCATCGCATTCAGAATGTATTGTCCATCGCCCTGCATGGTCAGTAGAATAATCTTGATATTCGGAAACTCTTTCCTTACTACTCTGGCTGTTTCGATACCGTCTTTGTGGGGCATACTAATATCCATTACTACCACATCCACCATATGATGGGCTAAAAAATCGAGCGCACCTTCACCATCAAGTGCAAATCCCATGATTTCAAAGTCGTTTTCTTTTTCCAGAAAAGAGGAAATGCCATCCAGGATGATCTGATGATCGTCTACGAGTAATAGTTTAATCTTTTTCATGGAAGGGGGATGACGTGAGTTATGTATATGTGATTCAGGCAGGTTCCGGAAAAACAGGGATGTCGATGGAAACTGTTGTGCCTCGGCCGGGCTGGGTATCAATAAATGTTTTACCATTCAGCGAATGTACACGGGCTTCCAGGTTGATCATGCCGACACCCGGTTGCTGACGAACTTTTTCCAGGTCGAAACCTCGGCCATCGTCTTCTACCAGTATATTGATCAAATTGTCCAAACGATTTACCTGGATAGTAATATGGCTGGCATGGGCATGCGTGATGACGTTCTTCACCAATTCCTGAATAATGCGGTAAATGTTAAATTCAAGGTGGTAAGGAAGGCGATCCTGGAGTTTATACAAAGACAATTCGACTTGAAGTTTACCCGGGCTTTCAATTGCTTGTCTTAGTGCTTCGAGTTGAGCCTCCAACCCAAACTTCATTAGAACGGCCGACTCCAGGTCGTGCGCCATACGACGAACATCTGCACAGGCCTGATCCAGTAGCCGATTGGCAGTCATAAATTGTCGTCGGTGTTGATCCGTGAGTTGCCCGAGGACTTCATCTACAGGCGCGAGGTTGATTTTTACGGTGGCCAATACGGTACCCAGGCCATCGTGCAATTCTTTTCCAATTTGTTTTTGCATGTGCTCCTGTCCTTCCAGGCGGGCATAATGCGTATCCAGTGTTTTATTATTGAGTAGTTCAAATTTTTCCTGAACGGCAATTTCCCGCTCTTTGCTCGCCAGTTCTTCCCGTTGCCTGGCTACTTCTGCTTTTTGCTCCGCCGTTCGCCGCTTTTGCGCATTGAGTTGGGCTCGGAAAAAAAAGAAAAGCGCTATAATAATCAGAGCAGAAGCAACTACCCCTGCATACAAACGGGTGGTATCATTTTCTTGTTTTAGCAAACGAATTTGAATTCGGTTCTTTTCCTTTTGATACCGGTTCAATTCTTCAAAGGCGCCCCTTGTTTGGTCATCATTCAGTGTGTTTAGTAATTGCAGGTATGTTTTTGTATATACCTCGGCTTCTTGTTCGCGCCCCAACTGATCCAGTACGTCCGATAAAAAATATAGTACACGCCCCTGTAGCAGGAGGTCTTCAGGCTGAAGGTTCAGCGCCTGTTGATAGTGCCATACTGCCGAATCCAGGCTCGATTGCTCGTAATAGAAGTTACCGAGTTCAAATCGGGTAGCGGCCATTTGAGCTGTATCATGCAAGGATGAAAACCCTTCCAGAGCGGCTTGAAAGTCAGATCGGGCCCGATCATATTTGTGCTGATCGAGCCAGACCCGTGCCCTGTTTTTGAGCAGGGAATAATAGTCCTTTTTCTCAATGGATGACTGCAATGAAAGGCTTTGATCATAATACGTTTCGGCTTCCTCGTAATTTCCGGTATAGTAAGCATTGTTGCCTAATAACAGCAAACACTTGCCTGCTTTTCGGGGGTTGCCCAGTGCTCTGAATTCTGCCAGGCTTTTCAGCAATAACTCCTTTGATTGTTGGTATTCGAAGCGGTTTTCCTGCAAAAATGCACCTGAATTCAATTGCAGCGTTGCCAGGCCTTCCTTGTATTCATTCAGGTTTTTTTCGCCCAACATACTGGCAATCAAGGTTGTATACAGGCGGAGCCCAGCCATAAAAGCCGTATCTGCGTTGTCATATTGCCCTGCCAATCGGCATGCCGACCCGAGGCTATTATACAAATAACCTGTATTGATATGGGGCGCCTGGTTTTTCATGAGCGCCAGCCCTTGCCGATACAACACTATGGCTTCTTCGTAGTGGCCCTGACGCCGCTGCAGGTGCCCGAGTTGGTTGTAGCAACCGGCTGCTTTTGCTATGCGTTTCAACGCAATCCGCTCATGCAGGGCACTTCGATAGAATTGTGTCGCACTTTCATAATTGCCGGCATCGGCAGCAACTATGCCCAATTGAACATAACTGTCGCTTATGCCCTCTCGATAGCCTATTTTTTGTGCGATAGCCAGCGCTGTTTGTGCATATAATTCGGCTTGATCGGATGGCGAATGATAAGCCCATTCATTAAGTGAATCTACCCGCATGGTATCGAAGGGAAGCAAGGCCAATTTTCCACGTTCAGCAGCCGATAAACTATCTAACTGCGCCGATAAAGGACCAGAATACAAACAAAAGGCTAAAAAGATAAAAAAGGCAGAACGTTTCATTGGTTGGAAAATTATCGAAGACTTTCTGTGTCCATCGGGCGCGATTTATCCTCTGCAATGGTAGTGCTCACGGTTCCTTTTCCGCCGGTTTTTGTCGTCGTTTTCGGCGGTTTTGTAGTCCTGGCTGCACTGTTATCCGGCTCTGTGACAACTCCTTTTACCTGAACTTCTATGAAGCCTTCGTCGTCGGGGAACACAATACCACCCAGGTTGATCGTATGAACAATGGGCGTGATATAGTCAAAATCGGGCAATTCCGAATCTTCCCGAAGGTGGATGATAACCTGATATAGTCCTTCTGCCAGCGTTTCGTTGTCGGGGCCGAAACCGGGCGTTTCATAACCATCTGCTACGAAGCAGGTGCGCGGACAAAAAGTAACGATATGAAGGTAGTATATACTGGGAGAATCCAGTACTAATTCCCGAACAAGTTGAATTTGTGGGTGAAAGAATTTCATGGAATAAGTTTTTATATGGAAATTGAATAGATGTATTTTACGAATAATGGAAACAAGTAACCGTTGCGAGATATGCAAAATGTTCGTTTACCACAGTGCAAAAGATAATCCACCTGTCAGTTGGAACCCATTATGAAATGCTTCCAGGGGAAAATCTTCCCGTACAATGGAAAGCAGACTGGCGGCATAATTCCCTTCGACGAAGAAATTCTTCATCCGTATTCCTGCTCCGCCGCGGTATCCAAGTTCTCCTCCCTGGAATATTTTTTTTATAGGATTACTACTGGATGGTATTCTTCCCCTTGCACTTGCAAGCCCCCCCAGTGTAAAGCCTCCCGTTAAATACAGGCCACCTTTTTCTTTAGTTGCGCCGACCTGAATACCAAAATCCATTTCCAGATAACTCAGTTTTGCGTCGATGTTGTCAAAGTTACCTCCTTTTTCAATGTACTTTAAGCCAAAAACCGAATTAATTCCATTTCCTATTTGCTTCGATGTGAAGCCACCGATGAGAAACCTCTTTTTCTTAACCACAGGCTCTTCCGGATCCAAACGCATGGAAGAATAATTGGAACCGGCATAAAGCCCTATCCTTTTTTGTGCGAAGCACATATGGGCAGTAAAAAAGAAAAAAAAGGTGATTAATAAAACCGTTTTCATGTTGAAATAAGTGTAGTTAAGTACCAAGACCTAATTAATTGATAAAATTCTTCTCGGTCTTTTGAGGCATGATCACGTTATTTTTTTCAACAAGAGCGCTGCTATTACTTCAAAAAATGCCTCATCCTGCCTCAAAACGCCTTCGATAATTTTATCAATTAATTAGGTCTTGGTACTTATGGGAGTTGAACAAAAAAGTAATGTGCATTGAAACGTAGCCATTGAGGAGTTTCTAATCAGCCGCAACTTTCAACTTCTTCAGCGTCTCTTTTCCCGCTTTCCCATCGGCGGCCATTCCATGTCTGTTTTGAAATGTACGAATAGCCTGGATGGTTTCTGCATCGAATTTGCCATCTACTTTTCCTGGATCAAGGTGTTGTTGTAGCAGTGCTTTTTCGATCGATTTTCTTTTTTTACGGGAATAACGATCATGGTAAGCAATAGCCATTTCTGTTGCGGTAGTATGCAGACCTGGTTTCGAGTTATTCCAGAAGGCATTTCCGGGCATGTAGCCAACCCGAAATTCAAAGGAAGGAACAACCCCACGATTCTTAAAAAAGACGGAACGGCTCTTTTCTGCATACCGACCATTTACCTTGCCGAATTTATAACCTCCCCCAATGGCGATATCCAGATTGACCTGTGGGAAGCGTCGAATCACTGGAAATTTCCAGCCCAATGCAATGCCGGGCGTTGTGTTTTTTGAAGATACCATGGTATAGTCTTTCTCTTGAAGAGTTGCTTTTACCAATGCCTGTCCGGCTTTTATGACAAAAGCAAAATAAGGCCCCTGCAGGCCCCCACCGGAATGTTTTGTACTCCTACCTGCGTAATTGCGGTACTCCAGTCTCCCGCCATAATTAAAATATTTTCCTCCCAACGATTCCCATAACTGTATTTTTCTGAAGCCGATACGCCCTTGCACAAGAAGGGATACGCGATCTGTCATGCGCCTTTCAATGCCTGCATCGAGGGTACTGATCAGAAAAGAACCCGGCGCAACAGAGAATGTGTACAATCGGTTCCATTGATTGTAAGGTTGTGGAGAGGCAGGTTTTGCATCCCGCTTTTGGGCTGAAAGCCCGCTTCCTGCGAACGTGAGCAGGAATATGATTAATGCTAAGTATCTCATTATCAATGCTTTTTGGTGATGAGGTTTATTAGTCGCCGGATTCAAGTACGATATCAGGAACATTAGGGCCAAAACTCATGAGCGCACTCGTCGTAGCGCCTGCAATGGAGTTTTTGGCTTTAATGGTGATTTGGCCAAACAAAGGATACCGCACATCGTCCTCGTTTGTAATATCCTTATAGGAATGATAATCATAAGCGCGCTGGCCGTCAAGTTTTTTGATATGCCAGCCTGGAGGGGCGGTGTAGTAGTAGTTACGGTCGGATTGACCGACAGCATACGTTTTACCATCACCTGTCAGTTCTTCGACGATAACGTTCATATCGACCCAGGCTTTTTTCCGGGTATTGCCGAAAGAAATAGATACGGATACCAAACAGTCTTCTCTGAAGTTGCGGTCATCGGAAAAACTGAATGGATAGGCGGCGATCATACCTGGAACCACGCGCGGGTTCTGAAATTTGACGACCGGCGGCACCTCGTGTTTTTTCACAACAAACAGGGAAGAAATAGGTGTGCCTTCAAAGAAAAGCGAGAGTTCTTTATACTGCGAAAGGGTATTGTCGTCCAGATCGCTGATATTGGCGGCTACCCGATAATTGGTTGGTCGACCTACAGGGATAGGCAAACTGTCGCCTGCGGCATTGAACAGCGAAGCGGTAAAACCACGATTCAGGAACAGGTTGTAACCTGTAAATTCGAGGATATCGCGCTGGTTCCTGTCCTGGTTCAGGTTGATGGCCGATACCGACGTATGGCAGATAAAAGGAGCGGGCAAAGGCACCGGCTCGCCTGTAATAATCTCTGACTTCATCAGATCCAGCAGGTACAATGCCTTGCTGGTAGCGGCATCGGTGAAGCAAAGGCCGGCACTGATGCCTTCTCCGGCTACGGCATCGATGATAAAAGGCACATCAAAACTGAGGGTTTTGTGAATTTCAGGTGGCAGTTTTTGCCCCAGATCTTCCAGTGTCGAATTCAGGTCGCCGATACCGCTGGATATCCGGTTGGACGCGCTGTTGATCTCGAAAATAGATTGTTCGCGAAAAATGCGAAACTGGTCAATACCCTGGTCGAGTTTGTCGCCGATATCGCAATGAACTAAACATATAGACAGGAAAAGGGCTTTTAACGGCATCATGCCAGGGTTGCAGTGTTTTCTCATGGTATTAAGTTTTTACAAGTGAAAGGAGACTGGGGCTCCCAAGGGTGCTGAACCCTGGTGCAAAGTTCGTGGGAGGCATACGTGCAGGAAATCCTTAAATACCAGCAATTGATATACCGGGAATCTGGTAGATGAAAGTGCTACCTTGGGAAAATTTCTGTGATTTTGGAGGCGCGATAGTCTGTACTTCCTCTTGGGCACCGGCATATAGTATGAGGAGAAGAGTTGTCGCAATATTGATCAGAATATTCTTCTGCCTGAAGAATAAAAGGCGCATCCCGGCAATCCAATACCCGGTAAGTACGATCGATCTCAACAACTTGTTTACATGAGGAGTTTTCTTCGGAGCCATTACCCCGCAAGGTTTGCTGGATTACATATACCGGAAATGCTTTGGTTTGCTTGTCGATTTTTATATACATTGTATCGCGGCCAGTGAGTTCAAACCTTAAACTGGCTGAATTCCATCTGAATTTGTTGTACGGGGCAGACATGTCTCTCAGGTTCCTGAATTCCAGCACATGTTTGGGATTATCCAGAATTTGAGAAAAGTAATCCAGCGGAAAGTAAAATTCAAAACCAATCCAGCCACTTCTTTTCCCGTAGACGGAAGTATTTGCTCCTTTTTTAATGGTGTCAAAACCTATTTTAGAAACCCATTCCTCCGCATTTGTATCTATTTCGACCGCACTGGATGGATTGCTTGTTCCTTCCAGGTTGTTGTATAATTCGAGTTCCCACGGAACATCATTTCTGTTGAGCAGGATTCTGATAAATTTGTAATAAGGATAACGTTCCTGAAAAACATTCGATTTGACCTTTTCTCCAGCGGATACCAACTCATTCTTATAAACACGTTTTAAGCGCCACTCGTTGTTAGTAACGTTAAATGCGCAAGGATCCGCTGCATTTTTGGGGTAGGAGAATATAGTGCGCCCGCCAGTAAAACATACAAAAACAACCCATATAGGGCATAGTACGGCCGGTATAAAAGAGATCAGGTGCTTCTTCATACGAAAAGGGATAAATAATTATGTCAGAAGCGAGGAAATGCCATCTCGCCTTTTTCATTGATTTGTATGCGCATGCCGAATACATATACCAGTGCCTTATGATTGCGGAAAGGTGTGGCAGCATCAAATCGGCACGGAATTATTTCTGAATCATTGTGGTCTACCCAGCCCCATTTTCCGTTTTGACGCACCATTACATAGGCATCGCTGATTTGCGCAAGGTCATCGTAGCGGGGAGCGATAATCTTGTGTTCGTTGACATAGAGCACTCCCATTTTACCTTTTGATCCTAAGAGTACCATGTCTTTCCCAATCGGCATGAAATGGTCGATGACGGGTAAAATAAGTTCCTTTAGATTACAATCGTAAATGGACCATTTAGAGCCGGCAGTAGTCAGAATGTAATCACCCACAAACTCTATCTTGTCATAAATGAAATCAAAGACAGTCTTGCCGTTTCGGTCAATCATACCGAACTTCTTATCGTAATTCGCCTCTGTAATAGCAGCGACTGCATAGCCCTTAAAAAAGGGCGTAGCATAAGAATAAGACACCTGTGTAAGAAATTTTCCGTTTTTGCAGAGGAAGCGGAATTGACTTGAGGATGTTTTAACTACTGCAATACCTTCCTTGAAATCAGATGCATCATCAAATTGCCACGGTATAACCAGTTCGCCCTGTTTGTTGATGTATCCCCATCGACCGTTTTTCAAGACTGCTGCATAACCATCACTGAACGCTTGTATTTGATCGTAGTCAAGTGGTAAGGTTGGCATAATCTTCCCTTTACGGTCCGTTATTCTCCAGTTGTATTTTACGCGGATGATGGAAACACTGTCGCTAAAAGCAAGAGCAAATTCATACTCATTCCACTCTGTTATTCTTTTTCCTGAAGCACTTTCTATCAAGGCCCATCTGTTGTTGAAATCTGAAACCCAGGCCACTCCATTGCTGAAATCGGTGGCAGATGCATATTGCGGGTTTACCAAAACAGAGCCGTCTAAACGGATGTATCCATGCTTCCCTTCCGGGCTGATGACAATGGCAATACCCTCCCTGAAATCGCCGATTTGTTTGAAACTGGGTTCTACGATGAGTTGCCCTCGCGAATCAACGATGCCAACTTTTCCCAATCTATCTACAACAACCGTAATGCCGAGTTCCCGATCGTTGAAGCGAGTAAAATCGAGGTAGTGGAAGGATGGCTTTATCAACCACTTCCCGTAACCATTTTTAAATCCGTAAAGTCCGTTTTCATTGTAAGGGATTACACTATCGTTCCTTGGCGAATCAATGTTGATTTTAAATAATTGCGAGAGCACGGAATTCCCCTCTGGGTCAATAAACCACCATTCGCTTCCTGCCTGCGCAAGCGCCAGGCTACCTTTGAATGAATAGTCATAATTGTCATAATTACCATAGAATGGCATGTCATACGTTGGTTCCAGTACTTCTACTCCCTGTCGATTTAGGATGCCCCATTTGTTGTCCCTTTTTACCCAGGTCAAGCCTTCACTTTCACGCATTATTTCCTGATATTTTTCATCGATTATCAGTTTGCCACTATTTAAATCGTACAATCGCCAGAAGGGAGTATCAAGGGTAGATTCTTTTATCCAAATTTGATCTCCCTGCCGAATATCGTTTTGGTAATAGACCCATGGGATAATTGTTTCCCCGTTCTCGTCTAAAAAGGTAGACTGTAAATGATGCTTTATTTGTACCCGATTATCATGAAACTCACCCGCAATAGCAAGTTCAATACCATTTTTATCAAGTTTTAATTTAAAAAGAGGTTCGCCTTTGGTATTGATATACATCCATTCGTTGTTGATAAATACGGCAGCCTTGCCTTCACTGAAACTAACCGCCTCGTCGAATACTTTTCCGAAAAGCCTTTTTCCGGTTGTATCGATAAAATAATATTGATTGCCATTTTCATAAAAAGACCCAATTACCGTAGCCACCAGAGCAATTCCATCCCGGAATTCAAAAACTTCATTTCCTTCCACAGTTACAACTTTGTCTCTCCACCTGAAAAGGCTGAATGTGGAGTCTTTTACAGTGGCTCTGTCGGAAATGCTCCCTCCCAAATGGCCATAAAACCATGGCTGATAATTGTCATATTTCGCCGGTACGACAAAAACGCCATCTGTATTGATCATACCCCATTTGCCGTTTTTCTTTACCCAAGCAAAACCATATATAAAATAATCCGCTGCTTCAAATACTTCCGTGATTTTTTGCCTTCCGGAGGTGTCGATGTAAGTCCAAAGCCCGTCTTTACGCACTGCTGCCAGGGCATTGCTGAAATTCAATACGGTATCATATGACATTTTTATGGCTGGCAAACCATTTCCTTTCAGAAACCCGAATTTTTTTCCTTCCATGCACGATCGCCTGTTATCAAATACTCCACCGACCGCATCGTATCTGGGTGGGCTAATTTCCTTTCCTTTTTTATCGATAATACCGTATTTGCCTTTATATCGGGTGATCACAGTACCATTGTACGGCCCGAAAATGGTATCATACTTACTGTCGGCAATCATGTCCGTAAATACCGCCATTTCTTCCGGACCTGCAAATGCCTGATCCAGACTCGGGCTATAAATAATCTTCGAAGGATTCTTGGCCGGTGCAATTTTGTCCGTTTCCCTGTTTGCGTCGTTGTTCAGAGGTGTAAGCCAGTAAGCGCCATGTTCCATAGGTAAAATGCTCTTATATGCCTCCGAAGCATTTATTTTTTTCCCGTTTTTATCTACAATATAATATCGACCGTCTTCTTCAACAATTGCATAGCCATACATAAACTTGGCTGGATTGGTATAGATGTAAGGGGTGATTTCGCGCCCTTCAATTGTTGAAATAGCATATCTATTGCCGTTATATTTCCAGGCTCGTACGTTTTGAACCATGCTGTCCATGACAGCGGCTGCCCTGAGGTCATTACATGCTGCGGCTACATGAGCAAACAGGCTGAAAGCAACGTATACCGAATCTTTTGCCAGAAGTGTGTAAGCCCGTTTCATAATGCACCGGCACATGCATGGCTCGTTATCGGGGCCACACAGGCTGAAACAGACATCGTTATTATTCTGGGGTTCTGCACATTGGGCGTGCAATACGTTTCCGCCGGACATTACGGACAGGAGGCAAAGGGCAATACAAATTGTTTTCATGTCAGATAAATGGGTTATTTAAGTTCCTTGCAATTCAATGCCATACTCTTTAATTCGTGCATTTTTTGAAGTGCTTCCGATTGCCCGGGTTTGATCTGATTCGCTTTCTGATAGAGGAAAAAAGCGCTGCAAGGTTCGTTGATTCGTACCCTTCCGGCAGCGATATCCATCGTCTTGGTGAACGCCTGGTCCCTTCTGGTTTCCAGTTGTCTGATTTTTTCTACAATTACTGCCTTTGAACTGGCATCCACTTCTTTCTGCAGGCTTTGTCGGTATATTTCGATAATAGTTCCCAGATCCCGATCATCGTTTTTTGCTATCAAAGATTCTGCCTGGGTCGATAATTCCTGAAAGCGGGTGTCGTCTGCTGCCAACTTCTGACATCTGCTTCTACAGGAAAGGGCTATGGGCAAACTATCGAGTAGTAGTGAGTCGTTTTGGCACCTTTGGATTGCTTCCTGAAATGAACTGAGCGCATCGACAAAACGCTTTTGGCTTTGCGCTTCCAGGCCTTTGGCGATGTTGTTTTCATATTCGCGCCGTATCAGACTGTCGCGTTGATTCAAAATGGTAGTGTTGGCATGCTGTAAAGAAATCTGTTTAACCTTCAAATCCTGATTGGCAATAAAACTTTGTATTCCAAACAGACAAGCCAGTAATAACAGAAAAGATAACCCGCTGAAGACATAGGCTCTAATTCTGCGGTTCTCCCGCTTTTTCTTCTCCCTCCATGCAATACTCTGAAGTACATATTCGTCCTCTTGGGCATTGTACCAACATTGCGGTCTATTTCGAACGTCTTCCAATTGCGCCAGCCTGGGATCGTTGTGCATCAGGAGGGTTTCTTTCCCTCCGCTTTGCCGGTAATCCGTAAGTTTGGCGATCAATTGATCCCGTAATGGAAGGTAATCCTTGAACTCATCAATCCACAACCGCAACCTGTTCCAGCTACGTATCAGCGCATCATGTGCGGGTTCTATAAATCGATCGCCTCTGTAGTCGGTGCCGGTAACCAGCAGGCGGGCATCAATGAGGCTTTCCAGAATAAGCGAAACACATTGATTTTCCTCAGAGTTTCGATAGGTTATTTCATCTGCCAGGACTCGTCTTCCAGATTCCCTGTTCTCGTTGGACACCAATCGGAGTATGACTTTCCTGAAAACGGATCGGTGTATATCATCGAAACGTTCGTAAATGTGGTCAGCGCGTTTTTCCAGGGCACCTACTACGCCACCTGTGGATTGATAATCTTTCCACGTAATGGTACGAAAGTGCTCATCATTCAACCTTCTCCCTTTAAAACACTCATATAATTCGAATAATGCAAATGACAGCAAGGGCAATCCACCGATCTTGTTCTGAACCTCCCGAATCAACTGTGCTGTCAGGTCTTTTTCATATGTGATACATCGCTCTTGCATGGGGCATAATACGATGTCTTCCAACTCAGCATACTCAAAGCCGGGTATGGGATAACGGGCTGTCCGGTTCCAGTAGGGGGATAGTGGCGACTGTTCGAAAAAAGTCTCGAAGTCGGAACGAACCGTTAATATGATTTTTTGAAAAAACCTTTGTTGTTCCAGTTCAGAAGATAAAAAAGATAAAAATGCTGTGCGTTCTGTACCCTGAACATAAGATGACGCAAGTTCTTCTAATTGATCGACCAGTAAAATAGAAGGAAGATCGCTGGGTTTATCCGATGCCTCCTTCACAGCAGTTTCAAGTGACTCAAGTGGATGCATACCAGGGCGAATCGGATGGAGCAAGCGATATCCCCTCAGTTCCAATTCTGGCATCAATCCGGCTCTGACCAGAGAGGATTTGCCTGCGCCTGAATCACCGCTGACAATCAGCAGGGAATTGTAGTTTAATACTTCCATTAAATCTTCAATCACTCGGTCTCTACCGTAGAAAAGATTGCGATGATGGTGTTCATAAGACTCTAAACCCCTGTAGGGATTGTAGTCGTCTGAATAATCTGCCAGGTGTAATTTTACTTTTGGGTTGAGAAAAATAAATTCCCCTTGCCTGTGATTCCGCAATGGAAAGAATACCGGCTTTTGAATATGAAGATGACTAAACTGAACCAATTGATCCTGTAGGTAAGCAAAAATTTCGGATACCGTCATCAAACCGTCTGAGGGACTGCGGTCACCTGCGCCATCTCTGAGTGCCACGACAAGGGTTTCTGCAAAAGGAGAGTTGAGAGCCCCTCCCACCTTTTCTCGTTGCCCGAGTGCATAATCGATGGCAACATCCAAAGCGCGTTGATGATACGCTGATGATGCAATTGCCTGCCATGCGGGTTCCTGAAGAAAATATTCATAGCGTTGCCGATAAATAGTCTTGAAGAATGAATCTCTTCCATAACCTCTTGTTTGATCCACTGCCCACTGAAAGGAACCTGCAAAGCAACAATCCAGCAAAAGGAGTAAATGCCGGCAGGGGAGTTTTTGCAGGCACATATTGAGAAATGCCATGGAAGTGAAGGAATGTTCGTCGCTCCTGCGTGCATCGACGGGTAATAGAAACCCTTTCGGTTCTGTTTGCCCCGCTTCGTCTATGGCAATTCCGTGGCCGGCAAAATAGATCAGTACCCGATCGTTTTCCTTGACAATGCCAGGGATGGTTGTTTCGAAATAAGTTTCAAGCGCCTCCTTTTCCGGGTTGATCAACAGTTCATGCACGTGGAAACCATGCGCCTCTATTTGAAGTACTTCCGCCAGGCTTTTTATGTCATTGACTGGTGTCTGTAAGGGCGCAACATACCTATAATCCTGTACCCCAACGAGGAAGGCATGGCTAGCAGGAAAGTGTGCAGTTAGTTGATTACGAATTGACTTTGCCATGATGAAAAGGTTAAGAAACTGTTTTAAAACCCCTGCCGAGGCGAAAAGGCTTGAATTTTAAGGATAGATGAGATTCATTTTTGGTGGCATAGCGGGGCCTATTCCTTTATCAATGGATGAAATATAGCCTTAAAAGACAAGTCTTTGCAGCCGGTGAGGGGGTTTAAAACAGTTTCTAATACCCACCCCAGGCGGAAGGAAGCGGGCCGTATATCGAAGTATCTGCGCTGTAATACATCGCCTGCTCGAAAGCCATTATTTGAAAATCGAGTCTATAATCATTGTCCGGATGAGCGTGTCCTAAATTATGCAGCATTTCATGAACGATGACGGCAGCCCACTCCAAAGGATCCGTCGAATACATGAACTGCCTTCGGTTAATTTGTACTTTAAAATGACCTTTGATTCTTACCCAATTGGGATCTACCCAAATAATTTTTACACATCCCAGTTCTCCTTGCCCCATTATATCACTTTTTTTATTCATGCCATAAAAATGCAGATCAGGTAGTACTGATTGCACAGACAGCGTTTTGATCTGATAGGATAAAAGATCCCAGGGGGTATAGTGCGATTGCAAATTCATTTTACAGGCTTTCCAATACCCATCCTGCATACACCAACGGGAGGCAATCCGGTATGCTTCTTCAAGAATGAAAGGTGAAAAAATATTATCAAGCATAATCTTCACTGCCCTTTCCAGTATCAGAACAGACAAATTCCCGAAATCATGGAAATAATAATGAATGATATTATTGGTTCCCGAAGCCTGTGCCGTCCCCGACGTGATTTGACTCCTTAATAAACTTGGCAATGCGAGACTACTCATTGCCCCCAGTGTCATTACCGAAAATTCCCTCCTTGTTATTGAAATAGATTTCTCAGCACCAGCCATAAGCAGGCCAGGTGATACTATATTTTTGGGGTCATGTGGGGGCGTTCCTTGTTTATTCTTTTTCATAACTACTATTATTATTTTACAGACAAAAGTCATATACAGTGTCTGTGAATAAACTACCTAAAAAGACGCATTTTGACTACCTGAAAACCCGTATCCATCCTACCAAAAAATCAGTACTACCTATACTTTTATTCCAATCTTACTTTGCACAGCGCTAAATTGCAGAATATTTTTCAAAAAATTACAATATGTATTAATGCCTACATTATATGCCCTGCTGGTTGGCATCGACCAGTATCCCAATCCTGCACACGCCCTCAACGGTTGTGTAAATGATGTTGAGCGCATGTATCAATTTCTGGACACGTACTGCACTCGTATGGGAGTAGTTTTTTATCCGCTCGTATTGACCAATGAGGCGGCCGGGCGTCAGGCGATCATCGAGGGTTTCGATCATTTCCAGCAAGCACAGGCTGGAGATGCGTGTTTGTTTCATTTCTCCGGCCATGGCTCCCGGTGTGCTGCTCCGGAAGCCTTCTGGGAATTCGAACCAGATCATTATCAGGAATCTATCGTTTGCTGGGACAGCCGGCAGCCCGATGGGTATGACCTTATGGACAAAGAATTATCCTACCTCATCTGGAGCGTTTCCAAGCATATTGATGTGCCTTTTGTTACGACCATGGATTGTTGCCATTCGGGTAGGATGCGTCATGCCGATGATGCAGCCTCCGGGGTTCGTTTAATCCGTGAGTTTGGGCCGGCCGTTCCGGCATCTGAATTATTGGGCATCGACCATTTTAAAAAAATGAAAGACGGCGCCTTGCGCCCGCCGATGGGACGTAGGGTTCACCTGGCAGCAGCACGTGATACCGAACTGGCCAAAGAAATAACTATTGTAGACAAGCCGGGCGGGATTTTCACTTATTGCCTCGTAGAAGCGCTTGAAAATACCGGCGCGTCGATTTCCTATCATAACCTGTTGGAGCGCATTCGCCAACGAATTCGGAATATAGTCCGACAACAGTCTCCACAACTGGATGCAACTTTTCAGGAAGATCGAAACCTGGGTTTCTTGTTTAGTAAGATCGAGTCCGAACACCCGTCATTTCTGGTATCCTGGGATCACTCTGCTGGCTGGGTACTCCATGCAGGAGCAATGCATGGCATTCCGCCCTCCGAACCGGGAAACCCCACAGTGCTGCAACTGCAGGAAGACGAGCACCTGGTAACCGTTGAAACCGTTTTTGCAGATCATTCAGCCGTAAGCGGCATGGAGGGCTATGATACAAAACGATCTTATGGTGCCGTAATCCGGCTGAGAGCCAAACCCAAACTCAACATCGCATTTGCTTCCGGCAGCGACTCCGAAGGGGTTTCCTTTTTGACAGCAGCAATAGAAAACCGTGGCTCTGACCTGTTTCAATTATGTAGCATGGTTATGCAAGCAGAATGTCTCGTGCACGCGAAAAACGGTACATACTTTTTGAGCAGAACACATCATGATCTGCCATTTTTTGAACCCATACAAGGGTATGGTACAACAACAGCCATATTTTTTCTTCAAAAACTGGAAGTAGTAGCCAACTGGCTGCACACGCTCAATCTGTCAAACCACAACACCCGAATACCGGAGTCGGACATTACCATTGAATTGTATCGTGTGACCGAACCGGGAAACGAATCAGACAATGCTCCTGTCGAATTGGTGGACTGGCAGACTGATATTGCCCTTTTCCGTTACACACCGGGAGGCTCCAGACCTGGCTTTCAACTTAAAATTCGCAATACGGGACAACAACCATACTGGATCGGGGTGTTATACCTCGACAGTAATTTTGCGATTAGTAATGCATTACTTCCAAAACAGGAATTGCAACCAGGGCAAGAAGTTTGGGCTACCGATGTTTTTGAAAATTACCAGTACCGAACCATCCCACTGCGTATCGATCTGCCAGACCTTTCTGCCGTGGATGAATATATAAAAGTAGTAATTTGTACAGGAGAATTAAATACAGAACCCTTTGTTCAAAAAGGTCTGTCTGCTCATTTTCCTTACTTACGGAGCGATGCAAAACGCCAACACCTGGAACAGACTGATTGGACAGCCTATACCATAAGGCTTAGCCTGGAAACGAAAGACAGTACAAGATAGCCATGAGCAGACAACATGTTGTCGTTGAAAATGCTCTACGCCACCTCCGCATTCCTGTTCACGCTTTCTACCAGTTCAATAATCCTGCTGGAAGTGTAGGCATCAAACACACCGGACAATCCATGGGCATGCAGGTCGGTAAACGGCGACTCAAACAAACGTGACGGCTCCACAATACCCTGAGAAATAAAAGAATTGATGATCGTGTCGATAAACCGGATTTGCCGACTGTTGAACTGACCCGTTTGCAGTAGCGCCGCAAAAGCCGTTTTGGCCGCGTTGGCATCCAGACCAATGATGCTTCTGATGAATTTACCCAACGGCTGATCTCCATAAGCCTGTACAAACTCCTCCCGCGTCCCGATGGCGCCCTGTTCGAACAACATCCGCTCCAGTTCGGCCAGTTCGGCGCGGGTGATCGGTACGTTCGTTTTGATTTTATGAATCACCAGGTGCTGTTCGTGCTGGAGGATGTACTGTTGCACCTTGCGCCGGTACGCATCCAGGTTGTTCACCTTGTACAATAAAGTGTGTTCCTGTGCAGTGCTTTCAAAAGCATCTAAATAAGTGGAATATACCAGCGGCTGACTCGAAGGCTCCAGAAATCGCAACAGATCGCGCATGTCGAGTCGAATGCGCTCCAGAGCCACAACATCGGCCCCGGCAGCCCAGCCTTGTGAATGAACACCGCGCAGCATATCCATCTTTTCCGCAACGGCCGGGATGGAGCCTTTTTTGGTCAGTTGGCCTGCTATATCAGCCACCTGCCTCACAATGCCTGCCTGCCGCTTGTCGCCTACGTGTGAAAACAATTGCAGGTCGAACATCATGGCATCAAAGCGTTTGGCCATTTCATGCTGCCCGGTTTCTGACACCAGGGGGGCGATTTCCCGAAAAATATCGCGCATATCCTGATCGTCCAGCGCATTCCAACGGTGCGGATCACTGTATTTTTCTACCACGCGCAGGTGCTGCCGCACGATAAAACTATCGCGGTTGAGCGCCTGCGTCTGAGCAATCAACAGATCGAGCAGTTGCTGTGCGTATTCCTGCAAAGCAGGCGCTGTTTCTGCCTGCAATACCTGCGCCAGCCTCAGGCGGGTTTCGAAAATCCGCTGACTCAATGATTTGCCGGTGCTGCCGCTGAAACCCTGCGGATGCTGGCCGAAAAACTCGAAGTTTTCACAAAAATCAAAGATCACAAAGCGCTTTTTGTGGTCGCCGGGGCCAAACAGGTCCGGGCACAGGCGCGTGCCCCGCCCGATCATCTGCCAGTACTTCGCGCTGCTGCGTACGGGCTTGTAAAACAACAGATTGACCACTTCAGGCACGTCGATGCCCGTATCGAGCATATCCACTGAAACGGCAATTTGCGGCAATTTTTCCCTGCTTTTAAACTGATTCAGCAGGTCGTACTTATATTCTTCCTGGTAGTCGATCACTTTCAGAAAATGGCCGCCGTACTGTGGATATTGCTTGTTGAAACGCCCTTCTATAAATTTGGCATGCTCGTGCGAACGGGCGAAAATGATGGTTTTTCCTAATTTGTCGCCGCCTTCCACTTTGATGCCATGCTCCATAAGGTAGCCGATTACCTTGTCGACGGTATCTTCGTTGAACAGCCATTTGTTGAGGGCCGCAGCATCTATCTCGTCCGGAAACTGCCCGGTTATCGGGTCGGCAAACTGCTCTTCATACGCCCTTTTCTCTTCTGCCGACAGATCGGCGTAACGAATGCCCTGTCGATGAAATTTCACCGGCACTGAAATGGCAGTCGGCGGCGTCAGAAAGCCATCGTTCACAGCCTGTTCCAGTTCGTAGGCATAGGTCGGGTTGTGCGGCTCCAGGCCGAACAGGTCGTACGTATCGCGGTCGCCTTCGGCCCTGGGCGTGGCGGTAAGGCCCAGCCGTATCCCGTCGAAATACCTGAAAATGTACTTGTATTTGTTGTACACACTTCGGTGTATTTCATCAAAAATAATCAGATCGAAATGCCCCGGTCCGTAACTCCGCTGCCCACCTTCCGATTCGCCATCGATCATGTGGATGATGGTCTGGTAGGTGGAAAAAACGATGCGGCTGCTTTCGTCTTCTTTTTCTTTTGTCAGGTCTATGGCGGGTAAATGCGGGAGGTACTCGTTCAGGTTGACTTTCGCCTGATGGATCAGCGCGTTGCGGTCGGCCAGAAACAACACGCGTTTTATCCAGCCTGCCTTGCTCAGCACGTCGATGATAGAGGCTGCTACGCGCGTTTTGCCGGTTCCGGTAGCCATGACGAGCAGGACTTCCCGGCGGTTTTGTTCCAGCGCTTCCCCGACGGCCCGAATGGCTTCCTGCTGGTAGTATCGGTCGGTGATGGCCTCGTTGATGGGCGCGGTCGACAGCGGCTGTCGACTGAAGCGGCGGTGGACGAGCGACTGAAGTTCGTCGCGGGTGTAAAACCCCTGCACCGCGCGGGGCGGATACCTGGTGTCGTCCCAAACCCAGGTATCGTACCCATTGGAATAAAAAACAACGGGCCGCTGGCCGAATTCCCGTTCCAGGCAATCGGCATACAATTTGGCCTGGTGTGCGCCCACGCGCGGGTCGTGCTGGCTGCGTTTGGCTTCCACCACTGCGAGCGGCAGCCCGTCGTCGCCCCAGAGCACGTAATCGGCCCTGCCTGTGCCGTCGGCGCCCTGTGCCGTCGGCATGCCCTGCACCGGGAACTCCCGCACACGCGGCGCATCCGGCTCCCAACCGGCTTCGCGCAGCAGCGCGTCGATGTAGTATTGTCGGGTAAGGGCCTCATTGGGGTCGTGCGGCGGCGGCACATACGCCTGGTTTCGGGCTTTGACGGCTTTGATGGCATCGAGTTCGGCCTGCACGCGCTGCAAGGCTTCCTGCGATTGCAGGTAGGCGGCTTCCAGTTTTTGCAGTTCTTCCTTGCTTTTGTCGGCAGCAACGGGCTGCGGCACCAGGGCCGTATTGAAGGGCGGCGCCACGAGGTCGGCCTCGTCGTAGAGCCGCACTACCCAGCCCGTGAAGTTGTACAGCAGTTTGACGGCATACAGGGCTTCGTCGGATTTGATGCGCACACTGGAATGCACCGCATTGTTGCCGATTTTGCGGATGAGGTTGATCTGGCCGAACTGGCTTGGCGCTACCAGTTCCTTGAAAGCCTGTTGGTGCAGGAGTGAATTGAGCGAGGTGTCTTGCGGCATTTCCAGCGCGTCGTCGTGTTCGTATATCCAGCGTATCCATTCCTCCAGGCTTTTGCGGCACAGCATGGCCGCATACATAGGCGCAGCATATACCTGTTGCTCGGCTTCGATGGCCGTGCGGGCCAGCGCTTGCCATGCTTCGGGAAGATAGGAGAAATTGGTCGTCATTGCTGGATTGGGTAGCGTGCAGGGTAGGGGAGTCTGGACAAAGTTAAGGGTTGGATTGTGTTTTTGCTGCAACAGGTTCTTTCGGCCTGGACACTTGATCGAGCAGTTCCAGTTTTATGGTAGTAAATTTATTCAGGTAGAAATAAAGAAACACGGGTATGGAAATGACATTGAAGATTTTTATAAAAGTGTAGATTACAGGACCAGTTATGTCTCCTGCTCTTTCAATTAAATACTTGTAGTCTTTAAAAAATTCGTCTAAAATGACTGCGGCCAAACCGAAAAACAGCATGATAAAAACAATCGCTTTAAGTAAAATTTGCGTGTTTTTATGAAATGGATGTTTCCTATACCATTTAAGCAGGGTTTTAAAATACAGGTTGCAAATCGCATAATACCAAATGTGAATGGCTACAAAAAACCAAAAGTGGAATACTCCCACAAGATGCTCTGGTACAATATGATCATTCAAATATTCCACGGCCTGGGCATAGGAGTATCTCTTGGCATTTAAGGCGCCATCAAACCTGATAAATGGATCATTCAGGGCACAGTAATAATTCGTTAGCAAAAGGCTTGCATCTGTTGCTGCAACATCTTTGAAACAGCGCCCCAATGCCGCCGAATCAAACGACGGAAAATCACGGTAATACAAGAAAGGATAAACAGAATCCCTGAAAATAGCCATACTCTTTTCCGGCCCTATGCCCTGTTGCTGTAAAAAGTAATATTCCCCTTTTACATAATCGTAAAGCCTCTGCTGGTTATACTCGCTGCTTGTAGGGAACTGTTTGCCGTGATAACGATGATCAAGGTTAATTAAACACAGCAATAGCGGAATGGAAACAAGTGCCAGATTGATATGTAATACCTTTTTCTCTTCTCTCAGGTCGAATAACCCCTTGTTTTGATAGTAGTCAACTATGTCTGTTTTTGAATACTCCCGCGCAATATCCCACCAGATGACTATCAATGGAAGAAATGGTACCAGCACCTGAAAGTAAAATGCATTCGTTCCGGGCTGTTCGGTGGGGAGCGGAAGCATCAAAACAACAATAAATACAAGTAATGTCCATACATATATGATGCGCGGATAATTCTGCACCCACAAAAATGGAGATTTGCTCAATAATGGTTTGTTGAGCCGCTCAAGCCATATGTCTATCTTACCGTTTCTCTTATTCATATTTACCTGTAAAAATGCATTCTGGTGGAACTCGATACATTCCTGAAATACATCACCGAAATATTATTCAAATAAAAGACATTCAGTACGTCCATGAAGCCGACTTCCACGGGTGTACGGATGACCATGTAAGTTCCCCATTGTGTCACATCGATCCCGGGATGTAAAACCTTCATCAATTGTATCGAAGTTACAATATCACAGCCGCATTCCACTTCAAATGTATGGAACGTTCTGTCTGTATTGATACTCACTTTTGGGCCGTAATACACCACTTTCCCTTGCTCCAGAAACAGTATCTTGTCTGCCAGGCTTTCAATTTCGTGTACGTGCTGCGAACTGACCACAATACTGATCGGGCGTTTCTGCGAACGGGCAAAATCGCGCAGGTCTTTTAGCAATATCTGCTGGCTGTTGATGTCGAGGTGCGCCAGTGGCTCGTCCAGGACCAGCAATTGCGGCTCCCGGATCAAAACACAGGCCAGTTCAAACCGGGTTTTGTATCCGCCGGATATTTCTTCCACTGTCGCATCCTTGTATTCTTCGAGCCGAAAACGATATATAAAACGCTGTGCTGACTCTATCGGATGTCCGTGAATGGCTGCCAGAAATTTGAGGTACTCCAACAGCGTTTTTTTGGGTGCAGTACGCGGCTCCTGGCTCAAATACCCAATCCCCTGTTTCCGCACATACCAGTTTTCCGACTCCGTAAAACCGTATTCCACCCGCCCTTCCGATGGCGCCCACTCCCCGGCCAGCATATTGAGCAGGGTCGTTTTGCCCGAGCCGTTTTCGCCGATCACTGCCAGAATTTCGCCGGGCATACACGTCAGGTTGATGCCTTCCAGCGTAAATTTCCCAAAACGCTGCACTAAGTGGTGCGCACGGACAATCGGCCTGGGCGTTTCCTCCATTGCTTGCGGCGACCGGTACAGGTGTTCCTCAAAACTTCTGACGCCTGGCTGCTGCTGCGCCTCTTCTTCCGGCGGCGCTTCCATATCGGCTTCTATCACCCGCAGCAGGTCGAATACCCGCAGTACCAGTTGTTCCCGCACCGCCTTGTAGGCTTCATGCCCCCCCAACACCCGGCCCTGCGGCGGAATGCCCACAAAATCCTGCCGGATCGACAAGGCTTCCCGTTGCCGCAGCGCCTGCGCCGAAAACTCCCGCGTAAAATCCATCAACTGAATCGTGGCATCTTCCAGATTGCCATGATCCGTAAACTGTTTGATCTTTTGCTGAAATTCCAGGAAAAACTGCTTGTCCATGTTCCGATGCCGGGCGCCGCACACCCCATTAGAAAAAAGCAAATATAGTTTTGAAATGATTCCCGTGAAAAAACACGGCTTATTTTATTGCAAATCAAAAGTTTGTGCGTGGTGGTAGCATGGACTTTAGTCCGTCGGGACAGCGCCTTTCAAGGCGCATGAATTATTTTGTGGTGCGCGCCTTGAAAGGCGCTGTCCCGACGGGCTATGAGTGTGTTCGAACGCCATCCAATCCTGTTCGAACGCCATATTCGCAGCCTGCTGCCGCCATGCCGCGCTTGTCACCCTGGCGGGGCCCGTCCGCTCTACGAGGGAAATTTGCTGTCTACGCGCCGTAGAGTGAACGGGTCCCGCCAGGACGACAAGGCGGCATGGCGTCTATAGGCTGCCAAAAAAACACAAAAAGCCTAAGTGACACACTTTTCTAAACACTGCCGAACACTCCCCCTGCCGTCCTTCTTTGCCCTGTTCGAACGCAATCTGAACCTGTTAGTATGCAATCCAGCCCTGTTCGAACGCAATCTGATCCTGTTCGAACGCAATCCAATCCTCTTCAAACGCCATATTCGCAGCCTGCTGCCGCCATGCCGCCCTTGTCACCCTGGCGGGGCCCGTTCACCCTACGGCGCGTATCAGCGAATTGCCCTCGTAGGGTGAACGGGCCCCGCCAGGGTGACAAGCGCAGCATGGCGGCAGCAGGCTGCTAAAGGGAATTGCAATGCCTCCTGGTGTGTGTGTTGGGCATTGGCATCCACGCCGCCCGGCTCAGGGTACCAGTTCGCCCGTAAAGGCTTTTTGGAGGAGGGATTGGAAGAGGGCGGTGGAGTGGGAGAGGTTTAGAAATGTGATTTGTTGATAAATATCTAAAATAGATTTTTCAAACTTACATTGGATATTGATTGGTGGTACTGCAATTTTTATTCTCGAAATTTGTTCTGCATTAATATTGAACTGAACAGCAGTCTGACTGGAATTTTCAAGAAATATTTTCCTGCCTCCCGGTGATTGCAACCAAGTATAGAAAAAATAGGAATTAAGAAGTTTTTGATTGAATTGCAATCTCATAACATGTGAGTCGAAAACCACATCTTCTTTTAAATTTTTAACTAAAGATGCTTTCCCCAGATGGTCAATACTACCAATTGCACGTGCTAGTACAATGTCGTTTTCTTGGAGTAAATACCTTTCTTTCTCATTTTTTTCAATAATTACCTTTTTTGATTTTTCTAAGTTAATATTTAATTTTCCTATCTCACTAACTCTAACAACTTTAATCGTACCATCAGAAGTCACGGGCTTGATAGTACCAATTCTAGGTTTTGAGGAAAAGCAATCTCTCAAAAATTTCACCTCCCACCCCTTCTCATTCTTCACCGGATCCCCAAACATCTCCACAAACACCGCCTGCGCCAGTTCATCATATTTCTGCAGCAGGGCCTGGTCTTTTCGGCGCAGCGCGTCGGCTTTGTCGAGGATGTCGGCAATGCGCTGCTGGGTGGCGAGGGGCGGGAGCGGGATGTAGGATTCAGAAACGTATCTTTCCAGTTGTAAATTTATGATCCCTGTAGTTTTATTTTGATATGATAAAGTGTTCCCAATCAGGTGATTATTAAAGAGATACCAGAATAAATACTTGGGGTACACATCTGCTTTAGGGCGTACTATGCTAGTAAAATTGTTGCACAGATAAATTCCATTCGGGTTGTCGAAATATACAACTCTCCCTACCGGTTGGCTTGGCCCACCTCCAGATTTTTCGATGATACAATCACCAGGTTTTAGAGATTTTTCTCGAATTTTTTTTTCAGAAATATTCCTTCTAACTACATTTTCAAAATTTAGACTCCCGTCATTTCTAAAGTTTGTAGTTCGAAGTACATATGTTTCTCCTTCGCCTTCTCCCCATTCGCCAGAAATTGGCTTTTCTATTACCTCCCCCAATTTCACCATTTCCCATTTCATACCAGCATCTTTTTTAATTCATTCAACAAAGCGGCGCGTTCGGCGTCGAGGGTTTCTATGTCGCGGATGATATCGGCGGGAGAAGCGTAGGTTTTTTCTTCGTACACCACTTCCTTGTATCGGTTGATACTGAGGTCGTATTTATTGTCGCGGATGTCTTGCACGGGCACCATAAAACTGCGGTCGGTGCGGCTGCGGGCGTGTTCGGCGTCGGGGTGCAGGTATCGATGCACCACATCGGGGATGTCGTTGGCTGCGATGGGCTGGCGTTTGTCGTCGAGGCTGTATCCGTCGGCCTGCATGTCGTAGAACCACACCTGGTCGGTGCCGCCGCTGTCGGTGCGGGTAAAGAGCAGCACGGCGGTGCTCACCCCGGCGTAGGGTTTGAACACGCCGCTGGGCATGGAGATGACGGCTTGCAGTTTTTGGCGTTCTATGAGTTCGCGGCGTATTTGCAGGTGGGCTTTGCTGCTGCCGAACAGCACGCCATCGGGCACGATCACGGCCGCGCGGCCGCCGAGTTGCAAGCCTTTGAGGATAAGGCCCAGAAACAGGAGTTCGGTCTTTTTGGCATCCACCACGCTCAGTATTTTGCCATCTACGGCTTCGCGGTCGAGGCTGCCTTTGAAGGGCGGGTTGGCGAGTATGAGCGATGCTTTTTGGGTGAAATCGGTATTGGCTTCGCTGAGGGCGTCTACGTCGCGGAGTTGCGGATTTTCGATGCCGTGCAGGAGAAGGTTCATGGCCCCGATACGGATCATGGTGGGGTCGAATTCCATACCCATGAACATGCGGTCGTGGAAATGGGCGCGGCGCGCTTCGTCGTACAGTTCCGTTTCGTAGTGGCTGCGCACGTATTCGGCGGCCACGATGAGGAAGCCGCAGGAGCCGGCGCTGGGGTCGCAGATAATGTCGTCGGGTGTGGGCCGCACCATATCCACCATCATACCGATGATGTGGCGGGGCGTGCGGAACTGGCCGTTCTGGCCTGCGGTGGCTATTTTGCTGAGCAGGTATTCGTACACGTCGCCTTTGGTGTCGCGGTCGGCCATGTCGATATTCGACAGCATATCCACCACTTGCGAGAGCAGGCGCGGGGTAGGAATCATGAAGGTAGCGCCTTTCATGTATTTAGTGAAGGCAGCGCTGCGGTGGCCGCTGTTGCGCAGGAAATCGAACACGCCGCCTTCGCGGGTGAAGAGGCGAAACATATTTTCCGGGTCGCTGTCCTTGAAACGGCTCCAGCGCAGGGGATATTCCGCGTCCTGGTAGATGGGCGCTTCAATGGGCTGGTGCAGGAGGTTGGCTTTTTGCTCCTTGAGGGTTTGCAATTCATCGAGCCGGCGAACGAACAACAGGTAGGTCATCTGTTCGATAACGGTGAGGGGGTTGCTCAGTCCGCCGGTCCAGAAGGCTTCCCAGACGCGGTCTATTTGAGATTTGAGTTCGGGTTGGAGCATAATCAGCGGCGCCTGGGTATGGTGGTCCGGCAGGCGCTGCAAGATCGGGCAAGAAGTTGGAAAAAGGGAAGCGGGAAAAAATCAATTCTTCTTTTCTGTTACAGAAGGTTGTGGTTTGACGATGGCGCCGCCGCCTGCTGCTGCTCCGCTGCCGCTGGCCGACACAGGGTCGCCGACGGTTACGGTTCCGCCGGAGCAGGTAGTTGTTTCTGTAATGGTGGTGGTGGAGTAGGTTTCCTTGCCGAAGTTGCCGGATGCGCGCCCGCCGCCGCCGCCGCCTACTTTCCCGACCGGCGTTTTGATTTTGGGCGCAGTAACATGCCCATGCACTTCGCCTTCAAACATGGGGCGTTCAGTGGTGGTCGTTTTTTTGGTCACCGTGGTGGTGCAGCGCGGGTCGTCGGGGCTTTCGCGGGTGTAGCGGGCATTGGTTTGTGCGGAGAGCAGTTGGGTGCAAAAAACGAAGGAGAACAGGGCGAATGATTTGAGCATTACTTGTTTCATGTTAAAAAGGTTTGATAAAAGATGATAATTACTATTTGAGATCGATGGCTTGCATATCGCCCACGCCGATAAAGCCTGCCCAGAACACAGGGTGCTCGCGGCCATCGCCGCCATCGAGGATAAAACTGCGTTTGGCGTTGGCCAGGGCGGTGTCTTTGGCCTGACCGGCTTTGAGGTTTTGGTAAAAAGCGGTCATGAGTATCATTGTCTTGTTGTCTTCTATACTCCAGATCGAATGCACAATGCTTTTAGCGCCTGCAAATGCAAAAGCGCGGGTGAGTCCGATAATGCCTTCTCCCTGTTGCAGTTCGCCCTGGCCGCTCTGGCAGGCGCTGAGTACCACCAAATCGGCATAGAGGCGCAGGTTGTACACTTCACTTGCAAACAGGCACACATGGGCTGCATCGGTGTCCTGTTTTTCATAAAATGCCAGGTAGGAATAGTTGCCAAATCGGTCATTGGCTTCTCCATGAAGCGCCAGGTGCAGGATACGGAAATACAGGGCAGTGTCTACGAATCGTTTTTTGGTGGCATCGGTTCCTGCGAGCACTTCGCCGCCGATCATTTTCCGAATGGTGTCTACTTCCGGTTGGTTGTAGTCCAGCGGTCGGAACCGTTGTCGATTGCTGCCGAATGTCGCAGCAGACATACTGGAATTGTAAGCAGGTGCTACGCCCAGAAACAAGCCGGTTGGCGGATGGGCATGCGTTCTATCCTGCATTTCAGCGAGTAAGGAGGCCGAATAGCAGTAACTGATGTTGTGCTCCATGAGCCAGTAATCATACCGGGTGAGGTCATCCGGCCGGGTCGGCATTTGAGTCAGCAGCGCTTCAAATGGCACATTGATAAGTACGCCATGTGGTACCACCATCACGGGGGCGCCTGGTGTAAGAAGGGCTGCTACAGGGGCTACCAGTTTGGTGTACAGTTGGTGGGCAGCCGAGGCATACAGTTGTACGGATGCCTGGTAATCCATGTTTTGCATTTTGCCTGCATACCAGTCTGTAATCCCCGACCGCATTTCATGTACCCAGTCTTCCAGAGGGAAATCACGTTTAACCTCCACGATTTCGTAGTGATTGGGTTGCACCACAAAAATGAAAATGCTGCTGTCGCCTGTAAAATATTCCAGAAGCGTTTGGCCGGGGTGCAAGCGTTTTTGTTGCACGGCCTCGACGGTTTCGTAGTTGCGTTCATATTTGAGTTGCTGATAGGCGGGGTACAGCGTTCCGATGTGTGCTATCAGCCGGTCGCGCTGAAGGCGCAGGTCAAAAATGTTGCCTGTTGCTTCGCCGGAAGGAGCAGGAGGCGTACTTTTCCCCGAATGATAAAAGTTTGATTCACAACGCGCTATCTCCACTTCGATATCGTGTTCGGCGCGCAACAGAGAGTCGGGTACGCCAGCAATTTTTTGGGCTTTCGAATTCTGGAAAGCGGCATGCAGCAGCCTTGCTTTTGCCTGTTCTGAAATTTCAAATGCAAACGTGGAATGAAGACCGTTTTGTTTGCACGCCACCTGAATGCGTTGTTCTGCAATTTCCTCCGAGCGTTGCAACAGTAGAAACTGATCGAGGTCTCTGAAACAATGATCGATCGCATTTTGCAGGGTTTTGTCTGCTTCATCAAAGGCGATACGGGCTTGTTCCAGTGCAAGAGCATCATGCGATGCTTCGTACAATGCCCGGTAAATTTTTCCTTTCAGCAATAAAGCGTCGATAAAAATTTCCACATCCTGTTGTCCGATATGGTCGGCAGATGACAATACTGCCGCATCGGCATACTGTATGGCTTTGTTCCAATTCGTTTTTTGGGTTTCTATCTGGGCCAGGCAAGTCAGCACGGCATTTTTGGCTTTTTGGTTTTTGCCGGTTTTTTCCAGCAGGTTCAGCGACTGCAGCAGGAGGGTCGTTGCCTCTTCGAGGTTGTTCTGGCGATACAGACAGTTGCCTTCGTTGTACCACAGCAAGGCCAGGTAATCGTCCGGTTCTCTATGGGTATTGCGGTACATTTTTTCGGCCAGTTCGTAGTGGGGCAGGCTTGCATCGGGCTGGTTGTTTTCGAGGTAGTAGTTGCCAAGATTTACGGACAACTGCATGATTTCCTGGTGTTTCAGCAGAGGGTTCCTTTTGGCTGTTTCCAGCGCTTTTTTCCCATATTCGATGGCTTTATGAAAGTTTTTCTGTATAAAATAACATTCTGCGAGGTTTCCCAGGGTTACACAATCGGCTTCCTGTTTGTTCTTTTTAAAAATATCAAGGGCTTCCAGCAGGTACTCCTGTGCATGCGCCGGTCCGGTAGCGCAGGAGGTGGCCAGCGAATTGAGCGGAATGGCGAGCAAGGGGCTGTTGGGGCCGTCTGTTTGCTTGAGCATATTGTAGCATTGGGTAAATGACTGCTGAGCCTGCTCAAAATCTTCTTTGCAGAGGTAAGCATTTCCCAGGGCGTGGTACATCTGCACATCCAGAATGCCGTGTTTGATGCCGCTTTGGTCGATGGTCTGCAAACCCCTCAAGCCATCCTGAATGCCCTCTTTGCAATGGCCTAGTTCTGCTTCCAGGTAACAGGATGCCGTGTAGGATTGAATCAGGTCTTCATACAGGTTGTAGGAGGACTGAAGTTGAATGGCTTTTTGCACATATTCCCTTGCCTTTGGTTTGTCGCCGGTATTAGAAAAAATACCGCTCAGATTTCTGTAAGCGCGCCCCAGGGTCATGGGATCATCTGCACCTGTTTCTATACATCGTTCGTAATACCGGCGCGCCTCCTGCCAGTTGCCCATGATTTGGTACGCCCCACCCAGGTTCAGGTAGGAAGGCGCCAGTCGGGTATCGTTTTCCCCGAAAAGAGTAGTTCTGATAGCCAGCGATTTTTTAAACAAGGCAATGGATTCGGAAGGCCGGGCATCCCGAATGCATGCGCCCAGCGCTTCGTAAGTATCGGACACGTATTTGTTGTTTTCACCCGCAGCAGCAACCAGTGTCGACAGCGCGATCTGGAGATACTGTTCTGACTTTACATGATCGCCGAGGTTCATGGTTGCCGTTGCCAGGTGGTAGGTTGCTACACCGTAATCCCAGGACTGCTGGCCGGTATATTGCTCATAAATTTGCCGCGACTGGAGCGCATAGGTATAGGCCTTGCTGTAATCGTTGTGATCCCATGCTGTTTTCGAGCGATTCAGGTATTCCCTGGCAACGAGTGTATCGAGGATGGTACCGGAGCAGAGCGTATCCTGTGCTTGCACCTGCATACAAAAGGCAATGATGAACAGGAGGAAAAGGTGTAGTTTCATAAAAAATTATTGCTTGGGATAAAAGGCGTTATATGCATCGGCAGGGCTGGCATTGGAATTCCACAAACGGCCGAATGTTTTCATGCTTTCTGTCGACCTTTTGTTGTGTTCTTCCAGAATGTTATCCAGGGCACGTTTGGTATCGGAAGCGGATTTGGATGGCGCGTTGTTTTTATTGCCGCTGTAAGGTTGGCAATAGGGGCACATGACAATACCCAAACCGCTGCACAAGTTACAAGTGCTTTCAACAATATTGCCGTAGCCATCCAGCCAGTAAGTATAAGGTTTGTCGCAGGGGCAATCCATGTAGCCATTTCGGCAATGGGTGCATGCGTGGCTGCTGGATTTGGTGCTTTTGGCGCTGGTTTTTTGGTAGGTAGTGTGTGTATTCGCGGTAGTTTTGTGCGCATGGTATTGTTGTGCAGAGGACACTTGAAGAAATGCTGCCAGCAGGAATGCGATCGTGAGAATACGTTTCATAATAGTGATATTTAGAAAGTTTGAAATGAAATGGGTGGGTCGCAATATCTTTCTGAACCCGTTTGATGATATAGTGGGCAGCACTTTCAAAAAAGAATCAGGCGGAGCCGATTTTTTTGAAAAAAAATTAAATGACTATCTGTATATCGTATCCTCTCCATTTTTTACGGTTGAAAAAAACTGCAAAGCGGCCAAAGTTGCGAGATATGTCAGGCGCTGTTCAGGTGGCTCACAATTCAACATTGGTGTACCATAAGCGGATAGTCATTAAAAAATAAATACGGATAAAATGATTCCTGCAAGATCCTTTATTGCACTATACTATACGATATGACGAACGCATCGCCTGCAATTTGTACGGACCGGCTTTTGGCACAGGAAATCTGCTCTGCTGTCGGCTATCAACGCGAACGCGCGTTGCAAAAATTTGTAACAAGCGCATACCAGCACATTTTCAAGGCCGTGCGTGCATACGCAAAAAGGAAAGAGTGGAAGAATTACTGCGAGGAGCATATCACAGATGCCTGTACAGATGCTTACCTGGCATTTTGCAGAAATACTGCCATGCCCGGCTTCCAGTTCTACAAAGAAGATATGTGCGGCTATATTTTTAGAATTTCCCTTCGGGTCATGTACCGGCAGTTCAAACGCTCCGAAAAACAAATAGAATCCTTCGACGCCGTGCAACACGAACAGGCAGAAACCGCCACACCACATACCAAACTGGAAGACGGCGAGCAGTATGAAAAACTGCAACGCCTGCTCCAGCAACTGCACCCGGAAGAGCAGGAAATACTGGCTTGCGTGGCGGAACAGTACAAAATGGCGGAAATCGCCTTACACATGCAAGAACACTATGCACGTATCGCGGAGGCTACAAAAAAAGCGAAACTTAAATCGGCAGAAAAGCATTTGTGGACAGAACCCTACACAAAGGTTCGCGTGCAAAGGGCTCGACAGAAACTGCTTGATCTTCTCTCCAACAACTTTTAACATTCGTAAACAGGCTTTGGGAATATGGAACAGAACTGGTACAACAAAATAGATGCATTTCTGGATGGCCTGCTTTCTACGGAAGAGCGGCTGGCGATGGAGGAGGCTATAGCACAGGATACGGCACTGGCCAGAGAAGTGCGATTGAATGCACTTCAAAGGCAGGCCCTGGACATCTTGAAGGATAAAAAAGCGAGCGCGGAGTTTCGGGAATGGACGGCTCGTCCGCCGGCTTCATTGGGATGCCGGCGCTACCTGCCGGTACTTGCACTCCTGTTGTTCTTGTTGCTTTTGGGGCTGCTGGTCTGGGTATTTAGGTCGTCCGATGCAAGTACGCCGTCTTCAGAAACACCCGAGCAGGTCGTTCCCAATTCCCGGCCTGCGGACTCTGTTGAAAAACAACGTATACCCAAAGCCGTCGTAGAAAACAGCACCCAAAAACAAACAGAAGAAAGTCCTGAACCGACGCGCCAAAGGCAACGCGACCGGCAAAATACTGCAATGGCTGCCTTGTATGCAGAGGAAGCCAGTAGTATGTTTGATGCAAATATGAGTGTGTTCAGGGGCGTGGATGACAGTACACCCGATCAACAATTATTTGCGGATGCATTGCAGGCATACCAAAATGCCAGGAATCCAGGTGAATATCAAGAGGTTGTTACACGGCTCAATCAAATCAAGGCCACAGGTAAACTGGGTGTCGATGTCACGTATCTGAAAGGGTATGCCTTGTTCAAGGCGCGCCGATTTGAAGCCGCTGCCGATACTTTTGCAGCCGTAGCGGCCACGGGGGCCTACTCCAAAGAACCGAAATGGAAAGAGGCATTGAGTCTGTATGCTGCCGGAGCCACACAAAAAGAGCGCTTGAAGGGTATTTTGGACGAGGTTGTTTCCGGGGCTTTTCCCAAAGCAAAAAAAGACCAGGCGAGCATATTGATGGAAAAACTGCGATAAGGAAGTAAAAAGTGTTTACTGGCCTTTGCTTTTATTTTACCCGCTTCACCCGCCATAGCCCGCAGGGCGAAGGCGGGCCGCCCACATAACTACAACCTCTACAGTCAAGTAAAAGCGCATCTTTCAGCCATAGCATGACAGATGCGCTTTGGGAAATAAAAAACCCGCCTACGCCTTGCGGGTTACGGCGGGTGAAGCGGAGAGAGAGGGATTCGAACCCCCGGTACCCGTGAAGGTACGCCTGATTTCGAATCAGGTACATTAAACCAACTCTGCCATCTCTCCTTTACCCGCCGTAGCCCACAGGGCGTAGGCGGGTTATTCCCTTATATTTACCCGCTTTCGCCAAAGGCTACGGCGGATATTGTATTTAGTATTACCCGCCTACGCCAAAGGCTACGGCGGGTGAAGCGGAGAGACGGGGATTCGAACCCCGGATACGCTTTAGGCGTATACACACTTTCCAGGCGTGCTCCTTAAACCACTCGGACATCTCTCCAGATAAGGCTTTTTCAAAAGCGGCGGCAAAGATAACAATACCTTCCGCAAAATCCAATATGGAGTGTGGAGAGTTTTTTTACTTCCTGGCAAATTCTGCGATTATAGCCCTCCAACATGGAAAACTGACGGCAAAACATATCTTTGCCGCTGAAATGACTTTCTCGGTATTCGACCATGCCCGTGTACGACAGGTGCTGACGATCAGCCTGTTATCCGGCACCTTGCTTTGTATTTTTCCGCCCCGGCAGCCAGCATTCCAGTGGTGGGCCGATCAGGCATTTTTTATTGCATTGGGATACCTGCTATTCGGCCTGTTTTTTCTCATTATCGACAATCCGCGGCTGATGTTTGTGTGCCTGGGATGTAGCGCTGCTATCTGCTTTTTTAAAAATGAAGCCCTCGACGATCGGATGCCCATGCCAGGCGCCCCTCCTCCCATAGAACAAGGATTTTTACAAACTCCAAAGGAAATCTGTTCGTTTCCAGGGTAGCCTCCTGGTTTTTTCTACTCGTAAACAATTCATAATCATGGGCTTTGTACAAAAACGCCTGCTCAGTTTCCGATACGCCTTTCAGGGCCTGTCCGAACTGTTTCGCAGCCAGCCCAATGCGCGTATCCACATACTGGCTTCGATCGCAGCCATTTTGCTGGGTCTGTGGTGTCATATCAGCCGACTGGAATGGGTCTGTATTTCGTTCTGTATCACTATGGTTTTGGCTATGGAAGCCGTGAATACGGCGCTGGAATTCCTGACCGATCTGGCTTCTCCCGAATACCACCCGCTGGCAGGCAAAGCGAAAGATGTAGCGGCTGCGGCTGTGCTGATTACGGCCATCGGTGCGGCAGTTGTCGGCGCCCTTATCTTCCTGCCATATTTTTTCAAATAAGCGGACACTCCGGGGAGCGAAAACTGTCCTCACGGTATCTTCCGGAAAAATCCCCCGTAACATATTTATTTCACCAAACCCATCCTTCTTATGCGGTTATTATCCTTCTTACCGGTGTTTTTCCTGGCCACCATGCTGTCGGCCCAGGTGGAATGTCACATCACCGGCCTTACTGCTACGGTTTCTCCGATCGATCCTGCCTCTTGCCAGTACGTGGTAGTGCTGAATTTTCAGCACACGGGTACCACCAATCAGTACACGGTGCATGGCAATGGCAATAACTATGGCACTTTTCCGTACAGCAGCGTACCTGTAACACTTGGGCCTTTTACGGCAGGTAATGCGGCTACTACCCGCGAATTTGTCGTGCGCGACGCTGTTTTTGAAGGCTGCTTTGCCTCTGTCGTGGTCAACATCCCTGCCTGCTCGGCAGTGACGCCTTGTAGCATTTACGACATGGTGGTGACGCCTGGCGACTGCGTTCCTGGCAGCAATAACTACAATCTGATGCTGAATTTTCAGGTGACGTCGCCTACCAATGCCTTGTTCGACGTGTTTGCTGCCAACGGACAAATTCTGGGCACCTACGCATTGAGCGCACTACCCGTACAAATCAACAATTTCCCCGCCAGCGGAAATGCCAATGATGTGATCAAGGTTTGTATCAACGACAGCGACAACTGCTGCAAGGTGAAAGAATTCCCCGCACCGGATTGCAACACGACGCCTACTTGCTTCATCGACGGACTAACGGTAACAACCGGACAGTGTACTTCCAATACTACGTATCAGGTAACGGTGAATTTTACAGCAATTTACCCAACGGCGGTCGACTCGTTCCGCGTGTTTGCCAATGGTGCCTTTTTTGGGAAATATGGTAGCAACCAACTGCCACTCACCATTCCAAACTTCCCGTACAATGGTGGCGCCAATGACGTGATTAAAGTTTGCATTGGAAATGAAGACCTCGGATGCTGCTCTACGCGCGAATTCCCGGTGCCTGCCTGCCTCAATGGTACGCCTTGCGAGATCACGCAACTGGTGCTCACCCCGGGCGAATGCCATAACAACGGCACCTACAACCTGCTGGTCAATTTTGGCGTAGCCGGCATCGGTGTGCCCGATTCTTTCCGGGTATATGCCAACAACAACACTTTTTTGGGTTCCTTCGGTACCAATCAATTGCCACTCACCATCCACAATTTCCCCTGGAGCGGTGGTGCCAACGATGTGATTACGATTTGTGTCGGAAATAACACAGCCGCCGGCGGATGCTGCCGCACCCAGCAATTTGCCGTGCCCGATTGTTTCAACCCCGGCTCTCCCTGCGAAGTGTTCAACCTGACGGTTCAAACCGGCGAATGCACTTCCAATACCACGTATCAGTTGCACGTCAATTTCCAGGTGGCATCCACCACGCCGGTCGACTCGTTCAGTGTATTTGCCAATGGCGCTTTCTTCGGGCGCTATGGCATGAACCAGTTGCCGCTCACCATTCCGAATTTCCCGTACAATGGCGGCGCCAATGATGTGATCAAAATTTGCATCGCTACGGCACAAACCGAGTGCTGCCGCATCCTGGAATTCCCGGTGCCTACTTGTATTGGCGGTGGGCCATGTGAAATTACCCAACTGGTGGTCGATCCGGGCGAATGCCACGACAACGGCACCTACAACATCATCATTAATTTTGGTGTAGCCGGCATCAGCCTGCCCGATTCTTTCCGGGTGTATGCCAACAACAATACTTTCCTGGGCACTTTCGGTACCAACCAGTTGCCGCTCACCATTCACAATTTCCCCTGGAGCGGTAATGCACACGATGTCATTACGGTATGTGTAGGCAACAACACGGCTACCGGCGGGTGCTGCCGTACGCTGGAATTTGCTGCGCCTGATTGCTTCGACCCGAGCGGTCCCTGCGAAATATTCAACCTGACGGTGCAAACCGGCCAGTGCACTTCCAACACGACCTATCAGTTGTTTGTCAACTTCCAGTTGGTTTCGGCAACGCCAGTCGACTCATTTAATGTGTTTGCCAACGGCGTTTTCTTCGGGCGCTTCCCGATGAGCCAGTTGCCGCTCATGATTCCGAATTTCCCGTACAACGGCGGCGCCAACGATGTTATCAAAATATGCATCGCTACCGGACAAACGGAATGCTGCAAAACGCTGGAATTCCCTGTTCCTCCTTGTCTGAACGGCAATCCATGCCATATTTACGACCTGCAAGTGCTGCACACGCCTTGCCTGTGCGGACAGTTTTTTGCAGTGGTCAACTTCCAGTTTGACAATGTCGGCGGCGGCGGATTTGATATTGTGGGGAATGGCCACAACTACGGCAACTTTGAATACAGCCACCCGCAGCCCATCATTCTTGGCCCGCTGCCCGGCGATGGCACCAACTATGAGTTTGTGGTGCGCGATCACCTGCACCCCGATTGCCAGGATGTGTTCGAAATGGGTGAAGTGGTGTGTATGACGCCCGTAGTAGATCCGGGTAATACGGGCTCCATGCTCCTGTCGCCCAATCCTGCCGGCGACTGGCTCCAGGCTTCCATTCAGTGGGAAAATGGCCTGCAGGCCGGTCAAAGCGATGTGCGCGTATTCAGCGCCGACGGTCGCCTGGTGCTGCAACAAATCGTGGCCAATGGCGGCAACTTCCAGTTGAATGTGTCGAATTTGCCGGCCGGAATGTATCGCATTTCGGTGTCGGGCGAAGCCGGCCGGGTGGAAGGTACGTTTGCGAAACAATGATAGAGAGTGAGAGAGTGAGAGGGGTGAGAGTTCGTAGAGTACACATACTTTACGAACGCTCACTCTCTCACTCTCTCACTCTCTCACCCTCTCACTCTCTCACTCTCTCACCCTCTCACTCTCTCACCCTCTCACCCTCTCTCAATGGAACAGCGCCGCAATCGACTTATGCTCCACCGTATTCCGGATAGCGCGCGCGAACAACTTAGCGGTAGACAGTACCTGAATTTTGGAGCATTCGCGGGTGAGCGGGATCGTATCGCAGACGATCATTTGCGACAGTTGTGATTTTTCGATGTTGTCGTAGGCTTTTCCCGACAGCACGGGGTGTGTGCAAATAGCGCGTACCGATTTGGCGCCTTTATCCATGAGCGCATCGGCAGCCTTGCAGAGCGTGCCGGCCGTATCCACCATATCATCTACCAGAATGACGTCGGCGCCGTCGACGTTGCCGATGACCGTCATGGCCGACACTTCGTTGGCTTTGGTGCGGTATTTATCACAAATGACGAGTTCCCGTTTGAAAAACACGGAGTATTGGCGGGCACGTTTTACACCGCCTACGTCCGGGCTGGCAAAAATGACATTCGACAAATCCTGGCTTTCCAGGTACTGCGAATAAATGGCTTCAGAGCGCAGGTGGTCGACCGGAATGTCGAAAAAGCCCTGCACCTGGTCGGCATGCAAGTCCATGGTCATGATGCGATCGGCGCCGGCGGCCGTGAGCAGGTTGGCTACTAATTTGGCGCTGATCGGTACCCGCGGCTTGTCTTTCCGGTCTTGTCGGGCATAACCGAAATACGGAATCACGGCCGTGATGTAACCCGCAGAAGCACGTTTGGCCGTGTCGATCCAGAGCAGCAATTCCATCAGGTTGTCGTGGGGCTGGCAAGTGCTTTGAATAAAAAAAGTGTAGGCGCCGCGTACACTTTCATTCAGAATGGTTTGCATTTCGCCATCGCTGAAACGGGCCAGCGTGGTATCACCCAGCGGCGCGTCGAAATGATAGGCAATGTCGGTTGCCAGCGCTTTGGAAGCGGAGCAGGAAAATAGTTTAACTTCGGGCATATAGTTAAGCCGAGACGGTCTTAAAATGAAAGGATGTGCAAAGGTAAGAAAAAGTCAACAGTCAACAGTCGTCAGTCAACAGTCCGTGTAGTGTACCTACCTACTTTCGGCAACTTTAACCAAGAAGCCGATATTTACCAGGTACACTCTACGGACTGTTGACTGTCGACTGCCGACTGTCGACTGTTGACTGACAACTGTCGACTGCCGACTATTTACTGTCAATTGCAAGCATTTGCCTGGAAAGACCAATAACTGTCGACTGCCAACTGTCGACTTTACCATACCTTTGGGAGCCCCCGTTTAACTGTATTTTTCTCCGTATCAAATCAAACTTGTTACTGTTCTGAATATTATGAACCTGATGTACGTCATCCGGCGTTGCCTGACGCTGTCTCTGATGGCCTTTTGGGCTGTCCAACTCCTTGCACAAACCAGTACTGCGCCGCACGAAACGGCGCTTCGTTATTTAAAAGAACATGCTGCCGACATGGGCCTTTCCGTTCAGGATGTGGCCGATTTGAAAGTGACGGACGAATACCGCAGCAAAAACAATGGTGTGACGCACGTGTGGATTCAACAACAGCATGCTGGCATTCCGGTGTACAATGCGCTCATCGGCCTGCATGTGCTGCCGAATGGAAATGTGAAATACGTATCACATCGCCTGGTGGCCAATCTGGCACAGAAAATCAACCTGACGGCGCCATCCCTGTCGGCTTACAAGGCGCTGGAACTGGCGATGGCTAACCTGGGTTTTGGGGGATTTACCACGCCCAACTTAAAAGAAAAGACCAACGAACGCAACTGGTTGTTCGAAGGCGGCGCTATTTCCAGCATGGATATTCCGGTAAATGCCTGCTATGAACCCCAACGCGACGGCTCCGTCCGACTGGCCTGGATGCTGGTCATTGCCCAGGCCAATACTTCCGATGTGTGGAGCATGCGTGTGGATGCACAAACGGGCCTGATCCTGAGCAAACACAACCGTACGGTGTACTGCCAGGCGGGCCATGCGCACAGCGGTAGCGATGAAGCGGCCGACTGCGAAGATCAGGTGGATGCTCCTGCAACTGCATCTTCAACCCTCAATGAAAACGATGAAACCTACAACGTTTTCCCTTTGCCTGCGGAAAGTCCTTCACATGGCAGCCGTGAACTGCTGCTGAATCCCGCCGATCCCGCAGCCTCGCCTTTCGGCTGGCTGGATGTGGACGGTGTGCCCGGACCCGAATACACGTATACGCGTGGCAACAACGCCTGGGCGTACGAAGACAGTGCCAACGACAACAATGGTTCTCCAATTGAATCGGCCCAGGGCAGCAACGGCGTTTTTAATTTCCCTTTCGATCCGAATCTCGAACCCGAAAGCAACCGAAGTGCCGCCATTACCAACCTGTTTTACATGACCAACAAGATGCACGACATCTCGTATCGCTTTGGTTTTGATGAGGATGCAGGCAATTATCAGGCAAACAACTTTGGCCGGGGCGGCAACGAAGGCGACCCCGTAATGGCCGAAGCACTGGATGGCTCGGGGGTAGATAATGCCAATTTCGTGCCTACACCCGACGGCTTTTCCGGCAGGATGCAGATGTACAAATGGAACCGTCAGGGCGGAAAACTGCTCACGGTCAATGCACCGGCAGCCATTTCCGGCACGTATTCCGTCGGCACTTCTTCTGGCTGGGGGGCTACCATTGGCAGCGTTCCATTTACAGGTGATGTGGTGCTGGCCGACGACGGAAGCGGCGCTGAAACATCTGCTCAGGGCTGCGGCGACTACACTGTGAGCCTGGCTGGTAAAATTGTCATGGTAGACCGTGGCGATTGCACCTTTGTACAAAAAGCCCAAAAAGCACAGCAGGCGGGCGCTGTCGCTTGTATCGTCTGCAATTTTGAAGAAGACGTTATTCCGATGGGCGGCTCGGGCGTCAATAACTTCCCGATCATTATGCTGAAAAAATCGGACTGCGACCTGCTCAAACCTTTCACCGGCATTTCCCTGAACGCATCGATTGTAGTGCCGCCGGTGAGTGGCCCGGAACGACTCGACGGCGATTTCGACAACGGCATCATTGCCCACGAATACACCCACGGCATCAGTAACCGACTGACGGGCGGCCCTTCCACGGCAGATTGCCTTACCAATGAAGAACAAATGGGTGAAGGCTGGAGCGATTTCTTTACCCTCGCTACCACCATCCGCCCCGGCGACGTGGCCGGTCAGAAGCGTGGCATCGGTACCTATGTGCAGCGCCAGGGCAATGACGGCCGTGGTATTCGCCGCTACGCGTACTCCACCGATATGTCGATCAACCCTCAAACATACTCCTGGGTAGCGCTCACGCCTGCCGTTACAGGCGACCCTACCCAGCAGTTCCCGCACCAGAAAGGAGAAATCTGGACTTCAATGCTGTGGGATCTTTACTGGGCCATGGTGGAAAAATATGGCTACGATGCCGATATCAACAATGCCAACAGTGGCAACGCGCGTGCCCTTCAACTGGTCATCGATGGCATGAAAATTCAACCCTGCGATCCGGGCTTTGTAGACGGCCGCGATGCGATTGTACTGGCCGACCTGCTGAACTACGAAGGCGTGGATACTTGCCTCATCATGGACGTTTTTGCGCGCCGCGGCCTGGGCGTGGGCGCCAGCCAGGGCTCTGCCATGGAAGATACCGACGGGGTGGAAAATTTCGACCCGATTCCGTATTGCATCAAGGAACTGAAAATCAAAAAAGAAACCACTACGCCTCTGATCGAACCAGGCGAGGAGGTTTCTTTCAAAATTACGGTCATTAACCACCGCGAAGAAGCCACGGTAAATACAATCGTGACGGACGAACTGCCCGACGGACTCTTTTTCCTCTCGGCGTCCAATGGCGGCACGTTCAGCAACGGTGTTATTACCTGGAACCTGGGTTCGGTGCCTGCCGGGCAGTCACGCGAACTTACTTACACGGCCAAAAGCGCCGAAGGTGTAGGCTCCCAGCGCCAGTTCCGCGACCCGATGGATACGGATGAAAACTGGATTTCGCTGGCCCTCGACGGCAATCAGTATTTCAGCCTGCAATCGGCGGAGAGCCTTGTTGGGCCGAGCGCATGGAAAGCAAACAGCCTGGCAGAAGTGAGCGATTTTACCCTGGAAACGCCGTTCCAGAGTTTTGTAGTCAGCGGCAACCAGCCCGTGCTGCGCTTCTGGCACCGCTACAACACCGAAAAATCGGCTGATGCAGGTATCCTGGAAATCAAGAAAATAGATGATGTGAACTGGCGTCGGTTCACTCCTGAGAAGGTGTTCCGCAATTCCTACCCGGCGTCTGTGCAGTATTCGACCTTCGGCATCCCTTACCTCAGCGCTTTCTCCGGCAATTCCAACGGCTGGCTTCAATCGTATTTTGACATCAGCGACTACGCTGGCGAGGAAGTCACCATCCGTTTCCGTTTTGCTACCGACGACAACACCGCCAACCCGGGCGACGCCTGGTTAGTGGATGAAGTGGAAGTGCTTGATATGCTGAATTACAACAGCCAGGCTTGTGTGACGGCCGATGGCAGCAACTCCGCCTGCGCTGTAGCCAAAGAACGCGGCGTGATCGTGCAGCCAGCCATTGTGGGCACTCAGGACGTAATTGCCGCCAATGCACTCGGCCTCGTTGCCCAGCCCAACCCGGCCGACGACCTGCTGCACCTGAGCACGAGTCAGGCCCTGAGCGGCGACGTGCGTGCCACCCTTGTGGCCGCCGACGGTCGGGTCGTGCTCACCCGCTCTGTCAACGGCTTGTCAGAAGGCCAGTTGCTCACCCTCGACGTGCAGCAAGTGCCTGCCGGCGTGTATATGGTGCGCCTGGAAAATGCAGCGGGTGTAGGGGCGAGGAAGGTAGTGATTCGGTGAGTGATGAGTTAGGGAGTTATGAGTTATGAGTTTTACGCACGTTGCTTTCTGCCACACAATTGGAGAAGCCAAAAGAAAAGTGCGTAAAACTCATAACTCATAACTCATAACTCATAACTTCCCTAACTCTCGCTTCCAACCCCGACCAGTCTTGCTTATCCATCACCTCCCTTAAAATCAACTTCGATCCCAAACCCACACAAACAGCCCCGGCGTCAAACCAACTCTTCAGGTTTTCCGCATCGGTCGATACGCCGCCGGAAATCATGGCTTCCGTCCAGGGGCAAGGGCCGAGGTGGGCCTTTAGAAAAGCGGGGCCCAGCACTTCTCCCGGCGCAATTTTTACTATTTCGGCACCCAATTCTTCTGCCCGGCCTATTTCCGATGAAGTAGACACACCCGGCAACACCGCCACTTTGCGCCGGTTGCAGGTCAGAATAACGTCTTCCCGCAGCAGCGGCGTGATGATGAAATCGGCGCCCATATTGATGTACAGCGATGCAGTGCCAGCATCCTGTATGGAGCCAGCGCCGATGAGCAGGCCGGGCAGATTGCGGCGGGCACGTTTTTTTAATTCAGCAAATACCTCATGTGCAAAGACCCCCCGGTGGGTAAATTCCAGTACCTGCGCCCCGCCGCGGTAACAGGCGGCTGCCACCTGCCAGGCTGTTTCCGGATCGGGGTGATAAAACAAAGGGATGATGCGGGAGGTGCGAAAGGTTTGGTAGACGTGGGCGCGCATGGATATAGAGGTGAGAGGTGAGAAGTGAGAAGTGAGAGAAGTGAGAGGTGAAACAAAAAATGGCGTAATTGCCCCGTATGGGTGACGCAAATGCCCTTTTTTGGGTGTATTTTGAAAGCCTTTGCTTATTTTCAAAACAAAATATGTCGCGATAGCCCACTTCTATTGTCGGATTAGCCACTCACGGCGTGGCGGAATCAGCCCGTACTTTTGTATCATCCATCAGATTACAAAACGAAACAACAACAACGGGTATCATCCCATCATCAACAAAACGCTCTGCCATGAAAAAAGCAAATATCGCATACTGGACTACAACCGGCCTGATTTTTCTCTGGGAAGGTGTGATGCCTGCGCTCACCTCCAACACCCAACTGGCCATCGACGGAATTCGCCACCTGGGCTATCCCGACTACTTTCGGGTGATGCTCACCGTTTTTAAAGTCATTGGAGCACTGGCGCTCATTTTACCGGCGGCTCCGGCACGGGTGAAGGAGTGGGCCTATGCAGGCTTCGGCATCACCTTCATTGCTGCCGCGGTTTCACACTGGGCAGTGGATGGTTTCAGCGGCCAAACTATTTTTCCGCTGGTACTCCTGGGCATTCTTGCCGTTTCTTATGTACAATACCACAAAAAACAGGAAGCATTTCAGGTAGTGCCAGCCTGATAAAGGGGATTCTTGCCCCACAGATTACACAACAAACTCTTCATTGCATAACATTAAAAGTCATGGTAAACAAAATATTTGTCAACCTCCCAGTTCAGGACATTCAAAAATCCATCGCGTTTTTCACCCACCTCGGATTTACCTTCAACCCGCAATTTACCGATGAAACGGCTACCTGTATGATCATGTCGGACACGATCTACGCCATGCTGCTGACGCATCCGAAGTTTGCTCAATTCACCAAAAAAGCAATTTCCGACGCCCACAAAACCACAGAAGTCCTGCTGGCTATCGAACTGCCCAGCCGCGAAGCGGTAGATACGATGGTGAAAAAAGCGCTCGAATCCGGCGCCACCACCTACGCCGACCCGCAGGACTACGGTTGGATGTATCAGCACAGTTTTGCCGACCTCGACGGCCACCAGTGGGAAGTGATGTTCCTGGATGCAACTGCCATTCCTCAAAATCCTTAATTTTACAATAACCTAATCATGCGAAAACTTAAACTGCAAGTACAAATCTCAATCGACGGTTTTATCGCCGGCCCCAACAGCGAAATGGACTGGATGACCTGGAACTGGGATGAAGCCCTCAAATCATACGTCGGCGCGCTCACCGAACCCATCGACACCATCCTGCTGGGCCGCGTGCTGGCACAGGGTTTTATCGATCACTGGGCCGGACTCGCTACCAATCCCGATACTTCCGACGCCATTTCCCGGAAATTCCATGAAACGCCGAAAGTGGTTTTTACCCATATTCTTCACGAGCATTCCTGGGCACATACCACACTGGCCCATGGCGATCTGGTAGAAGAAGTGACAGCCCTGAAACAACAACCCGGTGGTGATATAATAGTCTATGGTGGCGGTAAATTTGTGACCAGCCTCATTCAGCACGGCCTGATCGATCAGTTTTTTCTGTTCGTCAATCCCACCGCCATCGGCCAAGGCATGCCTATTTTTCAGGGACTGGAACAAAAACTGAACCTGAAACTGGTGGAAGCGAAAGCGTTTGAATGCGGAATAGCAGTTGTGAGGTATGAGTTATGAGTGGTGAGTGGTGAGTAGTGAGTGGTGAGTAGTGAGTAGGGTTTCCCTTGGCTTATCACTCACTACTCACCACTCACTACTCACTACTCACCACTCACCACTCCCAAAAAATCCATATTCCTTTTCAGCCCTTCCCATTTTACCCGTTTTACAGCCGATTTTTTAAAAACTTTACCAAAAACCTCGGCGGTGAGTTCCTGCCAGTCGCGGCGGGTCATTTGCAACAAATCGGGGTGCGGCTCGAAGGCAGGTTCGTTGTGCCGTTGAGCGAAACGATTCCAGGGACACACATCCTGGCAAATGTCGCAGCCGAACATCCAGTTGTCCATTTGACCGCGAAATTCATGGGGAATCTGATCGCGCAATTCGATGGTGAGGTAGGAAATGCACTTGGATGCATCCAGAAAATAACCTTCGGGTGCGATGGCATCCGTTGGGCAGGCATCAATACAGCGCCGGCAGGTGCCGCAGTGGTCGCGCATGGGGTCGTCGTACACCAGCGGCAGGTCGCAGATAATTTCTGCCAGAAAGAAAAAAGAACCCCGTTTGGGGTGAATGGTGAGGGTGTTGCGGCCATTCCAGCCGAGCCCGGCGCGTTGAGCCCATTCGCGCTCCATGACGGGCGCTGAGTCGACAAAACAACGGCCATCTATCTGCCCGATTTCCGCCTGCATATAAGCCAGCAGTGCCTTCAATTTGTCTTTTACCACATGGTGATAATCTTCACCATACGCATAGGAAGCAATTTTGGGCGCTTCCACATCCTCTTGCTTTTCCGGATTGAAATAATTGAATGTCAGGCAAATAACTGTTTTTGCACCCGGCACCAGCAGGGTAGGGTCGACCCGCATGTCGAAATGGTTTTCCATGTACGACATACGCCCGTGGGCTCCCTGCTGCAGCCACTGCTCCAGTCGCCGCGCCTCCTCGTCCAGCCGTTCAGCCCGCGCAAACCCCACAAATTCGAAGCCCAGCCTGTGGGCCTCGGCACGGATAAGATCGGTATGGCGTTGAGTGGACAAGGGAATGATGAATGATGAATGATGAATGATGAATTTTTGGGGCACTTTTAGATTAGTAATCCACCCAAAAATGAATTAACTTGTTCATTATCAAATGAATGTATTTTTTAATGCACCATATTCATCATTCATCATTCATCATTCATCATTCATCATTCATCATTCATCATTCATCATTCATCATTCATCATTCATCATTCATCATTCATCATTCATCATTCAAACCTCCGTTTGTAGAACCACGAATTATCATTCAGGGTAAAACCGAGTGAAATACGGAAATACGTTTCCTCAATGGCGGAGCCGCCGCCAAGTTTGCCGAATTCAAAAGCGGAGTTCACGAATGATGTTTGCTGACGAGGCAACACTATGGGCAATCCGAAACCAAAAGAAACGCCTATATCATTTATACCGGTACCGTCGATCACGCGTGGGTCCTGGCGATAGTAGCCTCCGAGGCGATACCGAACGCGTTTCAGATACTTGTTGTAGGAAGCGTAGTCGGGGATATATTCAAAACCGGCCGACAGGGAAATGGTATTGCGGAACGTTTCCGGCCGCGCTTCATTTTTATAGCCCGACCAGGATTCGTACCCGATTTGGGCGCCGAGTTTCCACTTATCCACATCCACGTATTGTATGCCGAAAGTGATGCTTCCGGGCAGCGTCAGATTCTGTTTTACGTCGGTTTCCTGTAGCAGGGTATCTGCATTGGAATAATTGCCGTTAGACAACCTGCCTTCGCTGCGGATAAAAAACTCGTCGGAAGTGGTGCGAAGCCGGTGGTTGCTTTCAGCAGTAAGGCCCAGTGTCACCCATCGCGTCATGATGTCTTTGTTGTTGGGAGAATAAGCCAGGGGGATATTCTGTTGCACGCCCACATTCCACACAAAACCGCTGATACCGAGGTCCTGACGGATGTTGTTTTGAAAAGTTGGCAGCAACGAATCCGAAAAAGTTGTCGTGTTCTCATACGTCGATTTTCCAAACATCCAGCCCAGCGTAGCGCCTGCAGCGGTGTTTTTGTAGCGCACGGCGTTCGACCACTGTACGCGGTAGGTGCCGCCGCTGCCCTGAAATTTGGTGGCTACATCGCCCAGGTCAGGCACCGTTTCCGACGATTCGATGTTGTACCCGACGATGGAATACGGTGTAAGAGAAAAGCCCATGCCGTATTTCCACGGATTTTTTTCCCGGTCGAGCACCTCGTTGATCGGGCTTTTAAGCGGGAATCCAAGGGCCAGGTACGACAGGTTCCCCGACCAGTTGTCTTTGGTGGCTGTGCTGGATTTCAGGTGGCTGTACTTTGCAAAAAGGCCTGTTTCAAATGCCGTAGTACGCAAAAAGGCAAAAGAAGCAGGGTTTTGAATATTCAAGTGATAGGGGTCATTGAAAGCGGCAAACTGGCTGCCCATAGCGGTTTGATGTACCAGCGATTGGCTCAGCAAATCGCCTATTCCATAGCGCGAATACGGAGAATTTTGTTTCGGTTGCGCCCAGGCAGCAACGGAGGTCAGGCAAAAAAGGGTAAAGGCTAAAAAGCGCATAATTTATTGAAAATGAAAAACTTATGTCGTTTTTCCTATTGAAAATGATGTCTTAAAATGTGGTTCAGTCCAAAAAGCGTCAGGTCGGGTTGGTACAAAATACCGGGATTACTTACGGACAAAAAAGGCAGCAAAAATGCAGCATCGCCGCCGGTCAGAATGATTTGCAGGGGCGATAATTGCTGCCCGAACAAACGCACAAAACCTTCAATTTCCAGCACGGCACCCCGAATGGCGCCGTTTTGCAGGGCTGTTTGTGTACTGTCGCCCACTGCTTGCTCCGGCATTTCCATCGGCACTTCCGGCAGCCGCGCTGTGAAATGGTGCATCGCCTGAATCCGCATTCGAACGCCCGGAGCAATGTTGCCTCCCAGGTATTCGGCCTTCGCTGTGAGTAATTCGTACTTGATGCAGGTGCCACAATCCACCACCACACAATGCCTGTTCGGGTACAATGCCTGCGCGCCGGCTACCCCTGCCAGCCTGTCTTTGCCCAGCGTTTGCGGGGTTTGGTACAGGTTGCGAAAAGGCAATGGCGTTTCGTGCGTCAGTTCCACTACGTTAAAATGATCTTCCAGCCCTTCTTTCAGGGCAGGGTTCGGAGCAGCCACACTGCTGAACAAGACGTTATTTGCACCACTATGGTTGCCGTACCGAAGCAGTTCTGCTAACGTCCAGTCCGTCCAATTCGCTTGCTCGACCAGTGTATTTTCCTGAAACAGGCCAATTTTACTGCGCGTATTGCCGATGTCGATCACCAGATTCATGTGCGGGCGCAAAGGTAGGGATAATTGTTGATGGGGAAGGAGGGAGGGGATGAGGTGTTTTTTTTTGTGTTTTTGTGTTTTCGTGTTTTTGTGTTTTTGTGTGCTTCGCTCCTGGTATTTGTCCAAAGGAATGGGAAGGAAACTTGATTTCAGAGCATATTCACTTGAAAATGCCATGAGCGAAGCCCACAAAAACACAAAAACACGAAAACACAAAAACACAAAAACACCTTCTGACACCCAAAAAAAATCCCGAATTCTCCACACAGGAAAAATCCGGGAACAAAGGTCGTAGCGCGAGCGAGACTTGAACTCGCGACCTTGCGATTATGAATCGCACGCTCTAACCAGCTGAGCTATCGCGCCATGCTTTTCAAAAGCGGCGGCAAAGGTAATATCATTTGTACGATATTACAAACACCGACCGCTTTTGAAAGCAGAAAAAATTAATGCAGCCGGTCGTAATGGCAGCATTCATGCAGTTTGTCGTACACGGCATCGTCGGCACGCAGCAGTTCCGTGTCGTGGCCGACGGCTACTATGGCCTGGTGGATTTGGCGCGGTTTTACCACTTTTTCATCAAAAGAGACGGACAGAATATGCGTTTCCTTGTCCCACTCAGCAGAAATGACGCCGTCGATTTTGGCGGCCGTTTCAATGCGTTTTTTGCACATATTGCAATTACCGCCTACCTTGAATTTGGTGGTCATAGTGCCTCCATCCAGGGCGGAAAAGCCTGAAAAACCCAGTTGGGCCAGGAAAAGTATGCTGAACAAAAATGCAGATTTCATATTGAAAAGTAGTTTGAATGTGAAAAAATGACGGTTTTCAGAGTTTTTGAATCATTATTCCAGTCCTGCCGGCGCAAAACGCACACCGAGGTAAGCCACCTGCCGCATCATGGGCGCCCATATCTGCGAGCCGTTGAAATAGGGGCTGTCAGGCTCGTTGGCTGCGATGATGGCCTCGTGCTGCTGGTAGCCATTGAGGTTTTCGCCGCCGACATACAGTTCGAGTTTTTTGCCAATCCGGCGGGTCACCTGCGCATTCCAGATACCAAAAGTAGGCGTTATGGCCGGGAACCCGTGTACGTATTCATGCGGCACCTGCGAGTTGTCGGGGAGTCGTTGCGGGCCTACGATTTGCAGGCGTGTATTGAACATCCACTTTTTGTTCGGCGTCGTGTAGTCGAGCGTGATCAGCCCGCGGTGTTGGGCTACCAGCGGAATTTTCCGCAACACGCCGTCTGCGTAGGTGGCGCGCACGTCGTTCCATTTGTACACTAATTTGACATCGAATCCGGGAAGGATATTGTACGACAGCGTGGCCAACAAGCTGTTGGAGAACGACTTGCCTTGCACGTTGTAAAAAAACACTTCCACGGGTGACTGGTCTACGTCGGCCAGAATCTGCTGCACAAAATCAGTGCGATACGCATCGATGCTAAAGGCAGCCTGCCGATGCGCTACTTTGAAATTTTGGGTAAAGTTGACGCCGTAGTTCCATGCTTCCTCCAGTCCCAGGTTGTCGGCAAAGCGGAGCGACCGATTACCCGCCAGCAGGCTGATATTTTCAGCCATCAGATTGGGCGAGCGGAAACCGCGTCCGGCCGAAATGCGCACGATACTGTTGGGGGTAAAATTGTACTTCGCACTGAGGCGCGGCGTAAACAACAGGCGATCAAAACGGCTGTTCCAGTCGACGCGTGCGCCCAGCACCACCACCAGATCGGGCATTTCCATGTCCAGATTGGGCCTGCTGTAGGTGTATTCCACCATAGCGCCCGGCACGGCTTCGCGGCGGCTCAGGTCGCCTTCATTCACTTTTTCCTGAATGTCGTCGTATTGCAGCGAGGGCGCGATCACCAGCCCGTGGTCGGTAGTGCCGATGATGGTTTGGTACAGACTCTGCCAGTACAGCGATTTCTGGGTCGCGTCGTAGGTATTGGGTCCGAACAGCGCATGGCTGCGATGCCACGACGCCGAAATCATATTGCCGATCTGGTTGTACGGTTTGCCGCCTACGCCTTCATAGCCTACTTTTCCCCATACTTCCACGCGGTCATTTTGCTGATCGATGGAAAACAGGCGGTTCTGGCCGGGCAGCAGGCTGATTTGCCCGCTTTGGCGGCGGTCGGTCAGCGCCTGCACGTTGAATTGCCCGCATATGCCCGGGCTTTCATAAAACACCCGATACAGCCCGTTCAACTGATGCCGGTTGGGTGAATCGTAGAAATTGTCGCGGTTCACGTCCCAGCGGTTTTTTACAAAACTGCCGTGCATGAGCAGGCCATTGGACACGCGTCCCTTGCCTTTGTGGTTCAGGTGCATATTGAGTTCGCCGCGCCCTTCCGTAGAAGTAAACCCATTGATAAACAAGGGTTTATCCTGCTTTGGCTTCATCAATTCCACATTTACCTGGCCGGTAATACCTGCATAACCGTTTTTCACCGAACTGGCGCCTTTGGCCAGTTGTATGCCTTCCAGCCAGGTGCCGGGGATGTATTCAAATGCAAAAGGTGTGGCGATGCCGTTCATATCGGGTCGGTTTTCGACCATAAACTGGCTGTACACGCCGCGCAAGCCCAGCATTTGAATTTCCTTGACCCCGGTCAGTGCATTGGCATAATTTACATCCACGCCGCCGTTGGTTTCAAAACTTTCCGAGAGATTGCAACAGGGCGCTTTGCCCAGTTCCTTGCGGGAAATATGTTCCACATTGCGGGTTTCGAGCGTGGAAACGTGCGAGTCGAATTGTTGCCCGCTCACCACTACCTGCTGCAGTTCATGTACGCCGGTGACTTCTACCCATAGGTTGTTTTCACCAGGCAATACCTGTATTTCGGCGGGGTTGTAACCGACATAACTGATGACCAATGTGGATTCTTGCGTTCGGGAAGGCAGGCTGAAATGGCCTGAAGTGTCCGTCACAGTGCCCTGGCGCGTGTCTTTCCAGTACACGGAAGCGCCGATGAGCAACTCTTCTTTGTCGTTGGTGACCATGCCTGTCAGGGCTGTCGCCGTTTGAGAAAAAAGAGCGGAAGTATATAAAAGGAGTCCTGCCACGAGGACTAAAAAGTTTTTCATAAGCACAGTTGTTGAAAAATGAAACAGTACGGGCCTGCTGCCCGCATGTCAACGGCTCTAAAGCCGTGAAACAACTGAGATCATCTAACAACGTGCAATGCCGTGGCGCACACAAATCATGCGCCCTGACAGGGGTGGGGGAGGGTTAGGGAAGGTGGAAATGCTGACCTGATCAGACGGCAGCGTTGCCAGTACTGTAGCAGCAAAAACCTGTGGAGTCGCCAGGTCGAGGTCGAAGTGCAGGTGTTTTTCACTTGCTTTTTCTTCGAGGGTAAATTCCGTCTTCAGTTGAAAAACGCGCACGGATTTTTTTGTGCAGCCGTGTTTCCCTTTTTTGGAGCCTTTCGAATCTTTTTTACAGCAAGAGCGTTCCTCGGCCACCTTTTTGGCACAACAGGCTGGTTGCGCCGACTCGGAAGCGCGCTGGCCCTCACATTGATCGGCTATTGCAAAAAACGACATCGATTCCACCCCTACGCAGTAGCAGTACACCTGATGTACGCTTACGCCCACCGTTGCGATGAGCAACGCGAACATCCAGGTCCAGGCGATCGATTTTTTTACAGCAGCAGACATGATTTCCCTAAAAACAGCGGAAAGTAGAAAACGTTGCAAAGGTAACACGGATTACGCGGATTTTAGACGGATTTTCACAGATTTTATGAGTGGTGAAGGGGTATAAAAATCGTTGCCCAACGCCCTTTACCACTCATAAAATCTGTGAAAATCCGCCTAAAATCCGCGTAATCCGTGTTTCAGAGTTCCTCCGGTCCTTCGCCCACCCAGTCCTGCTGCACATAGCCATCTTCACACAATTCCTTGAGTTCGTCCTCAATAAATGCGCGCACTTCATGTACGATATCGCCCGGGTAGAGCAGGTGCACATTGGGGCCGGCGTCCATCGTAAAATACACCGGATGGCTCGTCTCGGCCCGATAAGCGCGTATTTTTTCCAGAATAGCCAGCGTATTGGGCCGCATAAGGGTGTAGGAGGGATTGCTGCACATCATGAGGGCATGCAGGGTCATGGCCTCGTCTTCCACGATTTTTCCGAAAGTAGCCAGGTCGCCCGTGCGCATGGCATCGAGCAGCGCCCCGAGTCGCTGGCGTGCCTGGGCATATCGCGCCTCGGCGTAGGGGTTGCCGTCCATGAGCGCATGGCCATCGCGGCTGCTCACGGTTTTTTCATCCTGGCTGACGATCAGAATGTCGTCGTGAAAATCCTTGAACATTTCGTGTACCTGATCGCCCACTGGCACGGCAAATTCGTTGGAAGAACCGGCTACCAGCGGCGTTTCGCCCCACACCGCCGCATGCGAGAAAATGGAACGACAGGCCGAGCCGCTGCCCAATCGGGCGATGTAGGACGCCTTTCGGTCGAAAGCGCCTGCATCCTGCAAGGTGCCAAACAGGGCATCTTCCAGCGAACACAGGCACAGCGCCAGGGCCGACATGCCGGATGCCGATGAGGCGATACCTGCCGAATGCGGGAAGGAATTGCCGGTTTGTATGGTGAGTTTGAGTTGTTTCAAAAATGGAAAAAGGGGCAAGAGGCTTTCCAGAAATGCCTGCGTTTTGGCCTGAAATGCTTCATTAGGCTCGGCGTGAAAGAAAAATTCCAGATCGATTTTTCCATTATCGCCTTCTTCTTTGAACGCATATTCGAGCATCGTATCGGTGCAGGAAGATGCCAGCGTAAGGCTCAAAGAGGGGTTTTGCGGCAATTGCTGACCGTATTTTCCCCAATATTTGATCAGGGCAATATTGCTCGGCGAACGCCAGGTAATGCTGCCGGGCTCGGGCGGATTGGAGGAATCGAGGATGAGGCGCGGGTTTTCGTACATGAACAGAGGTGAGAAGCGAGAGGTGAGAAGTGAGAGCGTGAGAGCGTGAGAGAGGTGAGAGCGTGAGAGAGGTGAGAGAGGTGAGAGTCCGTAGAGTGTACCGCTTCACTTCTTGAGATTTGGATAACGAAGCGGCACACTCTACGGACTCTCACCTCTCTCACGCTCTCACACTCTCACTTTCTCACCCTCTATTTTTCGCAAAGAAACAACAAGCCCTTGCATTTTTGAATCCTGCATGCCGAGATTCTTTGAAGTAATGCGCTACAACTATCTTTGCACGGATAAACAACTGACAATTACCCTCAACGACTGACAAACAACCATGTGGCAAAGACTCCGGCGCTTCGGCGTTGAACTGTATGCTTTTTTTACGGCACCTTTCGTAATGCGCAATTGCCTCAGTATGCTGGCATTGGTGGCGTTCATTCTGATGCTGACGTTCTGGTGGCTGAAATGCTACACCAACCACGGCGAAAGCGTACAGGTGCCCAGTTATGTGGGTATGGGATTCCGCGAAGCCGCCCGTAAGGCCCGCGCCCGCAATTTTGGCGTGGCCGTCAGCGACTCGATATATGTGCCGGGCAAACCGCCGGGCGAGATCATCGCTCAGGACCCGAAAGCGGAAAGTCGGGTAAAAGAAGGCCGTACGATCTATTTTACCGTTGCCAAAAACAACCCGGACATTATCAAACTGCCCGAACTGGCCAGCAGCGACGACTACGATATTTACAGCCGCAAACTCAGCCGCATGGGCCTAAAACCCCGTATCGTGGCGCGGGCAGCCGACCCCAAACTGGAACCGAATACCATCGTTGCCGTGATTTATCGCGGCGATACAATTACACAAAAAATCCGTTACGGCTACTCGCTTGAAATGGGCGCCACGGTCGATTTCGTTGTAAGTGAAGAAGTTACAACGACTGTCAACATTCCCGACTGTGGCTGCCAAACGCTCGATGCGGCACGTTTCCTCATTCAGGCAAGTGGCCTGAGTGTAGGTACCACGTTTAAAGATGCTACCGTGACGGACGAAGAAACAGCATACGTCTGGCGACAAACCCCCCGCTTCGACCCCAATGGCATTATGCGCAAGGGCGAACAGGTGGATTTGTATTTGACACAGGATAAACCGAAGGATTGCCAGTAATTGAGTCCTGAGTCGTAAGTCCTGAGTCCTAAGTCCGTAGAGTTGACCACGTTGCTTTAGAATTGTAACAGTAAATATTCCAAAGCAACGTGGTCAACTCTACAGACTTAGGACTCAGGACTTACGACTCAGGACTCAGGACTTACGACTATTTAAATCATTTAAATATGGATATTACCGTTCAAGAACTCCACCAAAGACTCGCGGCAAAGGAAAATTTCATTTTTATCGATGTCCGCGAACCCCATGAATACGAAGAATTCAACCTGGGGGCAAGACTGATCCCGCTCGGTACGCTGGGGCAACACCTGGCTGAACTTTCCGAGCATAAAGACGAGGAAATCGTCGTGCATTGCCGTTCCGGTGCCCGCTCCGGACAAGCGCAAATGCTGCTGCAGTCTATGGGCTTTTCCAATGTGCGCAACCTGCTCGGCGGCGTACTGGCATGGAAAGTTGAATATGGCTCCTGATTCAGGTGCATTTCCTGTTGAAAAATAAGGCGGTTATGCGCTGGAAGTATCCGATACTACTATGCTGTATGCTGGGTATTGTCACTTGTATGAGTGCCCAGCCGCCGGTTGGAAGGCCTCCTGTTGTAAAAAATACCGACTGGCAGCATTACCTCCTCGATCCTGCCCATCCGGAATACATGCCTGCGCGCCTGTTGCGGGTGAATTTTCATGTGATGAACAGCCGCGACAGCAGCCACAATTTTCGCCCCGAAGCGGGCCGCAACTATTGCAGGCGACTGCTCGAAAATGCCAACCGCCAACTTGACACCAATATCCGAAACTGGCGTTCGCCGCAGGGAACGGAAGTACTGCCCAAAAACTATCGCTACGTGCTTTGGCCACAGCCGGGCGACGATGGCATTTATTTCCATTTCGACGACTCCCTGTATTTCCTGGTGTACATAGGCAAAAACCAGAATAACTACGACCACACCGTCATCCGGAAATATGGCATCGGTACCGATTCCATCCTGAATATTTTCATTCAGGTACACCCCGACGACAGCATTCGGTCGCCTACATACAAGGCTAATTTACAAGGGATTGCGCTGGGAACTTCTGTTAAACTGGCCGGCATGTACGAACAGGGCGAAAACGCTTTTGGCCACGAAGCGCTGCTCAACCACGAAGTGGGACACTCGCTCGGATTGATCCACGCATGGGGAGAAGACAACTGCCCCGACACCGACAAACACCCCAACAAATGCTGGGAATGGACAGAACAACCACCCTGTCGCGATCAGGCCTCCAATAATATGATGGATTACAATGCCTATCAGTTGGCGCTCACACCCTGCCAGATCGGGCGCATTCAGAGGGGACTTTCCGATGAAAAAAGTGCCCTGCGCCGGTGTTTGATCCCGACTTGGTGTACCAGGCAGGAAGGAAAAGATGTAGTCATAAGGGATTCTGTATCCTGGAGCGGTGCGCGTGATCTGGAAGGAAACCTGATTGTGGCCGAAGGGGGCGCCCTGCGGCTTTCATCGCGTGTGTCCTTGCCCGCAGGCGCCTATATTCGGGTGGAAAAAGGGGGGCGGCTTTGGCTCGACGGCGCTACCCTGCACAATGCCTGTGGTTTGCCCTGGCAAGGGCTGGTGTGGGGGAAAAAGCGGCGGCGCGGTGAAGTGTTTGAAATCAGGCCCAGTACCTGGAAAAATTGCCCCGTACCCAAGAACCTTGCAGCCCGAAAAAAATGACAAATTGCATTTTACCAAAATCTTCACATTCCCTTTAAAAGAAACCTGCCTACCCCGACGTTCCTTCCCAACCACTCACTACTCACTACTCACTACTCACTACTCACTACTGACTACTCACCACTCGCTACTCACCATGAAGTTTTCCCGCTATTTCGCGCTCTTTTTCTTTTTTCTGTTCGCAGTTTCTGTCACCGCTCCCGCATGCAGCAAAAAAAGCGGTTGCCCGGCTACTGAAAGCCTGAAGCCTAAAACGAACAAAAAAGGGGAATTGAAAACGAACAAGAAAGGCAGCCAGTCGGGGCTGTTTCCCAAGAAAATGAAGAAGAAGATGTGATTTTTAGGTGTTTTCGTGTTTTGGTGTTTTAGTGTTTTGGTGGGCTTCGCTCTTGGCATTTGTAATAAACTTTAACCATTATTCCCAATGCTAAGAGCGAAGCCCACCAAAACACTAAAACCCCAAAACCCCAAAACACAAACAATCAACAATACATATCGTACGCCGAGCGCAAATTGTCGGCAATAATCTGGGCCGAGCGGCCTTCGATGTGGCGGCGTTCGAGGAAATGCACCAGTTTGCCGTCTTTAAACAGCGCGATACTGGGCGAAGACGGCGGGTAAGGCGCCAGGAATTCGCGCACTTTTGCAGTGGCTTCCGTATCGACGCCGGCAAAAACCGTGTACAGTTTTTCAGGGCGTTTGCCGTTTTCGAGCGATAGTTTGGCGCCCGGGCGTGCCATGGCAGCCGCGCAGCCGCACACGCTGTTGACTACCACAAGGGCTGTTCCTTCCTGATTTTCAAACAGTTGCTCGACATCCGTCGGGGTGCTGAGCGATTCGAAACCGTATTCCGTCAGGTCTTTTGCCATCGGGGTAGTGAGTGCTATCGGATACATAGTGCAATATGATTTTGTAGTGAAATGGTGTGCAAAAGGTGGTTAGATGAAGCATTTTCCGGCCCAATAAACACGGACAAACGTTTTTTGTTCGCTCAGACGGTATCTCAGAAAGTGACTTCCAGTTTTTTTACTTCCGTGCCGCGTTTTACACGCACGGTGGTCGTGTCTCCTTTTTTGTACATCGACAGACCTTTCATGTAGTCCTGGATGTTTTTGATGTCCAGGTCGCCTATTCCCGTGATGATGTCGCCTTTTTGCAGACCGGCTTTGAAAGCAGGTTTTCCATCGGTCACGCCGTCTACGTGCAGGCCTTCGCCTTCGTAGGTGTAGTCGGGCATGATGCCGAGCGTCACTTTAAAACGTGGCGTATTTTCTTCCTTGGCTTTGGTTTCCTGAAAAACGAGTTTGGGTTTGCTGTCCAGGATGTTGATGGCTTGTACTGCCAGGTCGAGGACCTGTTTTTCGCCAGCAAAATTTACGCGTTCCGTATCATCGGATGGTTTGTGATAATCGGAGTGCTGGCCGGTGAAAAAGAACAGCACCGGGATATTTTTCAGGTAAAAAGACGTGTGGTCGCTGGGGCCCACGCCCGCGCTGTCGAGTTTGATGCTCAGGTCGGTGTTCAGGCTTTTCACCATGGGCACAAAATCGGGAGCGGTGCCCACGCCGCCCACAACGAGTTTTTTCTCGGCATTGAGGCGGCCGATCATGTCCATATTGAGCATGAAATGGACTTTTGTAAGGTCGATGGTCGGGTAGTCGGTATATTTTTTCGAGCCGATGAGGCCCAGTTCTTCACCCGAGAAGCAGATAAACAGGAAGTTGTGCTGTTCTTTCACGCCGTTTTTGGCAAAATAGCGCGCCAGTTCGATCACGCCGGAGGTGCCGCTGGCATTGTCGTCGGCGCCATTGTGGATTTTACCTTCCGAATTGGCTTCCAGTGAATTGTGGTCGTGACCCAGCCCCAGGTGGTCGTAGTGCGCGCCGATGATGATGGTATTGGCGGCGCCATTGTCGAGGTAGCCCACTACATTGCGGCTATAGATTTGTGGTGCGTTTTCGGCAAAATTGCCATGCGGGTCGCTGGGTTTTTTAAAACCGAATTCGTGGTACCAGGTACCGTGGTCGCCTTTGGGCGAGAGGCCGATTTTCTTGAATTGCTTGGCGATGTATTCGGCTGCCTTGCGCTCGGCAGAAGTGCCGGTGCCGCGCCCTTCCAGTTTGTCGGAAGCCAGGTAGGCAACGTGTTTTTGAATGTTTTTTTCTGAAATTTCCTGTGCGAAACAACTGGAAACCGCCAGCAACAAGGCCGGCACCAACAGAGTGATTTTCATGGCTGTCAATATTTTGGCCGCAAAGATACACCTCTTCCCTCTCACTTCTCACCTCTCACTTCTCACCTCTGTCAAGGAGCGATTCTCGCTTCCGCCGTTTCCTCCTCCTTCACCGGATACCAGCACAGTTTTTCCAGCATTTCGGGTGTACCGGGGAACACATTGAGGTCGACTTTCTGGGAAATGCCTTCCAGACAGCCTTCATTGGAGTATTGCCAGAAATCCCAGCGTTTGCCGGATGTGAGCAAAGGTGCTTCATCAGCGTAGCGCGCTATCCAGAGCGGATAGTGGTCGAAATGACCTTTCAGGTGATTTTCGTAAAAATGAAAACCGGAATAAATGATGGGTTTGACGCCCAGTTGTTTTTCCACGTATTGGAGCCAGATGGAGGCTTCCCGAATCATTACTTCCGGATCGACGCCGTCGGTGCGCTCCAGATCGAGCACCGGAGCGAGGTCGCCGGGCTGAAAATCAACGCATTGCAGGAAATTGCGGGCTTGCTCTTCGCCACAGCCATAAGCCCGGAAAAAGTGGTAGGCGCCGCGGCGGATACCGTGTTTGCGCAAAGAATCCCAGTTGCGGCAAAACAGGCTGTCGACGTATTCATGCCCTTCTGTGGCCTTCACAAATGCAAAGTCGATGGGCTCTTTTACCGCCACCGAATCCCATTCAATTTGTTTCTGATAATGCGAAACATCCACGCCGCGCATCACTTTGGCCGGCGATACACAGGTACCCTGCATGCCCGTACCCAGTGGGTGGAGCAGCAGTACCAGAGAGCCAAGCAAACGCGAGAATATCATTTTCACAAGTGCGAAGAAACAAAAAAGGAAGTGTTGTGAAACAGCAAGGATGGATTTTCGCTTGCTGCCGACAAAATTTCACTGCCATATTTCGTGCCAAAAATCCTCACTTCGGGCAACCCCGGTGTGGATTAATTTACCCATACAAATGTAGGATTTATACACAACCATTTGAAACCCTACAGGATGTGGCACATCGGCATTTTAACAAAAAATTATATGTAGAGTGGGAGTGTCCACATCTTTTGGCATGAATTTTTTATATCTTTTACAAAAGAAATTCACGTTTTGAAAGTTAAAGCAATAATGACGGTAAATCGTAATGCGAAAAGACGGGGCGCGTGCCGCCTTTGCCTGCCGCTTGCGGGTTTCCGAAAACCGATTATTCATTCAATCAAATGTTCGTCATGAAATTAATCCTCGCTATCCCCGCCGCCGGACTTTTGCTGTCCGGTACGCTGCGCTCCCTGCAGCACACCGACGCAACGCCGGCATCCCAACCGATTGCTCCTGCTACTGTTGTGGAAACACAACCCAGGATGTGGACCGAAAAAGAATACCTGTACAAGGGAGAGACTTTCGAACTACATTTTGAACTGCCTCATGCCCAGTACCTGGGAATTGTTGACCCCGACGGGAAATTTTTCTACGTCGTTTTTCCTGCTGAAAATGCAGTGGGCAAACTGACGCCGCTGGTTACCAGCGAGCAGTTTGTGTCGATGAAATCGTTGAAAATCAACACACAGACCTTTAAAGCCGATCCCTACATCTACGGCGTTTTGGAAAACCAGCCTGTTTTCCAGAAACAAGGGGTGTACCGGGTGGTGCTGGGTGAAGACCTGCATACCGACGACGAAAGCGGGCTAACGGTGCTGCGCATTCACTACACGAATAGCAAGCGCCCGTCCAGTCAGAATACTTCGATCGTGTCGCTCTGATAAAATCCACCTTCAGGATTATTACCTTTGCCGCGCAATGGAGCATGCTCCGTTGCGCGGTTTTTTATTTTAGAAATGGACACATGGAACGACAACAAATTCCAACAGATACAGCCAGTTTGCCCAAAAACGGACACTCCAAAACCATACACCTTTCCTCCAATGCTACCTTGTTCTGGAAAATATTCGTGCCTTTCTTCGGGACGGTTTTCCTGACCGGCCTTGTGCTGGCCTTTTTGCTGATCGATGCCGACGACCTGTACCTGCCCGTACCCGTGTGGGCAGCAAGGTTGGTAATGGTGGCATTGTGGCTGGGCTGGATGTACCTAATCGTCCGCACGATCTGGCGCCTGAAAAGGGTGGATGCAGACGACACGCACGTGTTTGTTACCGACTACTGGACAACGGTGCGATATCCATGGCAAGACATCGAGCGGTTTGAAGAGAAAAAAAGAATGGGAAGACAGGTGGTCAATTTCCACCTCAAAGCGCCCGGACGGTTTGGGCAAATCATTTCTTTTTTACCGGGATCGGGCTTTGCAGAATGGAAATCGAGGAATGAAGAACGCCCAGTCGAAGAGCCGATGGCATAACATCTTTTCTGCTTACTTCATTTTAGCCATATCGGCGCTCATTTCCTGTTCCATCCAGCGGGCAGGTTTGGCAGTGCTGGTCCACTCTACCGGGTCCGGATTGCCGGGTACAGTCAGTTCGAGTACCTCGATATTGGAAGGCTCCAGATCGGATATTTTTGGGCTGGGCGCCTCGTCGTAACGCGATGGACGCTCCCAGGAAATATTGAATCCTTCGATGCGGGCAGTGAGTTGTTCGTCGATGGTAGCGGTGGTCAGGTGCTGATTGTCGACGCCGGCGATGAAGTGCGTGCCGACATAAGCGCCGTTTTTTTCAAAAATACTGATACTGTATGTTTTGGTACCGCGTGTGAGCCCGCGAGCGATGTTGTAGAGAACAGCGTAAAAGTCGTCGGTTTCAAACACTGCAACTGGTTCGGGATGAACCGGTTTGCTGCTGAATTGTGCGCTGCGTTCCAGTTCGGGCAAAAACTGGTAATACGACCAGTCGAGGCGTTTTACTTTCACGGGCACTCCTGTTTCGATCTGATCCTTTAATGCAGCCGTATCGAAAGAGTAGGGGAGGGTTGCTTTTGGAAACTGTTGCAGGAATTCCTGGAAAGTAGGCTCTTGCGCACACAGGCTGCCGACGCTCAGGAGCATCAGTAAAATAGCCGTTGTTACTTTCAAGTTTCTCATAAATGGTGTGTGGTTTGGCAATTGGGATGCTTTCTTACATTATTTACTCAAAATGAATGCCAAATCCTCTGAAAAACTGCCGATTATGAAAATTCACGACCGCTTGTGGTGGTTTTTAACCATTTTGGGGTAGATGAATGGCCTGATGACCCCGATGAAACATGAGCAAATATTGGTGAAAGCCAGGGGTTAGGTATTTCCTGCTGATTTCGTAGAACGTAGAGTAGTTTCCCCAGGTGTTCAAAGTACGCATATGGGGAAAAAAAATCCCGCCCCGGCAAAGCCGGAACGGGAAGCACTTCGTTTTGAAATGTTGTAATCAGAGAAATCTTTCAGGTCACTTTTTCTTGGCAACCGATGCTTTGTGGCTGGCAGGTTTTTTGGCCGCTTTTTCTGCTACAGGCATAGATGGCAGCAGGCCATTGGCTGCGCCGCTCACATAGGTGCCCCAGGTGAGGTTGTTGCCGCCCTCTTTGTGTGACAATGCTTTTTCGATGGCCATATTGGCGGCATTTTCTACCACCCATTCGAAATTTTCTTCCCCTACGGAGTTGATATCCGCATCGGGCGCCGGGTTGCAGAAGTCGATCGCATATGGAATGCCGTCGCGGATGGCGAATTCCACGGTGTTGAAGTCGTACCCCAGCGCATGGTTGAGGCGCAGCACATAGTCGTGCATCTGGGCGCGCAGTTCTTTCGACACCTTGTGGTCGGCTACATAGCGCAGGTGGTGCGGGTTGCGGGGTTCATAGTCCATGATGCGCACGTATTTGCCGCCGAGGCAGTAGCAGCGGAAGTAGGCGTCGAAATCGATGGCTTCCTGCAACAGCATCACGAGGGTATTGGTCTCATTGTAGTCGCGGAAAAACTCGTCGAAGTTCTCCACCTTGTACACATTTTTCCAGCCGCCGCCGGCATGCGGTTTCATAAACAGGGGAAACCCACCGAGGTAATCGATCATTTTTTCCCAGTCGAGCGGGTATTTCAGGTTGCTGAAACTTTGTCCCGACGTATCGGGCGGCATTTCCTTGGAAGGCAGGAGGATGGTGCGCGGAACGGGTACACCGATTTTGGTAGACAGACAGTTGTTAAAAAACTTTTCGTCGGCGCTCCACCAGAACGGGTTGTTGAGTACGGCAGTGCCATTGAGTGCCGCATTTTTAAGATAGGCGCGGTAAAAAGGTACATCCTGGCTGATCCGGTCGATCATCACGGCATAGGGCGTTGGTTCGCCCTGCATGAGTTCGTCGACCAGGGTAGCCTCCGCATGTACGCCTTTTACATTTTTGGAATTGACGCGTGCCACGAAAGCCTCCGGGAATGAACGCTCTTTGCCATGTAAAATTCCGATTTTCTTCATTGTTGATTTAATTGATTCGTTGATTTGATTGAGCAACGAGACGTGGGCCACACGTTTCTGAACGGCGGTAAAACTAAATCAATAATCGATAATCGGCGCAACAGGCGCTTCTATTTTTACGCGGGCTACTACTTTTTGCAAAGTATCGAGCCGAACTTCTTCTCCTTCATATGTGGCATAGAGGGTTACCATGCAGGGGCCGTGGTGCTTGAATGTGTGGGTGACGGCGCCATCGACGAAGGTTTTGCGCGGACTTCCGTCGCCGAAATCGAGTTCGTATGTCGGGCCGTTGCTCGATTTTATCATGAAAAATTTGAAAGGTTTGCCTGCTTCCGGGTATTCGCTGGTGCGCAGGAGTTCGCCCGGGATGCGTTGCAGGGGCGCAGAAGTCTGTGCATCGGTACTTTGCTGTTTGTTTTCGGCTTGCACCAGCGATTTTTCCTTGGGTTGGGTAGTGTTTTTGCGAGCCAACTGCAATGCAATTAGACCTGCCAGCCCGATCACAGCCATGCCGATGAGCAAGGCTGTTTCGCGCTTTTTGCCTTTTCCGGTTTTGGAATCAGTACTCATGTATGCGATTTTTTTCTGCAAAAGTAAACATTTATCCATCCTCCCGACTGCCGACTGAGGACTGTCGACACTCGACTGATGACTGTCGACTGATGACTGTCGACTGTATTATCTTTGCCCCATGCCTCTGTTCTGGAATGACAGTTTCAATTTTATCCGCAAAATCACTCCGCGACGTGCCTGGAATTTTGCATTGGTACTCACTTCGTACTACCTCACCCGCTTGCTACGACGACCCGTTCAATGGGGCTTGCCTGTGACGCTGAGTGTAGAACCCACCACGGCCTGCAACCTGCGTTGCCCGGAATGCCCCAGTGGTTTGCGCGCTTTCAGCCGCGATACGGGCAATATGAAGGAGGATTTTTTCCGCAGCACCGTAGATGACCTGCATCGTGACCTGTTTTACCTGTATTTCTATTTTCAGGGAGAGCCGTACATCAACCCCAAATTTCTCGACATGGTGAAGTACGCCCACGCGCGGCGCATATTTACTATTACCAGTACCAACGGCCATTTTTTGAACAGCGAAAATGCCCGGCGCACGGTGGAATCGGGCCTCGACCGGCTGATTATTTCTGTAGACGGCACCACCCAGGAGGTGTACGAGCAATACCGCGTGGAAGGCAAACTGGAGGCTGTGCTGCAGGGCGCCCGCAATGTGGTGGCCTGGAAAAAGAAACTCGGCGCGCGGCATCCACATATTGTTTTTCAGTTCCTGGTGGTGCGCCCCAATGAGCATCAAATACCCGATATTTACCGGATTGCCCGGGAAATCGGCGTAGATGAAGTGAAACTCAAAACCGCACAGGTGTACGACTACGAGCACGGAAACCCGCTTATTCCGACCATCGACCGCTTTGCCCGCTACCGGGAACAAGCCGATGGCACCTGGAAAGTAAAAAATGCCCTGAACAACCACTGCTGGAAACTCTGGCACTCCTGCGTCATCACCTGGGATGGACTGGTGGTACCCTGTTGTTTCGACAAAGATGCCATGCATCGCCTGGGCGACCTGAAAAAACAATCCTTTGCGAAAGTCTGGAACAGTCCGACCTACTATGCTTTCCGTCGAAAATTGCTTCAGGGGCGCGACCAGATCGATATTTGTACGAACTGTACGGAAGGATGCAGTGTGTTTTTTTAGAGGTGAGATGTGAGAGAGTGAGAGAGTGAGAGATGTGAGAGGGTGAGAGATGTGAGAGATGTGAGAGGGTGAGAGATGTGAGAGAGTGAGAGATGTGAGAGAGTGAGAGATGTGAGAGAGTGAGAGATGTGAGAGTTCGTAGAGTGTACCAGAGACTGTTCAAAATTCTGTGTCAGGTGAAAAAATTACGAACTTTTCACCAAATTTACACAGACAAGAATGAAAGGCAAAAAGAAAGAAGACTTCGACTATCAAAATTTTGAGCAACAAGCACTCAA
>Ga0209572_1000332_pt1 | contig 79274 bp, 91 predicted proteins | sample EBPBio232012_DNA_FD_185867 | JGI IMG/M metagenome (GOLD analysis project Ga0209572, IMG submission 185867) | Wastewater treatment Type I Accumulibacter community from EBPR Bioreactor in Madison, WI, USA - Reactor 1_1/23/2012_ DNA (SPAdes)... | ecosystem: Engineered > Bioreactor > EBPR >...
GAATACTGACGTTTCAGTTGCCCGAGCTGCTCATTGAATGGATGGCCAGAGCTAACAAGCCAGAGCTATTCCGTGATCCATTAGCGTTCTTACGGTTTACGCTTGTTCCGGGTTAGTTGACTGAACCCTTTCTAGCCGCCCCTATGAGAAATACACCAAGTAGTGTATAATCTCTATTGTTGCTAAGTCTATGGCGGGTGTAGCTCAGTTGGTTAGAGCGCTAGATTGTGGCTCTGGAGGTCGCGCGTTCGATTCGCGTCACTCGCCCCAAAGTAAAAACCTAGGTAAACCTAGGTTTTTACTTTAGTTACGAATACGGATTATATGGCCGTCCCTGCGGCTCACGAAAACCTGGCGTTTGCGCAGGGCGAGCCACTGAAGTTACAGGTAGGTCGCGCCGACCTGGTGCCTTTACAATATCTATACGGCTTGTTGCCCTATGTTCTATACGTGAGGTACGAGGAATAGTCCGGCTGCGCGCATGACGCGGATCTTGCGCAGAAGCAGCCGTGACTTCATCAGCCTTTTGCTGGTCACTCACAGTATCTGCTACAGCGCGCTGCGCATTTTGCCGATACGCACGCAGCACCCCAGCATCCCGGTAGCTCCCCACATGCTGGCGATTTTGCTCTATAGCCTTACGCTGCTGAAAGGACTGTGCGCTAGTAGAGCCCATACTTGAGTCATCTCCAGCTATGCCACTAGAGTGCAGCGTGCTGCTCTGCTGGTTAAATGTAAAACGCGAAAATAGCCCCATAGCTTTATTATACAGGTAAAAAATGCTACAATACCAACTAACTCTCGCGGGTGTAGTACAACGGTTAGTATACAAGTTTTCCAAACTTGGGACGGGGGTTCGATTCCCCCCACCCGCACCACGGTAAAATCCTTAGTGGCAACGCTAAGGATTTTGCTTTGGTATACATACGCTACCCTGGTATACTAACCATAAGAGCAAAACCAAGCAATAAAGGAAACTATGCTTAAACTAAACAAAATTAAATCGGCCGCAGATAGTTTTTTAAACCAATATAAAACGCAAAACCCCGCTACCTACGCAGCAGCGCAGCAAGCAGTAGGCGGGCTACTTATACTAGACGGGGTTACCGGTATAGATAATCCTTTTGGCCAAAGAAAACGCAGCGGTATTTTTGGCTCCTTCATTGGCATACTACTTGGTATTGCAATTTTAGTATTTGGCGGACAGTTCTCAAGCCTTTTTGGAGCGCAAAACTTAACTGCCGACACAACTGGTACAATTACGGCCATCGGCGCACCCCAAACCAGCACCAGCACCGATAGTGATGGCAACAAGTCAACCAGTACTACCTGTAGCGTAACTGTTAAATACACCGTAAATGGCAAGCAATATAGTGCCATGACCAAAAGCCAAACAGCCGGCAATTGTAACGCAAGCGTTGGCAGTAGTATCGGCTTAAAATACAGTCCAGGTAACCCCGCAGACTTCGATACTGCCGATAGTGTTACCACCATTGCGACCATACAGAAGTTTGTTCCGTTTGTTGGCCTGTTGGTACTGCTTATATCGGGCTTCACCTTCACAATTCGACTACTATGTATCATCTTTGGCTGGAAATTGCTTAAAAGCGGCCGAGCGCTAGCCAGTACGCTACCCGCTGGCACCGATTTAGGAACTGTTATAAACGAAATCAAGCAGAACTTTACAAAGCATTTATTTAACTTTGGCACCGGAAGCGTACAGCAACCAATCACTCAGCAAGTTCAGCAGCCCACACCGCAACCTCAAGTACAAACCCCTACACACCTACTCCCGAAACACCTCAGCCGCCAACAACTACTCCCCCGCAGCAATAAGCTTTCATCGCCTACTCTATAGAGCTGCGCACACCGCCAGTTTTACGGTGCCATTCTAGCTGTTTCTTAAGCTGCCGATTGCCGTCTGCTACGGCATACAGTACAAATGCAACAGCCATTGCCTTCACAAGCGTCGGCGATAGTTGCTGTAGCACCACAGCAACCGCCGGGTGAAGAACATACACCAAAATTACCAACCCAACAACAAACGTAGCTATACTCTCAAGGCATATACGGCCATGCAGATTGAATGGCTTATCCGAATAGTCCCACCCAGACAATCCAATATGCTCCAGCACAACCGAGCCGCAGTATTCTACAAACACCGACCATAGGGCCGCCACAATAATTGCTGCCCATAGCGGCGTACCCGCACTGCATAACGCCACAACACCAATGGCGCCAACGCCATACAGTAGAAAGAACGGCCCGCGCAGAAATCCACGGTTGACCCAGCGGTGTTCGCGTACAAAATTGTAGATAACTTCACCGCACCATCCAATAAACGAGTAAAAGGCAAACGCCACAATAAGTTGTGTAGCTTGTTCCATACATCAAATATAACATATATACTAAAGGGTATGACTACTTATCTTATTACTGGCAATCCAGGGAAGCTCCGCGAGCTGCAGGCTGTGCTGCCCAAATCGCTCGGATTAACCCATAAAGATCTTGACCTTGACGAAATCCAATCACTTGACCCACGCGAAATCGTAGCGCATAAGGTGCGCGAGGCCTACCGGATTGTTGGTGCGCCCGTCATTGTGGAAGATGTTTCAGCTGAGTTGGAATCGCTAAATGGCCTGCCCGGCCCCTTTGTTAAGTTTTTTATGCAAAAGATGGGCAACGACTCGCTATACAAACTTGGCGGCGAAGGCGACCGCGCAACCGTTCGCTGCACCATGGCCTATTTTGATGGTGAGCGCGAAATTATTACCGATGGCACTATACTCGGCACCATCACCGCCCCGACCGACCACAACAAACTCGGCTCCGGGTTTGGCTTCGACAGCGTTATTATACCCGACGGCTACAACCAGACACTCTACGACCTTGGCGTAGAGGCTAAAAACACCTTTAGCCACCGCTACCGTGCCGCAGTTAAAATGGCCGATGCCCTGAGCGACGTAATCTGATAGAATAAATGCATGCCCCGGTAGCTCACGCTGGGCAGCCTTGAGCGATAGAACTAGCAGAATCTGCTCTATCCCGCTGTTTATCTAGCTACCACGGTAATGCTACACTTTATACATATGCCCCGGTAGCTCAGCTGGATAGAGCAGAGGACTTCTAAGCCTAAGGTCACACGTTCGAACCGTGTCCGGGGTACCAAAAGTATGTTACTCAAACAAATCACATAAGAAAGCATCTTTTGTGTCAATGTTTGACCGAACAGCTCGCTAGAAATAGCGAGCTGTTTTGTTTGTGCGGATAATAGTGCTTCAAAGATAGGTGTTTTCTCTGGTTTTACGTCATCATGGGCATGTACCAGCACTTTCTCGAAGAACACTTGGTTCAGCATCCGCTTGATGTGTTCTGGTGCAGACTTGTATAGTTTGCCTGCATGTACCGCTATTTCTAGCACACTGTTCAGATTATCTTTCACTGTCTCGTAGTTCTGCTCAAGTGATGCCAACTTCAGGTCAATGTCCGTCATGGCTCGCTGCAACGCAGCTTGTTCCTCCTTGAATATATCCAGTGAGATAGCATCGGCATAGTGCGCTTCAAGTAGCTTTTTCTGCTTTCTTGCAATCTTATCTTTCTCAAGTCGTATATTACCCTGTGAAGATAGCTCCTCTTTGCGTCTTTTGTCTAGCTCAACGAGTAGTAGCTTCTGTAAACGCTCTTTCTCATGTTCGCCTAGGCGGATGTTTGCATAGTAGGTTTCGAGTTGTTTCTCTACTTCAGCTGTCTGTACCGACCGTTGCTGGCAACTGTTACGCTTTGCATGGCGGTCAGCACACATCAGGTAGTGGTAATGGTCACCGACGCTATTACGAGATACCTGCACGAGCAATCTTCCACCACACGACCCACACCACACCGTACTTTTCAGGAAGTACGGATGCTTACGGGTGCGCTCGCCTTGTAAATGACTTTTCAAAATATCTTGCACTCGTTGCCAGGTCTGTTGGTCGGTTAGTGCTGTATGTACGCCCTCGTAGTAAGCGTTATTGTATTTCACCAGTCCTTTGTAATATGGATTTACAAGGATAGTATTCAGCCTCGCTTCATTCACTGGCTTAGATGGTATACGGGGCGTAGCAAGTGTTGTAAGCCCCTCTGCGGCAAGCTCTGCCGCTAATTGCTTCACTGTATGGTGCCCCTCGGCATATATCCTAAATGCCTTCGTAATTAACGGTGCTCGCTCAGTATCTACAACGACGGTTCGTACTTCACGTCCCATGTCATCTCGTGTCAGCAGGTTGCGGTACCCCAACGGTGCCTTCGACGGTGTCCCACCACTCTGCACCTTCTGGAGCATGCCTTTCTTTACTTCATGGGCTAAGTTATTGCTGTAAAACTCTGCCACCGAGCTCATGATGCCGTGCATCAGGCTGCCTGATGGCGTACTGTCGTCGAACGACTCAGTGGTTGAAACAAGTCGCACATCGACGCTGTTCAGTAATTTGCTTATCTCTACGTCATCTGCACGGTTACGAGCCAGTCGGTCGAGCTTATGGACGATGACATAGTCTACTCTATGTTCCTTGATGTATTCCAGCATCTCTTGAAGCGCTGGACGGTCAGCGGTCTTAGCCGATTCACCACGGTCAACAAACTCTTTGACCACAAAGGCTCCCATACTCTCTGCCTTTTGCTGGTTGGCTGCTTTCTGTGCTGGAATAGAAAAGCCTTCATCTGTTCCACCTTTCTCAGCCTGACGCTTGGTAGAGACACGGACATACGATACAGCAATACGTGGTCGTTCGCTCGTGCCTGTGACTTGCTCCATACTTTGGAGCAGTAATGTGTTCATAGTATTCCTCCTTTCTGTGGCAGATGCCACGGGTTACGTTGGTAGTATTGGTACTTCTGTTATCCCTGTTCTTGGGTGAGGCGATGCGTACCGCATCCGCCTCTGTTATTCTTGCTTCTATTCTTTCTGTCATCCTATTAACGCTCTCTTGCCGAGAGAAGTCCAGTGGGTTTATTGAGATATATGGAGATTCTTTTTTATCTGTATGCTCCGTAGACATTCCTCATGCGCCACTGGCTTCTCGTTGGCATTGGGTTGGTATTGTTTGATATATGGCTACTGTAGGCTCCCTCTGCTCCTGAGCTAGCGACCGCTGCAATGTCTAGCCGTTCCTGATCGCTTCGCCCCTGCACGTGTGAGTGAGATGTTACCCTTAGTAGGGTAACAGTCACATGGCTCCTGTATCGCTACAACGGGGGTGTTTCGCGTCCATACCTGTTATTGGCATGATAGGTGGTTCGACAGGTGTAAGCGCCACATATATCTGCACACTATGTCATGATACTGAGCTGAGCTGCGGCTGCCACATAACCTAGCTACGCTTTCGATGCATTTGTATCTAGGTACCGAGCATATTGCTCTAGCACCTGTGCCAGCCTTGCGAGATTACGCTCCTGTATATGGATAGGCTCTATACGAACACTACCGGAACGTGAGGGTCTGCCACGTTTGCTATAGCTCACAACGTGACCACTAGATACAGGCAAGCGGCCACTTTGTTTGTTTTGTTTCTGTTGCGTCATACAACGCCTCCTTTCTCCTTGCTGTGTTAACACTCCCCGCAAAAACAGGGCGCGAAGCAAGTGAGGCTAGGATAGCAGAGGGGTCAAGAGAGGGTCACGAAGAATGTTAGGGGTATGTGTATGTGAAAAGATAAGCGTAACAGATGACATAATGTCAAAAAATAGGTCACATGCATGAATTGTATAACAGTTATTTAACTGTCGAGGCTAGTAACAAGAAGTTGATGAGCCAAAGCTGTAATCGTAAGTGCTGCAATACGTTGGTGAATAGCTATTTGTCCCATTCCGTCCATTCGCCCCGTCGCGTCCATCTTGACCGTCACGACCGTCTGCTCCCCTTAGTTCGTCCTTATGCGATTGTACATAATTGTGGATTTGCAAAGGTGTGTTGAGGTATACGAATGCAGAAAATCCAGCACTTGCTACACTAACTACAATTGCAACGACTGCCAAAATAGTAACCCAGGCTTGTCGTTTTGGGCGTTGCTCTGTCTTGTGTGATACATTATTGTCTTTTGGTAAATTCATGCTTTTTCTCCTTAAAAGCCTAGCCAGAATCCCTCAGTGTCGTCAGGTATATTCTTGTATTCTATATAATGCTTACAGTCATTCTCTTTTTCGCTTCGCTCAAAGATGAAGTAGTCACTTTTAACATCGCCTGTCTTACCGCGTTGAACACGCGCCTCGCAAATTAAGTTTTTTCGGTCTGTTTCTTCTTCCTGTGTAAGTCGTGCGCTTTCTTTTGCTTCATAGTGTCGGCTCGTATAGTAATAGCCTACGCAGCCACCACCTACTAGCGCCACAATAATAAAGCCTGCAAGTAGGTATTTATTGATTGAAACGCTATCCTTCATCACTAATAACTCGGTACGGGATTTACGCGACAATCAAAATTGCCTTTGATGTCATTCTGATATGCTGAATAAAGTGAGCTAGCTGATGAAAAGTCACGCCACACATCGCTTGGCATGCCACAGTAGTGGTAATACGTACTGCTGAGTTTGATGATCATATATTCATTATTGTTGTCATACCAGGCACCTTTTACGGTTGTGTCCGACCTGTTGAGCGCAGTGAAATTACTTGACGTTACATCTACTTTGTCATCGCGATATTTGACCTTTACGTAACCAGAGCCGGGAGAGGAAAAGAGCCAGTATAGAATCACACCACCAATGATAATGGCGAGTAGGATGTATACCCATGAGTAATTCTCCTTATGTTGCGTCATTTTGTGAGTGTCCTTTTTACTCGCCTAGATACACAAAGATATATTATCCAGACAATAGCCCAGCCTACACTGGCGTCACCTTTCTGGGGGTCGAGTCCAGATACTTGGGTCACAATTTCTGCGTACCACATATAGTCGATAAACGATATTAATATTGATAGCGAGAGTAAAGTGATACCAATCCAACGGGCTAGCCGCTTCCACTTGAATAGCAGATATACCAGCCAACCAGCTACGCAAGCCATCGCAAACGAGGTGAGCATCAGAAACGAATAGTAGGGGCTTAGTAACCCCGCAGCGTAGTCGTCAGCTGTATTACCTAGATTACCTAAATTATATACCCACAGACCGGCCGCTATCAGATAAAGCACTACTGACAGGATAGCGCCTACGGTGAACAATGCCAGCCATCCCTCAAGCCCAATCTTCTGTTTACGTCGCTGTTCTTTCGTCATCTTAGAGGGATTGCTTGTCTTTGTGGCATAAGAATCACCGAGAGATAGTCGCTGTTTGATTTTTTCTGCTTTTGCATACGTTTCACCGCGGGTATCTATCGCTTGATTGATAAAATCTAGAGCGTCATCGTCATGACCGTTAAAGTAATGAACTAACGCTTGTAGTTCATATAGCTTATATCGTGCCGTACCAATTTCTTCACTGAATTGATACTTCTCGGCTAAAGAATCGAGGCGCTTTTGTACCTGATTGAGTAGTGCTTCGTCTTTTTCGCTTGACGTAGCATCTTTGAGGTTTGCCTCGATAATCTTGATTTGCTCTATGTATTTTTGACGGTTCTGTGAATGTGGAAGTTGCATTACTCCAAGTCCTCCCAGTTTCTAGACTTTGTCTGCTCAATAGGGGTAGCCTGACGGTCGCGTCGCCTATTGAGTATAATAATTCCAAATACAAGACAGGGCACGAACGCTAGTACACTAACCAGCCCAAGCAGGTACAGGATAACATTTGCAATTGTCACAAATACAGGCGTCTCACTATATAGATTATTGCTTGCGTCAACCCCTTGAGCGATACTTGCACCGTCGGATAAGCCCAAGCCTGTGGTAGATGACGGTTCGGCAGTCACTCCTGAAAATATAAAGTTAACGACCGCGTATAGAAAAATGGAAAGCAGCACTCCGGCTGCTGGTGCTACTATAAGAAAAATTGGTAACTTTAGACTTTGTTTTTTCTCTGCCATTATTCCAAATCTCCCCATCTTCGAGTATCTTCATTCGAATCTACATCAATAATATCATTATCGTACTGTTTTTCTTTTTGCCGCTCTGCACTACCGACGAGCATCCCGCCAACTATAATTGCACCAAAATAGGTGGCTACATTGATGAGTAGTGGCCAGAGTAAATCCCAGTGACCGCTGAGAATCGATGCCAATATACCGACAGGTACAACCCCTACGCCACCGAGGAATACTCCGATGATAACTCCGAGCCAACCCCATATGGCAAGCGTAACAGCTAATCCATAAATCCACGCTGACAACCCATAGATAAATGACGAGAATACAATAATGTTACCGATTACTCCTCTTGCTCTAGGTATTATCGCAAAAAGCAGGATGATAATATTGATAGTCAGTAGCACCCCTGCGAGTCCATTAATGAATGGTGATATTGTAAAGGCCATCTTTGCTCCAAAAGTGAAGAACAAAATAGTTGCAACAATAACACCGATGAAGAAAGCAACCCCCAGTAATGCTCCGCCAATTGATTTCATAGTATTCATAGATTTAGATTATCAGACTTACTACGACCCCAAGCAGTATTCCGAGCCGCTTTCTAGTAGTACTGTAATTGCATATGCACGGGTCGATGCTACGCCATCACAATTTGTGCCTACTCTATAAGCCGCCGATTTGGTGGTTGGCGTGCTGTCATCAGACACAGAGCTAACCTCTATGAGGGTAGAGACTGAAAGGTCGCTCGCGCCTGGTAGTTTCCCTCGGTTTTCCGTCATAAACGATGTAACTTCTGTAGCGAGAGCACTGACATCGTTCTTGCGTGCTGTGTCGCGCTGACTTTGCTGCAAACTAGGAAGAGCAGCGGATACAAGCCAGATGATAAGTAGGCTCAAGACAATGCCAACACTGCCCGTAACGATACCTGCGATTGCCTTACCTCGTCCGTTTTTCATCGAGGTTGCACCAAAGATGACGGCAAGAACGCCAACTATAATACTGATATACCAAACAAGAGATGTGAGGATTGCTAAAATGCCGAGAATGAGCGATGCAATCGCAAGCCCCTGGCTACCTGTTTGTTCTGTTTTGCTTACTGATGTCATACACTGTTCCTTTCCTTCATAAAATAAAAAACGACAACCGTGCTAGGTTGTCTGGACCAAACAGAAAGAGTTGCGCTCCTTGAGTCTTTCGCACGGTTGTCGCTTATTAAGCGCAACCGAGCCTTGAAGAAGGCTTTACTCTAACTGTTTTGTCCAGACGCTTTCATTATAGCGTAGGCTATTGTTTTTTACTATTGAGCTGTTGGTGCGGTTCTTATGTAGTGGACGAGCATTTTATATTTTTGAGTATCCGCCTCTGATAGTTGTACCAAAATAGTATGATTCAATATAATTTCTGCCCAAAATGTGGCAATAAAATCCAGGAAGGGTCCGAGCCGGCCCATTGTTCACACTGCGATACCACCTACTACCGGAACCCTAAGCCATGCGCATCGATACTGCCTATAAAGGATGGTAAGGTGTTACTGGGAAAGCGAAGAAATAATCCGTATAAGGGTGACTACGACATTATCGGTGGCTTTTTGGAAGAAGATGAACACCCCGAACAAGCTGCTATCCGCGAGGCGAAAGAAGAAACGGGGCTGGATGTTAAAATTACCGGCCTACTTGGTATTTATAGCGACCGCTATGGTGAAGATGGAGACTACTACACTATTAGCATACAGTACTTAGGCGAAGTGATTGGTGGCGAGCTAAGCACCTCTGATGACCTAACCGACCTTGAATGGATGCCTATTGGTGAGGTACCATTAGATGAAGGCTTTCAAAACACCAAAGATAGCTTGCGCGATTTAAAGAAACTATTTGAAGGAGAAACCCATGCCACGAATTAGACACACCGTTATTTTTACGTTTTACGAAACAACCACTGACGAGCAAATCGCAGAGGTAATCTCGCGCCTGAATGCCATGGGCGAGTATTTACAGAACGAAATAGGCGTGACCGACTGGGTTGTTGCAAAGCACATTCCAGAATCGTTTAAAGTGGGGAGAGCCGATTTATTGCAAGATTGCATCTTCCCTAGTATTGAGTCGCTTAGTACGCATGCAAGTTCCGAGACTCATAAACGAGTTGTGGAGCTAACCCCGAAAGTATCAGACTGGATGACAGTTGACACTATCGTACCTGAATCAAATTAGTCACCCTAACCTTACCCATACAAGTCATTCAGCACGCTAGCAGGCATGAACTTTGCTTCACTTATACCTTCACCGGGTACTATGGTAAATTCACCTTCAATAACTACATCAAAATACATCGACATTTTCCAAAAATCGAGTTGTTTATCTGGCCGCGATGACATGTACTGGGTTTCGACTTTACTAAACTGTTCAGTAAAAGCATTTGTAATGCCCAGCTCTTCGCGCAGCTCCCTTTGCAAACAATCATGCACGCTCTCGCCGTGATCCAGCCCGCCGCCAGGTAGTTCCCACTTATCGGAATGCTCTTTTACTACCAGCACTTCGCCGGCTGCATTGCGAATAACCACCTTGGCCGAAACTCTATAAAACGTATTAGGGTATTTGCCGTGATGTACATCCATATGCTTCATTATACGGTATACTAGGCATAAGCATGACCTGGCAACTCTTCACTTTCATCAGCGTACTAGGGCTTTCGATTTCGGTGCTGTTGCAACGTACACTGCTACACAAGCACAAGACCAATCCGTTTGCGTATGCAATTGTGTTCCAGGCAATTGTAGGCGTACTACTACTTATCCCGGCATTCATGCACGGCTTTACGCTCGCCGGGCTAGAAAACTACTTGCTACCTAGCCTTATTGCGGTAATTTGTTTTGGCATTGGCCATATATTTTACGCCAAAACACTGCAGCGAGTAGAGGCATCCAGCTTTTCGGTATTATTCGCTACACAAGCCGTGTGGACAATGGCACTGGGCATATTACTATTACATGAATCAATGACATGGGTGCAAGTAGTAGGTACCGTGCTGATATTTGCAAGTGTCGCCATGCTTGCCAAAAACCTCCGCAAAGTATTTGCCGACCGTGGTGTGGTATACGGCCTAATTACCGGCCTACTATTTGGCGTTGCCGTATATTTTTGGTCGTATGTCGGCCGGTATGTCGATGGAATGTCGTGGGCGGCTATCAGCTTTATTGCTACATCGCTTGTGGTGCTGTTTATAAGGCCACGCACTTTGTTACAGTTACGCCCACTGCTCCGTCCTGCAGTGTTTAGTAAGCTGTGGCTACTGGGCATATTTTATGGGCTTGGTAGCCTCACAATGATGTTTGCTTACCAGCTAGGCGCATTCGCCATTGTATCGCCGCTGCGCCAAACCAGCATTATTGTCACAGTGCTGCTAGCCCTAATTCTTTTACCTAACGAGCGCAGCAATATCAGTAAAAAACTGCTTGCTGCGCTCATTTGCACCGTTGGTGTAGTGCTCATTATCATCTAGGCTTTGCGCATATAAGCGCGAACAGTCAGCGGCGCAAAAATCGCCAGGATTGCAAGCGCGCCGACGATACTCAGCCAGAAATCTGCATGAATCGCGCCACTATTCACTAAGTCACGAATGGCTGTAATAAGGTGCGAAATTGGGTTTAGGTGTACAAATCCTTGCAGCCAGTTTGGCAATGTATCTACCGGCACAAAGGCGTTCGATAGGAATGTGAGCGGAAACAGAATAATCATGGATATCCCTTGTACACTCGAAGCCGAGCGAGCGATAACACCGAAGAATGCGAAGATCCAACTAAGGCACCAGGCAAAGACAATTACTAATAGCCCAGCTGCAACCATACCCCAAATGCTTTCGGGCCGTAAGCCCATGATGATACCCATGGTAAAGGTAAGAACGGTCGCAATAACATAGCGCACCGTATCGGCCATAAGCGCGCCGGCTAGCGGAGCAATGCGAGCAATCGGGAGCGATTTAAAGCGATCGAACACACCTTTATCCATATCCTCGCGCAGTTGCACGCCCGTTACCACCGATGCCGTAACAATCGTTTGCGCCAAAATCCCCGGGATAATAAGCGGCAGATATGACGCCACGCTGCCTGAAATCGCGCCACCAAACAAATAGGTGAACATCACGGTGAATAATATCGGCTGGATCACAACATCAAACAACTGTTCGGGGTTACGGCGCACCTTGATAAGGCCACGATACGCCATAACGAGCGAATTGCGCACCGTTTGGGTAAGTGATGTATGGTTTTTTAAATTGCGTTTTTCGCCGGGAATAAACGCGACTGCACTGCTACTCATTATGCTTTCTCCTTTTTTGCTACGTGGCCTGTCAGCGCAAAGAACACTTCGTCGAGCGAGGGTTTTTGCACACTTACTTCGTCGAGTGTAATATTTGCTTTACGAAGCGCAATCAGCAGGTCGGTTATTTTATCGGTATTTTTCATTGGCGCAGTAACTACTTTTGGTTCGGGCTGTTGCGACTTTGCAGCTAGCACAGATTCGACGATTTCAGTAGCATGTGCAACCGATTTTTTATCGCGCACTTGTAGCTGCAAGGTAGCGGCACCGACTGATTTCTTCAGCTCATTTGGCGTACCCTCGGCAACCACACGACCTTTATCAATCACGGCAATTCTATCGGCCAATTGGTCAGCCTCTTCCAAATACTGGGTAGTCAATAGAATCGTCGAACCGTTTTTCACCAGCCGGCGGATAGTATTCCACATTTGGTTACGTGTGCGTGGGTCAAGGCCGGTAGTTGGTTCGTCTAGGAATATTAGCGGCGGCTGCGCGATCAAGCTGGCAGCAAGGTCGAGCCGGCGGCGCATACCGCCCGAAAACTTTGATAGCGGGCGCTTAGCTGCTTCAGTTAGGTCGAACTCTTCTAGCAATTCAGTTGCCTTTTGTTTGGCCGCCGCACGCGTTAAACCTAGCAGCATTCCAAATATCACCAGGTTTTCTACTGCCGAGAGCTTTTCATCCACTGATGCGTACTGCCCAGTTACCCCAATCAGCTGGCGCACCGTTTGCGATTCGTGCACTACATCGTGCCCGAATATTTTTGCCGTGCCACCATCTGGACACAGTAGTGTAGCGAGCATATTGATAGTGGTCGTTTTGCCGGCACCGTTCGGGCCCAGCACGCCGTATATCATGCCGCTTGGCACTTTTAGGTCAATGCCATCAACTGCTTTGTTATCGCCAAAGCGCTTTTCGAGGCCTTTTACCTCTATTGCATAGGCTGGCTTTGCCATTTAATTTTCATTCCTTTCGATGCTATTCAGTTGTTGCTTTAGTTGCAATAATGCTTGCTCTAGTTTTGCTTTTTGTTGGTCGCTACCTGAGTGGTAGATCGTGCGGACTTGCCGTGCGATTTCGCCGTATAACTTGCGAGCCTGTTTGGTATCGTGCAATCGTTCGGCAAAGTCTTCTTTCCACTTGGCGCGGTGTGCGGTTGCTTCATCAGCTGCTTTTTTGCCAGTCGCCGTCAGTGAGTATACCCTCTTACCCTCTTTTTCATCGACAATCACCAGCTCTTTTTCCTCAAGTAACTGTAGGGTTGGATAAATCGAGCCGGGGCTAGGGCGCCAAAATCCATGGCTCTTTTCCTCAAGGTGCGATATGATATCATACCCATGCATTGGGCGTTCAGCTAAGGCAGTCAGAATGGCCGGCTCCATCATGCCGCGAGCGGCTCTAAAGCCTTTGCCGCCGCCGCGCACCCCCCCATGTGGCCACTCGCCAAATTCATTAAATTCTCTATCAATCATGCATACGCTCCTTTCGTTAACGATATATCGTTTTCATAGCTAGTATAATTAACGATATATCGTTATGTCAATAGGTTTGTGAGCATTTTATATAAAAATACCCACCGATACAGGGTGGGTATTTTGTTATAGCAGTTGCTTTTTCTTCTTTTCTGCCTTCAGTTTCTTCTTTAGCGCGCGCTTGATATCGGCACCATGCCATGATTTATGCTTGGCCATTTAGTTCTCCTTTTGTTTGACTAGACAATAGTATAGCATAACAGTAGTCATATTGCTAGTATGCTTGACTATCATATACACTATATGATATAATAATAGATAGCCTTACTGCTCTACGCTATCCGCGACAATTGCCTGCACCTGCTCGCTTGTGGCGAATATTTGGGCGACTTGCTCTGCCGTAATATGGATAGTATCGCCAGGGTTCACGCTACCGGCAAGCATCAGCTTAGCCACCGTGTTTTCTACCGCTTTTTGCACCACGCGGCGCATAGGGCGGGCACCTAAGCGCGGATCGTACCCCTTATCTACTAGTATCTGCTTAGCATCGTCATCCACCGTTACCGATACTTTTTGTGGCTCCAGAGTCTTATTAACCCCCGCAAGAATTAGGTCAAGCACTTGTATCAGCTCTTCTTTTTTGAACGGCCTAAACACTACTATTTCGTCAAAGCGGTTCAGGAACTCCGGGCGGAACTGATTGGTATTAATTAGCTCGTCTACAAACTGTTGCTCAAACTGCGCCACATCGTAGCCGCGTTCTATATATTCGCGAATTCTGTCGGCACCCGCATTGCTGGTAGCAATCACGATTGCATCGCGGAAGCTGATTTCGCGGTTGCGTACATCACGCAAAATACCCTCATCTAGCAGCTGCAGTAGCGTTGTCAATACCTCAGGTGCTGCCTTTTCTATTTCGTCGAGCAATACCACACTAAATGGTTGCTTCATTACCTGTGCTGTTAGACTGGTCGGATCTTCGGCTCCATCGGCAATCAGGCGTGCTACATCCTCGGGGCGCACATACTCGTTAAGGTCTATGCGTATCATTTTATCCTCGCCGTCAAAATAGACGTCGGCCAGCGCCTTAGATAGCTCGGTTTTACCCACGCCAGTAGGACCAAGGAACAAGAACGTGCCGATAGGGCGGTTTTGATTGCGTACGCCCGCCCGCGCTCGGCGCAGGGCGTCACTTACTACACTTACCGCACGGGTTTGGTTAACCATGCGCTGGTGTATTAAGTCTTCCATATTCAGCAGGCGCTCGCGGTCAACTGCATCGCTGGCTACGCTAATTTTGACATCCAGTGTTTTTTCGATTGCCTGCTGCACTGAATTCATTGTTACCAGGCCTGATTCGTGAAACCCTGCGGCGCTCTCGAGCAATTTAACCGCACGGCCCGGCTGCGCGAGCTCATGCACATAGCGTTCGCTTAACCGATAGGCTTCTAGAAGCGCCTGGTACATATAGGTTGCTTTGCGACGCACTTCGGTGCTAATAAGCTGCTCTTGCATGACAACCAGTGTTTCCTCACGACTTGCCGGAGCAATGTTTACGCGGTTTAGCGCATTAATAAGCCCCGGGTTGCGCTGCCCAATTTGCAAGTAGCGCTGTTCATCCATACTTAAAATTACTCGTAGATTACCTGCTTCCAATATCGGCTGCAGCACATTGGACAGGTCAACCGCGCCCACACCCTCTTCAAAAAACAGCTGAGCGTTATCTAGGCAGATGATGATATTTTTTGCACTATACGCTTCGTTTAGTACTTGCATCACCAGGTTCTCCAGCTCGCCCCTACCCGGTGCCGCACTAATAAGCGCTGCCGAGTCAAGAATAAACACTTGGCGAAACTTTAGGCTATCAGGGATAGGCGATGAGGCATCAAGCAGACGCTCAGCAAAAGAATGGATGATGGTTGTCTTGCCAGCCCCTGCTTGCCCTACTAACACAGCATTTTGCCTGCCGCCCGTCGCAAACGTATCGATCAGCTGGTTAATTGCGTCAATATGGGAACCCACATCTACCGTCAGTAGACTACTGCCCCGTCCAATTTGCTCGCTGATATTCTGCCCAAAGCGTTCTAAAAGCGGGATATACCCAAACGACCAGTCACGTGCAATACCGCCAGTGCGGCGGGGTTTAGAATGTCTATCTACTAGCTCTACCAAGTGCTGCTGCCACTGAATGCCCTTGTCGAGGTCCTCGTCATCTAAATGTATTTGCGCAATAATTGACTCGTAGCCACGGAAACTACGTACAATTGCGACCGCCAACACGCTGCCAGTGATTTCAGCCATATTGTTTTTACGCCGAATTTCATCCGCCAATGCCAGTAGTTCATCCGTTTTAGCAGCATCAGTACTAGCAAGCTGCGTGAGTAGCGTAGGGGTAATACCAAGGCGTGCACCAATAAATATTCCGCTTGCCGAAGCACCAGCCGCTGCCGCTATATCGGCCGGTGTTGGTGTGGCCGGCAATCTGCCAAGCACATCACCCGCTAATCTATCACTTACAGTGTCGCGCTTGCCTACCGGTAGCTGCCGCAGCCTACCAGCGTAGTAGTGGTGTAGTGCATAGGGCACCACAGCCAATGCAATAAGCAGCCAACCCACCGCAAACCCAAGACCGACTACTAGCCCTGCACCCAAGAATACCAGCAACCCAGCGACCCACGGCAACATGGCAGCGCTAAGCCCAGTAATCCGGTGGCCAAAACGCGCCTCAGCAGCACGCACCGAATGGTAAGCTATATCTGCCATGGCACCCACCCTGCAAGAGCAAACAAAATAAAGACAACCGGAAGTACCGGCACAAGTGGCCACAGGATAATACGCGCTAACCCAACTACACATGATATTACTAGTGTTACCGACCCAATAATAATCACGAGCGTGCGCACAATTCCACCAATAACACGCGAAATAAGATTATCTACCAATGCGCGCAGTTGCACTCCTATGGGGCCTCGTACGCTGCCTGCCGATATCTGCCGAAACGGCGAAAAAAGTGTGCGCAGCAGCAAATCAAGCGAAAAGTAGTCGTAAATACTTGCAAGGCTATCACGCACTGCCACGATACATCGCTTCCAACCAGCACCGTACCACCACGAGAATAAGCCCACAATAAACATAAGTATATTGTACCTGATAGCGCTCCTTAGCGCTACTATCAAGCGCCATACCAGCCATAAACAGTGCGCAGCGACATTGACATAAGAAGCATAAATTGGTATAATGATACTATGACCAATATTAAACTCCCCGCCACAACTCTTATCCGACACGGCTGGTACACCCGCCATGGCGGACCCTCCCAAAACCAGGAGTGCCTTACATCGGTGGGTAGATGGCAAATGGCCGATGCTGCAAAGTCCCTGCAGCGTGAATTAGACCTAAACCCAGAGCGGACCATCCTTATAGCAAGCATGGCTCGGCGCACCATAGAATCGGCTGAAATTATGGCCGAAATCCTAGGCGTACCAGAGGTGGGCAAGAGCAGTAGCGCCGCAACATACGGCGAAGACCGGGCGGTACTTGTGCATAACTTGCGGGACTTGATGTTTGATATACTTGACGAGGCTGGCATGGAGCATAGGACTGCCGAGACTGACAACCTGCTGGTAGTAACTCATCAACCCCTGGTCACTGCAGTTAAGGCCGGGTCAGCAAACCCCTCTGACTGGCCAAAGCAGCCAGCTGGGTTCGCTGAGTACACGCACGTCAATTTTGACAATTGGAAGCCTTTATAATTCATCAACCCCTCGCCCAATAAAGAAAAGCTATTCACGCCAGCTCATTATTATTCTTCAGCCGCAACGTCTACAGAAGCAGGGTCTCGCAAGATCTTGATAAACTTGTAGCCGTAATCACCCTTAGCGTAGTCGAAAATTTGCTGGGCCACCCAGTCTGGCTCGTGATACGTAGACATATCAACACCTCGCCGTGCAGCGTGGAAAGCTGTTTTTGTGCCGGTTGGCCCAGCTACGAGCAGCTTACCAACTCGCTCATCAAGCGATAATGCGTGCGCAAAATGGGCAATACCTGCCTTTGCAAAATTGTAGATAGGCTCTAGCTTGCGTGCTGTCCACTGGCTAGACGATGTTATAAAAATGCACTCGTCTAGCCGGTTTTGTTTTTGCAAGATTGCCCTAGCGGTAAAAATACCAGCAGTACCGCATACTTGTATCATGTCTAGGATAGCTGTTTCGGACAAGTCGGTTGCTGTACCCTCCTGGTAATAGCCAGGCGAAAACACCAATCGGTCGATGGTGTCTTGTTCTGCAATCACACGCTCAATGTCGGCAATATAAGTAGGGGTAGAGAGGTCAAGCGTGGTAAAAGCGATGTTATCTATAGATTCTTCTGGGTGCTTGCGGCCAGTTACGATAACACGCTCACCTGACCCAGCATATAGTTTGGCAAGCTCAAATCCAATACCCCTTGAGCCACCGATGATTAACGTAGTCATTATCGTGTTCCTCACTTTATTTCTATATCTGAATTTATTCTATCAGATATGCGAAAAGGCTTGGCCTTTTTATTTTTAAAGGCACACTCACCACACTAGCGTTGTGGCTCTATCAAATTTTCCTCATCTTCAATACGAAAACGATACTTGCGCGCTCCAACTATGCCAATCGCCGACACTACTAATAACGAGACGATGGCGCTTACGAATACTGCGAAACGTGCTGATTCAACATCGTAAATATCAATTACCCAGCCAATCCATAATGAACCGACAAAGTACACGCCATAAGCTACTAAACTACCTACGGCAAGAGCGGTTGAATGAAACTTATTCGGTATGATGCTTTGAATAGCAACCTGAACAGTAGTAAACATAAAGCCAGCAGCAACCGCCATAGGCACAATTGCGAGTAGCCTCAGCTGACCGTTGGGCTGATAAATCAGTAACGCCGTCAGTAAAGTAAGTAACGAGCCAAACACCAAAATCGTAAACGGGCTGAACCTTGCATAAGTACGGCGCACTAGCAAAACAGTGATAGCACCGAATAGTGCAATCACCGAAAAGAGACTACCAATTACCAGGGGACTCTGCCCATCTTGAGTGTAGAACACCTGGTAGCCCGTCCAAATTGCTTCGGTAACAAGTCCAATCAAAACGCTCATTATAAGTAATAATAGAATGACCTGGCTGCGCATCATCTGCTTAATCGCACTCCCTATATGGGCTTTATAAGTAATCGTTTTGTCGGCAATATGACTATCAGTAACACAAAAGCCAATAACGATATTGCACACAGTAGAGAATGCCCACCCCACAAATGGCAGGACTGGATGAATAACATAAAGCCATGCCCCACCCACCCCGCTAATAACACGAGCCAAAAACATTGCTGCTTGGCTCCGCGTGAAGAACTTAGTGTAATCGCGCTTACTTGCACCTTCAGCCTGATAAATAGCATGTACAAGTGGCGGCAACGCACCAGAGCTAAGCGAGCTTCCAAACCCAGCAATTAATGCGCTTACCAAAAAAAGAGAGAGCGAAAACTCAAATACATACCCTAATGGAAAAATAAGAAACAATATTTTACCGATATAGAACGCTCGTTTCCTCCCCATACGATCAGCCAGTGCACCGGTAGGGACCTCAAGAAGTGCGCTTACAAGAAATACTCCCGTAAATAATGCTACAGAAATAGTCGGTGACAAATGCAGGTGATTGAGACTGTAAAGAAGCCAGATAGGGAGCACGAATGCGAAATCACCGAAGAAGCTAGCAGCAATAGCCAGCCATGCGTTACGGCGAGCAGTCGGTGAAAGCGCTACTATTTCCTTGTGTGACGACATCATAAAATTACATTTATTGTAGCACGCTATACCGCACAGAAAGCAGCTACTTAGATGTTATACTGAGACTATGGATGCACCGACACAAACTAGTGCCTACGCTATTGATGTGTGGTACTGCAAATCTATCATCGCAAGAATTATAGGAGGTCTCGCAGTCGTTGCCCAGAGAGCGCGGCTTGAGTGGAATACAGACACACAACAGGTGCGACTTACGCGTATCGGTAATCAGGGTGATGTAAAGGAGGAAATCTTTCTTGCGCACGCCAGTGACTTCGCCTATGCTAGCGTTAGCATAGACCTCGTGTACCTCAAGATGAAAAATAAGAAAAGCTATCAATTTCAACCTCGTAGCGCCGCCATAAGTGCAGCGTACGTAGCAACTTATGGCGGGTGGACAAGTAATATTCTGGGCTCGATACAGCTGCAACAAGAAGGCCTTCCTATATTACTCGATATGCTCTCTCGAGCGGGTGTTCGCGTTGCCAAAGCAAATGTCCTCAGAGGCATACTCATAGGCTTAGCTATCGGAACACTATTGTTCATTGGCTTTTTTAGCTTCCTAATCATCTCGACTCGGACGTAATAATCCTAGCATAAATAATGGCCATTCCTTAGTGATATACTAGGTAAAGATGCGACAAACATTTACCACTATACTAGGCAAAAGCGTACGCAAACTCGCCCAAGCTCGCGGTGGCGGCTCTGCGCTCCCCGGGCTTTTTGTTGAAAAAATCGACCCAGATTTTATAAAACGAACCCTCACAAACCTACCCCGTGGTGTTGTGCTTATCAGCGGCACCAATGGTAAAACCACGACAACTAAAATGGTAGTGGAACTACTAGAGGGCCAAGGTCTAAAGGTATTTACCAACCGCACAGGCAGCAACTTTGTTCGTGGCGTAGCCGCCGCCTTATTAGGCGAAGTGGATATTAATGGCAGGCTAGAAGCAGACATTGCCGTACTAGAGCTCGACGAAGCGCACGCCGTACACTTTGTGCGGGCCATTCCGCCAACTTACAGTTTGCTACTGAATGTAATGCGCGACCAGCTAGACCGTTTTGGCGAAATTGATAAAACGGCGGCCCTCCTGCATACTATCGCCACCGCCACAACCGCTGGTATTGTCATTAACTGTGATGATCCGCGCCTAGCAAGCGAAACATTTTTGCGTGACATCAAAGTACCTGTTACCACTTTTAGCGTAGCACCAAAGTTACAAAGCCTGTTCCCATCTGACGACGCAATGCGTAGCAGCAATCCAAGCGCAGCTAAAAGTATGGCAACAAAAATGGAGACTACCAGCCTAGAATCAATCGACGGCCAGCAAGCAACCATTGCATTTGCCGGCAAAGCACACAAAACCAACCTGAAGCTAAAGGGTGTCTATAACGTCCAAAATGCCGTTGGTGCCGTGGCGCTTACGCGCATGGTAATGGGCGGTGCGCTTAATGAAAGTCAGATGCTCGCTAGCCTCGCAACGGTTACACCGGCATTCGGTCGTGGCGAAACGGTAACCGTAAATGGCCAGCCCGTAGAGTTGGTATTAGTAAAAAACCCCAGCGGGTTCCGCCTAAGCCTGAAGAGCTTTAGCCCCAAGGGCTACGTTACGATGATTGCCATTAATGATAACTACGCCGACGGCCGCGACATGAGCTGGCTATGGGATGTAGACTTTGACAGCCTAAAAGATGAGGGCGTAGCAATGATAACTGGCATACGCGCCTACGACATGGCACTACGTATGCAATACGAAGAGGTAGAGGTAAGTGCCGTAGAACCCGACTTAAAACTAGCGCTGGAACAATTGATAACCGGGCATCCCGGCAAGCCAAAGCGCATTTACTGCACCTATACTACTATGCTGGCCCTCCGCCGCGAGCTGGCCAAGCGCACTAATGTGGAGACGGTACGATGAGTGATAAAGTAATTAACCTGCTGCAACTATACCCGCGGGATATGAATATATACGGAGATTGGGGCAATACACTAGTACTAAAAAAACGCCTAGAATGGCACGGCTATAAGGTTAACCTGCTAGAACATAATCCCGGCGATACCTTCCCTAAAGAAGTCGATTTGATTGTTGGTGGTGGTGGCCAAGATAGCGGTCAATCAGCAATCGGTAGCGATTTACAAAAAATCAGCCCCATTTTGCGGCAGCTAGCGAACAGTGGCGTGCCGATGCTCATGATCTGCGGCCTTTACCAGCTGTTTGGCCATTCGTTCATCACTCGAAACGGCGAGGTACTTGAAGGAATCGGATTGCTTGACGTCACTACTATTGGTGGCGAGGAGCGGCTGATTGGCAATATTGTTACGTCGAACGATGAGTTTGGCCTTATTGTTGGCTATGAAAATCACTCCGGGCAAACCACCTTGGGCCCAAACGCCACACCACTCGGCACAGTTATTCGCGGTGCCGGCAACAATGGCAAGGACGAACAAGAAGGTGCTCGCTATAAAAACGTGATTGGCACTTATTTGCACGGCTCGCTACTCCCTAAAAACCCTAGCTTAGCCGACTGGCTAATCGAGCAAGCCGTTACCCGTAAGTACGGTGACTTTACCCCGACGGTCATCGAAGACCGTTTTGCCGAGAAGGCGCGCGAAATCGCCCTTACTCGCCCGCGATAGTAGAACTGATTGTACACTGAACATATTTTTGCTATTCTAGGCATATAATTATGGTTAAGTTTTAGGAGACCTACATGGATCAATCAAACCCAGTGCCAACTCCACCACCGGCGCCGGCACCGCTACCACAACAACCAACCGCACCAAGCACACCTACAGCCCCAAGCGGTTCCAAGGGTCTAGCCATTACGGCACTCGTGCTTGGTATTATCGCCTTTTTGTTCGGCTGGCTTGGGCTACTTTCTATATTCGGTGCTGGCAATATCGTAACAGCACTGGCAGCAATCGTAGTTGGTGCTATCGCCTTAGTCAAGAAACAGCCTAAGGGCTTTGCACTTACCGGTGTTATTCTCGGTGTCTTAGGGCTTATCACGACTGTTTTATTAATAATCGTTACGACAATCGCTAGCTACTCAGCGATCCAGCAAAAGGCTAAGGAAAATGCCGACAACTCAACAAGTAGCTCATCTTCATTCAGTACTACATGGGACGCAGATGCAGCCTACGCCAAAATTACCAACGGCATGAGCAAGGCCGAAGTAGAAGCCGCAACGGGCAAATCTTCGGAAAGTTGCTCAGAATCAGTGAGCGAATATGGCAAATATGAAACATGTAACTATGGTAACTATTCCGATGACAAGACTGTGATCAGCGTTAGCTACACCGATAATAAAGTCACCACCAAATCAAAATATTAGACCTACCAATACTAAAATACTACCCCTTTACGAGGGGTAGTATTTCTATTTACCTGCGATACTAGGCTTTTTGCAGACGCTTTAGCTCATCTACCACTTGCTCACCGTGCCCAAGCGGCGTAACGCGGCCGTAGGCTTTTACCACCTGTCCGTCTGGGCTAATAATAAAGGTTTTGCGCACAATACCCTCTTTACCAAACATCTTTTTGCCCCAGGCGCCATAGGCTTCGATTACCTTTTTACCGGGGTCAGAGAGCAATGTAAAATTCAAGTGATATTTTGCCACAAACTTCTCATGACTTTTAGTGTCATCAGCGCTTACCCCCACAACATCGGCATCAAGTTCCGAAAGCTCGGTCGCCGCATCACGTAAGCTACAAGCTTCAGTAGTACAGCCCGGCGTATCGTCTTTAGGGTAAAAGTATAACACAAGCCACCTGCCCTTATAATCTGTAAGCGAATGCGTCTTGTCATTAGTGTCTTTAAGTGAAAAATCTGGTGCGGTATATGGAGTCTGCTTCATACTTATACTATACTCTCCCCCGGCAGGCTGATACAATTACTATATGAACCGTATTGTTACTTTTTTTCGCACACTATCTATAAAATGGTACCTGGCCGTTGTATTGGCGATTGGCGCCCTAGCCCGCCTAGTATTCATTACCAAGGCTGATATATGGCACGATGAGGGCTACACCATGATGATTACCGGCTTTAACCCGATAGAAATTATCGAACGCACCGCACGCGATGTGCATCCGCCGCTCTACTACTTAGCGACACACTTTTGGCAGCTACTATTTGGCACCAGCGAGCTCGCTACCCGCTCTTTTAGTGCTGCCTGTGGGCTCGTCACAATCGTAGTTGCCTACCTACTAATGCGCAAATTATTTACCGAGGGTACTGCCAGGTTGTCCGCACTATTTATCGCCCTTGGCCCCTTCGCCATCCGCTACAGCGATGAGGCCCGCATGTACGGCATGGCTGCCATGCTCGTGGTTATTGCTACATACTTAATAGTGCGCATTGCTACTAGTAAGTGTGCCAGCTACAAATTATGGTTACTGTATGCCTTAGTTATCGCTGCCGGACTATACACCCATTACTACACTCTGTTCATTATTCCGGCGCACATTGTTTACCTCGCCTATGTTCGCGGTGGTATTATGCCGCTGCTACGCGATAAAAAGTGGTGGTTTGGCCACCTTCTTGCCGCACTTTTGTTTGTACCCTGGTTGCCAAGTGCTTTCGCGCAAGTGACCCGCGTAAGTGCCGGGTTTTGGATCCCGCCGGTTAACGCCGAAACGGTACCAAATACCTTTATGCAGTTCCTTGCCTTTGCTCCCTCATGGGCATATTCGGGCTGGATAGCAGGCATTTTAATTACCCTGTTTGTCGCTGGCATAATACGCACATTCATGATTAGCAAACGCACGGTACGCACTGGTATTGTGCTGCTTACAAGCTGGCTGGTATTACCATTAGCTATTGTTATGCTCGTCAGTATTGCTCGCCCCGTATATTACGACCGATACTTTATTTACTGTGCCGTAGCCATGTACCTTTTACTAGCTGTTGTAGTTACCCAATGCGATGTACTAAAAAAACGCCGCACGCTACAGACTATTACTATCGGGCTACTCATTTGCACCTTTGTATACGGCGTATTTTCAGTAGGTGCGCAGGCCACACACCGCATGGGTATGATTGGCAATTACGTCACCAAGTACTACCAGCCAGGCGATAAAATCGTCTCTGCCGAGCTGTACACCTATTTCGACTTCAGTTACTACAACCGCACCAATCAGCCAACGTTGCTACTTAGCAAAGACCGCTTAACTGGCTACGGCGAAACAAGCCTGCTCTATGATCGCCAAGATGAGATTGTAGTACATAGCCTTGATGATATTACGGACACACGGCGCGTGTGGCTAGTAGGTAAAACCGGCGACCACGACTACTTTACCAATGTCCCTAAAAATTGGCACTTTGTTATGCAGCTAGAAGCTGGTGATAGCGCACTCCACCTATTTACCCTTACGCCTCGCTAGCGCGGGATGATCTTACCTAGGATGTTATACCGCAGCATCACTAGTGGTATGAGGATAAATATAACCGATAGTAAAAAGTTAAACGCTATCGAGCCAGACGTAAAGTAAATTTGACCGAAGAAAATAACAAACGCCTGTACGGTATATACATATAGTGAATTGGTGCCGTAGGGGATAAGCAGCCAGCCAAGCACGCGTAAAATTGGCTTTTCGAACTTGCGCACTAGTGCGAACCACCCCCAGAACCACAGCATAAATAGGGCAATACGAGTAATTGGCAAACGCTCTTTATCAAAGAAAAGAACGTAAAGATCATGCTGCAACTGCGGTGTAGCACCAATGAAGCTAAAGTTGTAACCCATCGTTGATAGCATAATTGCCACATTATACAGCAGCGTCATACCGCCCACTGCCCAAATACTCGCAAGGGTAACCCGGCGCGTTTTTTGCGATAGCGACTGCCACCCGCTTTGTAGCTTTGGCCAATAAAACCCGATGGTCATGCCGCCGTAGAACAGCAGTTGCCACGAAAGTAGTTGTAGCTTTTCTTGGTCCATCCAGTTTGTCGTGTTACTGTCCGGGAACAATAGCCACACCGCTAGGCTAGCAGCTAGGCCAATGTACCACTTACCACGACGCAGCAACCACATCAGCACGGGACTTAGTAGTAGGAATACGGCGTATAACCGTAAGTAATCCGCCCAACCGTAGAAATATTGCAACGTTATCGTCTCCCAAATAATCTGCCATACTGGGGTGCCCGGTGCGATAATATCCGGCTTAAGCCCGATGGCTCCTTGGTAAACGGTCAGTCCAAGTAGCGTAAAGAAGAGTGTCAGAACGACAGAAGTTACGTACAGTTGCCAGCCGCGCGTCAGCAGCAATTTGGCAACATTTCTAAACGGCTCGTCTACCAGTTTGGCACCACGCACAATCCCCAATATAATACCTGATATTAAAAAGAAGCCTTCGGCCATAGTAACAAATAGGCCCCCGCGTGCACTCCACCAATCTAAGCCATTTGGAAAAAAGGCTAAGTGGTCAATAAGAATACCAACCAAAAACCAGCCGCGTAAGATATCAAAGGTCATAATACGAGGAATTTTAACGCCAGACATTGTTACTATTGTAGCATTATCTGCCTGAACGAAGCCTGAGGACGCCATGATGTAAATTCTAACCATACCCCTAGTCATATAGCCAACTATAGTGTATAGTGTAGATACACACTTCGGGGTGTGGCGCAGTTGATAGCGCGCGCGGTTTGGGACCGTGAGGTCGAAGGTTTGAGTCCTTTCACCCCGACCAAAGAAAAATGGATACCTTGTGTATCCATTTTTCTTTGGTCCGCGGCGGAGATTCAAACCTTCGACTTTTTCGCTTCAGCGAAAAATAGTCGAAGGTTTGGCGGAGCGCCGTGCAGTAAAAATGTGTTTACATATTTTTACAAGCAAGCGGAGGAGGCTTTAGCCGATGTCCTTCCCCTACTCGCCTGGCTTTCGGGCCCGCAGAATGCGGGTGAGTCCTTTCTATTTACCAGTTATTTTGTTTTTTATGAATGAGCGGAAGAGCGAAGCGATGTCCTTACTCCCCCACCTTCCTAAACCCCTGCGCCTCAAGCGACGCAGAAATCAAACGGTATAGCTCGCTCCAATCGGCCGCCGTCTCCTCTGGCGGCCAGTCGTGCTGCCCGTTTTGGTTATATGTTCGGACCAACACAAAAGTTACCACATTAGCTTTTTTGGAACTTTCGGCATTAGCAATGCTGTCCTCGACCATAATATGTGCGCCTAGTTTGTCGCGCAAAATCGTTCCTTTATCGGCCCGGGGTTCTCCAACAAAATCCGGGTCACCAGAAAAATGCAGCTCATCTATTAGACTTTCCTCACCCTTGCCAACACCAAAATGCTCACTGAGCGCCGTCAGTGTTACGTCACCCAAGTTTCCCTTATCACGCGCAGTCAATGCATGGAGCGAAGCACCGTACTCTGCTTTGAGTTTCGTCAGTACTTCACGTGCACCTGGCATCAGCAGATAGTTGGTGATATCTTTTGCACACTGTAGAATATATCATCAAACCGTTCTCCAGTCGCGGGGTCAATTTCTGCGCCGCCTTCGTGATAGTAACGGCCAACACCCCGCTCTTTATTGTGCTTGGCGTTGTGGTCAAAAATCTCCTCGACGGAATAGTGCGTGCCATGCTCTGCATTCCAGCGATTAATGGCGTGCTCAGGTGTATCAAATAGCACGCCATCTATATCAACAACGATCACCGGACACTCTTTGAGTGCCCCCAAGTCTGTCATACTGCCCCTCTCCAGATTTCAACAAATTCGGCATTGTTCATCTCGGATGGTGGATCAAAGTCATCAAAACGGGTGTATCCTTTGGTAACCTGCGTAACGTAGTAGCCGATTTGGCCATGCGCAACAGCAACCGTAGTACCGCCCCGCTGCCGAGTAATGACCTTTAACTTCTCGAGTGCTGTGTTTGCACGGTCAATCATGTGCTGGCGCGACTCAATGCCACCCTCATCATCAGAATTAAGGAAAAACTCCGGAGGATTGCCAGTCGTACCCTCAAACTCGCCCAAGTATCGCTCTTGCAGCTCATCAATGGTCACGATTTCGTACACGGGAATACCAAGCTCCCGAGCGATAATTTCGGCAGTTTGCCGTGCCCGGATAAACGGCGAGCACGCGATAGTGACAATGCCTTCACTCTTTAAGTGCCAGCCCGTCACGCTAGCTTGTTCTATGCCCTTTTTGGTAAGCTGTGCATCGCTCACACCCGCAATGCCATCGACGTTAGCCGTGCTTTCGCCATGGCGGACAAGTAAAATTCTGTTCATCTTACCTTAATCATACACGAGCAAATCAACATTAGCCATTTTATGCTATACTCTCACCATGACAACCACCATTCCAACCCACGCCGCAAAGGCCGTAATTACTAACGAACGAGGCGACATACTTTTTTTGCAACGAAACGCCGCCGGCCGAGCTGATATGCGCGCCAATTGGGATCTACCCGGCGGGCTAGTAGAGGCCGGTGAAGATGATGCTACGGCATTAGCCCGTGAAATGGTCGAAGAACTTGGCAGGCGAGCTAGCGGTATCGGTGAAGCACTAGGTACATGGTCATTTCATCGCCCATTTGATGGTGCGACAGTAGCCGTGACAAACTATCCAGTAAGCATAGAGACTATGGGCGAGCTAAGCCTTAGCGAAGAACACACCGCGGCTCAGTGGGTGCCAAAATCTATACTTACGGACCGCCAGCTAGATGTTAAAGACCCAAGTATTTTTACTGCGCTTGGCCTCTAATTTATCTATATCTTTCTATTATACCAAAAACTATCATACTTGTCAATAGTGCGCACCCTTTGTCTATCTGCTACCATAAGTACCATGAGCAAACCTCTCCGCCGTACCGTGGCTGCCAACACTTTTGGCACATTGGGCTATTTGTCTGTTCTGTTCCAGTGGGTTTGGTCATTACTACTACTTGCCTACCCACTCCTTAAGGAAGATTCTGACAACTTCTTGCAACCACAGCAGCCCCTCGCCCCCTTGCCACCGGTAGAGGTAAGCCCAGCCATAGAACCCGCCCTTGGACTAGTCGCTGTACTGGTTACTATAGCAATACTTGTTATGACTGTTATTACCCTAGTGCGGCTACCAAAAATGGTAGGCAAGAAAGCTGCTGCGGCCAGCCGCTCCACTGCTCAAGCGGTACTGCCAGTTGTCACCCGCCATAAAAAGATTACTAAGAAAGAACGGCTACACCTTTCCTATCGCATTATTTTGGGGCTTAAATTTCTTGCCATTGCCATTCCACTTGTGCTCCTTTGCTTTACGCCAGCAATCAGCGAGCTAAACACTCCTGCGGTATGGATAGTTGGAATATTTACAGCCACCTGCTCGTTTATATACTTTGGGGTACAGCAACTTATCGGTGCAGCCGGTAAAATTCCCCCCGCTGATTTATGGTAGGGTAGTCACCGCCAAAGTACTTATGCTACACTAGTACTAGTATATGTTGGTGATGAACAGTAAACCAAGACGGCGTCGCGTCACTATTATTGTGCCAATTGCGGCAGTGTTGCTACTTGCTGGTGGTTTATATATGCTATCGCTCACACTGGCACCCACCGTTGCCCCGCTGGTTGCGCGCAAACCTATCACTGTGAGCGCCCTCCCTACTCCAACAAAGTCAGAAAATCGTATCATCATCCCAAAACTGGGAGTCAATATCCACTACGCACCAGGTGAAGCCGCGCTCGACCAAGGCGCGCAGTGGCGCTACCCGGAGCGAGGTAACCCGGAAACTGGCGGTAATTTTATCATCGCTGCACACCGTTTTAGCATTCAACCCACACCTATGGGGACGATCGAAAAATCACCATTTTATAGCATTGACACACTAACAGTAGGCGATAAAATAGTCATCGACTACGAAGGCGTACGGTACGGCTACGAAATCAACAAACGATTTGACGTAAAAGCCGACCAGGTTGATGTCGAAGGCGTTAGCGACACCCCTAAACTCACGCTATATAGCTGTGAACTTGGCGGGTCAGAAGCCGGCCGGATTGTTATTACTGCCTCGCCAATGGGCAAAGTAGCCGTTACTAACGAATAGCCGGGCCTTACTCGCTATAGGGCTAGTTGTTGCTCAATATACCCGCTATCACCCCGCGCCCACCCTACAAGGGTCTGCGAGTACTTTGATTCATTTGCAAGTATCTGTTCAGGGGATACTACTTCGTAGGCATCGATTTCTTTGCCATCAAGCTGTACGGTATCAAATATACTAGCTCTGACATTATATTTAAAAATAAACTGGTACGTATGTGCACGCCTGCTTTGCCGGTGTACGATCATATGGAACACCAGCTGGTCGACCGATAACTGCAAACCCACCTCTTCTGCTGTTTCACGAATAGCAGTTTGGCGCGGCGTCTCGCCAGCATCTACTATGCCGCCCGGTAACGACCAATACTTTTTGTAATTCGCTTTAACCACCAGCACTCGGCCTAGTTCGTCGCATAGCACCACCGAAGCGCTAGAGACACGGCGCTCAAGCGACCGTAGATACTTAGCCGTCTGGGCCGAACTAAAGATGCGCATTACTTAGCAAACTCAACAGCGCGCGTTTCACGAATAACATTAACCTTAATTGTTCCGGGGTACTGCATAGTGCTTTCAATCTTAGTCGCAATATCGCGTGCTAGCTTGATCGCTGATAGGTCGTCAATACTCTCTGGTTTTACAATGACGCGAACTTCGCGACCAGCGCTAATAGCATACGCTTTGTCGATACCCTTAAAGCCAACCGCAATGTTTTCGAGATCGCGCATACGCTCGGCAAAGTTCTCGGCGCTGATGTTGCGTGCACCAGGGCGAGCAGCGCTAATCGCATCGCATACACGCACCACAAGTGCTTCCGGCGTAGTGGCTTCAATGTCATCGTGATGAGCCTCGATTGCATGGACAATTTCTTCGCTCATGCCGGCCTTGCGCGCTAGCTCAGCACCAATATGATGGTGTTTGCCCTCTACTTTATGGGTAACTGCTTTGCCAATGTCATGCAACAATGTAGCTGTTTTAGTAATGCGCACATTGGCGCCAATTTCTTCGGCAATTAGCCCGGCCATATGTGCCATCTCGGTGCTGTGCATCAGTACATTTTGGCCATAGCTGGTGCGGTACTTCAGCTCACCCAGCAAACGCAGCATTTCTTTAGGAATACCGGTAACACCAACTTCACGCGCAGCATCTTCACCAGCACGCACGACTTCTTTTTCGATTTGCTTTTCAGCCTTGGCAAATACTTCTTCGATGCGGCCGGGGTGGATACGACCGTCTTTCATCAACATTTCAAGGCCAATGCGCGCTACTTGGCGACGAATTGGATCAAACGAGCTAAGTACTACCATGCCAGGCGTGTCGTCAACCAAAAAGTCCACACCAGTAGCACGCTGCATCGCTTGGATATTGCGACCCTCTTTGCCAATAATGCGGCCTTTCATTTCGTCGTCGGTCAACTTTACTGCGGTAACAGTGCGCTCTGCAGTTACCTCGCTAGCCATACGCTCCATTGCTGTTACGATCGTTAGCTGGGCGCGCTCTTCAGCATCGTCCATTGCTTCTTTTTGTAGCTTGGATACGAGGCCGGTTAGGTCGTCCTTAATATCCCGCTCGGTCATCTGAAGCAGTTTTTCAGCAGCATCCTTCTTTTTCAGCCCAGCAATTTTTTCTAGCTTTTCTTGCTGCTTGGTACGAATATCGCGAACTTCACTCTTGAGCGATTCGACTTCATCTTCTTCTTTGCGGAGCTTCTCTGCACGCTTATCTAGCTCATCCAGCTTACGGTCCAAGCTAGTTTCGCGATCAGCTAGACGATTTTCCACCTTTTGCATTTCACGACGGCGTTCTTGTTCTAGCCTCAAGGCTTCATCTTTTGCCTTTAATACAATTTCGCTAGCTTTGGTTTCTGCGCGCGCAACGATTTTATCGGCATCAGTTTTACTTTTTGTTACACGCTGCTTATCGTAAGCGAACTTTCCGCCCACACCAAGAGCCACACCAGCTACTGCGGCAATTATTGCTTCTATCATGTTGTTTCCTTTCTTGGCACTCCAGAGTGTGTTCATCACTCTGTAAATCGTGTATCAAAAGCGCCAGAAGTTTGTTCGGGTTAATATCGGAAGTCCAGCAAATAGTTACTGTAGGACTAGCTTATATTGTACTGCCTTTAAAGCTAGCGTGGCAAGTTATTTTTTAGGCTTAGTAATGTGAGCTTCACCGCCATACTCTGGCAGGACAATTTTATCATCCTCGCCGCTCGCCAACCGGTGCAAAACTTCTGCTTGCCAATTATCACCAATTGCGCCCACGATGGGCATAACCAAAGAAGAAGCGAGTGTATTAAGCACTGTAAGGCCGATACGCAGCCCGGTATAGCTCCCCGGCCCCCGGAATACCCCAATACCTTGTAGACTTGCAAAATTAGCATCATGCTCAGCTAGCCTGCCCTGCACATAGGCAAGCATATCTCTTGCCAGCTCACGCCCAGCAAGCCACTCATAGTCATACCTTTTATTTCCATCAATAAGCACAAAATGCACCGTCATGTCGGCGCTATTCCATAGCAATATCATACGAGCTGCTCCACCAGCGCCTTGCTTTTGGAGCCACCAGCCACCAACTCAACGGTGCGAATGTTCTCATCCAAGCTACTCAGTCCAAAAATTATTCGTAAGGTATCGGCAGGCAGTACGTCGGCAACCACTTCCGCCCATTCAATTACCGTAATAGTCAGCGGGTCATTCACCGATTCCTCTAGCTCGGCACGCATAATACCAGGGTCGTCTAAGCGGTAAAAGTCGTAATGAGCAAGTAGCAGCTGGTCTGCCGCCTGATATACACGACTAATTGTAAAAGTCGGACTTTGTACGTCTTCGTCTATCCCCATCGCACTCGCTAGCCCTTTTGTAAAAGTTGTCTTGCCCGCACCAACGTCACCCACCAACTCCAGCACCTCTCCACCCCTAACAACTTGACCGATTTTAGCGCCAAGCTCTTTCATACTGTCAACAGAGAGAATGGTGTGTTGCATAGGGGTGATTATAGCATATTTTACCACTGGAATAACAGAGCGCCGTACGCTACAATAAAACATAAGCGATATGCGCATTTTAGATAACACCCTAGAAAAACTGCTACTACACAATGAAGTGGTAAGTGAAGAGCAACTGGCACCCCTGAAAGAAGAGGCGACACGTTCTTCGAAGTCGCTACAAGAAGTAATTATCGATAGCAAGCTTATTAGTGAGCAAGACCTCACCAAGCTGTTTGCCGACTACGCAGATATACCCTACATCGAGCTTGACCCGAAAGATATTCCACCAGATGCGCTTAACCGTATACCGGAACGCATTGCCAGGCAGTATAACGCCATCATCTTCAAAATTGACGATGATGGGCTTATCCATCTGGCACTTGATGACCCAGATGATATCCAGGCCACCAACTTTATTGAAAAAGAAGTTGGTACCAATACCAAGATTTATATCGCTCCTCATAGTAATATCCTATTATGCCTCGAGAACTACCGCGGTGATGTTAACGAAGAACTTAACCAAGTTATTGATATCCAGCGCGAAGATGATGGTACCGCTCAACAGGTGTCGGAAGCCGACGTCGCCGAAGATTCCCCTATTGCGCAAACCGTTAACCTGCTGCTTGAATACGCTATACGTTCGCAGGCGTCCGATATCCACATTGAACCGCGCGAAGGCTTTGTGCAGATTCGCTACCGCATTGACGGTGTCCTGAAAGAGGTAAATCAGCTACCACGCAATGTACTGGGAGCGCTAGTGAGCCGCATTAAAATCCTTTCCAACCTAAAAATTGACGAACGCCGCGTCCCGCAGGACGGCCGCTTTAAAATCAAGGTAGCCGGTAAGCAGTACGCGCTACGTGTTTCTACGTTGCCAATTGCCGACGGCGAAAAAGTAGTTATGCGTATCCTTGATGAATCCAACCAAGCCGTTACTCTGCAGCAGCTTGGCTACTGGGGTAAATCGTATGCCACCATTAGCGAAGCTATTACCGAGCCAAACGGCATGATTCTGGTGACTGGCCCGACCGGTAGCGGTAAATCAACCAGCCTCTTTAGCGTGCTCTCCATGCTCAACAAGCCAGACGTTAACATTTCTACCATCGAAGACCCTGTGGAGTACAAAATTCCCGGGGTGAACCAAACACAAACCAACGCTAAGGCAGGCATGACATTTGCCAATGGCCTTCGTGCCCTGCTCCGCCAAGACCCAAACATTATCATGGTAGGAGAGATTCGTGATGGCGAAACCGCTAACCTGGGCGTGCAGGCGGCACTTACCGGGCACTTGGTATTTAGCACGCTCCACACTAATAACGCCGCTACCTGTTTACCTCGTTTGCTTGACATGGGCATCGAGCCGTTCCTGATTGCCAGCACAGTAAAAGCAGTAGTAGGCCAGCGACTGGTACGACGTCTTTGTATGGTTTGCCGCCAGCAATACGTTCCAGAACAAACCGAAATTGATGAGATCGTAAAGTTGTTCAATCTGCGCGAAGGACAGGACTTTAGCCACATCCACCAGCTAGAACAGCAAGCAGCCGAACAAAAAGTGGGTGGGGACACGCCATTTGGCACTAATGAAGCTACTGTTACCCAGTTATGGAAGGCAAATCCCGAAGGGTGCGATGAATGTAGTCACACCGGTTATAAAGGACGAATTGGTATTTACGAAGTACTTGGCATTACCTCTACTATCCAGAAGCTGATTACCACCAACGCTACTAGCGAGCAGATTCAAACCCAGGCGATTTTAGATGGCATGACGACTATGCAAACTGACGGTCTTGTAAAGACACTTCGTGGCAACACAACGCTAGAGGAAGTACTACGAGTCACCAAGGAATAACTTATGCCGAATTTTACTTACTCAGCCACTAATTCCCAAGGAAAATCAGCCTCAGGCAATTTGGAAGCAAAGGATCGTAGCTCTGCTTTGGCGCTTCTTAGTGAACAGGGGCTTACACCGATTACTCTCAAAGAAGCACGCAGCAAATCCACAAGCTCGTTTGGGCTACTCGACTTTTTTGGTGCAAACAAGGTAAAAAGTGATGACCTCGTTATGTTCACCCGCCAGTTGAGCGCTATGGTGTCGGCGGGCGTACCAATTTTGCGAGCCCTTAGTTCACAGCGCGACCATACAGGCAGTAAAGCCCTTCGTGCCGTATTAGAAGGGATCATTAAAGATGTCGAAGGAGGTATGCAACTTGCCGATGCGCTAGCAAAATACCCCAATACATTCAATGACGTGTACGTCAACATGGTACGTGCCGGCGAAACGGCAGGTATTTTAGATGACATTCTAAAACGTCTTGCCACTCAGCAAGAAAAAGCCTCTGCTATGCGCAAAAAAATTAAAAGTGCCATGACCTACCCTATGGTATTGATAGCCATTACCATCCTTGCCTTTTTTGGTCTAATGCTTTTTGTTATACCGCAAATCGGCAAAATTCTTAAAGACCTTGGCGGCGAAGATGCTAAACTGCCGCCACTCACCGAAGCAATGCTTGCAATCAGTGGCTTCCTTGTAAAATACGGCCTCTTCCTGCTACCGGTAGTCATTGTTGGCATTGTACTGCTGACCCGATGGCTTAAGACACCTGCGGGTAAGAAACTATTCCATACGCTCGTATTAAAAATCCCAATGATTCAACCAATCATACAAAAAGTAGCCGTGGCCCGCTTTGCTCGTACGTTTAGTGCACTTATGGGCGCTGGTGTAGCAGTGCTGGAGGCACTTGATGTCACCGCAAAGGCCGTCGGTAATGTCGTCTATGAAAAAGCGCTAACTGATGCAGCAGAAGCAGTAAAAAACGGCAAAAACCTTTCTAATGTTATTGAAAAGAACGACTTATTCCCGCCGATTGTCGCGCAAATGTTGTCTGTAGGTGAAGAAACTGGCCAAACCGACGTAGTACTCGTAAAAGTTGCCGACTTTTACGAAGAAGAGGTAGATGCCGCAATTGACGGTATCAGCTCAATTATTGAGCCAGTTATGATTGTCGTGATGGGTTCCATGGTGGGCCTGATTGCAGCAAGCGTAATGGGGCCAATCGCCGGTCTTGCACAAAGTGTAAAAGGCTAATTAAAAGGCTCACTTTTATTCCGCTCATGCTATACTTATTAGAGAGATATCTTCAGCGTGGGCTCATATGTCAAAATTATTCTATAAACCAAAAACTCTCATCGGACTCGACATTAGCCAGACCGGCATCAAGGTCATGGCTATTGATCCAAAGCGCTGGTTAGTACTAGGGTACGGATCCCTAGACCTTGACCCTGCAAAAGTCCAAGCATCGTTCGATAATCCTGAAGACACCTACCTATCAGATAATATCGCCTCACTGCTAAGTAATAATGTGGTTGGGTCCCTTGGTTCAGATCATGTTGTAGTGGGGCTACCTACCGGCAAAACATTCTCTCGCACCTTTACTTTGCCTGCCGCAGAAGAAAAGAATATTAAGGGTGCAGTGGAAATTGAAGTCGACCAATACATTCCCTTACCACTTGCTTCGCTTTCCCTCGACTACGAAGTAATTGAGCGATCCAAAGATACAGTTACCGTTATTATGTCGGCAGTGCCTCGCTCACTGGTAGACACCTGCCTTCTTGCAGTACGAAGCGCGGGGCTTACCCCTTTGGTTGCCGAGCCAAGTATTAATGCCGTTGCTCGAGTTCTTGGCACAACCGAGGAAGGTCACCTCTCCACCTTAATCGTCGATATTGGAGCTGCTAGCACGGATATCGCCGTACTCGATGGCGGAGTTATTCGCGTTACCGGTAGCGTTGGTATTGGCGGCAATACCTTTACGCTTGATATCGCTAAAAAATTGGGGGTAGCCCTCGAGAACGCCCACCAATACAAAGTACTTAACGGCCTAACACCGGGTCCTCGGCAAGCAAAAATCTCTGCAGCTCTGCAACCTAGTCTTAGCCGAATTGCGTCAGAAATCCGCAAGGTTATCCGCTACTATAACGAACGTTTGGTAAGTGACCGAAAAATCGAACAGGTAATAATTGTGGGTGGTGGTGCAAACGTACCGGGTATTGGCGATTACTTTACTAACGAGCTCATTATGCCCGCACGCGTTGCAATTCCATGGCAAAAGTTGGATTTTGGCCAACTGCAGGAACCAAACAAGCAGTTCCGACCCCGTTACATTGCCGTAGCAGGGCTTGCCAGCTTAGCTACGGAAGAGGTATGGAAATGATAAACCTTCTGCCTCTAGAGGATAAGCGGCAACTTGCGGCAGCACGCACCAATACACTACTGCTACGCTATTCTGTTTTGCTCGCAATTGTCATCGTACTGTTAGTTCTTGAAACGGCCGGCATGTACTTTGTACTTGACGCGGGTACCGCACAAAACAAAGCAACAATCGCAGAAAACCAACAAAAAACCGCGGCCTACGCAGATACCAAACGCGAAGCCGATGCACTAACCGCAAATCTTGCCACAGCCAAATACATTCTTGGTAGGCAGGTGCCTTATACTGACCTTATTCTTACCATTGCGAATTCCCTGCCGCAAGGGTCCACGCTTGATACGCTGGCGCTTGACCCTGCAACCTTTGATACGCCAACTTCTCTCACCGTTAAGATTACCTCATACGGTAAATCAATTGAGGTAAAGAGCGCACTGCAAAATGCAAAGCTAAAGGGAACAACCCCCGTCTTTAGCTCGGTTAGTTTCCAGTCAGTTGCCGCAAACAACGATACTAATACGCCATACGGGTTTACTGCCACCTACAATGTAACCTACTCAAAGGCGGTACTCGCACAATGAAAAAGTCAACTTTAACCCCAACACGCCTGCGAATCATTCTTGCCGTAGTACTACTATTGCTTGTAGCGGCAGGCGTAGGAGTATTTATGCTGGGCCACCAACAGCTAAACCAACATGCCGCCAATGCGCAGCAGGTAGCCACGGAAGCCGAAGCAAGTCGTTCAAGTCTCCAGAACCTTATAGAAACCAAGAAGTTCCTGGCCGATAATCAAGATGTTGTTGATCGTGCCGACAGGCTAGTGTCACAAAGCAAACTTTACTACTACCAAGATCAGATGATCAATGATATTAATGCTTACGCAGATAAAGCTGGCGTTAAGATATCTAACATATCCTTTGAAAGCACAAAAGAAACCACTGTTGCTGCCGGCACGGCCACAACAACCACTGGTGGTACACCTCCAGTAGGAGTAAAATCGCGCACGGCTACTATTACCATTGCAAACCCGACTAGCTACGATGCCATGCTATCATTTATTCATCTGGTTGAGCAAAGCCTCTTCCGCATGCAAGTACTACGCGTTGGCATGTCGCAATCCACGGAATCCCCCAATCAAATATCTAGTGACGCATTTACAATAGAGGTATACGTACGAGAATGAAAAATAACATCTCTTTAAACCCGCATCAAATTATCCAGGCTTTCTCTGGCTTCATGTACCGATACCATGTCCTTGTTTTTTCTCTGCTGGTGCTTGGGGGCCTGTCAGTAGCCACATACACGCTGTATCAGACCGTCGTCTCATCACAATCCGCCGAAGTAACAGCATCGCAAACTCGCTTTGACAGCGCAACAATTGAAAAAATTAAAAAACTCCGCGATAGCAACGATACTGCAGCGCCATTAGAACGGCCAGCCGGGCGTTCAAACCCATTCCAGGAGTAGCCATACAATGATATTACTTGGATCGGCACTAACAAACGCACCAATAATGGGTATACAGACCGGGAATGAGCTGGCTCGCACAAAGCTCGCCATCGTAGACCCAGCTTCACTTACCGTTGTTGCTTACGAAATAGCAAGCACTCTCGGTAGGGACACTCAGCCCCTACTTCTTCGCATGCAGGATGTACGCGAGCTAAGTGACATCGGTTTTATTATTGATTCCGAAGATGAGTTCGTGCGGCCTGAAGATGTTATAAAGTTAAACGAGATTTACAACCTCCATTTCGAGCTGGTTGGCATACGCGTTATCGACGAAAAACGCCGTAAGATCGGCAAAGTAGTTGACTTTACTCTCGAAACTGGCGGGTTTGTTATACAGCAACTCACCGTTCGACGGCCATTACTCCGAAGCCTCAACGACACTGAGCTGCTTATTCACCGCTCGCAAATTATTGAAATTAACAATGATTCAATTGTTGTCCATAGCCAAGCAAAGGCTCCGGAACCCGAGCTCCATGAGGTCGTAGGCAGCTATGTTAACCCATTCCGGAAGTCAAAACCAGTACAAGAATCCATCACGCCGAAATCCAAGTAAGCTAGTTCTTACTCTTTGTCTTCTGCTAACGCTGATTTTATATCATCATAGCTAAACCCTTGCCGAGCAAGGTATTGCATTAGCTTTTGCTCATCCGGATATTTATTCCGTTTCTTTGCAATTATTTTTGCCAATTCGTCTTCGTCATTACGGCCAGAATCTTCTAGTATGCTGGCAATAATACTTGCTGCTACACCTTTTGCCTGTAGCTCCGCCTGCAATTTACGACGGCTCGTCCCTTTACGCAAATTGCGGTTCTCTACCCACCAACGGGCGAACTTTTCATCATCTATATAGCCTTTTTCTACCAAGCGATCGTACACCCTATCGGCAACAGCCTGCGCTACCCCGGCTCGCGATTTTATTTCGCCCGTTCTGGCTTTGTATTTTGTTTCACGAGTTTTACGCCACAAGTAATCGCGCATTTCGCGTGAGCTGTGCGGCCGCAGCATACTGTACTCTAAAACTTTAGTATAAAGCTTTCCGTAACTACTTTCGTTCTCTAGCGCCGCCAACTCTTCTTCTGTACATTCTTTGCCTAACTTAACTCCCAAATCAGTCAGTTGAAAAACATCCAAACTAAACCGGAATTTCCCGTCCACCGAAATATTCACCCTATCAGGATTACGCGCCTGTGCCGAAATCGCCGTGATTTTCACGGGACTACTACTCGTCCTCGGCGGCTACCTTTTCACGTACTTTGCCGTCAATTTCAGCTAGTATACTAGGGTTTTCTTTCAAGTACTTCTTGGTAGCTTCACGGCCTTGGCCAATCTTTGCTTCGTTGTAGTCAAACCATGCACCAGCTTTGCCAACTACACCGTGCTGAACGGCAAGGTCTAGCACGTCACCAGTTTTACTAATGCCTTCGTTATACATGATATCGAATTCAGCCGTACGGAATGGTGCGGCAATCTTATTCTTTACCACCTTTACTTTGGTACGGTTACCAATGATTTCTTCGCCTTCTTTGATTTGGCCAGTGCGACGAATGTCAAGTCGCACGCTAGCGTAGAACTTCAGTGCGTTACCACCGGTAGTAGTTTCTGGGTTACCAAACATCACACCAATCTTCATGCGGATTTGATTAATAAATACCACTGTCGCCTTAGACTTGTTGATGATGCCGGTCAGCTTTCGTAAAGCCTGGCTCATCAGGCGTGCCTGCAAGCCCATATGGCTATCACCCATGTCACCGTCGATTTCGGCCTGCGGCACGAGCGCCGCTACTGAGTCAACAATAATTAAGTCAACCGCGTTGGAGCGTACCAGCGTTTCTACAATTTCGAGCGCTTGCTCGCCATTATCCGGCTGGCTTACTAACAGGTTGTCGGTATCAACACCGAGGCGCTTTGCATAGGCTGGGTCAAGCGCATGCTCGGCATCAATAAACGCTGCTGTGCCGCCTTGCTTTTGCATTTCGGCGATTGCATGCAGCGTAAGTGTAGTCTTACCACTTGATTCTGGCCCATAAATTTCGATGATACGACCTTTTGGATACCCGCCACCTAGTGCGATGTCTAGGCTCAGCGCGCCACTTGGCAACAGTTCTACATCTACCTTTTTTGCCTCACCAAGCTTCATAATTGAACCGTCACCAAATTGCTTAGTGATTTGATCCATTGCTAGGCCGAGCGCCTTTAGTTTACCTTCGTCGGCAGTCGGTTTTTCGGCCAGTACTTTATTATCAGACTTCTTTGCCATATACATTTCCCCTTTACTTACTACTTATATTGTACCATTATTTTTGTTACAATGGGGGTATGAAACAGCGTGGCTTCACCGTTATCGAACTTCTTGTTGTTATTGTCATTTTGGCCGTAGGTGGCTGGCTATTTTTCAGCGAGAAAGCTCGCATTGACTCGGTGGGGCGCGATGATGCACGAAAAACCGCTATCAATGCGATGTATTACAACCTCGAAGAGGTTTACTATCCTAAGAATGGCTACTATCCGTCATCTATCGACTCAAAAACACTGCGCGCCATGGACCCGGCACTCTTTACTGATCCCTTTGGCGTTACGCATGGCCAACCTGATTCTGACTACCACTACGACCCAACCGGCTGCACAACGGACGGAAAATGCACCGGCTATACTCTACGCGCCACCATGGAACGTGAAGCCGACTACACCAAGACGAATCGTAATCACAAAAACTAAGGTTAGCCGTCTACCGGTCGGCCATGTTTGAATGCTTCTACAGCGTTGTTTAGTATAGCAATCTGCTGCTTGGGACGTGAAACATAGCTAAAACGATAGGTTGTTTCGTCGCCTTCGGTACTAAGGCGAATAGCACCATAGTCAAGCAGTGTTTGTAAAATGCCCGCCTGGCGATAACTTGCGTCCTCAATATTATCAAGACTAACTGTTTGCTCGTGGCGCGAAAACAGACTGGTCTGAATTTCTTGTATTACACTTTCATTCGTAAGGAAAAACTGATTACTAAGATACACCCATATGGTGATATATCCGCCAACCAACACCAATAATATTGCTAGTACTCCACTTAGCAAAATAGGGCCAAAATCCGGCAATTCCACAAAACCGAGCGCCGGTGTAATGGCATCGTAATTGAATAGACCCGCCAAAATCAATGAAATAAGTAATGCCGTGATAAGTACCGGCCCTACAAGGCCAATCGGGTGCCGCCGTATGGCGCTAATAATATACTCCCCGTCGCTCAAATTCAACATTGGATACCGTTTTACCGATTCCTCATGCTTTTTCCGTACCTCTTCGCTGATTGCCGGCTTTTCGGGGTTGACGGCGCGGGTAAAGTGCACTACTTGCGGTGCGGCGGGCTGTGCTGGCTGCTGCTGCGATGTTTGCGGGGCAGCATACAGAGGCCGTCCTGCGGCATCATAGGCAACTGGCTGCTCGGGACTCTGCGGTTCGCTATCCTGATTCATAGGTTTATTTTACCATGTATACGTTATTTACTGATATGGCGCTTGGCCTTTAGGGTCACCTGGCGGCCACGCGGCGTGCGCTCAATAAACCCGATTTGGATTAAGTATGGCTCGTAAAAGTCTTCGATAGTTGTCATTTCATCACCCGTCAGCGCGGCAATCGTATTCAGCCCCACTGGCCGGTCACCATAGTGCTCTAGTATACTTGCCAGCAAATTGCGGTCGGCCGGGTCTAGGCCTAGCTCGTCGATTTCCATCATTTCCAGTGCACCCTCAGTCATCACGGTATCGATAATGCCATCGCCGTTTACGTCGGCAAAGTCGCGCACGCGCTTAAACAAACGGTTAGCAATACGTGGCGTTAGGCGAGCACGGGTTGATAGGAGTGCTGCTGACTCCTCATCGATTTGCGATTCTAGAATAGTTGCTGAGCGCTTGATAATTTTACCAATTTCGTCATGCGTATAAAACTCTAGCCTGTAAATATGCCCAAAGCGATCACGTAAAGGTGCAGCCAAGCTGCCAGTACGCGTGGTTGCGCCAATTACCGTAAACTTTGGCAAGTCTAGGCGAATACTCCGCGCCGCCGGACCTTTACCAATCACAATATCCAGCTTAAAGTCTTCCATAGCACTATACAGTACCTCTTCAACCGCACGTGATAAGCGGTGGATTTCGTCAATGAACAAAATATCACCATCTTGCAGGTTGGTCAGAATACTCGCAAGGTCACCAGCACGCTCAATTGCCGGGCCGCTGGTAATACGCAGCCCCACGCCCATTTCATTAGCAATCACGCTGGCCATGGTAGTTTTACCAAGTCCCGGCGGGCCATATAGCAGCACATGGTCCATCGGCTCACCACGTTTTTTAGCTGCTTCAATCGCCAGCTTTAAATTCTTCTTTAATCGCTCCTGGCCAATATACTCGCCAAAATTCTGCGGCCGCAAAGTCACCTCGATAATTTGCTCATCGCTATCATCATCGTGCGTACTAGTATCTACAATTCGTTCAATCGCCATTACTAGTATTATAGCTTAGTTTCAGCTCTTCGCGGATTTCCATAAGGAGCAGCCCCAAGATATTCTCCCCTTCGCCGTCTAACGTTTTACCCCAAAAGGTATCACCCCACCAGTTGGTTTCTTCAAGGTATTTGTCGCCGGTGGCGAGTAGTCTAGTATAATTTTCGCGGTTACGCTTAGGATCAAACTTCTGCACCAACAGCCCAGCCATGACGTCAGCCTTAATCGTATCCCACCCTTCTGGGCTGTAGCCGGTTGGCCGACATTCCCGGTTGTACGCAATTGCCTCTAGGTTAGTACACGTAACGAAATACTCGCGCTGTTCCGGTGGCCATTTTGCTGCCTGGTAGGCACGCTCCACGCTATCATACTCTACGCCGTCTAATACAACCGTTGCTTTGCCAAAATTACTTAGCCAATAAAACTCACCAAAAAATCCTTTGATAGTATGTTCATCGTGCACAATTTCTGACCGTTCTTTCCAGTCACCCGGCTCATAACTATCTTTGCCTGCAATAACCGACTTTTCAGTAAAAAGCAGTGGATCACCATTTTTCCTTGTAACAGGCATCACTTCTCCATCACCGTATACTCATTGACTAGTATGCCAAATGCCGCCTTTGTTGACCGTACAAGCTTAAGTTGCACATCATCAAAATCATCTTCTACCAAAAAGGGGCGGCCTGAGCTAATAATATATGGCATAACAGTAATACGCAGCGTATCCACCAAACCAGCCTTCAGAAATGCCGTGTTCAGCTTGCCACCTCCGCCAACATACGCAACCTTTAAACCCGCGGCCTTAACAATATCTACCGCTTCTTGAGGGCTATGCGCCACCACATACCCAGGTGGCGCCACAAAGGAAAGGTTTCTTGTAACGATTATCTTGCACTTTGTTTGTATAGCATCAAAATTTGCATGCTCATACATTTTTGTAACCAGTTCATACGTCTCCCGCCCGACAATAAAATTTTCAAACTGATCGATTTGCCGCAAGAACTCTTCCCAGCCATCCTCAGGTAGCCAATCCTCCCGACCGTCTTTGCGTGCAATCATACCGTTGAGCGAAGTTACTGTATCTAGATATACCTTAACGCCCATCACTAGCCTTTCAGCGCCTCGCGCACGCGTTCGCTGGTGGCAAGCTTAGTATCAATACCTTCGAGTGCTTTAGTTGCATCAGCCAAGGTATAGCCAAGCGCAATTAGCGCTTCGAGCGCTTCGTCGCTGGTATTAAGTTCAGTTTGTACTGGTACGCCTTGCTTGCGGTAGACGATTGGCATACCGACTTTATCGCTAAGGTCCACAACTACGCGCTCGGCGGTCTTTTTACCAACACCGCTCGCTTTAGCCAGGTACGCGCTATCGGCATTAGCAATAGCATTCCGTACATTCTCAGCATCATCTAGGCTAAGAATGGCTAGCGCTGCTTTTGGACCAATACCCTGCACGGTAATCAGCATTTCAAACAGCTTCTTACCGGCAAGACTACTAAACCCAAAGAGTTCTTGGCTTTGCTCACGAATATGATGGTACGTGTAAAACTTCGCCTGCTGATTTAGTGTCACTGCATCATAGTCGCTCACGGCAACATTAATTTCGTACCCTACGCCTGCTACGTCTACAATTACTGCGCCACCAAATTTTTCCGCCACTGTTCCGAATATATGCGCAATCATACACTTAGTATAACACTAGGAGTCCGAGTGAAACGAAAGCTTGCTTTCATTTCCGAGGCGACGAAGTGTTACACGGAGCCGAAGGCTATTAGTATAACACTATGGAGTCGTAGGAAGTGTTGGCGTAGTGGTGTCATCATCTTGAGGGGGCTTACAATTAGTAATATCGGTAGAGTGCTTAGCGCTATCAAAGTCGGCCGGATTAATAGTAATCACTTTACCAGTGGCAATTTCACATACTTCTTGTGTTGGCGGCTTACAATTCGCCGTATCTTTACTATGTTTCGTTTCATCATAGGTAGTTTCATCAATGGATATCACCTTACCTGTTGCTTTTTCACACACGTCAATCATCGTTGGTGCGGCTTCACAGCTATTTGTTGGTAACGCGCCAGCCATAAAGTATTCTTTGTAAGTATTTGGGCCAACCCGGTTCGCTAAGCCACCGTTTGCCTTACATACGTCGCGCTGTACAATGCTGCTTGGCACGGCAAATTTTACATCTTTACGGCCAGATAACAGCTTTGTCATGGTGTTGCGCCATATCGGCCCGGCCATGTCGCTACCGCCACTACGCATAGCCGTATTGTCATTGTTGCCTACCCACACTCCTACTGCATACTCGGGGTTGTACCCAATCGTCCAAGCGTCACGGTTATCATTAGTGGTACCGGTTTTTACGGCAACAGTATGGCCACCCACCGTTAGTGACGAGCCAAATATTGGCGCACGCGCCGCATTGTCGCTAAGGATACTAGAAATCAAGAACGCACCCTCCTTATTTATCGCCTGCTTAGCACTGTGCGTAGCAGTAAAGGTTTTCTTGCCAAATTTGTCATTGATTTCTAACACACTTACAAGGTTCTGCTGCTGACCCTGGCCCGCAAACGCCGTGTAAGCATGAGTCATTTCTAGCAACGGCACTTCTGCTGAGCCAAGGGCAAGCGATAATCCATAATTATTTTTAGCGTCAATGGTAGTAATGCCCAGATTCTTCGCGGCAGTAATTGATTTTTCTATACCGTATTGCTGCATTAGCAGCACACTAGGAATATTAAGTGATTGACTGATCGCACTACGCACCGATACGTTGCCGCGGAACCTTTTATCGGCGTTGAGCGGCACATAGCCGCCAAAATCAGTTCGCTCATCTTTAAATATTGTTGCCGGGGTAACCACGCCATCGGCTAGCGCAGCCGCATAGTAGATTGACTTAAACGATGAGCCAGGCTGCCGTGCCGTCGTGACCATATTTACTTTACCCCACTGGTCGTTATTGTAATCGGCACTGCCCACTAAAGCGCGGATTTCACCCGTGACGGGATCAATTATAACGCCGCTCGCATTACTACCACCCATAGCATTGATGTGAGCCATCCCTCTATTCACACTATCCACCAACGCCTGTTGAGCTGTTAAGTCAAGGGAGGTTTTTACCCGAAAGCCCGATCGCATTACCTTTTCGTAGCCATATTTTTTACTTAGCTCGTTAATAACCATTTCGGCAAAGTGCGGTGCAATTGATGTTTGCGATTCGCTTGATGACGCATAGGCAAGCTCGACATCAAGCGCCGCCTGCTTTTCTTCGGGTGTTATAAACCCGTTGGTTACCATGCGCGTAAGTACGGTAGTTTGGCGCTGACGCGCATACTCGGGATTACCGCTAATTGGCGAGTAAGCGCTTGGCGCAGGCAATACCCCCACTAGCATGGCGCTCTCAGCCAAAGTTAAATCCTTGGGCGCCTTGCCAAAATATACCCTCGCCGCCTCTTCTATGCCAAACGCATTCTCGCCAAAATATACCGAATTTAAATACATTGCCAGTATTTCATCTTTGCTATAATTTTGCTCTACCGCGATTGCCATAAACAACTCTTGGTATTTACGTATATAGCTATGATCGTCAGTAAGTAGAGTATTCTTTACTAGCTGCTGGGTAATCGTTGACCCACCGCCAACACGAGTAAATGCCGCCCTAAATATACTTAGCACACTAAAGCCACTATGTTTATAAAAGTCTTTATCTTCGCTAGCAATCAAGGCTTTTTGCATATACGGTGAAATGTCGTCCAACTTAACCATATCACGATGTTCAGCACGGCCAACACTGTAAAATGTTTCGCCCTTCACATCTGTTAATGCTATGCCTGTATTATTACGGTTCATCAATCGCTCTGGATCTTTAATGTCGTTCGCAAGCAATAGATACGTAACAATCGGAGTTAAGATTAAAAACGCCAGAATAGGCGTCGCAATTACCATAATTTTCTTTTTGAGCGGTAGCGCCTTGAACCAAGCTACAAATCGCCCCAGCCGGCTGGTAGGCTTCTTTTTGCGAGGGCTACTACCATGTGCCCCGCTATGGGCCTTGCGATGCGCCAGGTTAGCATACTGGTTCATGGCTCTTGGCTGCTTGTGTTTTACCATAAACCTATTTTACACCTATTGGCCGCGGAGTGTAAACGCACACATAATGGCAGCCGCTAACGCATCGGCACAGTCGTCAGGCTTTGGTACTTCAGTCAGCCCCAATTGCATACGCACCATTTCTTGCACCTGCTTTTTATCGGCTTTACCGTAACCTGTCATTGTTTGTTTAATCTGTAGCGGTGTATATTCCTCTATGCGTAACTTTGCCTGTTGGCCAGTCAGCATTGCCACGCCGCGAGCGTGCGATACACTTATGGCCGTGGTAACATTTTGGGCAAAAAATAGCTTTTCGATTGCCATCACGGTTGGTTTGGTCTCAGCAATAATCTCTGTCAAGCCATTATAAATCTCTTCCAGCCTATCTGGGAGTGGTGTATGTGCCGGCGTCGTAATGACCCCTGCTGTTACGAGCTTCGTTTTGCCACGATTCGCATCTATAACCCCAAAACCGAGTATGCCCGTACCTGGGTCAATGCCGATTATTCTCATATTCCCATTGTACGCTATTGCTTGTTCCTGCGGAAAAGCCGCGCACCAAAGGCGGCAATTTCATGACGCCATTCCCATACTCCATAGCCAGCCGCTACGGCCACAATAGCCCCGACCACCCACCATGTTGCCATGGCAGCACCCTCTTGCTTGTACGGTTCTACCGGATACTCAGCATTCAGCGCACTCGTGCCTTTGATTTTGCGGCAACGATTTGTTTCCAGGTTACGTTCCCAGCCCTCTTTGCAGGGCTTTGGCAAGTCATCAGCGGCAGCAATCTTTTTGCACCGGCCAGTCTCTGGGTTCCTAAATTGATCATCAGCACACGGCTTGAGCGTCTGTGCAACATCAGCCGCCAAGCTACGGCAACGATTTGTCTCCTCGCTGCGATACTGCCCCTCTTTACACGGCTTCAACGTATCGCCGGCTAACGCAATACTACGGCAACGGTTGGTTTCTTCGCTACGATACTGACCGTCTTTGCAAGGAACAAGTGTTTTAACGGTTGTATCTTTTACGGGATCTGGCAAGCGCGGCGTATTATAGGGCAGGTCTGGTGACGGCTCACTCCATGTCCAAACCCCGTCAAATTCGGCCCACGACTTACCAAGGTTTGCGGCCAAGTCCGCACCAGCATACACTACCGGAGTTGGGTAGGTCATCGTTTGCATTGCGTCCTCAAACCATACAGCACCATCATTTGGAATTGCAAGTGATTTGCCATCAAGCGCAGTATAAATTGTCATAATACCAAGTGCCGGTAACATGCCGGCTAGGCGCACACTAGTACCGCCAGATGGGTTACCGTACCGCAATCGAAACTGCGCCAAATCAACCGTCTCGCTAGTAAGATTTTCGATTTTTACATATTCGCGACACCCAATCTCTAATGCACTAACCGATTCGACTGAGCATGACTTCTTAGTAGTTGGCAATACCTCGCGAAGAATAAATGGCAAATTGGCCACCGGCTCATATGGGTAATTCGCTTGCCAAGCATACCCGGCTGACTGTTTAAAATCAGTTGCAAACACCCCGGTACGCGCCGATACGGCGCTTACGGCTTTTCGCTCCCATGTACCCGTACTTGTATACGGCATATCTACCCGCTCAATAACGCTCCCGCCGCGTAGCAAGGCGACGGTTTTGTCGTAATTATTACCCGTGTCTATTTGGCAACCGCTAAATAAAAAGGTTGCCGGGGGTGTGGCTACATCAGTAAGCCCTGCCTGCCTATACAACAGGCGCGAGCGCGGCGTCATAATAACATTAAGTGGTATGCTGCATTGGTTTTCGGTCGCATTCTCCCCTTGCCCAGCACTACTCACAAGCAATTCGGCACCAGCAAGGTCAATGTACTTATCAGTTGGGTTCGTAAGTTCAATAAGTCCAAATCCACGGTCATCTGTATATTCCAGTGCATAGATAATAATATCATTGGAAGTAACGGGTAGTGGCACAATACTCTGGCTTACTGGCGGCGTTACTACTGCATCGTCAGCTAGTGCCGGTACGCCAGGCACTATACTAGCTACAATTAGTGCTACCGTGACTATTTTTTGTGCATAGCAAACTACCCTTGAACCCCGCATTATTCCTCCGCGATATTAGCTTTGCTCTACTTATACCTTGGAGGTAGCTGATAACGCAACCTTAAGCAAAAAGATCTATTCTACGTCGGCAGTTATATCGGCGTTAGTATGCACATTTACTACGTCGTCTACATCATCCAGCGCGTCAAGTACTTTCAGTAGCTTGCGCGCAGTTTCTGGGTCATCTACCACTACATCGTTATTGGCAACGTATTGCAACTCGGCATCTTCTACCGGTAGAGCCTCAGCGATAATTGCTTCACGTACTTTTGCGAGCTCTTTCATATCGGTATATACGGTAATACCGCCATCTTCCTCTACGGCATCTTCAGCACCTGCTTCCAGCACACCCATTAGCGCATCTTCACCAGTTGCACCAACACGTATTACACCTTTACGGGTAAACTGAAATGCTACACTCCCTGCGTCAGCCATCGTACCGCCATTTTTAGTGAGTGCGGTGCGGACTTCTGGGTAAGTACGGTTCTTATTGTCAGTGGCCACTTCAATGATGATACCCACGCCACCTGGACCATAGCCTTCATACGTAATTTCTTCTAACACAGCAGCGTTCTTATCGGCCGCACGAGCAATGCTGCGCTGGATGTTATCTTTTGGCATGTTGGCTTGGCGAGCTTTTTCAATCGCCAGCGCTAGTGCCGAGTTCATACTAGGGTCGGTGCCGCCGCGCGCTGCAATCGCAATCATGTTGCCAATTTTAGTAAACACCGCGCCACGTTTAGCGTCGTTTACGCCTTTATCACGCTTAATTTTACTCCATTTATTATGTCCTGCCATGTATAGGAAATCTCCAAGGTTAGTTGGTATCGTTATTACCTTTATTTTACCACGTTTTACGCTACTCTACCAGGGAAGCGTTGTACAGCTTGTACTTTGATTTATACTTCATATACGTCACAACACCTACCACAATCACAATATATACTACTGCGCCCCACCACGGCCATTCGGGCTTTTCTAACGCCCACGGAATATTGGCGCACCAATCAATAATGGCAATTTGCAGCCGCAATAATTGTTCGGGGACCCAGCCAACAATCCCGGCAAGTGCCGGTACTAGCCAAGTTACAAATCCGGCAATCGCGGTTAACAGCATAAGAAATGGAATGATTGGCAGTATCAGCAAGTTGGCGAGCGGCGCAATGATACTGAACTGCTGAAATGCCATGATCATAATCGGCAGCGTAGCAATTTGCGCCGATATTGTTTCTATCAGCAGCTGCCCCACAAATGGCACTTTTTCTTTACCATATAAATATGCCGTAGCAATAGGTGCCAGTATCATTACGCCCGCAAATGCCGCGAAACTCAATAGCCATCCTAAATCACCCCATACGTAGCTTGGGTTTACGGCAACCGTCACCGCCGCGGCTACACCAAGTAACGTCACCGGGTGGAATTTACGGCCGTAGTACCATGCCCATAAGCCCAGGCCCGCTACCAGCCCAGCCCGTGTCATACTAGGGCTTAGGCCAGTAATTGCAATAAAGGCTATGATCAATGATGCACCCGATAACATCGATAAATACTTGGAAATCTTAGCAAATAGCCGCCTGCCTAAACGTACCAGTATTGTTAAATTATAGCCGCTCGCCACCACCACATGCGTTAGCCCAGTAATTTTTAGTGCTTCTACTAAATCTGCGGGAAGCGCGCTCTTTTGCCCCAGCAAGTAACCGATACCCAAGCTCGCCGCAGGTTCGTCAATAGCATTCCGCACTTGGCCGGCAAAGTTATCTCTTACTTCTAGTGGTACATCACCCGGCACAGGGCGCTGCACGCCTTTACTCTTGCCGGTAATTGTAGCGGCAAAGCTACCAAAACCAGGCTTCAGCTGGCCCTCCATAGCTACCGTATCGCTGCGACGCGCCGTGTCTGCCCCGCTGATCGTAGCAAACACCTGACCCGGCAGTCGTTTCCCGTTCACCGTAATATTGCCCAGCTTCATGCGCATACCACGTGTCGCCGCATCCGTATCATCGGCCACCACGCCACTTAACTGCACCGTTTTGCCATACAGCGGTTTATAGCTTGCTAAGTCGGCCACCACGACAGATCCGCGCGCTAAACCAATCAGCGCACCACCTACAAATGCTAGCACTATCAGCATTCTGCGCCGGCGCCACATCGCAAACGCCACCAACAGCACGCCTACAATGTAACCAAGCCAGGGTCCTATCCACCACACCAATGCCAACGCCACGCCCGCCACAAACCCTAGCGTGACTGCCGTAAAATGCCAGGTTATGTGAATCCGCTCGCGCAGCCAATACATAAAATGTATAGTAGCATAGCTTGACGGCCCCTGTTGGTAAATGGTATAGTGTTTTAGAGCAAAAGCTATGGGCCCGTAGCTCAGCCGGTTAGAGCACCTGCCTTTTAAGCAGGGTGTCATGAGTTCAAGCCTCATCGGGCCCTCCAAGTAAATAGACCTAGGATTTATCTTAGGTCTATTTACTTGGTTACGCTTGTATTGTTTATCGCACTGTGCCACAATTCTATTACTATATGAAAACTCTAGAGCGCCTGCACATTCCCGATTTTACCACCAGGCACAATGGCTTTTCACTTGAGCGGACACCAGAATTTGCGCTGGCTACCGAACAGCTACTAAACAACATCCGCCCTGCTCTCGCCGAGCGCGAAGCAGCCAACGCCTATCAATCCACCGTATTTTTTCCGGCTGGCAACCATCTTGTCCACTGGCAATACGACGACGAACATAGCATTGCCGGCAGCCCCGATGCCATAAGGGGGCGCTGGGAGGAAACTGTGCATGTGCGCAACGATGATAACTGGCACCACACTGCCGAACTACACTACATCAAAAATTTGCTACGTATTCACATAACAAACCTAGAAAAAGATGTCGGCGCGACTTCCGAAACAACTGGTATCGCTACAGTTACCCTCGCTGAAGTCAAATTAGAAGCCATATCCACAAACGGCCGCGACAAGATACGAGGCAACTTTACGTGCGATACTACTGGCTGGCAATTCGCTACCATCCGCAACGGTGCGCCCTACCTATTTGATTTTACAGGCCCAGACGACCCAAGAATCGCCAGTATAGTTCATGAAACAAATTACGATCCGAGCCCATCCGATTTGAGCCAGCTGAAAATTTCGGCAAAGTTACTCGCAGATGTAATTAAGCAGCTAAAACAGCCCCTCGGCGCATAATTTGTTTAGGATAAATACATGACTGAATTTAGCCACCATTACTCGAAGGAACCAGGCCGCACCCTTGAAGACATAGTTAACGACAATGAGGCAAATCTAGTACACGACAGAGCAGCCATGCCTGAACCCACCCAACAAACTGATGAGCCACTATCCCTGTCGGCCGAAATTGACTATAACCCCTACTCCGATCCATACGGCTGGTCGTGGCTAAATGAGTTGTAGTTCTAAATAGGCTATTTATGCTTAGCGCCATCCACAGATGGTTTTTTATATAACAACACCTCAAGCACCGCCAGCCCCACACACGCAGTGATAGCGATATTTTGGTACTTTACGATTTCAAGCACCGTACTTTTGCTGGCTTCATCTAAGATGACGGCGTTACTGAATGCTCCATAGGTAAGCACGGCAGCAAGCACTGCAAATAAAATGGCACCAAATATACTATGTAGGTTAGAGTGCGTTTTTGGCGCACGTGTCATTACTAAAATTGCCGGCAAAAGTGTTAGAACCATTGAAACAATGCTCGTAAGTGGCGGCTGCACAATAATAATACCAGTTTCGGCAACAATCGGCGTTAGGCTATCGGTCCAAATGCTTGCCAGTAGGGCACCAGCAGCAAGTGCAAGGGTAGACACCCCAAGGCTGCGGCGACTCAGCCACGCTATAAGGAATAGCGCACCGACATACAGGCCAAGGACTATCAAATAGGTCATGCTAATAGTATAACACTATGCGGAACGCACGAGGTATTAGCCGAGCTTTAGGAGGTAGGGACTTTGTTTGGCAAATTTATTTTGCAAACAAAGCGGGAGGGGTACCCCCTCCCTTGGAAATTATGCCCCAATTTTGTCTTTACGCGGACGGCGCTTGGCGTTTTGTTCTATGTACTCGATAATCTTTTCGGCAACATTGCGCCCAGTAATAACCTCTGGTGTTTTAATACTAGCACTTGAGTTAACTTCTAGCACCAATGGGCCGCGCTCACTACGCATCATATCCACACCACAAATTGGCAAACCCATAGCTTTAGCGGCTTTAATCGCCGTCTTACGTTCTTCATCGGTTAATTTAACCGGCACGCCTTCGCCGCCCTGGTGGGTGTTACTGCGGAAATCGCCGTCAAGGCTTTGGCGCTTTACACTAGCCACTACACGACCACCTACTACAAGCGCACGGATATCGGTGCCGGCCGACTCTTTTACGAATTCCTGCACCAAAAAGTTCACGCCCTCTACATAAAAGGCCTGCATTACAGCTTTGGCTGCCTTTGGCGTTTCGGCCAGCACCACACCATTGCCATGCGTACCACGTGCCACTTTAATAATCAGCGGCGTACCACCGGCTAGCTCGATAATATCTTCAAAGCTTGCTGATTCACGTGCGAATACCGTTTTAGGAATCCCTACACCGGCCTTAGCCAGCACTTGGTAGGCGCGCAGTTTATCGCGCGAGCGGTTGATCGCCAGGCTGCTTGCCGTCGTAAAGCTACCTTGAGCTTCGAACTGGCGCACAATCGCCGTACCGTATTTAGTATAGCTTTGGGCAATACGCGGAATAATCGCATCAAAATGCTGAAGGCTCTCACCCTTATAGCGCACGCGGTTATTATTGCTTTCGATTGCCGTGTAGGCATCCTTATACTTAATAACCTTAACTTCATGACCACGCTTTTTTGCCTCTTCTTTTAGGCGCCGCGTAGTGTAGTTGCCTGGACCGTTTGATAGGATTGCAATTTTCATAAATAGTTCCTAGAGACCAAGCTCCACATTAATAAGGAAATTACCTCGCAAAAGCTGTCGGCCAATCAACATCTGATTTTTTTGTCCCGAGCGATTCGCAAGAGTAACTCTTGTATTATACTCTTTACCGGCAATTTCGACAGTCATCGGTACAACGTAGCGCATATCTATGTGCCCCGTTGAACTACGAATTTCAGCCTCGTCGAAATCGTAAGATGTCAGCGTCACTGAACGGTTGCCAGTATCATCGACAAGTGTGTACTGTATATAGCGCACGCCGTTATCGTCAATATGCATCGCAACACGCTGAGCATTGATTGCCGACCTGTGAGCACCAGAGTCAACCTTTGCGCGTATAACCATGTTGCTGTCGTCCGTTTTGACCGTTGCTTGCACTAACCGTCCCACAACCTGTGGTCGTGCTTCAACGACGGCGCCCTTAAAGCGGCTCGATACCATTGCCTTCATCCCTTCATCAAAGGCGGCCATATTTGTGTCAGTGAACGAGCCAGTTACAATTTGTGATCCCTGATTCGCCTCGAAGATATACAGTTTCTTTGTTACCGCATCTTCAACCACATCAACACCAGAAATTGCGAGGTCACACGCAGCTGCGGCAGCTTCCGCTAACTTACAAATTTTACGTGGAATTTCTTTTATTGGAATGTTCGTCGCTTCACCACCAGCTGACGTATTATTTAGGTGACTTGTACCACCACTTTTTCGATAAATCGCCCACCGTGCTTTATTGCCATAGACACCAATACGATAGTCGCCACTATTTGGAATAAATTGCTGTAGCAACATTTCGGTAGAAGTTGTCGTAAGAATATCCAACGCTTCCTTACGAGTTTTTGCAAGATAGTTATCTTTACCTTTCTCGCCAAAAACTGCTTTTACAATTACGGGATAGCCGAGCAAGTCATTTTCGAGCGCGTATTGCAAGCTCTTTTGGCTTCCCCAAATTGTAGCCGGAACTGAAACACCCGCGGCCCACATAGTCATATAGTTAACTGTTTTTTCAATATAACCATGACGGACCTGCTTATCAGCATAGGGAATACCAATAGCCTCGAGATAATGAGCGGCAGCGGCAGCCCAAACCGGCATCGACTGCCAGCTTTTAAAATAGACAAATGCATAGTTCTTGAAATCAATGTTATGAACCGGGTCGTAAACACGAGCTTCAGTTTCGCTCTTAATTTCAAACACAAGGTCCTCAAGCGCGACATAGTCGACATCGGCATAAGAAAACCCACCGTTTGCCTGAATACGCTTCACAAATCCGCCAAAACGAGTACTCTTCTCGCCAGTATCGTGCGCAAAGACAATCAGGATACGAGGCTTCTTCGATGGCTTAGGCATATGAATCTCCTTGGTTTTTCATGGTTTCTTTTGAGACTTCTTTTTTAATATAGCTCATTAGCACAGCAATTTTACGCGCAGGGTCGGCCCCTGTTTGAATTGCGGGAGCTTCGTTCACTTCAAGCACAAAATGCTCGCCCGTTTCAGAATTAATTAACAAATCAACGCCAGCAAAATCTGAGCGTAGCGTTAGCTCAGCCGCTTTTAGTGCATCGGTCTTTTGCGCATTAGTCAAAGTATCAATCGGCACAAACTCACCCTCGGCTCCAGCCGAGGTGTTATTTAAGTGACTGCCCGAATCGCTTGCACGCGAGCGCTTGAGTACAAAGCGGATCTCACCACCCATCACCAGTACGCGGTAGTCAAATTCGTTTGGAATAAACTCTTGAAGAACAAAGAACTGATCCTTATTATCTTGCAGGGCTTGCTTTAGTTCGGCATATGAGTGAATTAAATAATTCATCTTGCCACCAAATGTATCAGCAGCTTTGGCGATAAATGGATATGCAAGCGGCGGGTTCTTTTTAAACTTTTCTAAGATTACATGGTGGCTGCTCATATATGTACGAGGGAGCGGCAAGCCACTATCAGACATACGTACAAGCTCACCAATTTTTGTAGTACAAAGCGTGTCCAGCGCTTCGTGGCCGCTAAACGAAATGTTGTGCCTATGAAGGTAAGTTGCTGCCGCCAACGCCTGCTGCGGAGATTTCAGCCATAGCTCAAAGCGAACAAAGTCAAAATCATCGAGCTTTCGGCCGGTCATATACTCTACGACAGACAACTTTCCATCGATAATTTCGATAATTAGATCCTTTAGAGACCCACGAGAAAGCGCTAAATCATAATCTTTTTCAACCAATTTAAGCGGATTAAAAAGAGTATTGTAATAGCCGGTTTTATGGCTCTTATAGCTAAAGAAAACCAGTACTTCTTTTGCTTTGCCCATAACCTAACTACCTATCCCTATACCAAAGGCAGTAGCGTAGCGCAAGTCAGTTGTAGCTATCGTTTGTTTTATGCATGCCATATCTTTCAATTATAGCATTTATGGTAATTAATGTCAAGTTTTGCTACTAGAATAGTTTCCGTTTTGCAGCCTTAAACTGAGTCAAAAGCTCTTTCTGTGACTTAGTCAGCTTAGTGGGGATGTCTACCACTATACTCACGATATGCGCACCGCGTGATTCGCGGCTGAGGTGCGGCACGCCATGGCCACTTAATTTAAAGTCGGTGCCGCTCTGCGTCCCCGCCGGAATCTTCATAGTCACTACACCATCTACCGTTTCGATATCAATTTCAGTGCCTAGCGCCGCATCCACCATACTGATGTGTTCTTCGCTTAGGATTAAGTCGCCTTCGCGGGTGAATTTTTTGTGCGCTTTTACGCGTACATGCACATATAAATCACCTTTGGCACCGCCACCGATCGCTTCGCCGTGCTCGCGCAGACGAATAGTTGCGCCGTCGTCGATGCCAGCGGGGATTTTCACCGTTATAGTTTGCTCGCGGCGCTCGACACCGCTACCGTGACATTTAGTACAAATCTTCTCTGGCACCTTACCTTTGCCTTTACAGGTTGGGCAAGTCACAGCCTGCTGGATAGGGCCGAACATCGTATTCATCACGCGCACTTGCTGGCCGGCACCCTTACAGGTATCACAGGTCTTCATATCATACCCAGGTTCTACAGTCGTACCCTTACAGTGCGTACACTCGTCGTCAAGATTCAGGCTTAGTTTTACCTCTTTGCCAAACACCGCCTCTTCAAAGTCGAGTGTTACGCGCGCCTCAACATCGCGACCCTTTGTAGGCCCGTAGGTTTGCTGGCCACCGCCACCAAAGAATTGGCTAAATATATCGCCAAAGCCGCCGCCAAAGTCAAAATTGACGTTTTGGCCATTAAAGTCAAAGCCGCCGCCAAACGGATTACCACCGCCCGCTCCGCCACCACTGGCACCGCCGACGCCGGCATGGCCAAATTGGTCGTAGCGCTGGCGCTTTTGCTTGTCTTTTAGCACTTCGTAGGCTTCGTTGGCCTCTTTAAACTTCGTTTCATCACCACCCTCTTTATCTGGGTGATACTTTACGGCCAACTTACGAAAAGCTTTTTTGATTTCATCATCACTGGCCGACTTACCGACCCCTAAAATTTCGTAGTAATCACGTTTCTCGCTCATCACTACCTAGTATAGAAAACTAGCACTCTAAATGCAAGAGTGCTAACCTATTTTCACCATCTTATTCTGGTAGTTTGTCAGACACTACATCGGCCACATTAGCCGCTTTTTCTACCCCGTCTACTACCGAATCGAGCTTGTTTGTTGCGGTATCTACTACTGTATCGATAGCCGAAGTACTATTATCTACCAGTTTTTCGAACGATTCGATACCCTTCTCTAGATCGTCCACAAACGTGCCGTCGATGAGCGAGCTAAAAGCGTTGAATAATCCCATGCTTCTATACTAAAACTTTTCCCTAATATGCGCAAAGCTATAGTCCCAAGTCGCATCCGTCTTTTTGTGTGGGTTAAAAATATTTAACGGATCGTACAGCTCTTTAATATCCTTCATGTAACCGAGTACTGTTGGGCCGTACATCTGCTCGAGCCACGGGCCGCGAATCATACCGTCGTTGTGCTCACCACTCACGCTACCACCATATTTAATTACCAGCGTATTCACCTCTTTCATGGCAGGCTCAAGCTTGGCGCGTTCTTTTGGATCCTCGATTTTCATCAGCGGAATCACGTGGAAGTTACCGTCGCCCAAGTGTCCGGCGATCGTCGCAAGCAATTTGTACTTTTTAATAATCGCTTGCAACTGTGGCAAGAACTCACTCAAGCGAGCTGGTGGTACGATCAGATCATCAATAAACGGTGCTGTATGCTTTTCTTTCACCTTACTACGTAACAAATTAAAGCTTTCGCGGCGCATCAGCCAGAATTTGCGGCTAGCGGCTTCGTTGCCATCTTCTTCCATATAGGTAAACTTGAGCTTTTCTAGATTTTTGCGCGCTGTGTGGATTTTGGTGCGCACCTCTGCCTCGCTATCACCAGTAAACTCTATCAACAAAATCATTTTAGGAATGCCACGCAAAAGCGCTAAGCCATCTGGAATTAGCTGCAAGCACATCATCATCCAGCTAATGAATCCAAGGCGTTTAATAAACGCAAAAATGAACTTAAAACTCAACCACAGCGTATTATCATCAAAACATTCGAACGTTGATGGCTTCTCTTTTAGTACCGCCGGAATCAACTCGCCTAAATTATCAATGCCCTTCATGTAGCACACCAACGTGCCAGAATGACTTGGCTTTGGTACCAAATTTACCGTTGCTTCAGTCATAAGGCCTAGTGTACCTTGAGCACCTACGAATAGCTTAGTTAGGTCAAATATACCCGACTCGCGATTCCATACGTTCCATAGATGATAGCCAGTGGAGTCTTTGCTCACTTTCGGAGCAGCCGCCTTAATTTCATCGTAGTTCTTTTCGAGCAGTTCAAACGTATCGCGGTACAGTCTACCTTCAAACGTATCTTTGGCAATTTTTGCATTTAGTTCATCACGCGTCAGCGGCTTTACTTCGTACTGATTGCCGTCAGCGAGTACCATTTGCAAGTTAGTAACATACTTGTCAGTCTTACCAAACTCAAGTGACTTTTCGCCACCAGAGTTATTATTCACTAGCCCACCCATACCAGCCAGCTCGCGACTTGCAGGATAGCTCGGCAAAATACTGCCATACTTCAGCGTCTCGACCTCAAAATCTTTATACATCATGCCGGGTTGCACAGTAGCACTTTTGGCCGACACATCGCGAACACCCGTCATATGGCGACTGGTATCGATGATTATCGAATCATTAATTGCCGCACCAGACATGTCTGTCCCGCGGGAACGGGCCGTTACGCTGAGGTTTGGCAAATTCTTTTTGTGCTCGACAACAAACTGTACGATCGCTTTAATATCTTTGTCATCTCTAGGAAACACCACTACTTGTGGCTTCAGCTCAAACAGGCTGGCATCGTGGCTATAGAATTCGCGCGTGGCATCAGTTGCGTCCACGTCACCTTTAATAATCTTTTGCAGTTCACTAGGTAAGTCCATATACCACCATAGTAACTGTTTGCCCCAGCAAGCACAAGCGTTATACTAGGTACATAGTATATAAGGAGCAAATATGAGAAAAAGCAAGGTAACCGATTTTCTACTGTGTATGGGCGCGTTAGTCATAGGAGCTACAGTTGCGTTGCTCGCCGCCCTAAAGGCAGTAGAGCCAAATACGGCGATTGTGTTCCTGGGCCTAAGCGTTGCCTGCATTGCCATGTCGCTTATTGATTTTGAGGCGCCCACAGGCCGTAGCGCAGCCAAAAAGACTCGTAAGAAATAATATCCCTAATGAAATTGTTTTTCAGAATAGTCGGCGTACTATTCGGGACGCTCCGCGCCGAATACCGCCAGATAGCAAACCGCTATTTCGGTACCGTTGAACACTTTCCTGGGAACGCGCGGGAGATCTGCTCGCAAATTTTAAGTTTGCTATGGGAAGGGGATTTTTACCGCACGTCACTTGGCCACTTTAACTTCTTTTGGATGCGTGACTTCGGAACGGTATGCGAATCACTAGTGAATACCGGTAACCGTGCGCGAGCACAGCACACGCTACGTTGGGCACTTAGGCGCTACCGCCGATCCGGGCACATTACTACCTGTATCGATAAAGCCGGCAATTGCTTCAATGCCCCAGGTCACAGTATCGACGCACTACCCTGGCTGCTACACTGTTTGGTAGTAAGTGAATTTCCGCTTAATAAGGCCGATCTCAAGTTCTTAAACAAAGAGCTGGCAAAGCACCGCAAAAAATATCTCGACGATTATGGCCATGTACGCAGTATGAAATTTGCCGAAATGCGCGACGCCGTTATTTACGATCGTAGTGCCTACGCTATCAGCCTTGTCGCCCGCATGACTACCTGCGCCCACACATTAGGACTAGCTTGCGAGTTCCAAACAGCACAGTACCAAGAGCTGCTTACCCGGCACTACTGGAACGGCCACTACTTCCAGGCAGATTTTAAAAACAGCGCCTTTAGTGCCGAGTGCGCGCTGTTCCCCTTCTTTTTAGGTATTATTGATGATAAAACGATGGTGAACCAAACGTTCGCCTACATCGATAAACAGCGCCTGAACCAACCCTACCCACTGATTTATACCAAAACACCCGAAAAGTTCCGCTACCACCCATGGATGACGGCGCCATGGATGCCGGAATACCAGGGTAGCACCATATGGAGCTGGCATGGTGAATATTACCTGCATTTACTAAAACGCTACAAACACCCACACTATGCGCGCGAATATAGGAAGTTCTGCGACATGATTGAGCTGCATGGCAATTTCCCCGAAATGCTTAATCTTGATGGCAGCTGGTACAATGCACCCATTTACCGTGGCGACCCCGGCATGGTGTGGGTGGCACTATTCCTTGAGCTTCCCGTCCCCAAGTAGCTACAGAAATACCTCCGTGGTACACTGTCGGTATGGATAGTGCGATTCTTATGTTTGTTACGGCCGCATTTACTCTTCTAGGAGCGGTTGGGCTATTAAGGCCACAGCGAATTGCTGGCTACTTCGGAAATACGCCTACAAACACCGATCAGCGCAACGAACTTCGTGCTGTGTATGGCGGATTGCCGCTGGCCATCGCGCTACTTGGCATACTCACCGTCTCTGGCAACTCACCTCTCGATACTCAAAGTATGTTATTTGTTGCGAGCATACTGCTATTTGGCATGGCGGGTGGGCGTGTTGTTAGTCTATGTATAGAACGCCCCACTAGGCACAGCTATGTGTTCTTGCTACTTGAACTAGTAGTGGGAGGGGTGGCGTTATATGGCTTCATTAACTAAATCTACCGCGCTCACCTGGTGCATCCGGCTTATGTTGATTATAAGCGGCGGCATCATCGCGGCACCTGGCATTATTGGAGCGCTATCAGCAAGCGGACTAGCAACGCTCTATACCATACCCACACCAGTTGGCACCGAGGCAGTATTATTGCAACACCGGGGCATTCTGCTTGTAATCGTGGGCGGACTACTATTTTTAGGCAGCTTCGTTGCCCACCTGCGGCTTGCTGCTATTATTGCCGGGCTTGTCAGTAATGTAGTCTTTATCCTGCTGACATACCTGTATCCCACCTCTTATACAGGCCTAGCCAAGATCGCGTGGGTAGATATGGCACTAACAGTACTGCTTGTCATTGCGCTCATCATACATATCAGGCGTAAGGTATAATAAGGCGTATGACGAAATATGAAGGAACTAAACTAGCTGACTTTCAGCCGACTGATAAAGTAACCGAACTACAAATTATTGACATATCTGAGGGCACTGGCGCCACTGTACAACCGGGTGCTAAAATCACCGCGCACTATACGGGTGCTTTGTGCAAAAACGGTATCATCTTCCAAAGCAGCCATGATTTTGGCAAGGCTATCACCTTTGGCTTAGACCAAGTAATCAAGGGCTGGACCGAAGGCGTGCCCGGCATGAAGGTTGGCGGCATGCGCCGGCTTATCATTCCAAGCGAAATGGCATACGGCTCAGTCCGCGCCGCCGCTAACATTCCGCCGAACAGCGACTTGGTGTTTGATATCGAGCTAGTAGACATTAAATAGTCTACTCTTTAGCGTGCACGGTAAGCACTCGCGCGATACATAACTGTGCCAGCCAGTAGGTAATCAATATCACCACCCCTGCATAGGCAAAGTTTTCTACGAACGTCCTATAGCCCAGTACGCTATCCGATGCAAAAAAGAGTGCGCCACCAATAGCCGGATATATAAATGTGCCTTTTTGCCGTATAAACGCGGCAAGCAATACTGTGGCCATAAGGGTAATGCAGCTGATGTATACCAGCACTGGTATGAACATGCCTTGCTGCTCTGCCCCCGCTAGAATGACCGGTGCGACCACTGCAGCAGTTACGCCATATGGCACGATTGCCAGCAAGCCGGCGCGCCATGATAGCTTCGGTGCAAATGCGGCTATATATAATATGTGCGCTAGTAGGAATAGCGCCAGTCCCACGATAAAGGATGTCCCGATTGCTACATCCGCTGCCATCGACACAATCAGCGCTGCCAGAATCAGGTAGCCAAATACACCATTCTGCCTCACTGAAGGGAGCATCCATGCGATGATCCCGAGCATGACAAGCGGACCACAAATAGATCCCACAAGTGGTGGCAATACACCGATTTCGCTAAGAATTTTCAGTATCGCTAGCACAAGGGCAATGATGAGCCATATCGATCGCTTCATATATCTTTATCTTACACCAAAACATAAAAATCACCGGCTAACATGCCGGCGATTTTTATATCTGGAGGATATTCTACTCCTTACCGCGACCCGAGATTGCCTTCCAAATAAATAGCACAATGACGGCACCCACAACGGCAACCAGGAAGCTCCACAGGTTAAAGCCGGTAACGCCCGAACCGCCAAATAGTCCGAATACCCAACCACCTACCACACCACCGATAACACCGGCAATAATGTTACCTAGTAGGCCTTGACGCGCGTTTGTTCCTGCGAACATCGACGCCACCCAGCCAGCCAAGCCGCCGAGTACGATCCATCCTATAATTCCTAATCCTGCATCCATAGAGCACCTCCTTTGGAGTTATGATTGTATATCTATTATACCACTAGGGCCATGAGCCAAATAGCTATCTCACCTCCGCAATCAAAATACCCACCTTTTTATGGTGGGTATTTTGGGAGGAGGCTATTTCTTATTTCTTGCCTTTTTTATCGTCCTTCTCGTCTACCACTTCGCCTTCGACTGGCTCGTCTTTCTTGTCGTCTGACGATTCACCCTCTTCGGCCTTTTCGGCCTCGGCAGCCGCCTGGTACATTTTTGCACCAATTGGCATGATGGCGTCGTTGAGCGCCTTTACAGCCGCCTCTAGCTCATCTTTGTCGTCGCTTTCCTTGTGCTTTTCAGCCTCAGCTACGGCGTCTTCAATTGCCTTTTTGTCATCGTCCGAAATCTTGTCCTTAAACTCATCCGGCATCTTTTTCGCCTGGTAAATAGCGTTTTCTAGGCTATTCTTGGCATCAATTGCTTCACGCTTCTTTTTGTCCTCGTCGGCATGCGCTTCGGCATCTTTTTGCGCCTTTTCGATGTCTTCCTTGCTCATGTTGCCAGAGTCCTGGATAGTAATCGATTGTTCCTTGCCAGTACCTTTATCTTTAGCCGTCACGTTCAAAAGACCGTTGGCATCGATATTAAAGGTTACCTCAATCTGCGGTACACCGCGTGGTGCTGGCGCAATACCGTCGAGTACAAATCGGCCAAGGCTCTTGTTGTCGTTTGCGAACTCGCGCTCGCCTTGCAGCACGTGGATTTCTACCTGCGGCTGGTTGTCGCTCGCCGTACTAAAGGTTTCGCTCTTGCTGGTAGGCACGGTAGTGTTGCGCTCAATTAGCTTGGTACTCACGCCGCCCATGGTTTCGATACCAAGGCTTAGTGGGGTTACATCAAGTAGCAGTACATCCTTCACGTCGCCGGCTAGCACGCCACCCTGGATAGCAGCACCAACAGCCACAACTTCGTCTGGGTTCACCCCTTGCATTGGGTCTTTACCGAATAGCTTCTTGACACGCTCGACGACAGCTGGCATGCGGGTCATACCGCCTACCAGTACGATTTCGTTGATATCGCCCTTAGAAAGTTTGGCGTCTTTCAGCGCCTTTTCCACTGGGCCGTCTAGGCGGTCAAGCAAGCCCTTTACAAGGTCTTCCAGCTTCGCACGGGTTAGCTTCAGCTCAAAGTGCTTTGGCCCGTCGGCATCAGCCGTAATAAATGGAATGTTCACTTCGTATTCAGTTGTAGTCGAAAGCTCTTTCTTAGCCTTTTCTGCCTCGTCCTTTAGGCGCTGCATAGCTGCGTTGTCTTTGCGCAGGTCTATACCGTCAGTCTTCTTAAATTCATCCAAGAAGTAGTTCACGATTGCGTTGTCGAAGTCTTCACCACCAAGGTGGGTATCACCGTTGGTAGATTTCACCTCAAATACACCATCGCCGAGCTCTAGTACCGATACGTCAAACGTACCACCACCAAGGTCGAATACCACAATCTTCTCTTCCTTCGCCTTTTCTAGGCCGTAAGCAAGCGCTGCCGCAGTCGGTTCGTTGATAATGCGCTTCACCTCTAGACCGGCTATCTTACCGGCATCTTTGGTAGCCTGGCGCTGCGAGTCATCGAAGTACGCAGGAACGGTAATAACCGCTTCGGTGACTTTTTCGCCGAGGAAGGCTTCGGCATCAGCTTTGATTTTAGAAAGAATCATTGCCGATACTTCCTCTGGAGTGTATTCTTGGTCGCCCAATTTTACGCCCACGCCGTTTTTGTGCTTTACGATTTCGTATGGCATGATATCGAGGTCTTTTTGTACCTCGTCGTCACTCCACTTGCGGCCGATAAGGCGCTTTACACCATAAATAGTGTTCTTGGCATTCGTTACGCGCTGGCGCTGTGCCACTTGGCCCACTAGGCGCTCGCCTGATTTGTTAATCGCCACCACGCTCGGGGTGGTGCGGTTACCTTCGGCATTCGCAATTACTTCTGGCTTGCCTGCCACGAGGTAAGCAAACGCTGAGTTTGTGGTACCAAGGTCAATTCCGATGATTTTACCCATAAAATCTACTCTCCTTTATTCTATTATGTATAAATTATCTGGTTCTATATTAGCACTCTTGCTTGTAGATTGCCAATATCTTCATTGTAATAAAACTAGCACTCTCATGTCAAGAGTGCTAGTTTTAATTTATATACCCTTAGTGTAGCGCCAGTTATAAAACCTACCAAGCCGTCCGGCTATTCCCTGTTGGGTACGGAATATCTTCATCCTGTGTACCGAGAGCAGCATCCTTCCATCGGATACGTATATCGCTGCCATCGCCAGAGAATGGCCGCACAATACTCGCTACACCACCCGACTGATAAAACATCGGGAAGGTCGTAGCTGCTGCCGTTGCTTTGTAGTAATGCGGCGAATACAGCTCTACCACTCCACCCGACTGGACAATAGCTCCATTGGCATTTGTATTCACCACCTGACCCACATTTGGCCCATAAAAGGTAGTGTGGCCACCACGAATATCGATAACCGGGTACGTAGCTGGGTTGCCAGCCGAGCGGCCCTCGAACACACCACCATGGAACTGGATATTGCGCTTGATTGGCCCCTCTATCCGTACGCCCGACCAACCATTTTCAGCAGTGATATACACATACCCAACATTCGTTTTCTCTAGATAATCCAGGTGAAGAATTGGCCTACCAGCACCAGCCACTGACGCAGGGCTATTAAGGTTTATAAATCCGGTCATCCACAGTGAATTATCAGAGCCACCTATATGCAAAGGGGTGTTCTGAAAATTAAGGACTGTCCAGTGACCTGAGAAAATAAACTGTGTACAAGTAAACTGGTCTGCTGTATTACCCAGCACGGAATTGAAGTTGTCGAACGCAAGCGAGTGGAACTGACCCGGGTAAATAGAGTAGGAATTGCCGTCGGTATTGTGCCACCACTGAGAGCTGCTCGTGCCACGGTATGAAATATTCGCAAACACTACTTCTTGAATAGTAGATGATTGTACAAACAGTGATGAAGTGCCTGTGCCGCAGCTTACATTCACCCTGTGTGGCACAAAGTTACCAGAACTAATCTCTTGGTTTTTCGGCCCGTCACTACCGCTATGGTCGGGCCCGATGGCACGCATGCCCGAAAAGGCGGCGATGGGGGTAGATAATGGCCCAAATGTACGTGCAGGGTATTGCAAGATTGGCTTTCTGCTGGCTGCAGCCGCAGCAGCCCAAGCGGCAACATGCTTAGCATCGTCAGTCGCACCTGGAAAGTCATCGATTTGCAGGATGCTTGTAGCGATTGCAGGGCTTCCGCCGTTGGCTACCCAAGTAGTATCAAAGTCTGTGCCCGAAGCCTTGGCGAGCAGCTGCCCCGTAGCTCCCCCGGCAGGCACCCCAACTCCAGCCGCACCTGTGGCGCCAGTAGCCCCGGCTGTACCGGCAGGGCCAGTCGCCCCTATCGGACCCGATGGACCGCTTGGGCCAGTTGCACCTTGGACGCCCGGAGCACCCGAGGCTCCACTTGCTCCAGGCACACCTTGAGTTCCTTGTGGCCCCGTGGCACCAGTTGGGCCGGCGGGACCGGTAGGTCCTGTTGGGCCAGGAATGGTAGACGGAGCGCCTGAAGGGCCCGTGGCACCTGTAGCTCCGGTGGAGCCTTGTGCTCCTGGGGCACCAGAAGCACCTGAAGGTCCTTGAGTGCCAGGGGTACCACTTGGGCCAGTTGCACCTTGGGTACCGCTGGCTCCGACTACACCCGCAGGACCCTGAGGACCGGTAGCTCCGGTTGGGCCACTTGGACCCGTAGGGCCTTGTTGGCCAGCAAGCGTATTTAGCTTGTCTCGGACATCTTGGTCTAGTTTGGATTCGAGGATAGAGTCATTCTGAATATTAGCAGCTGAAACGGAGGCCGGTTTTAAGGTACCGTTAGGATTGTGGGCAGCAGAGAGGTAGTCGTTGAGGATGGTTCCCCAATTACCGTTATCTCCTCCGGGTTGTGGTAAGCGTGGCATGGTTAAGTGTTACATTCCTTCCATAGTGCTTGTGATTAGTTTGCTACTATGGTACCCCCCCCCCGTTGGTTTTTGTCAAGGATTTACAAGCAGAACTAGCACTCATGCCACAGAGTGCTAGTTTTTACGTACTTGATTTTATGTATCGACTACGCCGTCACTACTGTCACCGAATCATCAGCATCAATCAGCCCGGCCTGCGACTGCTGGACAATCGGCTTACCCGTCCAGCTGCCTTGGGCAACGACATTGCGCACTACTACACGAGTACTTGCACCGGTTACATAGATAAATGGCACCGATTCAGCTACGCCCGTTGCTCGGCGATAGGTTGCGCCGTCTACCAAGAGCTTGCCACCCTGTACGTGTATCACACCCGCGTCGCTACGGCCTGTTGCACCTGGATTAGTCATTGCAAAGGCAAAACGGTTGTCTCGCAGCACAAACTGCCCGCCCGTCATGCGGATGAGTGAGCCCGGCGACGGTTGCCCAGCGTTGCGCCCCTCAAATACACATTGCTTTATCCATACCGATTCATCACTTGACCCACCGGTTAGTAGTGCCGCCGTATGTCCTTCGGCTGTACAGTAGATGTTTGAAACCCAAGTATTAGATAGCGAACTTAAGTTCATCAGGTAGCCGGTTGCCGCCAATAGTTCAGGTGGCGAGTCGAGCAGCATCATGGAAGGATTGAAATAAAAGTCCGAACCACCGAGCGCAAACGCTCGTGACTGCACATTATTGACATTCCACCAGCCATCAATCGTACAGGCGGTTACAAGCACCGACTGCGATGGACTACCTAGAACACCCAAGGCATTTTGCACCGAAATATCTCTAAATACCGATGTCCACAACACGCCACTAGCGTTGCCCTCGACAAGATATGAGTTGGCATCACCATCTATCGACATATTTGTAATAGACACACCAAAGATATTGCCGGCCGGCTGTTTGAACCAGCCTTTTGCTCCGCCAGTCATACGCAGGCGAATACGGTTGCCGATTGGCATACTGCCGCGTGCCTGGTCTTGCGGGCGAAATGGGCCGCGGATACTGAAACCGTTATAAAGCGTTTGCTGAGCAGTGAACGTATAGTCGCGCATTTCATCAAGCACCAGCGTACATCCTTTAAACGATCCACCAGATTGGGCCGTCATAAACGCGGCAAGTTTGGCATCATCACCTGCGCCCGCAAGTGTCGAAAATAGTACTTCAGTGGCTACGCCAGTACCGCTGCCCGCGGGACCAGTCGGCCCCTGGGGACCGGTGGCACCCGTAGCACCGATTGTCCCTTGCGCTCCCGAAGCACCTTGCGTACCTGTGGCTCCGGTCGGACCGGGAACGGTAGACGCGGCTCCACTTGGGCCGCTAGGACCTGTTGGGCCCGTAGGTCCAGTAGCCCCCGTGGCGCCTGTTGCTCCTACGGGGCCAGGAACAGTAGAGGGAGTTCCGGAAGGTCCGGTTGCACCAGTTGGCCCACTAGCACCAGCAGGCCCCTGGAGTCCAGTTGCGCCCTGAGACCCCGATACACCCGAAGGACCTTGGGCTCCAGGTGTACCACTAGCGCCTGATGGGCCTTGAGGACCTGTTGCACCGGTGGGACCGGTTGGTCCCTGTGCACCAGTGGCGCCTTGCTGGCCGGCAAGCGTATTCAGCTTATCGCGCACATCTTGATCGAGCTTCGATTCGGGAATGGAATTATTTTGGATAGCGGCCGTAGAAACAGAAGAAGGCTTAAGGGTGCCATCATTATTATGAGCTTGGCTAAGGTAATCGTTAAGGATTGACCCCCAGTTGCCGTTATCTCCCCCGGGCTGCGGTAGGCGTGACATAGTGTTAGTAGTTCTCCCTCCATAGGTAGTTTTTATATAACTCTTGTGGTTATGTTACACCTATGGTACCCCCCCCCCGTTAGCTTTTGTCAATAGAATACCGAAAAAGAAGCACTCTGCTATGGTGCTTCTTTTGGTATGCGGTTCTTCAGTACTACTTACGGGTTACTTTTACCATTGCATGGCGAATGGGGGTGCCGTTGAGGGTGTAGCCTGGCTGCAATTCCTGAGCGATGACCTCTTTTTCACCTTCAGACTCTTCGTCGAATTGGATGGCCTGATGCACATCAGGGTTAAATTCTACACCAACGCTCGCATCAATTTTTACTAAGTTTAGCTCGCCAAGTGACTTTTCGAGCTGTTTTACAAGGCCGGCAACACCCTTGACCCACTGGTGGTCGGCTATATCGGCCGGGATGTGTGCTATGGCGCGCTCAATAGTATCAATGACAGGCAGTAGCTTCATGATTGCACGCACTTCGCCATCTTGGCGGGCGCTGAGCTTTTCACTATCTACACGCTTGCGGTAGTTTTCGAAATCCGCGCGTAACCGCTGTAGATCGGCGGTTAATTCGCCTACTTGCTGTTCTAGTTCAGTTTGTGCTTTACTCTTGGTCATTGGTTTGCCTCATCTGTTGTTATAATACGTCTTCTAGCATGGTGCCCGCCCGTTGTACCAGGTGCATGGTGCGAGCGTAGTTTTGCCGCGTGGGGCCAATCACCCCTATATAGCTGGCGTCACTATATGGCGAACGGAACCTACTAATAATCAGCGTAGCACCACTACTCTTACCAATCGGGTTCTCGCTACCGATAAACACGTTCAGCGGTTCATTTGGTGCGGCTTCGCGTAGCCAAGGCTCAATATTATCGATCAGCCGCGCTACTGCCTGAATGTGCTGCCCAGCCCTGTATTCCGGCTGGCCAAACAGGCGGCTAATACCATTGGTGTAAAGCTCACGACCGATAGTCGCAAAGCCCATGTTACCCGTTAGTTCCACCAGGCTATCGACAGCACTGCGGATTGCATGGTCGGCCTTATCGACATGCGAATTGACATGCGCTTCAATCGTCCTCGCACTACGATCGAGTCCGCTTGGTAATTCGCTCATGGTTGCATCGGTGATGCCATTTACATACACGCGATAACCCTTATCAGTTGGGATGCGTCCCGCACTGGTGTGTGGCGCTTCAATATACCCCATATCCTCTAGCTTGGCCATTTCGGCGCGGATAGTGGCACTGCTGACGCCAAACAGCTTGGCCAGTGTTACACTGCCCACGGGTGCGGCGATTTCGGCGTACTGCTCGATGATTGCCGCAAGGATTGCGCGTTGGCGATCAGTCATACGTATATTATAGCAAAATCTGGCACTCGTGCAAGTAGAGTGCTAGGTGTGCTGAATTGCAAACATCACCGCCTGGCTACGGAAAAGGTAATCGTACTGTGGGCCGGGGGTGTCAACACTAGCGTTGGCATCGGGAAAATCGTTAAAGGCAAAATAACCGACATTCAGGAATGAGCCTGCGGTACCATCATCATACAGCGTATTTCTGTTGACACTAGTGCGCCAAAAATACCGCCAGTTAATGACATAGGGAGAGTAGGTGTCGCCAAGTAGCATACTAGTAGCTGCAAATACCGTCGTGCTAGTACCGGGCAGGCCACTAAGCGTCGGGAACGGTCCACCATTCGCCGCGCCTGCCCCAGTATAATAGCTCGAGCCAGCCGCAAATTCATATACCGCATACTCAACCGGGTAATTAGCGCCGTTATGCATTACCTGCAGGCTTGATTCACCCGCGCTCGCGGTTTTGGTAAATACTGCTAGTTCGGTATCCCAAACCGGGCCAAGTTGCTTGGTCCAGCCAGCCGTCACCATAGTGTGCGTTACCGACCCACCGATCACTGCTACCAGCAGCGAACCGTTTGCAGCTGGAGTAAAGTTTATCGTATGGTTGGCAGTACCGTTACGCGGCGCAGTGCCTTCGGTTTTGGCTACCCACGTTTCATGCGGAGTAAATGCTAAAGTAGCTAATTGATCCATACGTGCCGTCGTCAGCGCAGTACCAAATAGCGCAAAATCATCCAGATATCCAATGAGCCCATAATTAGGCTGCTGTGCCTTGTATAACGTTAAATCGACATTAGAGACATTGATACTCCCGCCCGTCCCGGTCGCCGCAGCCAGTAACACTCCACCATCTTCGTATACTCGGATACCGGATTCAGTGGCATTGACATATGCCGCGACAAGCAAGCGCTTGCCTTCTACCGGGGTGACACCGCTATTAACTGCCACGTCACTCCCCGTGCTTGTGCGCCAATATAGCCATAATGTTCCACCTGAACCGACATCGACAAACCAAGAGTTCGCATTTGGCGACCCGTCACTCGCATACCGCGCTACCAACATGCGAATACTACCAGGGTAAATAATACACGAAATAAGCACCGTCATTTCGGCCGTATCCATCCACGGCGCATGCGGGATAGTGATGCCACAATTTTGGCTATCGGAGCGCACCGAGTGCCCAGTACTACCAGAGATGACGCTGTACTGGCCAAGTACCACCGAATCGTAAGTTGCATCGCGACTGTTACCCGAATTATCAACGGCCGTAGTACCCGACGTTTCGTTGAGGGGTAGGTATACCAGGGGTGAGTCACTGAGAAGCGCAGTTGCATAGGGCGAATCGCCAGTAGGGCCACCACCGCCCGCAACATACGACGAAGCGATTACCCCAAAACTCATGCCGAAAGCCTACCGACAAGTAGCCACCAATCCGTACCAAGTTTGACGAGTTCAGCGCCACCATATTGGGCGGCGATTTTGAAGCCGGGGTCGGCAGATATAGAAACACCGCCTGCAGCAGCAACGGTTACCTGACCAGTACCTATCTGGGCAAACGAAATGCGTGTACCCACGGCAAACGCGGCACTGGCGTTCGCGGGCACCGTAAGTGTAATCACACTAGAGTTGGTCAACGTAATGAACCGCCCGGCATCAGAAAGCTGCAGTGTATACGAGGTGCCGGTCTGGGCGTTAACGCTATACGTGGCAAGCGAATCATCGACATACCCTTTATTCGCAGCATGTCCACGATCGGTCGGCGTACTGACATTTTCGATGAGGTTGCCGTCGACATCAAGGCTACTGCGCAAATAAACGTGTCGTGTCGTAAGATTCGCTGAGAGGAACGTCTCGAGGTAGTCACCATTGTTATCGAGGATGTCCCATGAAAGATAGCTCTCGGTAGCGGCACCATCCAAGATGCCTGAGTATATTTGTATACCGGCCGCGCCAGTCAAGGTGCCAGCATCATTATAGGCTTTAAACCCGGCGCCGGCATATTGGCTGGTATCGGTATTGATATATTCGGCAAGTGCATAGGGTTTTTGAATCTGGAAATTTCCCGTCATGGTATCACCAGACTTTTGCACAAACGTAGAGGTATCCGGGGCTGGGCCGGTAGCACCCGCAGGGCCAGTAGCGCCAGTCGAGCCTGACACCCCAGTTGCTCCGGTTGGGCCCGCTACACCGGTAGCACCCGTAGCTCCCACTGCACCACTTGCCCCTGCAGCCCCGGTTTGCCCAGTGGGGCCAGTAAATCCTTGTGGACCAACAGAGCCAGTTGGGCCAGTGGGTCCCGTAGGCCCAGCTACTCCGGTAGCACCCGTCGAGCCAGTTGAGCCCTGCGCACCACTAGGGCCACTTGCCCCAGTCGCACCCGCAACACCCGTTGAGCCAGTCGCGCCGTTGGCACCTGTTGCACCAGTAGGGCCAGCAACTGCGTTTAGCTTATCTACAACCGCTTGATCAAGCTTATCTTCGGTAATAGCTCCAGTAGCGATACTCGTAGTGACGGCACTCTCCTTTAATGAGCCATCCGATTTGTGGGCAGCCGAAAGATACTCATTCAGTATTGCACCCCAACTTCCGTTATCGCCCCCAGGTACTGGTAATCGTGCCATATTTTATTACTCTTAAGCTAGTTAAGCTTAATTATACAGAAATACCAGCCCTATGCAACCGCTAGCCATTGCCGTCGATCCATGTTGATCCATCGTGCCCCTGAGCTTTTCGCCTTACCCATGCGTTACCGTCCCACACCTTCAGCGGATGCGCATTCCAGGCCATACCGTCCCATACCTTGATCTTGCCAGATCGACCATTATCAGGAACTGCACCATATACATCTAGCGAAACAACCGGCGTCGGCGTCACTAATTCATTCATTGTGGTAGCAGGGACAGCACCCAAATCGGCAAAGAGATTTAAAGTAGCCTGTTGCATACCGGCATTCACATAATTACCGCCGCGATCATGCGTCGCATCAAGGCCCCATGACCACTGGCAAGTACCGAAGCCCACGACTACCGCACCGGATGCATAGCGCTGCGATACCACACCCCAATCCAGGTTGCCATTGCCTGTATATTCTTGGCCGTTATCATCCGCACGCTTACCGTCAATATTAAAATTATGGTTTGCCAATACCGCGTATGAGCCTTCCGGCTGGGTCGGTAGTATTTCATCCGCCTCAAACCCGATAATGCCGTTGACCGTAATATCACCGCTCGGTAGCGTCGTGTCGCGCCAGAACGGGTGAGCCGCGTATTCGCCCGCCTGATGGAACGTTACCGCGTAATCATTGACACCGTTCATGCGGAAATCAGTACCCGTCAGTAGATGCTCCGGCTTGCGGCCTGGGAAGCGCGTATCTTTCCAGGTACCCGTCCATCCGATTGGGTCAAGCGGCGTGCCGGCAACATGCATGCCAGGCCCCTGCATCGTATCTTTGTAGCACCACATTGTGTTGCGCTCAGCATCGAAACGAGTGCGCCAGAAGACTTCGTTGCCCGAAAAGAAGATGACGTGATTGCCGCTATCACGATAGCTTTCAAACGTATCGCGCATGCCATCACTCCAGTATTCATCATGTCCATTCGATACGGCAACACTAGTATTATTCAGTACACTAACGCCCGCATCAACATCGCGCGATGCCACATATTTCATATCGATACCGTTGCGCTCAAGGAAGCGGATCATCGGTGCCTCGCATGCCAGCCAGTAGGTCTGCGGCACACCTTCGCGGGTAACAATTGGCCGGTGATAACTGACGGCATGCGTACGCGTACTGATACTGCCGAGCGGCCCGCCCGAGCCATACACTGACTTGCCCGTCAAGGGTGAGGCAGGCGTGCCGTAGTAGTTGTAGGCAAGCGCCCAGGTACTATCCGAGGTCTTATATGCGACATCAGCAGTACGGGCATCATTACGAACGACAAACGGAATATAACTGGCGTTATCGAGTGATAAATTACGATACACACCGACAAATAGTCCGGAAAGTGCATCGGCCGGAACGCTCCAGGATGCTGTCACGCTCCAGTTGCTACATTCTACTCCCCCATTCGAGTCAGCAATCGTATTCGGGTCAGGCTGGCTGGTCGCCGCATTCGTGAGTTCTGCCACCTTGCGCCAGCCACGGCCATCATACCAGCCAATACGGTATATATCGAGCACCGTACCATCACCATGGCACGAAAACTCCACGGTATCGCCAGCATCGACGCTGAATTGCCGGGCAAACCCTAGGTTTGTCGTGTCACCAGCACCAGAAATTGCCCACTCGTTACTAAAGGCACCAGGCTTGGCGTTTTCTTCCTCGATAGTCGCGCCAAATGTCGGGTCGAACTCGTCACCAGTATCATTCAATACTACCGCATCGACGCCATACCAGTTTGCCGAAGCAACATTCGGAAGGTTTAGCCCAGTAGTGTAGCGAGTAGAGTTTGAGAGAGTTGAATACATCGGCCCAACAGCAAGTGGACTATTATTTTGAGACCATGGCGCACTCGTGAGCAGGTGGTACGAAGGAGCAGGGCCTGGTACATACACCGCTACAATATAATCCACACCGCCTATGCCATGGTACGCTGTATCAAATAACAACGTATTCCACCCGGTGCTGGCAGCAAGCCCGGTCTTTTGAGCCACCTGGACACCATTGGCGTACAATGTAACAGCTAGGCCAGCTTGGGCTTCGGGCGAGTAAAAACGCCCACCCGCTAGTTGCGCTGGGCCGCTTAAGGCAAACAATACGCCAAGGTTATATCCGGTAGCTTGAGGATCATCAATAAGAGGCGTACCGAGGCTCCAGCCAAGTGCCGACGGGAAGAAAAATCCTTCGGCGGCCGTTGTCGTGAGCTCGAGTTCATCAGATGGCTCGGATATGTTACCCGCTTCGTCACGCGCAGCCACCCGGTAATACCAAGTGCCTACAGGCGCCGTTTCACTGTACGAAGATACAGCCGGACCACCAACTTGGTCCTCGGGTGCCGGCGTAAATCCTTGGGTGTCACTGCGGTACACGATGTAATTTTGCAACTCTACGTCATCGGTACTGTCGTCCCAGTCCAGCGTTACCGCCTGATTAGCTGCATTACCGGTAAGATTTTGAGGCACGCTTGGCGGTTCAGTATCTGGGGCCGGCACTACCGTATCCATATACTGCTGGATTTGCTCCTCAGTCAGCGCCACGTCAAAGAACCGCAAATCATCAATCACCTGCTGCTGATAGTCGGTCCCATAGATATACAGATTACCATCTGAGGCCGTAATGACGCTCGTCGCCGGCACCTGACCGACTTGCACACCATCTATATACGCCGTTACATTCTCTTGGTCATACGTCAAGGCATAGTGAGCCCAACTACCCATCGAGACTTCTGGCGCCGTGATGTTGATATGCCCGCCCGCATCAGCCCGAAATTGTACTTGGTTGCTGTCATTATTCAGCATGATTCCGAATACTGTCGTACCGCCAGAATCAGTTACGTATACAGTATGACTCCAGGTATCCGCGCCCTCGGTGCCGCGCCGGCCCCAAAACATCAAGGTACGGTGAGCCGCATCCGCCCAAGGAGCTGTGTTGGTAATCTTATGCGCATCCCCGCCACCCACTTGATGGAGTGCTTTCCCGGCATAAGGAACCGGGCGGCCCATGCCAAGATTACTTTCGGAATTCAGCGTCAAGTCATAGTCGTTCCCCGAGCTATCGTAAGCGGTCGTTCCACTGGTTTCGTTAAAGCCGTACTCGGCGACCGGCAGCGGCAGCTCAAGCTCTGGAGTATCTGTAATAATGATGTCCGTGCCATATCCTGTGGAGCTCCCTTGGGTAGAGCCTACACCGATACGGAATCGGCTTCGCTGCGAAAAGCCAGAAATAGTCGACTCAGCCAATGCTAAATCGACATTATCTATCGAACGGACATGACTACCACCAGCGTTGCCATAAATATAAGCCATCTGTACAGGACTAGCGAACGCATAGCCGATAAATACGTACTCGCCAATCGCTACTGGCACGGCTGGCCACGACGCCTCAATCCAACCGGCCGCGTTCGGCACGGTAACGGTCTGTTCGTGAATCGGTGCAGTAGATAAATCAACCGGCGTGGATGTGCTTTTCCAAATCTTTAATGTGACGTCGTTGCCAAACAGCGGTGCGTGGTTGGGGATGTATAGTCGCCCACCACTACAGTACCAGCTGCCGCTAGCCATGCCACCGTATATATAAAAATACGAGCCAAGCGTAATATTGGGTGTCCCATCATTAAGAACGGCTAGGCTATATGGCTCATTGTCACCAAAAATCGTATACTGCGCCATTAGTTACCTCGCCTACTCACTAATGTCCACCCATAGGTCACCGACCGCCGGGCTAGAAGGCGCTGTACTAGAAATAGTAATACCTTGTATGCCCGAAATATGCGTCGCTCCAGCTGGACCAGTAGCTCCCGTTGGGCCTTGCGTTCCGGTCGCACCAGTAGCGCCGATTTCACCGGGGGTACCCGAAGCGCCCTGAGCACCAGTGGCTCCCGTAGCCCCCACAGGACCTTGCGGCCCAGTGGGGCCAGTCGGACCGGGCACTATTGAATCGGCACCAGGCGCACCACTAGGGCCTTGAGCACCTACAGCTCCGCTTGCCCCAGTCGCACCGGTTGGGCCAGCTACACCCGTAGCGCCTGTTGCACCCACTGGGCCCACGGGGCCGGTAGCACCAGTTGCTCCGGTGGCCCCGGTGGCGCCAGTTGGGCCTACACCGGTTTCAATCTTGCCTAGGAGCAACGGGTCAAGCTTATCTTCGGTAATAGTGTTGTTTTGTAACTCTGCTACCGTTACTGCACCAGGTGCTATCGCGCTGGCCGTTACTACATTATCTTTAAGCGTACCGTCGTTTTTGTGCGCAGCAGCAAGATAGTCGTTGAGGATTTTACCCCACTCGCCTGCGTCCGATCCTGGTATGGGTAATCTGGGCATAGTAGTATATCTTGTTATTTAATTTCCGCTTATGTATACCGATGATAGCATGTTTACATACATCAACACAATAAATACTATCTGGCGCGAGGGTTGCGGAGTGCATTGCGCACTACACGCAGCGCATACTTTTCACGCATATTTTTATCGTATAGTAACGCGTTATTAGTAGTAGACCCATACCTGTCATCGGCTCCCCAAAATGTATGGGCGTCAAATAGCCCGGGGTAGCGCATTATCTCGCGCAGCACCATTTGGTATTGGTCGCCTTGGGTTAGCTCGCCCAGCTCGTCTGATACATCGCGCTCGGACACACGCAAGGTTTCGCCACGCCTGTAGCCCTCGTAAATAAGGGTGCGAAAGGCCGCCCAATAGGCAAAATATTCAGGTATGTAATCGTGCATTTGGAAGCCTATGTAGTCCACCCGGCCGCCCCGCTGGCGAATTTTGTCGGCCTGGCCGTACATTGCCCTGCCTCTAAATAATGGGTCAGATTCTTGCCCATAGTCTAACATCCCTATCTTCGTTTTAGGCATCACCTGGCCCGCAATTAGCATCGCTTCCACCACCCAATCATCGCCCATCGCTCGGTAAAACACATTATCACGCATGCGCAGGCCAATGTATTCACTATTTGGTATTTGTTTAAACCGCCGCAAAAATCCCAGTTGCTTAGGCCCAAAACCCTCCAAAGCCTCGTTGGTTACATCACAGCTATACAAATCGTCGCCAAACAGCTCGCCAAATTTTACTAAGTAATCTTCCATACGCTTATATACCCGCATCTTATCAGCCATGGTATCGGTGGGCATTTGTTCGAAATCTTTATGGGTGGACCTGTCGTAAACAGGAGTGTGACCGTTTAGTAATATACTGTGGTCCTTAATTATGCGCATTAGCGCCTTGGCATGCCGTGGGTCTATTTTGCCATCCATCGATACCAAATTTATGTACTTTAGCAAATTTTCAATGGTAAGAATTTTAAAATTACCACCTAACATAATCTGCGCGTACTGCGGGTCGCTCAGCAGCGGGTATAGCGACACGGCCGAGCCCATCATCAGGTCTAGCCCACTGGCATCGGCCAGCCCTTGCAAGGTTTCGCCCTGGCTAGGCCCCACCCGTATAGTGCCCGCCCGCCAAAAGCCCGACGATTGGTGTTTGTCGCCCAGCTCGCGAAAGGTCATATCGCTCACCACGCTGTGGCCGTCTAGGTTATTTAGGCCCAGCCAAATGTTGCCGTTGTTAAATATTCCCGCTTCGTTCATATCGCCAACCCGCTGGCCATCCACCACAAATACCAGCCGGTCATCAATTTTTTGCACATCTAGGGTGTGCTGGTAATTTTTGGTTGGCTGTAGGTGATATTCCTTAATCTGGCCGCCTAATAGTCCGGTGTCGTAACGTACAACCCGCAAAGTTCTGTCGGTCAATTGGCAATCCAGCCGGGCAAATTCGGTGCGGCTATCATCTTTCAGCACCGGCAACTTACCATACAGCTGCACATGGGTTGTACCCACCGATTGCACAGTGGTGCTAATACCAAAATTGCCATTGGTACGAATGTATCCATCGGCAGCGTTGATTGGCGGGTTCTCTACGTAATCCTTGGTTACTAGGTGTTTGTTAATAACCCGCATATCAAGCGGCGTTACCATCAGCCCCCGGGTGCTGCGCTCTACACCGGGCGTTTCATCCCATCCCAAGTTGGCAATTAAGTCAAAACTGCCGTTTATCGGTTCGATATCAAGGTTTATGTTTGGTACTACCTCTGGCCCGCGTGATAAATCTACGTTGCGCCGTAATAGCGCGCGCAGGTCGCGCACCCGGCCATTAAAATAGGCTGCAGCCAGGGCACCGCCACCCATAGCTAGCGCTTGACGGCGGCTAAAAGTCCGCTCATTCACTGTTTCAAGCGCTGGTTGATGTTCGCTCATAATTATGCCGTAGTATAGTATACTATTCTACCTCCGTTTTGTCCAGCGCACTATTTTACGGTTCATTAAACTAAAACGGAACACCCGTATACTTAGAGATGTAAAGCAACTAAGTAAAGAAAGATGTTCCGTATGTCTACACTACCAAATATACCCAGCAACATAAAGTGCTGGCGGCTCCTTAAC
>Ga0209572_1000337_pt1 | contig 78054 bp, 67 predicted proteins | sample EBPBio232012_DNA_FD_185867 | JGI IMG/M metagenome (GOLD analysis project Ga0209572, IMG submission 185867) | Wastewater treatment Type I Accumulibacter community from EBPR Bioreactor in Madison, WI, USA - Reactor 1_1/23/2012_ DNA (SPAdes)... | ecosystem: Engineered > Bioreactor > EBPR >...
GACCATAAACCTCAAAACCGACCATCAAAGTCCTGCTACGCCTCCGTAAACTTCGGCTCGCTTGGACATTTGATGGTCGGTTTTAAGGTCAAAAAAATAGACCTGACACAGAAATCTGAACACTACCCAAATTAACAGCAGGCCTATTTTCTTGCTTAACCTTCTCTAAAAAGCATTACTCTTGTGTACTTTTCTGGATTGATGAATTTGAAGATATCACCATTCTAAGCAATGTCAACATCGAGAAAACCAATAACTTCTTACGAGAACTTTTAGACGACGCCCCTAACAATCTGTTATCTTTTTTGAATCTTACCCAAACTGCAATGGTGAATGTAGAAGATTTAGGGCAGTATCTTAGCGAAGCAGTCAAATCCAGGATTAAAGAACGCATTCATTTTGACATCCCAAGCCAAAACGATTTTATTCAATATCTAATAGACCTTTTCAATGAATACAGGCTCAATCCTCAGGAGCAATTATCTCAATTTTTCCCCTTTTCTGATGAATTAACTGTCCGTTCAATACTTCAAGAGTTAGGAAACGTTTCTCTTCGCAGGCTAAATGAAGCATTTTCTTTGTTATTAGAGCTAGCTGATTTAGATGACCAAGCTGCCCCTTTAACAATTGACTACTTCAACATAAACAAAGCAGAAATTATTGGCTGGAAATCTTAAATATCTCTATGTCCTATATACTAGACGCTTGCACTCTGATTAATCTTCTTCACATAGACGAAGATGAATTTTTGCTAAAAAAATTGAGAAAGATAGACTTTTGTATTACTCAGAAGGTATATAAAGAAGTTAGCGATAATGCTTACGAGAAAGTGAAACTAAAACCTCAAGCAGAAAGAGAGAAATATCGCAAATATCTTGATGAACAAATTGCATTGTTTCGAACCAGTCAAATTCAAGAAGATGACTTTTTGATAACCGAAGAGGATATGGAACAAATTTTAGGCTATACTAAAAGAAATGGAGAATTCCATTCAGTGCGATTGGCATTTTCAAAAAGCAGAATGGACGAGAAGAAGATATTTTTTGTTACAGATGACCAACCTGCTAAACATCTTTTTCAACCCGTTTTACATCTTCATCAAGTCGGTTATATTGAAGACAGCGTTGATTTACTAACTATGTTTTTCTGGCTGAATGAGGATTTTAGAAAAGTACATTATTTGGATTTTTTGAGCAGGCTTAGGTCAGAATATGCTAGAGGGGTAAATGAATTAACAGAAATGCTGCGTACTTATTACACAAATTTTCCAAAGGCACATCTTCGAGACCCCCAGAGGAATAAATTAAGAGAGCTGATTGATAAAATCGAAAGGCAAAATTTTAAAGGGCTTTCAACTTTATGGGAAGGTATTTCGAGTGAGAAAAAATTTCCTGAATTGGCTAAAACATTGGATAGTTATAAATTTATCCTTGATTTAGAATCAGACTCAACTGACTTGTTGGAAAAGATAAATACTCGTTTGTCCGAAATGAAGTCAAAATCAATTTTTACGGCTATTAAAAGGGGCTAAACAAGATCCTCTAACAACTCTACAAAACAATACTCCCCTTCAAAAAACATAGGGTCATCATTTAGTTTGGCTTGGATAATATCAAATCCCCCATTTGCATACCCTTCCATAAGGTGACTAAGTTTTGTAAGTTCGGCTTCCACCTGTTTCTCTTCCATTTCTTCCAAAGCAGTCAGGTCAAGTCCTGACTTGGCTAAGAGGGCCATAAATAAGTAATGTACCATTTCTTGGGGCTGCCAAGTGCGGATTTCGAGAAAATAAGCCGAATCCATATCCGTGAGTGGCATAAAGCAATCCCGTCGAAGTCCTAGAAGGGCTGCGTACATATAGGTCTCGTAGATGCGCGAGAAGTATTTGCCTCTCTCGTATCTGGCGTCTTCGTCTTCCCGTCCAACCATAGTGAAACGGTTGATGATTGGTTCACGATATACTTTCGCGTATTCGGGCCGACGGTCACCGAAGCGTTTGAGCAAGTCAATCATGATTAGTCTAAGGTTTAGATATTCGTCTTATTTTGGTTTCCAAATCGTTACGGTCATTACGTTTGTCTTCGGGCACGGAGGATTCAATAACGTATACGTTTCCAATATTCTCCACTTCAGCAAAAAGCCTTTCCAAAAGCACCTCATTGTAATGAAAGTCTTTACTCATTATGATACTTTGCGTATAGACTTCCGACGCGGTCCGGCAAAACCCAACAGTGTAGTTTTCCGTAAATTTTGACATCGGTGCATCAGAAATGAGGGGGTACATCTCGGCGGCACGACCGGACTTTTTTGCAGAAATAATAGCCATAATCACCGACAATTTTATCAGAATGATATTAGAATCGTTCATTCCATACATTTCTTGCCCTGTGCTGTCGTATATTTTAGGCATATAATTGCCGTTTGGTTGTTTCACTAATCTAATTAGTCCACGCACAGCCTTATTTTCCGCAGTTATGGAATTATAGTGATTATTGGCTTCCTCTTCCAAACGACGTATGAGGCGATTGAATACTCTTTCTCTGGTCGAGACAGCAACTTTTTTGAAATCAGCCAGTACTTCAACTTTTTCGATTAAAGTGGGTGATATTTTACCTTTGGTCATTTTACGCAGTTCGCTATCAATTTCACTAATACGAGTTTGCGCTTTTTGAATCCCGTTTTCAGAGGTTTGAATATCAAGTTTATATCGTATGATGCTATTTTGAAAGCCTGTAAAAGCGTTCAACACGTTAGCGGACTTAGGCGAACTGATGGACGAGGTATTTACCAAGTCTTGAATTTCGATTTTTATCTGTTCTAATTGTTTTTGTGCATCTTTTCTCCTTTGCATCAATCTTGAGATGCTTGAAAAAGTTTCATGTATCTCTCCGTCCATACTTGGAATACGGCTTTGCATACCTAAACCAAGTTGATATAGTTGCTTAAACTCATTATAAAAATTGTTTTGCAAAGTGCTTTCGAAAGAGTTCCCAGGTATTTTTGCTGATTCACGGTCTAGAAGTTCTTTGATTTTGATCCATGGTTCAGATCCATATGGAGCGTCTCTATCACAAACTAAACATTTGCCTTCATGCAACATTCTTTGGACATAGATTGGTTCAGGCACATTGGTTGGAAGCCTAGTTTGTAATTTCTTGAGCATCAATTTCTCCATTTCAGCCGACTGCTCTTGCTGAACTTTTTTTTCCATGCGTCGTTTTTCATATTCATCAAACTTTTCCGCATATATATCCACCAAGAATTGCGTTCCTTTCAATGCCCAAAAGCGGTTGAATAGGTTCTTGTTGACAGATTGTACTTTGGCTTTATACTCTTGGTCAACCTGCTGTAGTTCTTCCGTTATTCGTTTCTCTTCTTTACCTAAATCTCGCATCCGTTCTGCCGCATCTACTTGGCCATGCAATTTGTCCTGTTCATCTTGAGCATAAGTGAGACCTTCTTTATATTCTTGCAGTTCTTTTTGCAAACGCCTGATTTGATCTTCTAATCGCCGCCTTTCATTATCCAAATTCTCCGTTTTTTGTATATCACCGCTAACTTTACGTTGCTCTTTTCTGTACTCGGTATCGGCAATCTCATAGGCCCGTTTTGAGATACTGACAAAAGCATCAAACTCACTTATATCAGAAAGAATGTTTATAGCATCTGTAAGCGTATTGTTATTTTTAAAGTCAATCAAGCCATCTACTTGTTCACCTTGAAACCACATATAGGGCTTTATGTTAGGGGGCAAGATCCTTCTAATATTATTTTTTATATCTTCTGGGTCTTTGACAATTCGTGCATCCAAGTAACCGTCTTTCCGGTACATAGAAAGCTGGCTCTCGGAAGGTTCTCGCCATTTTTTCTCTTGATCTTCTCCTTTATCTAATCTAGTTATGGCATAGGTACGTTTTAAGATATATTCTTCATTTCTATCAGGATTACTAAAGATCACTTCAACAAAAGTCTTCACCTCTTCATCCGGCACACAAAGAAATTTTGCCTTGTCCGAAACTAACCAGCCTTTTACATCGCGGGTCGGACGAAAAACTCGGATAGACGAGTCAAAAGTTTCATCATATAACACCCAATACAGAGCATCATAAAATTTTGATTTGCCAGCACCATTATCGCCAATGATGAGGTTTAGCCCTTCTGAAAACTCAAAATCGTTTTCACCGTAGTAACATTGAAAATTAAACAGTTTCAGCGACTTAATAAGCATACTTAACTTGTTATTTACTAAGGAGTTGGTTGATATTTCTTACTATTGTTTCTTCAGAATCGTCGTTTTTCTTTTTAGATATCGCTACCCTAAAGGTAGCAATGAGTTTATTATCCGAATTTTGATTTAGCCTCCATTGGGCAGCGGCATCTTTGCTGATGCCATGCTTTTCCTCAAAGAGGTCGTCGGAAAGAAACTCCCGGATTAGTTCGTCTGCTGTCATTGGGCAAGTAACTCCTGATGAATGGTGAATAAATTAAGTTCGTAAGCGGTGCTCAATTCTTCAAGGGCCTTCAGCGTAAAATGTTGATTGATAGACATGAAAGCAAAGTACGCCACTCGCTCTAACTCCTTCTTTACCAAATTTCGCTCCATTTTAAACGTTTCCTCATTTACTGTTCCCATAAGATCGGGGGCAACCACCAAATCATGAATGGTTGCTAAGTGTTTGTCCGCATGATTGCGCAAGACCCGTCCCCGGCGTTGGATAAACTGACGAGGGTTCCCCGTGCTCGAACAAAACACTGCCAACTCAGCGCGAGGAATATCTACGCCCTCGTCGAGGCATTTCATCGAAGCCAACACATGAAGTTCTCCGCTCTGAAACTGTCTAAGAATCTCCCCTCGGTCTGTGGTAGCACCGGTAAACTGACCGACCAAAATTTTAGGGCTGATACCCCCAATGGCTTGGGTATACTGGTTAATGAGTCGTAGATCTTCGGTATTTTCCACCAGGATTTCGCCATCGTTTGCTGCAAAACCTTCAGGAACATACACGAAGGAATATTTCAAATTTCCGTATTCAGCAAAATGCTCTCCCAAAATACTTTGAGTGAGGGCCAATTTGTTCACAGCTTTCTGAATCACTCGCTTTCTTGCTAATAGCAATTTTTCGGTAGCATCGGATTTTTTGGTATCGTTTCGATCAAAGTCGTACAGTTTCGCTAACTTCTTTGAAATCTCTATGTATTCATCCAGTTCAGTTTGGGTTAACGAAACCAGATGAGGAAAATATCTGTACTTACAAAGTACTCCTTCTTCGATTGCGCGTTCCATACTAAAAGAATAAGTGTACGGTTCTCTGTCATGGAAAAAGCGCTCCATCGCTGTCGTTCCTTCCGGGTCATAGATACGTTTGGGTGTAGCCGATAACCCAATAAGTTTTACCAGATGCACATCCGGCAATTTTTCCAAAACTTTGGGTGAGGCTATGTTGTGCCCCTCGTCGGCAATTAATATCGTGTCAGAAGGTAACCTCCGAAAATAAGCCTGAAAGTGCTCCCGGTAAAAAGTCGTATAGGTGCAAATAATCACAAATGACTGATTGACTCCGAATCGCATAGCCGTCAGCATATTATCCATTTCCGGTTTCCATTCGTTTTTTGAAGAAACCTGAATCACTACGTTGAAATTGAACGAGTGAGCTTCTTTTACCCATTGCTCCACCAAGGAAATTGTTGGGACAAGAATAACGGCCCGGTATATTTTTTCTGGGTTCTTTTGGTACTCTTTCAAAACACAATTCAGCGATGTAATCGTCTTCCCAGTCCCTGTTGCCATTGCAAAAATCCCCTTATATCCGTTACCCACCCAATTTTGATAGGCATCAAACTGGTAATCCCTCGCTCCGGAAGGATATGGGAAACGAGGTTCTGAGAGGAATTTTTCTAGTGTTGCATTCGCTCTTTCGAAGGCCTTTTTCACGTTAGCCTTGTCAGCCTTATCCCGTTTTTTTCGAGAGAGTTGCTCTTCTTGAATCAGTAACTCGTGAAGGTCTTTACTGCCAAATTCGTTCCTGATCGCCACCTCAACTTCTTCAATTGGGACATATTCGACAAAGTCAGCCCGCTCTGCAAAAATGTTCTCAAAGTAAAGTTGGTAGTCATTAATAGCATGAATATCTCCTTGGGATTCCCAAGAGCATCTAATGCTTAGCTCTTCTAAGTTTTCTAACAGACCACTTGCAGTAAAATTGCATGAGGATTTAAATTTCACTTGATTCGTACCATCGGAGAAAATACCAGATTTGTAATGTGAAATGCCCCTATCTGCTTTTGGCTTGATTGACTTTATAATAATTTTTTTGGATGATATGAGCCAAGCCAAGCATTCAAAAAAGTGCCGCCCATATTCATCCAAAGATACCTTTAGCCTTTTGATTTCATCGCTTGTAAAATTGTATGCCGTTTCTGACGTGGTTTGTCCTTTCAATATTGCTTCCTTATCTTTTTCGGAAAGGATATTATTTACTATTATTCTGACTTGCCCATTATGGCTTAGAAACTTGGCAAAACCGAGTGAAAGAACGCTAATAGCAGATGAGCTAAAATAGCCTAATAGTAAATCTAATTTGTTGCTCTCTAAGAGAGCATCCATATGGAGCATTATTGGTTCCCAATCGCTTCCCGTTCTATATTCACCTGAAGGAGGGTAAGTTATGTCCCTGAGCATTTGTCAAAATGGGGAGAGTATAAAGTGGAGTTAGGCTGTAAAGGTATTTTATGTTTCAAATAAAATAAGTTTAAATGCGTCGAAAGATTCAGGATTCATTAAATCTTATCCCTGAAAGATTATCACCTAGTGACCTTTGTGAGGATGTAAGGCGAAGATATTTGTCGATATGGCAAGGGTAGTACATATTGAAGGGACGGAATGATGCGGGGGGCTATCCATGACTTTAACATTAGCAATTTACTAAATGCTTGATGGCCTACTACCTTTATGCCCATGTGCTTAGGCTAAAGCAAGTGCACTTCTCTGCTATCAATACCCTTGACGACACCCTTGATATTTTTTTAACCCCAAACGTACAGAAACGAATACCCTGCTTTCAAAAAGCATTAGCTCTTTGTGATTTTATCTTCAGCCTGGGTATTGTAAAAAAAACAAGAATAGAGACTGATGGACGTTTTTCCCAAAAAAGAAACGCAACTACCTGTTTACCAGATAATTGCGTTCTTTTTTGTCGGGGCACCAGGATTCGAACCTGGGACCCCCTGCTCCCAAAGCAGCACCAATCTGGTTTGATTTGGTTTCATCTGTTTTTAAGTGGTTGATTATCAATGTCTATTTTTTCAGGCTGCTTGCAAATAAACCACTTGAAACCTATCTTTGCTTGCAAATTGCTTGCAAATTTTCAAGCGGATGGTTTCTGTAAACATTATTCTCGACACTCGTTACGCCAAAAAAGGCAACCTTTTTCCGCTCAAATTAAGGGTGGTTCACAACCGTAAGCCTTTCGACATCGGCCTTGGGTATAACCTGCTTGAAAAGGACTGGGATGAAAAAGGCCAGAAAATTAAAGTGACCTGCAAGACGATTGAAAACGTCACGCGCCTGAATTCCTTCCTCAACAAAGAAAAGCAAAAGATACTGGATGTGCTGGTGCGTCTTCAGGATGAAGGCGTACTGGACACGCTCAACCTGAATGAACTGAAGGACATCATAAACAATAAAAGCGCCGAAGCAATGGTGATCGCTTTCGGGCGAGATATTATCGCCGAACTTCAAGTGGCGAAGAAGTTTGGTAACGCCCGTGTTTACGATACGATGCTCCGGAGTGTTCAGGATTTCTCACGAGGCAGGGATATTCCGTTGCGTCAGATCACTTTTGCCTGGCTGAAAAAATATGAAGCGTGGTATCTGTCCAAAGGCAACTCGGTGAACGGTCTGAGTGTAAGTCTACGAACCCTTCGGGCTTTGTTCAACCGCGCCATTAAAGAAAAGGCCATCAGCAGGGATTACTATCCCTTTACAGATTACAGCATTAAAACCGATTCAACCCGCAAGCGGGCTATTTCGGTGGCCGATCTGGAAAAGATCAGGCAGTATGTACCGATTACCCAGAGACAATCTTGGGCTAAAGATTACTTTATGCTCAGTTTTTATCTAATGGGAGCCTCATTCGTAGATATTGCTTTCCTGCAAGTGAAAAACATTGCCAAAGGTCGAATTGAATACAAGCGAAGAAAAACCGGCAGGCTGCATTCCATTCCGGTATCTGCACTCCTACAGAACATTTTGGATAAATACCTCGCTGATAAAGGGAAAGAGGATTTTATACTGAATGTGATAAAATCGAAAGAGCCTGCCAGGCAACTGGTGAATGTACGCGATGCCTTGCGACGCTTCAACCGCTCCCTCAAGGAAATAGGCGAAGCCTGCGGAATTGAAGCGACGCTTTCCAGTTATGTGGCTCGTCACTCCTACGCAACCATTGCTAAATATAAAGGTGTGCCGACCGCCGTTATCAGCGAAGCGTTGGGGCATACATCAGAGGAAGTAACCCAAGTGTACCTCAACTCCTTCGATAAAGAGGTGATGGACAAATACCACAACATCATTATTGAATAATATCCGGCATATGGAAAGCATGTTGGTCAACCACAATTTTGAACGCGCCATCCGCAAGATGCGCCGCATACTGCCCGTCCTTTCATTCGGGTTACTGATCGGCACCTATATTATATCGGCGTTGATAATGGGGATTTTCCATGCGGAAAACTCTCCGAACCTTGGTTTTAAGGTTGCGGCTTTTCTGGTGCCGCTGGCTATTCAGGCGGGAAGAGGAACTTTGGTGTTTTTCTTCCAGTTGAATCCGGCACGGATACAAACCAAATTCTCATTCGGCGTGATTGCGGCGACAACGCTTCTTTTGCTATCACTGAGCGAAGCCTATTTTGTGATGCAACCCTATGGCGTTTCCTGGACTATTTCCGTTTCGACCCTCATGCTAATTGGATGGGTGATTGAAATTATGATACTGCGGGAAACCATGTTTGCCACGCAAATGGAACTGTACCGCAATCGCGAAGAATGGCAAGCCATGAAAGATTTTTATCGCGCTCGCAGGGAATTTGAGCAGTTCATGAATGGTGTGCCTGAAACAACACCCACAGCGGTACCGGAATCATTTGAAATTTCAACTCCTTCGGAAAGCAGTAAACCTACTAACCACGTCGAGTTACCGGGAAAGTAGAAGCGCCTGTTGTAAAATGGGCGGTTGACATACAGCAACTAATCGAGGACAAGGAGTTTTTTTATGGGATAAAGATCGACCCTGCCGATCCATTCCTGGAGCGAAACCTTGCACGGCTGGAAATGCGATTTGAGGAACGATACCAGTGCTCGCTGAAAAAAGAAATAGAAAGAAAAGAGCAGGGGAAGCCATCGCATAGAACTGTTCTGCGTTCAAAGGCAGAGAACAAAGAGCGGCTGGAAACGGTGCGCGAATTGCGCAACCTGCTTGCGCTAATACCCAATGAAATAAATGGGTAAAAGCGCAAATAAGTAATTGGATATAATTGGATACATAAATGGATGTTTTTGTATTTTTGCTTTGACAATTGGATATAAATGGATACATAAATGGATGTGTTTAAAATCCACACATTAAAAATTACCCATGATTTCCTCAGTCTAATCGGAGAGATTGACGAGTTTAAGGGAGCATGGCGGGCGCTCGGTACTTTAGCACCAGAGCGCCTTTCTGCATTGAGGCATGTAGCCACAATTGAAAGTATCGGCTCCTCCACCCGTATTGAAGGCAGTAAACTTAGCGATAGAGAAGTGGAACGACTTCTTTCCAACCTCGCAATCAAATCTTTCAAGTCTCGCGATGAGCAGGAGGTAGCTGGTTACGCGGATGTAATGAATACCGTTTTTTCTTCCTCGGCAGAAATAGCCATAACAGAAAACCATATTCGGCAGTTACACCGGGACTTACTAAGACACAGTGAAAAAGATACGAGGCACAGAGGGAATTATAAAACGAACACAAACAATGTGGTGGCATTTGATGCAGATGGCAAACAAGTGGGGATTGTCTTTGAAACGGCAACGCCATTTGATACGCCAAGATTGATGACCGAACTGGTGAACTGGTATAGTGAGTTTGCAGAAAACAAAGCCGTCCATCCTCTAATAGCCATTGGTATTTTTATCGTGGTTTTTCTGGAGATTCATCCTTTTCAAGATGGGAATGGACGCCTTAGCCGCGTTTTGACTACACTGATGCTATTGAGGGCAGGGTATGCTTATGTTCCTTACAGCTCGCTCGAAAGTGTAATTGAGCAAAACAAAGAAGAATATTATCTGGCATTGAGGCGTACTCAAGGAAGCATTCGCACGGAAAACCCTGACTGGGAGCCATGGTTGTTGTTTTTCCTGAAGGCATTGCGGCAGCAAATGCACAATCTGAAACAGAAGGTGGAAAAGGAAAAGATTCTACTCGCCAAACTTCCGGAGCAGTCTGTTACCATTCTTGACCTGCTGCGGAAACATGGCCGCCTGTCAGTTGGTCAGGCCAGCCAGATTACCAACGTGAGCCGTAACACACTTAAGAAACATTTTCAGTCATTACTTGACCGCGAGCTGATTGAATCAAATGGAAAGGGGCGGTCGGTTTGGTATAGTTTGAAGTGACCTGCAAGACGCGAAAGAGTCTATTTTCCGTTAATAGAGAATTTATTAATTTTTAATATATCAATTTTAAATGGTAGCATATCCCAAAATCGAGTCAAATATACTTCGCGCCATCTCTGCGCTAATTGGCGATACAAACTCCGGATTAACGGGCACGGAAATGACCAAGTACCTACGAGATTCCGGGATTGACGATCCTTCCCCTGGCATAACTAAGCGTGATCGGTTGTTTGATGCTTTACATCAAAAACAGGAGCAAGACAGATGTTCAAATAATGTTTTTGCTTTTATAAAAAAGGTTATGCACCCCTCAAATTATGCCAACAATGAGGAGATGTTTGACCACCGCCGACACGAATTGAACGTACAATTAGCATTCGTTGGATGGCGAGTAACAGAAAAAGGAGAGTTGGAAAGCGTTGTTGTGGCACAGACTATTGATGAAGCAAAAGAGCGAGCGGGCCGCCTACGTAAAAAACTTCAGGAACGGAAAATACATTCTGAATTATTGAAATATTGCCGGGAAGAGTTGCTGAAAGAAAATTACTTCCATGCCGTACTTGAAGCCTCAAAGAGCATTGCTGAAAGGGTCAGAGAGATGTCTTCGCTGACCGAAGATGGAGGTGATTTAATAGCAAAGGCATTTGGATTAGGGGCAAATAATCAACCCAAATTAGCAGTTAATTTTCTCTCCAATGGATCAGAAATTAGTGAGCATAAAGGGTTCGCTAATTTCCTCGTTGGTGTTTTTGGTATGTTCAGGAATGTTACCGCCCACGCTCCAAAAATAAAGTGGGCAATCAACGAGGACGACGCAGTAGAAGCCTTGGCGGTTATCTCATTTGCCCATAAGAAGTTAGATGAATGTTATAAAACGCCTTGGTAAGTTCACATGTGTAAATGAGGTGCCTGCTTCGAGCCGCCGAAGTTTTAGCCAGCCTCATTTATCAACCCTAAATTATCTTAGGTCTCTGTACTTATTTGAGTAAATGAAAGTTTGGGTACTATATTTGCAGCAGGCTGATTATCACCTTGATAATCCATTAGTTATTGGTAAAAAAAGATATGCAGTTTACCCCTTATCACGCTAAATTTTTCGCTTATGAACTCACCAAGCGCAGTGCCTCAGACAGTATGCAAAAACTGGCTGCTACCTTGGTTGATGCACAAGTTGATCTGAACCCGCATCAGGTAGAGGCCGCGTTATTCGCGTTCCGTTCTCCGCTTTCTAAAGGTGCAATACTTGCCGATGAGGTAGGATTGGGGAAAACTATTGAGGCTGGTTTGGTTATTTCACAGAAATGGGCTGAAAGAAAAAGAAAGATACTCATCATAACTCCAGCGAATTTGCGCAAGCAATGGAGTCAGGAGTTGCAGGACAAGTTTTTCTTACCCTCGTTCATTCTGGAGGCAAAATCTTTCAACGATACGATCAAAACGGGCAACCTAAACCCGTTCAACCAGGCGCATATTATATTATGTTCATACCAATTTGCACGAACCAAAGAGGCATATTTACGTCTTGTGGATTGGGACTTGGTAGTGATTGACGAGGCACACCGCTTGCGCAATGTTTACAAAACAAGCAACAAAATCGCTCGCTCTATCAAGGAGTCGCTCGAACATGCACCGAAAATTCTACTTACTGCAACACCACTCCAAAACTCGCTTTTGGAGTTATATGGCCTGGTCAGCATCATCGACGATTATGCTTTTGGCGACCTTAAAAGCTTCCGTTCTCAGTATAGTAAAGTAAACAGTACACTCGACGAGGGCATGTTTAAGGAGTTGAAGGAACGGCTTAAACCCATTTGCAAACGAACGCTTCGCCGACAGGTCTTAGAATATATCAAATATACTAACCGTATTGCCTTGGTCGAGGAGTTCTATCCAACACAGGAGGAGCAACGCCTTTACGATCTTGTTTCTGAATATTTACAAGGTGATACTCTTTATGCACTACCCTCTAGCCAGAGGCAGTTGATGACATTGATCTTGCGCCGACTTCTGGCATCTTCCACTTTTGCAATTTCCAAAACACTAGGAGCTCTGGTCGCGAAACTGGAAAACATAGTAGCCAGACATGACGAAGCCGATGAGTTTGAAGCAACAGTTGCCGAAGATTTCGAGACCTATGACGAATTGAAAGATGAGTGGAACGAAGAAGAAGAGGCGAAGGAGGAGCAACAATTTACACCTGCGGACATAGATGGGATGAGAGACGAGATCGTTACCCTTAAAGAATTTGAGGACTTGGCAATCTCCATTGATAAAAACTCCAAAGGCGAAAAACTTTTCACAGCCCTGGAAAATGGGTTTCGTGAGTTGCAGCGTCTTGGTGCTCCGCGCAAGGCAATTATTTTTACAGAAAGCACTCGAACACAGGAATATATTCGCGCCAATTTGGAAACACGTGGCTATGAAGGGGAAGTAGTACTTTTTAATGGTTCCAACTCGGATCAAAAATCTCGTGAGATTTATAATGCCTGGATAGAGCAGCACAAGAACACGGATCGTATATCTGGATCACGAACCGCAGATATTCGTGCAGCATTAGTGGACTATTTCCGTGAGGAAGCGACGATCATGATTGCAACAGAAGCGGCGGCTGAAGGCATCAATCTTCAGTTCTGTTCGTTGCTTATTAACTATGACCTGCCTTGGAATCCACAACGTATTGAGCAACGCATCGGTCGTTGTCATCGCTATGGGCAAAAATATGATGTGGTCGTAGTTAATTTCCTCAACAAAGCAAATGCTGCCGATCAACGGGTTTATGCACTACTCCGTGATAAATTTAACCTGTTTAATGGGGTTTTTGGAGCCAGTGACGAAGTACTTGGAAGTATTGAAAACGGTATTGATTTTGAAAAGCGCATAGCAAAGATTTATCAAGACTGCCGGACGATTGAACAGATCGAGGTAGCGTTCAATATTTTACAATCGGAATTAGAAGGGCAAATCTCAAATGCCATGCAGCAAACCCGCCAGCAGTTATTGGAGAATTTTGACGAAGAAGTACATGAAAAACTGAAGATAAACTTGCAGGAAAGCAGAGAATACCTCTCTAAATATGAAAATCTGCTATGGGACATAACAAGATTTTACCTCAATGGCGATGCAATCTTTGCCACTGCTGATGAGCACAGTTTTAGACTTATTAACAATCCGTTTCCAGGAACCAAAATACATCCTGGCCCTTATCGTATTGGGAAAAGCATCGATGATGCTAACGTGTATCGTATCGGTCATCCATTGGCACAATTAATTATTGGTAAATGCAAAGATTATGACCTGCCGGCACGGGAGCTGATTTTTGATTATACCGGAAACCAGAAGATTATAACCATTCTGGCGTCACTATGTAACAAGTCCGGGTGGATAATGGCAGAAATGATGTCAGTAACTTCTTTTGAAGAAGAAGATCATATTATACTCACAGGAATATGTGATGATGGAACAGCGCTGGAAGAAGAGCATTGTCGTCGCTTGTTCTCGCTTTCCGCACATGAAGGTAGCGAGGCTGCCTTATCACCCACTCAAAAAGAAGCACTTATAGATGATCTTTCAAAAAAGAAAAATACCATTCTTGGAGAGATTGGCGCACGCAACGCAAATTTTTTTGATATGGAATTGGAGAAATTGGATAAGTGGGGCGATGATCGTAGAAGTTCCTTGAAGGCAACACTTAAAGAACTGGATGCTCAGATAAAGGATCTGAAAAAGCAAGCGCGTATAGCACCCAACCTGCCTGAAAAACTTAAATTAGAACGGGAACGGCAACGAATTGAATCAGACCGTGACAAGGCTTGGCGGGAATACGACGAGGCCGCAAAAGAAATCGATCAAGGCAAGGATCGACTCATTGACGAGATTGAAAAAAAACTCCAACAATTACTTTCAACAACTGAACTATTCTTAATCCGATGGACAATCAAGTAACACCTGAACAGCCTACTCAAAACCCGAATGAGATTCTAGCGCAACAGATTTTTCAAAAGTTGTTTGATGCTGGACTGATTACTGATGACGGCAAGGCAGAATTTATAAAGAACCTCGGACAAGGCAAACTTGGAGATAGCAGCTGGAGAGTTGCTCTTGAACAAATAATAAAATCAAAACCCGCATCAAATGAAACTCCTAAAACTTGAAATAAACGCCTTTCGCGGAGCGACACAACCGTTTTCGTTTGAGTTTGACCGCTCCAAAAAACTGACAATGGTTTTTGGAGAAAATGGCACTGGAAAATCTACTATTGCTGATTCAATTACCTGTTTATGTACAGAATCACTTGGTTCAATGAGTGATAAATCAGGTGCAGATAAACAGTTTTTGGTTGCGATAGGGACATCGGCAAATGATGTATTGCTAAAATTAGTGACTGATGGAGATGAGTATAGTGCCACGCTAAACAGTGGAAAATTCCATAAAAATGCTGGAAAATCATATCCTAAACTTCGCCAGCTTCGCCGCAGTCAAATAGTCAAACTCATTGAAGCACAGCCTGCAAGCCGTTATGAAGAACTCAAGGACTATATTGATGTAGAAAGCATTATGGGCTCCGAGGATGGACTTCGTCGATTGGTTCAACGCTTAGAAGCAGATTTAACTACGCAGACAACTACTTTAGTAAGTGCCTCAAATACTCTTGAAGCCGCCTGGATAAATGAAGGATCGCCCATGGCTGGTTGGGAATTATGGGCAGAGATGGAAGCCGGGAAGGACTTACAGGTTGAACAGGTTAAAGTTGCACGCATTGATGCATTGGTCTCTGCATGGGATAGCGTTGAAAGGAATATAAGCCTTTTAAAAGAGAAAGAGATTGCTACTGAAGAGGTGGCTAAACGGAAAGCAGAACACGCTATAAATCTGGAAAAATTTGAGGCGACCAACCAAAATATTAACCAAGATTTGATTACACTTCTTGATTCTGCCGGAAAATTCATTCAGCGACAGACAGAATTACATGAATGCCCGCTCTGTTCTAGCCCCGTAGAAAAAGAAGTTTTGTTGGACTCTATTGTCAAGACCGTTCAATCACACAGTGAATATCAGCAACTAATTAGCAAGAAAAAAACTATCGAGCAGGAAGAAAAACGCGCGGGTGATTTTCTCCAAAGCGCGCAACAAACTCTATCAAGCGCACTCATCGCATTAGGAAGGGCGAGTAAAGAATTTAGCGGCATTGAACGTAGCAGATGGGAGCCTTGGCAGCAAACAAGTCTGCCATTGACGCAACAAATCGAGTTGTTTCAAGAGAATCACACAGCGCTGGAGCAAGATGTAACGAATTTTAAAACCGAAAGAACAAAATCTCAAAGTTCGATTTCGCAGAATAACCTCATTAAAAGCCAGTTAAAAGCAATCAATGAGAACCAAAAAAAAGCGGAAGAAACCGAACTGGTGCTGATAAATGCCAAAGAGGCATTAAAAATTGTCGAAACCTCCCGAAAAGAATATATAGAAAATGAACTTTCATCCATTTCGGAAGAGGTGGAAGCAATGTACCAAAGTTTGCATCCTAATGAAAACATTGGAGGGATTCAGATAACTTTGAAACCGAACGTCAGAAAATCGCTAAACCTCTCAGCCAGTTTTCAAGGGCAAACTGATATATCTCCACAATCCGTTTATAGTGAGTCGCACCTTGATACACTTGGCCTCTGCGTTTTTTTGTCGCTTGCTAAAAAATATGGTGGGAGAGAGACTATCCTTCTTTTAGATGATGTGGTGATGTCAGTTGATGAAAGTCATTTGGATCGATTCATTGACCTTTTGCATAGTCTATCAGGCGATTTTGCACATATCTTAATAACAACACACTATCGTGCTTGGCGGGATCGATACCGGTATAAACGTGCGCCCGAAGGAGAAGTACACTTTATTGAACTTCGTCCTTGGTCACTTAAAACGGGTATTCGCCATCAAGTTGGGAAAAATCTTGTTCAAGAACTTCAAGAGGCTATCACTTCTTCATATTTTGACAGACAGCAAATGGCTGCTAAGGCTGGTATATTATTAGAAAATATATTTGATTATCTAACTCTTACCTATTCTTGCAAGGTTCGTAGAAAAATTGCCTTAGACTATACTTTGGGAGAGTTATTAGATGCCATATCATCCAAACTTTCAAAAAGTTTAAGGGTAGAACATCTGAAAAAAGATACTACTGGAAAATATGACATCAGCGCTGGTATGGAAGAAATAATATTGCTTCCCCTTTTTGATGAATTGAAAAAACTGTCCTTTATTCGCAACAAAGTAGGTGCACATTTTAATTTAAGTGGCTCTGATGTAAGTGATGATGATGTTGAGAATTTTGCTAAAACAACCCTTAGCCTTGCACAAGCACTAATATGTCCTGAATCAGGTGATTTTCCTAGCAAAAAAAGTACGGGAGAGTATCATGAAACCCGTTCAAAATCCATACGAATGCATCCTTTCCAAGAACCAACTTAATCGAAACAAACTATGGCAGAAATCGAAAAACTCCCGCTTACCTCCCTCGACATAAAAGCGCACCAACTGGAGCGCCTCAAAGAGATATTCCCGGAAGCCTTCACGGAGGGCAGCAAAGTGGACTGGGATAAATTGCGCCTGACATTGGGAGAAGCCGTGGATACCGGAAAAGAACGCTACGGCATGAACTGGCCGGGTAAAAGCGAATGCTTCAAAACCATTCAGCAACCGAGTATTGCCACTTTAGTTCCGGCACGGGAAGAAAGCGTGGACTTTGACACAACCCAAAATTTATTCATTGAGGGTGACAATCTGGAAGTGTTGAAACTGCTTCAAAAATCATATTTGGGGAAGGTAAAGATGATCTACATTGATCCGCCATACAATACTGGCAAGGATTTCGTGTATCCTGATGACTACTCTGAAAACCTGGATACATACCTCGCATACACTGGTCAAGTTGATGCTGAAGGAAAAAAATTCAGCACAAACACAGATACTGATGGGCGTTATCATAGCAGATGGATGAACATGATGTATCCAAGATTATTTCTGGCGAAAAACCTTTTAACAAACAATGGCGTAATATTTATTAGTATTGATAATCATGAATTTGATAATTTAAAAAAAATTTGTGATGAAATATTTGGCGAGGAAAATTTCATCACCTGTATTGCTAATACCAATAATCCGAAGGGACGCTCCGACGATAAGTATGTGGCAACAGCGCATGAATATGTGCTTCTATATAAAAAGCAAGAAATTACCTTTGCGGGTTGGCAACCAGAAGAAAAGGTTACTCGTCGGTATAACAAACAGGATGAGCAGGGCGAAGTATATAGAGAAATTGACCTTAGAAAAACTGGCGATAACGACAGGAAAGATGACCGACCTAACTTGTTTTATTATTTTCTCTTTAATGAGGAAACAGGTGATTTCTATCCAACAAGAGATGAATCTATACCTAGTGGATATACCCAAATATTTCCTCAGAAGGAGAATGGTGAACTAGGAAACTGGAGGTGGGAGTTAAACACCGCCTTGAAAAACAAAAAATATCTTCTGCCCAAATTCATGCCAAACAAAAAGGTTTGGTCAGTCTTCGAGAAAGACTATTTTTCTCCAGAAAAAAGAATTAAGCCTACTAGCTCATGGACAGATAAAGTGTTCAATAGTGAACGAGGATCAGAACAATTCATTGAGCTCGGCTTTAAAAAAGAAATTTTCCCTAAGCCCAAGCCCATTGGTTTAATTAAAAAGATATTAGAGTTTACAATAAGGTCAGAAGATTCAGACTCAATTATTTTAGACTTTTTTGCAGGTTCATGCTCTACTGCACATGGTGTAATGGAGTACAACGCTGAAAATGAAACCGAAATTAAATATATCTGCGTCCAACTTCCTGAGAAAACTGAAGAAGATGATGATGCCTTTAAAGAGGGCTATAAAACTATTGCTGACATAAGTAAGGAGCGCATTCGTCGTGTTATCGCAAAAATTAAAAAGGAGCAAAAAGAAAATAAAACGCTTTTCAGCGAAAGGCAAAAGCCACAAGATTTGGGCTTCAAAGTTTTCAAACTGCAAAAGTCCAATTTCAATATCTGGAACGCCGGAGTAGAAAAAACGCCGGAGGCGATTCAGCAACAATTGTTTTCTCATGTGGCTCATATATCGCCGGAAGCGGAGCAGGAAGCAATATTGTATGAATTGCTTTTGAAATCCGGGTTTGAAGTGACAACTTCCATCGAGCAGATGAGCATCGAGGGTAAAAAAGTGTTTAGCATCGCTGAAGGAGAATTGCTGATCTGTTTGGAAAAGCAATTGACCCATGAGGTTATAAAGGCAATTGCAGAGCGTAAACCGACGCGTGTAATCTGCCTGGACGAGGGTTTTCAAGATAACGACCAACTCAAAACCAATGCTGTTCAGATGATGAAAAGCAAGGGAGTTGTAAATTTTAGAACGGTATGAGCATGAAGATAAAGTTTGACAGTACACAGGCTTTTCAAATTGCTGCCGTTGAAAGCATAACCAATCTGTTCGATGGACAACCATTGAATCTTGGTGATTTTACGGTGGAGATTAACACGACAAGCACATCAGGTCAGGGTAGTATTTTTCAAACCGAATTAGGTATTGGAAACAACCTGATTTTGGAGGATGAGGCGATATTGAAAAACCTCAACAAACTCCAGGAGGAAAATGATCTTGATACCATCCCGGAAAAAGAGTTTGCCAAAAATGGTTTGAACTTTTCCGTGGAGATGGAAACGGGTACTGGGAAGACCTATGTGTACCTGCGCACCATTTTTGAATTGAGCCAGAAATATGGCTTCAAAAAGTTCATCATCGTAGTGCCGAGTGTAGCGATCCGGGAAGGAACGCTAAAAAACATCGACATCACCAAAGAACACTTCAAAGCGCTGTATAACATTGAGGTGTCTTCCTTCGTGTACGACAGTAAGAAGGCCAACCGCTTGCGGGAGTTTGCTTCCAACAATCAGGTGCAACTCATGGTCATCAATATTGATGCCTTCCGAAAAGACTTTTCCGACAGTGAGGACGATAAAAAGAGTAACGTCATCTTTAAAGAGAGTGACAAACTCTCCGGGCGGCGCCCCATCGAGTTCGTGCAGGCAACCAAGCCGATTGTGATTATTGACGAGCCGCAAAGTGTGGACAACACGCCACGAGCACAAGATGCCATCAAATCACTGAATCCGCTTTGCATCTTCCGTTACTCTGCTACGCACAAAAATCTGTACAACCTGGTTTACAAACTTGACCCGATCAAGGCATACGAGCTGCGCCTGGTAAAGCAGATCGTCGTTGCATCGGTTGAAGGCGCAAATGCGCAAAATGCCGCCTATGTAAAACTGCTGGAAACGGATAATAAAAACGGCATCCGTGCAAAAATCCGAATTCAAGTACAGGGCAAAGGCAAGGTAAGCGAGAAAGATATTTGGGTAAAACAAACTGCCGATCTGTTCGCTTTATCGAATGAGCGCGAGGTGTACCGCAATGGTTTTGAGGTGCTGGACATTAGTGCAGAACCCGGAAATGAGTTCATTGATTTCAACGCTGGCCGCCTTTATCTTGGTCAGGAACGGGGTGGTATCCGGGAAGATTTGGTAGAAGTACAAATCCGCAATACCATCAAAAAACACCTGGATAAAGAATTGCAATTGAGAGGAAAGGGGATCAAGGTGCTTTCACTTTTCTTCATTGACCGAGTTGCCAATTACCGCGACTATACGGAAGACGGAAAAGCCGAGAAAGGCAAGTTTGCCTTGCTTTTCGAGAAACATTACAAAGAGCTGGTCGCTTTACCGCAATACAAGGAACTGGATATGCAGCCTGTTGAAAAAATTCACGACGGCTATTTTTCCGAGGACAAAAAAGGCGTTTTTAAAGATACCAACGGTGCTACACAAGCCGATGATAGCACGTACTCCAAAATCATGCGAAACAAAGAGCAGTTGCTTTCGCTTGAGGAGCCGTTGAAGTTTATCTTCTCACACTCTGCCCTTCGGGAAGGTTGGGACAACCCGAATGTATTTCAGATATGTACGTTGAATGAAACTAATTCCGTAATGAAGAAACGGCAGGAAATTGGGCGCGGGTTGCGCTTGCCGGTCAATCAAAATGGCGAACGGGTGTTTGATGATAACATCAACAAACTGACTGTTATAGCCAATGAAAGTTACGATGAGTTTGCCCGCAAACTTCAATCAGAATATGAGGATGATTGTGGCGTAACGTTTGGCAAAGTACCGAAGATTGGCTTTGCAAAAATTGTACAAATTGTGGACGAAGAAGAGGTCAGGCTTGGACGCGACCAATCAGAGAAAGTCTGGGCGGAACTGGTGAGCAAAGGATTTTTGGATGACAGCGGAAAAATCAAGCCATCTTTCAACCCACAACAATCTGGTTTTACCCTGGGGTTTTCGGGCGAACTAAAGGAAATAGAAGCAGAAGTGATCTCTGTTTTGCAGTCGTACCAACTGGAGCGACATATCAAAAAAGATGAGGAGCCGAAAAAACTGCGCATCAACAAGCAGGTGTTTCTTGATCCAGAGTTTGAGGAATTGTGGAACCGTATCAAGTTCAAAACCACTTACGAAGTAAATTACTCAACCGATGAACTGATTGCCGCCTCTGTGAAGGCCATCAGGCAGATGGACAAAATTGAGCCAGTACAAATTTCCTATAAAGAGGCATTGTTGGGCGTAGAGCAAAAAGGGGTTACAGTGCAAGAAACCCGCTCGAACTACCAACGCCTAAAATATGCTGGCGGTTTGCCGGATATCATTGCTTACCTGCAAAAAGAAACGGAACTCACCCGGCGCACCCTGGCTACTATTTTGACAAAGAGTGGCCGTCTGGAAGAATTTGCGATCAACCCGCAAAAGTTTATGGATGCTGTGGCGGGCATCGTCAGCCGCGAACTTCACCGGATGATGATTGATGGAATAAAATATGAACGTATTGCGGAACAGGAATGGAGCATGCGTTTGTTTGAGGATGAAGAAATTTTGAGCTACCTGAGCACCCGCTTAGAGGTAAAAAAATCCGTGTATGATGCTGTGATTTATGACAGCGAGGTAGAACGCAAATTTGCGGAAGATCTGGACAAACGGGACGACATCAAACTTTTCGTGAAACTGCCGCGCTGGTTTGCCATTGAAACACCCATCGGAAGCTACAACCCCGACTGGGCGGTAGTTAAACACGATGATGCAACCATTTACCTGGTGCGCGAAACAAAGGGCACCAAAGACTTCGAAAAACTACGCAACTCCGAAGCAGACCGCATCCGCTGCGGGCGCAAACATTTTGATGCGCTGAAAGTGGATTTTGATGTGGTTTTAAGCTCTGGGGAGGTGTAACCTATTAAATAATCAATATGGAAAATCTAGCCATTACAGTATTAGGCAACCGGAATTCAGGAAAGTCTACAACCTGGAATCAACTTTTTGAAGGCAAAGTAAAGACAGGGAAAAAAATAAGAAAACTTTACCTGCGAGAACGGGAATATGTTCATGTGTTTCTTGTCAGTGGAAGCCCTGAAGAACGTGAAAGTTATGTCGGGAATATTATTGGAGAACAGAAACCAAGAATCGTTTTATGTTCCATGCAATACCGAGCAGATGTAACTCAGACAATACAATTTTTTTCCGATAATAACTATTTCATTTTTTCTCAGTGGCTTAATCCAGGGTATTTTGACCCTAATGAAACGCCAACTCCTGATGACTTGGAGTTAATGAAATACTTGCTTTCATTGCATTCAATCGTTGGAATCAGAAACGGAAAGTCGGAGGTTGCGCCGCGAATTAATGAGATTCGGGATTTTATATATGGTTGGGCTTCATCCAGAAACTTAATTATAAAGGAATGAGAGCGTTAAATTTTAAGGTACTTGTAAAAAGTCTTCCTGGAGATGAAAAGGGTTTTGCATATTTCGGTAACGGACTTTTTCTGTTGGTAAAGTGAAGTGGCAGCGGCGGCTTTGATTTTTGCCTCTGGAGAAAGTCCTTTCGGCCTGCCACCTTTACGCCCACGGGCGCGGGCAGATGCAAGCCCGGCATTGGTGCGTTCTCGAATAATTTCTCGCTCGAACTCTGCGAACGCTGCGAAGATATGAAAAGCGAGCTTGCCATGCGGGGTGGTGGTATCAATATTATCCTGGAGAGAAATAAATCCGGCACCTTTGCTTTGGATCTCGTTCACCAGGTGAATGAGGTCAGCGACCGAGCGACCGAGGCGGTCGAGTTTCCAGACTACTACTATATCCCCCTCCCGAATCTGTGTGAGCATCTTTTGAAGTTCCGGGCGCTCTCTCGATGCGCCGGAGATTTCTTCCTTATATATATAGGTGTCGGAACAACCGATTTTCCTGAAGGCATCAATTTGCAGGTTCAGGTTCTGGTCTTTGGTAGAGACACGAGCGTATCCAAATTTCATTAGTAAGGCTTCTTCAAAGTGGTAATAAAACGTTACCTGCCACAATAAAGTAGACTTTGATTTTGTAAACCAGTTTCTTACACTGGCTGAAAGAAAGAGAACCCAGGAGAAGAGGGGTGAAATGATTTTGGCTTGGACATCAGATGAGATGGAAGAGGAGGAGTAAAAAAACGGAAGTTTTAGGAAACGGATGTCTTGGCATTATATTTGGCAGGTAACTCTATAGAGTAACTATCAATAAAGTCCGTAGCCTTATGAGACACAAATCCATAAAAAATATTAAAACTAGGATTCGGAATAAAAAACAACTCGTAATAGTTGAATTCGAAAATAATGAGTTTGTATTTCTTTCGCCTAATAATATTAGCCAAAATACGGGGTTAGAAATATTCGAACTTGAATTATTAATTGGCTCAACATTAAGAATAGAATTTTATAAGAAGGGCGATAAAATGTTTAACGGTTCAATCTGTGATAAGGACAACTTAATTGTTAAAGAATATTTTTTCGAGTTAAAAAAAGAAGTTGAGAGATTGCGCATAGAAGATAAAAACCAGATTTTGGGTTTTAGAAAAATCAAAAAAATATTTTATTTTTATAAATTTGGAAAAGATAACGTAGGCATTCAAACGGAAGATGATAGTGTTACTTTTATTTCTTTAAAGAGATTTGAAATTCAATCTAGCCTTAATAAAAGTGAGCAGCATATATTGACTGGATCATATATTTTTCCAGAGTTTTACATGATTGGGGAAACTCTGCATAATGGTACTCCAGTAACTCAAGATAATAAAATATTAAAATGGATAAACCTTAGATATTCGGACAAGATTGAAAACATGCATCAAAACTTTGAGAACTCAATAGGGTACTATAATGGTAAAGAGTATTCAAATACATCAGATGATGGGCCTGGTGCGTATGGCTATGATAGTTGGGAGGAGATGACATTGCATGAAGCACTTGATGGGGATTCAAGTAATTATTGGAATATTGATTAAATTAATCCTCAAATACTTTGATTTCATAATCAAGGAAGGAGGTGTTTATTACCACAGTTAACTTCTTCGAACAGTTGCAACATAAATTTTTTTGAAAATGAAAGTAACAGTTAATAAAGACCCTGATTTGGATTTTTTCATAGGTTATTTTGGGGGAGATAAAATTCCAACAAAACAGGATTGGTTTGACCGTATGGAGGGATACGAATTAATACAGGTTGAAGATGGTGTTGAAACCAAACTTGATGACTATGACTTATATATTAAACAGAAAGACAAAGATGTCGTGCAAATATTTAAAAAACATCTGCATGATTTAGTAACAAAGTATCTTAAACCGGAGCATCCATATAAAAAACCTGAACCATTAGAAGTAATAATTGACGTTTCAATGGATGAAAAACGTCTTCAAGAAGTTGACATTGATAATCTTACGAAAGCAATACTGGACTCATTAAACGGTTTAGTATATGAAGATGATAGTCAAATTATAAGCCTTCTTGCTACGAAAAACGTAAATGGATTTATTCCAATAAATGGATTACTAATTGGTGTACGTCGATTAACAAACAAACAGAGTTGGTTTGATCATATTAGACTGGCATACATAAAAGAAGAACAATGAAAACTGAAAAACTTATGTGAGTTTTTTAGTCGGAGAAAACGGTGCAGATTCTGCCGCTCTCCCCGCCGCGAGGCGGGCGAAATTTTGAAACAATTTGCCCTGTTTTTAAAACAAATAAAAATCCTCTGCGAACGGCAAGCCGTCGCAGGGGATTTAACGTTTTGGCGCGGCAATGCTTTACCAATCAGCCGTTTTCTTCCGCTTTCCGATTCAAAATATAGTCGGCTGCTTTCTGCGCTTCTGCCGCCGCCTTGAAAATAAATTTGCTGTCCACCTTCAGGACATTGAGCCATCCGGCAAGGTAGGCGGCGTTATTTTCTATGATGTTATCAAAATCAATCTGAACGCTGGAGCAAAGGAAAGAAGCGCCCATTTCCGCTACCAGTTCCTCACGGCTGTAAGGTTTACTACCGAACATCTGCGGGTTTGTTACCTCTTCACGGCCAAGGCGGGAAGCATGGCCGGTAGCGTGGGTGAGTTCGTGAAAGAAAGTTGCATAGTAATCTTCCGGCGTTTCAAACTGTTCAATGGCAGGCATATTTACAAAATCGTGCATGGGCGAGTAAAAAGCGCGGTTTCCGTCAATGCTCCGCAATTCGGGTCGGTTGGGCATATTTTCAATGATCGCTTCACAGCGTTCGATCTTTTCATTTGGCTTTAATTCCACTTCGGGGATTTCAAATTCAATCCCTTCAATGTCGGCGATATTAAAAACATTATAATATTTGATGAACTTCAAAACCTGTATTTCCTCGCCGCTGTCGGCGCGTGTTCTTGCATCGAACCTGGTGAGGTTCTGGTCGTTCGCGTCTTTGTAGTACACATTAAAGTAAATGACCATTTGCGCTTTTGCGCCTTTGCGTATTTGCGCGCCGCGTTCCTGTATCTGGTTGAACGTCATAAAATAGGGGATCGCGTGTTCCGTGTTGTTCATCAGGATCATGTTTATGCCGGTGTAAATGTGGCCGGTGGCGTAATTGCGGGCAAGTCCGTAAGTGCTCCAGGTTCTGCGCCAGGGGGCAACACCTTTTTCAATCATGCCGATAATTTTATCGGTGACTTCGCGGTAAAGGTCTCTGCCCGTGGTTTGGGGTGCGGTGGTGGCTTTCGCTGCTGTTGCGGTTTGCATAATCGTAAAATTTAGAGAGTGGAGAGTGCTATTTATTGCGGCTGCTCAAAGCATGCCTTCATCACCAAAAGAGTAATAGCCGGTGTAAGGGGCAAGAATGATGTGATCTAATACCGGCATTTCAAGCGCTTCGCCTGCGGCGCGTAGTTTCTTGGTTAGGCTTATATCTGCCTGACTGGGAATTAGGCTGCCGGAAGGGTGGTTATGTGCCACGATGATACCGGCCGCCATTGCTTTAAGGGCTGCGGCAAAGACGATCTTGGCATCTACCACAGTGCCGCAAGTGCCGCCGCGAGAGGCGCGGAAAAGCCCTTTTACGCGGTTGGCCTTGTTCAGGAAGAGGACGACAAATTCCTCCAGCATTTCAATGTCATCGCTCCAGTTCTGCCGGAAGATGTTCTCCGCATCAATCGAGGAACTGATCTGCGGAAGCTCTGCGCCTTTTAAGTGGTTGCGGTACGTTATCTGCACCTCGGATACCTGCCAGAATTGTGGATTTTTCATAATCGCTTGATTTTCAATTTCTCATAACAAGGAAAACTCCCTCTATTCGGGAGCGGAGGGTTGCCTCTTCGGGCTGGAAGGCTTGGTAGCCTTGTATGCTCTTAACTGAGGTATCCTCCCTTTTTGCGAAGCAATCATGGACAAGCGGCGCGAAGGCGCGGGCAAGGGAGCAGTGATATTTTTTTCAGGCTTGCCGTGCTGAAAGAGAAAAAAATGGCAATGCAGCCACCGGCGGCCCTTGAGCGCGCACGGAGCGATGCTGTAGATTTCGAAGGAAAAAGGGAGGAGAATGCCGATGGTTAAGAAGTCGGCATACCAGGCGGGATAGCACCGGAGAGGCGCAATGCCCAAAGCGAGCACATCAGTTTGCCGATGGCCCCTTGGTTTCTGGAATGGCGGCTGTTTTTGCGGCGCAGCAGACTAAAACTGTGACATTTTAGGGGGCGCTTGAGGGAAACGGAAAGGAAGCGGGGGAATGATGAGAGGTGGGGGCAGGGAAGCGTACGGCTTAAAAGACAGATGAAGGCTATATTCCAACTCACTGGTCCATATAGACTAATTACTACCCCCGGATATATTATAGACATTGTTTCCGTCCTTTCCGCAACGTGGCGGCAGCCTGAAATTTGAGCCAAGAAATTTTAAAATATGGCAAATCTGCAAGCCGATAGTCCGGCAAAACCGATAGAAGAAAAGAAAGAGGAGCGAGTGTTCCGCTTTACAGTATTTCCGCCTTCTTATGAGATAAGGGGATACGATACACAAGATACTTTAATACTGCTTAAGAAAACCTGGTGGCTTTATTTATTGATGCTGATAGCACTAATCTGTATATTGTTGATAATAATCTATCTCAAGGATGGTTTCGCTGTTTTGGCGGTCAGCGCTATTTCCACATGGGTCAAAAGTAAGCTACAATAATTGATCTGTTCAGCGGAGCAGGAGAAATAGCAATGCTCACTTTTGCCATCCCTTATTTATTGACCTCTGGATATCTGCTGCCGTTTTCATTTCCACAGCATGATCTTGCTCAAAATTGTGCATAGCGGTTTTCGTTTTTGCTCCTAGTTTTCCATCTGCACCACTATTACCGATATCATATCCTAATTTAATTAGATCTTCCTGCATTTCTTTTACCATTCCCTTGTCGGATGCAAATGCATTTCGGTCGTGATAGTATTCGCCTATTAAAAGACCGGCAATATCCTGAATTGCTTCTTTTGCTTGTCGTTGAATTTCTAGACGATCTTTCGCTGCTTGCCGCCTTGCAGCCCACGAGTCGTTCTGACCTGGAAATTTGTCTAATTTGTCAGGAGTGCCGTCTCCATCACTGTCCTGCTTTTGTTGCTGTAAGCCCTGTTGGATTAAAATTTTTAACATTGATATCTCCGTTGATTATTAGAGATATTATATAATAAAAAGGTTAAAAAAGGGTTAATTGCTATCTTTTTTCAATCTCTACACAGTATTTATTAACTTCTTTCGCATAGCCCCTATCGATAATGTACATATCTGTAAAAATAGGTGATTCCCTTATTTCGGTGCTCGTATCATCTATACTAGCAATAGTAGGAAATTTTTTCAAAAAACTGAGGTATAAATCCTTTTGATCAGAGTTAAAATATATTTCATATGATGGATCAACCTCATTATCAATGTCATTGTACAGCAATATAATTCCTTTTTTACTGGGGAAAGGGAACAAACCGAAATTACTATGTATCCAAAAGCCTTTAAATTCTGGATAATTTGATAGAGCATCTTCATAGAATCCTTTACCATATAATATTTGAGATTTTTCTGAATAGTTTGCCTCGGACAAATCACGAAGATCTTTAGGTAGAAGGTTTAGAATCTCATCATTTTCTATTACAGTGGTTTGCTTTAACAAACCATTATTTTTGAACCAGTAGGCAAATGTAGAAAGTAATAAAATCAAGACTGTTGCACTGACTATCCAATAAATTCCTGGTTTTCGTTTTGTACTAGATTGCTTTATTTCTATTTTATCATTTGCAGTTGGAGATATCTCTTTTGCGGCCGTTAAAGATTTTATTTCGTGAGGCTCTACTGGCATTGTGGCCATAGTAGCTGCTAGATTCAGATTGCTTTGGTAAACTTCTTCGGCTATTTTTACATTATCTGTTTGTTTTTCTCTTTCTGACTGAAGTTCCTCCTTCTTTTTCATCACAAATGCCATATCATATTCACCATCAATAAGATCAAGTGCAGCATCACGAATACGGGCCATAATTCCATACTCTTCCAAGAATAAACAAACTGCCGAAAAGGTTGCCAACAATCCTAAATTAGTCAACCAGCCAAGAAAAATCAGGATATAGCCGTTGATTTCATTTGCTTGATCTCCCCAACGGTATATAGCTAATCCAGTTAGAATACCTAATATAAATATCGAGAAACTGACTCTAAATATGGCTAATGGTTCAATGACCATCCTGATAAACCGTTCGTCAATATCAAAGCCCCATTTTTTACCTTTCATACGATGTTCAAAATACCTCCCTTCTCCTCTGTAATAAGAGTATTCGATTTGATTATTGCGTACTTTTTTAATGACAGACTTGAAATGCTGGAAACCTTTTATAATTAGCCAGACTATAAACCAAAGGCAGGGATTTAAGATGATGTTTGCCAAAATTAATCTGGAAAGATTGCTCTCGATTCCCCAAAAGTGACTAGCTCCGAGGTTGCCTACCACACCTACAACACCTAAAATAGGAAAGTCTTCATCCCAAGGAACGAAACCATAGTAAATAAAAAAGAAAACACACAGTAGAAAGGCAAATGGGCTAAATGCTCTCTCACCGAGGTTCTTCCGCATGAGTAACCTTGCCGGTATAGAGCCGGTTCCAATCAAAAAATAGTACGCCTGTGCAATTGCGCCAAAAATTGCATTGCTTTTAGGACTCATCCCATAGAACCCTTTCATGGATTCTATGCCATCCATTTTAGACAAAGAACCTTGTATCATAGCGATTTATATTTTCTGATAAAACTGACGAATGCCATAGTTTTTGCCATCTTTCCATACTCTACCGGCAATAGTTACTACAGCATCCACTAAGAACTTGTTTTCATCACCTCCATTCTTTAGGACGGTGAACTCTCTTGGTTCCACCTGCCAGTGAAGTTGTTGTGCCAATCCGGCACTCTGCTGATTTCCAATATTCACACTCGTAATGTTTTTGAATGCCTTACCAATTGTATTGGCTGCCCACTCATTAGTGACATGGTCGTTATTGGCATGAAATATTTTAGTTGAGAGATTACCCAAAAGACTATTTACTCTTGCTTCAGCACTTTTTCCTCCCATTACAGCATAGTAATTGCTGATGTTTTGGCTCAGGAAAACTGTACATGCCATTGAACTGCGAGCAGTAGTCTGGAACATCATATCATACTCATTTACAAAATATTGGCTTTCATCTACCCACAGGAAAACAGGTTTTGTATGATCATCTACCTTTCTTCTTTCTGTACATTGCTGCCACAGTAGTTTAAAAATGCTTTGGGCGTAAACGCCTGCATCCAGATAATCCTTCACGGGGAAATCAAGTAATATGATTTTACCTTCGAAGGTCATTTCCGGAAATAAGTTCAAGCCTCCAGAAAAATGATCATTGAGAATACCCGAGTTGAAAGGTTCTGCTAATCCAAAGAACATCTCTTCTATGGTCGTCCGTGTTTTTTCAGGTAATTTGGCATAGTCGCGCAAAAAATAGTTGTAGCACAGATTAAAGTCACGTTCTTCTTCAGGACTAGTGGCATTTTGCTCCGCTTTCTCTAAACAACTTAAACAGTAGTTACTTTCAATCCATTCATGAGCAGCTTCAGAGGAAAGTATTGCCAGATCGTGGATTACACTCTCTCCTTGGGGAGCCGTGTTTAACAGCTCAACCATATTGGATACGCTCAAATCTTCACCGGATAATTTGATTAAATCCACCATGCGATTCATGGCTCTGCGAAGCGCACCTTCCCAAAAACGTTCACTCTCCTGTGTATCTCCACCTCCATTAAGCCGCTGGCCCATTCGGTAAATATTCATAAAAAGGTTCACTATGTTCATGGTTTCGCCTGACCCTTTTCCGTCTCTAGTCATTTCATACTGAAGCGGGTTAAACTGCCAGTCACTTCCTTTCTCGAAAAGGATAATATCCTTCTGGCGGTTGGTTTCTTCCGCATACTTTATCCAATCGGCTGCCTCCTCTGGTTTGCCGCAAAGCACTAATCCTCCAAAGCCATTCATCAGAAAACTTTTGGCAATCCATTTTCCAGAGCCGGAAGTTTTACCTGAGCCGATGCCTCCAAAAATCTGTGTGCCTCGGACTGCATCACGTATCGTCCAAGGCTCCTGCTTGTTGGCATCAAAGTAAAAAAGAGGGGTGTCCAGGTATACCATTGATATAAAGGCTATTTGCTTCTACCTTTTGTAGGAGGTGCTTTGACAGTCACACGTTTGGGTGGAGAAGCAGATTTAGTTTGTTGGGCCTTTTGCTGGAGAAGACTTTTTTGAGCAGCCTGTTTTTGAATTGCTTCGGTTTTGGCTACTTCGGTTTTGTCGTCATGGGTTTTCCTCATTCGGAGCTGCTCTTGTGCTTTCCTTTGCAGGGCAGAGGGTTGATGTTGCTTTTGGGGTTGTTGTTCCTTTTGGGATTGCTGCAATCTGTGCTCAACTGCTTTTTGCTTTTCAGCCTGCTCTTTATGCCAACCGGCTTGGTCGAATTCTGGTTGCTTCGGTATTATCACTTTTTGGGTGGAAGAACTTAGGGCGCTTTTACTGAGTCCTTCCTTCTTTTCATTTTTCTGATTTGCAGCCTGCTTCTGGTTAGCAATTTTATTGGCAAACGAGTTATTTCTTTCTTCCGCCATTTTGGTTGAGTTTTTGTTCAATATCTGGTAGAATACGGATGTGTGCCCAAATATGGAATTGAATGGAAAACTTTAAATATTATGTTCGGAACGGATGCAAGATAGAGAATTTTAAGCAAGCTTTGGATATCATCAAAGAAGAAAAAATTATAATAGATAGCAAATATCTGGAAGTGATGGAAGCAGCAGAAATGGGCTTATGTACGGCTTGGCTGGAACTGAGTACTGGATTTCAGAAAGGTCGTAAGGGATTACCTGTGAATTATCGAATGGCCAAATACTACTATGATCTGATGATTAAAGAGTGTACGGAGGATGAAACGTATAGTAAAAACCCACGCCTGCTTTTTGAGTCTTATCGGGCAGCTGGATATTTTGAGTTTGAATTCAATAACAATCAACTCGCTTTCAATAATTTGAAAGCTGCTGTGGAAATAATGCTTAACCAAATTCCACCTGAAAAATGGGACTTCGAAATATTTCATCTCCTCAAACAAGCTGCAACCTGTATGGGTGAATAGCCTCCTATTTCTATGGGGAAATTAACCACTTCTAAACTTTTTTCGCTCTCCCAAAAACTTTAACAAACCATGTGAAACCAGATTGCCACACATCAAACCAGTGTGCATTCTACCCCCTTGCGGACAGTTTTTATTACTGCTAAACTTGCCTTGGGCTATGCTAAGGAGAGACGTCTGTAATAATTTTCACTGCTATAAAACACTGTCATGCTAAGGGTTATTGTCAACACGAGTGCCGCTGGTGCCAAGTCGTATTACTCGCAAGGGTTGTCGCATGAGGACTATTATGTGAAGGAAAAATCACAGGAGATCATCGGGCTTTGGTATGGGAAATCTGCCACACTTTTAGGACTGCAAGGCAAGGTAGATCGAGACCAGTTTTCCGCATTATGTGACAATCTGCATCCACTGACCGGAGAACAATTAACTGCCAGGAATAATGAAAATCGACGGGTATGTTATGACCTGAATTTCCATGCTCCGAAATCTGTTTCAATATGCTACAGCCTTACCCAGGACGAAAATATCCTTTCTACTTTCCGCGAAAGCGTGCGGGAAACGATGATCGAAATCGAGAAAGACATGAAGGCGCGGGTTCGGGTAGGCGGTCAGAATGACGAGCGTGTTACTGGCAATCTCGTCTATGGCGAATTCATCCATACGACGGCAAGGCCGGTGAATGGAATGCCTGATCCACACCTTCATGCACACTGCGTGACCTTCAATGCTACCTACGATCAGGCAGAAGAAAAATGGAAAGCCGGTGAGTTTGGAACGATCAAAAAGGATGCGTCCTATTTTGAAGCATATTTCCATTCTTCCTTTTCAGCCAAAATGGAAAAACTCGGATATGGCATTGAACGGACCGGCAAAGGCGGTTGGGAGATTGCCGGAATCAAACGAGAGACCATTGAAAAATTTTCCAACCGCACCCAGGAAATAGAATCCATTGCGGCGGAAAAAGGGATTACCGATGTACAAAGCAAAGCAGATTTAGGAGCCAGAACCCGTAAGCAAAAAGCCGAAAACCTGACACTGGAGGAACTCCGGAAAGAATGGAACGGTCGGCTGACAGGTGAGGAAAAAACGGCTATCCAGAATGCCGGAAAAGGCAGAGCCAAGGACACAGTGCCAGGTAATAAAGTGGATGCCGAAAAGGCCGTAAACCTGGCATTGGAACATTGCTTTGAACGGAAATCCGTCGCAAGCGAGCGGGAAATTCTGCGGGATGCCATGAAGCAGGGCTATGGCTCCTGCACACCTGCCGAGGTTAACCGCGCTTACTGGCTGAAAGAAAAAGAGGTGATCAAGGCCAATACAAAAGATGGCACTATCCTCACTACCAAAGAGGCGGTCAAGGAAGAGCGCCGATTGGTGGAACTGGCCACAGATGGCAAAGGAAAGTACACACCTATTAATATAGGATACGAAATCAAAAACGACTACCTGAATGCCGAACAGCGGCAGGCTGTGACGCATGCCCTTTCTTCCAGGGATCGGGTAACCATCATCGAAGGTGGGGCCGGTACCGGAAAGACTACGCTGATGAAAGAATTGAATCAGGGTGTTGAGCAGGCCGGGAAGAAAATGTTTGCCTTTGCTCCTTCAGCCGAAGCATCGCGCGGGGTATTGCAAAGTGAAGGTTTTGGGAAAGCCGATACTGTGGCGAGGCTCGTTCAGGATAAAGAGATGCAAAAGCAGTTGAAGAACAACGTGCTTTGGATCGATGAATCCGGACTGCTGGGCAACAAGCAGATGAACCAGGTTTTGGAAATTGCCAAGACACAGAATGCGCGTGTGATCCTGACCGGCGACACAAGGCAGCATTCCAGTGTCGAGCGCGGCGATGCGATGCGCATCATGATGCAGAAATCCAAGGTTAAATCATCGAGGGTGACGGAGATCCAGCGGCAAAAGAATTATGCCATGTACAAGGATGCGGTAAAACTGATCTCCGATCAGAAACTTTACCAAGGCTTTGAAAAACTGGAGCGCATGGGCGCGGTAAAAGAAGTCAGCGATACCAATGACCGGCATAAGGAACTGGCAAGTGAGTATGCAGGTATGGTTAAAAACAAAACCTCGGTGCTGGTGGTAGCGCCCACACACAAAGAAGGCGAAATGGTGACGAACCATATTCGCGCGGAACTGAAAAAAGAAAAAATACTGAAAGGGGAGGAAAGAACTTTCACGGTTCAGAAAAACCTTTCGCCAACGGAAGCGCAGAAAAAAGACCCGCTGTTTTATCGCGACGGCCAGTCGGTGCAGTTTCACCAGAATACAAAAGGATTTACGCGCGGCGCTGTGTTCGACGTGATCGGCAAAGACGAAAAGGGAAATGTGCTTGTGAAGGAATGTCCAAAAACCGGAGAAGGAAAAATCGCTGCGCTGCCGCTTCAGGAAGGCAAAAAATTCTCTGTGTTTGAAAAGGCTGACATTCACCTGGCTTCAGGTGATAAGATCAGGATTACTCAAAACGGATTTTCAAACGATAAAAAGCGCCTTAACAATGGCAACATCGTGACTGTGAAGGGTTTTGATGAAAATGGAAATATCCTCGCATCCGGAGGGCAAAGCCATTTTACACTGGATAAAGAACACCGGAATTTCACGCACGGTTACTGTACAACTTCACACTCTTCCCAGGGCAAAACAGTCGACCATGTGCTGATCGCTCAAAGTGCAATGAGTTTCGGCGCCACATCGAGGGAGCAGTTTTATGTTTCCGTATCGAGAGGCAAAAGTGGCATTTCCATTTACACCGATAACAAACAGGAATTGAGAGAAGCGATACAACAAAGTGGGGAGCGAAAAACGGCAGCCGAAGTAGTTGCGCTGGCTGAAAGACAAAAACAAGTTGTGCCTCGAATTTTCCAGCCACAGAGAAATGCAGAAAATCTTCAAAATCAGCAACGCTTCGTCAGCAGGCTTGCAACCCTTGCGCGAATACATTATGATAGAGCGAGAGCGGTAACGCAAAGTGTCCGGCAAGCAATTGTAAAAAGATAAACATGCAGCCCATGAAAAGCAGTTTTGTCGACAGGCTTAAATCCCAGACGGAACAGGAGCCTGAAGAAAACCGGTATTACGGTTTTGAGCCGCAGGCGACCGGCCGGGCACTGATGTTTGAACTCCGCACCCGTGACGGCAGGCGTTCGGCCTTGCCGTATTCCTATTTGACACGCGCGGATTTTGACCCTGAAAAGGGAATTGAGATATACGTCTCAAATGTTGTGGTGCTGGTAAAAGGCCGTGATCTGGAAAATATATACCACTATCTGCTTCAAAATCGGCTTACCTGGGTGAAAGAAGATGCTTCTGGGAGTGATATTGGGGAAGATGGGGTTTTTGTAGAAGGATTGGAGGTGACTTCAACAGATGGATAACTTGCCATCGAATAAATTTCCCTTTAACTTTGCAGCCTTAGGCTGACAAAACAGTCTAAGTTAATAATCTATGATTAAAAACGCATTTGTTAACCCTTTAACCCTTTCCAGAGTAAATGGATCGGGGCGGGGCCCTTCGGCTTATTGCCGAAGGTAAAACAGGCGAAGCAATCGACTGCTTGCTGACCTTTATCGAAGAAAAATGTTTAAAGGAAGATGGAAAAATTTCCGACGAGTACTTGGAAGTTTTAATGTTAAGCTATCAGTATCATAGAACAGAAAAAGCCTTTCTGGGCGACATCATCAAATATGATGATTTTTCTATTAGTATGAATAAAATTACACGATCTTTTCTTGGCTTAATAAAGTCAGGAATTATTGCGTAATAGCAGTCGGCGAAGAAGACCTCGTCTCCTTAGGGAGACGGGGTCTTCTAGTTTCATAAGTCAATTCACTTACTTATATTTTTTCCCTGAAGATCAATCATCTTTTCTAATAATATTTGGCCAAACTCTTCCCTTTCGTGCGGTAACATCTCCTTTCCGTCCGGATACGGCAGGTAGGAAGGATAGCGACCAAAAGAGCCACTAATCTGCCGAACAGCAGCAGTTTGAGATTTTTTATCCATCAGGACGGTCATTTCAAGAATACCGTCAATATTGATAGGTGAAATTGCCAAGGTAGCCTCCACATCCGTGTTTTGCAGTATGTCAATTTCAAGCCCCTTTTTCCTGAAGCGCGGAGGTGCTTTTTTCGGCGGGTTCATCAGGTTCAAGTCTGGCAACATCCTCAAAATACTGCCAAATAGCAATCGGTTGATTTCTTCTTTTCCGGAAGGGGAAAGCAACGATCTTGATTTCAAAGGGAACCGCCCAAATTGAACCAGGCGGCTGTAAAGTGGCTGGTTGTTCTCGATTCGTACTATTTCTGCTGCGGCTGTGCGGCGGGAATGGTCGAGTGAAATTTCATAGCAGGCATCCTCTTCCTGGCCTGTATAAAAATTCAACAGGATTACTCCTGTACTGTTGCTACTGTTTTGAGTGAGATTCAGGTGCAATTCACGATCATCACTGAACTTGAGTACAACGCCTTCATTTTCTGACAATGAAGGCGTTTCCGGAAAATGCTTCAGAAGCATGTGGTAAAGCACTTCTGCTGACTTTTTTCCGGCAGCAGGCATCAAGCTGCTGCATCGATTGCCTGTTCCAGATCAGCGCCGAATAGTTCATCCTGGCGGTGGTATTCTATCTTTTCCACATAGGTTGCCACGATGCTTGCCTGGCGTTTGACGTTTCCGCTTTCATCTTTGAAAGGTTTGTAACCTAATGAACCAGAAATGCTGACGGCGTCGCCTTTTTTCAATTCGCGGGCAAAATGAGCGGCCTGCGGACGGAAAACCAGCACGTCATGCCAGAGGGCTTCCCTGTTTTTCCATTTGATTTCACCTGTTTTTTCATCCGCAACCGGATAACTATCCGTAGTTGCAACGCGAAGCGCGATGAAGGTTTTGCCGTTTTTAGTGATGGATTTTGGATCGTTGCCCAAGTATCCAGTCAATTCAATTTTACAATTATTAGCCATATGTTCTCCTGTAGGTTGAGGTTAAAAAGAAGGGATTTCTCCCCTCTGTATATCACTTAAGGTTGAGTCTTTCAAGTGATTCTTCGGACAGTTCATCGCGGAAGCCTTCTTCACCGGTCTCAAAGTCGGTGTAAAAACTTTCCAGTTTATCGCCGTTCATCATGGCTACCTGAAAATCCGAATTGGTGAGAAACACATTTCCGGAATGGGTATTCATGATGATGGATACTTCATCATTGATGAAGTCATCCGGCAAGCCCTGTTCATTCCAGGCGTGCAGTAGATGTTCTGCCATTTTCCTTTCACGGTATCCGAATTTTGAAAAGTCATTGATAGTTATTGGTTTCATTGAGTCCTCACTTGGATGATTATTAAAGAGTAACGCCACTAAAAGTGCCGTTACCCTTCTGCCTGTCCGGCGAGGAATGAAGAAAAGCGAAGCGCTCGAAATGAAAATGGGGTGCGACTGTCACCGGCACAGTGAGAGCGTATGCGAACAATGTAAAGGGAAAGCGGAGGGGAATCACCCTGTCTGCACGAAATGAGGCTTGCCGTAATGAAGGAAGATTGGGGATGCCGCTTGACGGGAGCGGGGGCGAAGCCCAAAAACTGTCTGTCAAAAAGGAAGTGACGGGGCGAAGCCCCGAAAAAATTGCGGGTAAGTCACCTCACCCGCAACACTATTAATACTCGCTTGGTAATAGCAAAGTGCCGTCGATAAACCATAGATCAAACTTTTCTAACGGGAAATCCGTGAACTCAATTTTGAAGGTTTTTATCATGTTGGAATCTCCGTCTTCAACTGTTATCGTTGCGGTTTTGTCCTCTAAAACCTTTACTTTCCATACCTGGAAAGGTGTTTCCTTTAAAATTCTACTGTGCTGATTGCTGAAAACATAATCAAGCAACCAGTAGCACTGGGCTTCCTTCGCAAGATATTTGACACCTTCAGTATATCTGAACTTTGGAAAAAGCGGATTGTAGAAAATCTGCTCTGATCCCGTAAATTGCTGAAGTTCAATTTGTAGTCTGGTTTTATCTATCATATTATCCTCATTGGTTAGATTATTAAGGTAACGTCACTATCAAAGTGCCGTTACCCTTCTGCCTGTCCGGCGAGGAATGAAGAAAAGCGAAGCGCTCGAAATGGATAATAGGGGTGTGAGTGTCACCGGCGCAGTGGGAGCGCAGCGAGCAATGCAAGGGAAAGCGGAGGGGGATCACCCTGTCTGCACGAAATGAGGCTTGACGAAATGGAGGAAGACTGGGGATGCCGCTTGATACGAGCGGGGGCGAAGCCTGAATATTAGAAATAATTTCAGTAAAAAGATTCAGGAGCAGTCACATGTCCCAAGTATAAATAAATTGAAGGTTGGTCATAAACCCCCAATAAATCCTCACTCGTAATTTCGAAAGGCTTGTGTTTAGGATTTAAAGATTCTAACTTCAGTCTGGTTAAGTCATTATTTTTGTCTTTTACTCGAGTTGTCTTCTTGATAACTATACCAGTTTTCATCATTAAAACATATATCTGTCCATCTATAAAAGGAAAATCACTATTTACCGGTTTACAGATTGCTAATGATCCATGAGGAATTTTAGGCATCATACTAACACCACGAACTTTAAATGCTGTAAGATCTCCTTTGTAGCCAGGCACAGAAAAATGTTTCATAAGATGACGATCTTTCATCTCATCAGGTAAACATCTGTAGCCTGCTTCGGCTTCATATGGAGATAAGGCAATATTTCCTCTTTCTTTGGGCATGAAAATATAATGTGCACGCTGCAAATATAAAACATTTAGTTTTTAATTTGCAGCAATCATCCCATTTTTTGTTTTGAAAAATTGCAGGCTTGGGTTTGGTAAAAAAAATTCAGAATAGCCAAGTGAAATAATCTGCGTTACTTTCCAGATAAAAGGAGTTCATTTATATCTTTAAAGGCTTGATAACCAATACGTTTATCAAAAAACATTTCATTGAATTCTTGCTTGAGGCTTTGACTGAATTCTTCTCCTGCTTTGTCATTGTCGAGATAGCCAGTAATGATATTATATTTTTCCTCACGAATGTATTTTATCGCTTTTTGGGCATAAGAAACCGAATTCAAGATCAAAGCATCCGCAGAAAATGTATCAACCGATTCCAGCGTAAGTTTTGAAAGAAAATCCATGAACCCTTCAAAGACATACAATTCATCCCCTGCCCCGTTGCCTTTTACAAAACTCATGTCTTTGGCTCCAAGGGAAGACTTAAAAAATGGATTTCTAATTTCATACCCGCCTGACATATTTTCAAAACCAACCGCAAAGTAGGTTTTGCCATTTTCCCGATTGGTATAACGGACTTCCTTGAGGTATTTAGCAGCAACATCAGGAGGTATCCTGCGCTCCTGAGTAATGTAGGTAACAAGTGACTTTGCGCTCGTGCCGAATGGCATCACACTGTCTAAAAGAAAAATTTCCGGTTTGGTAACCAGTGTCGATCTGGGCGTTTTAACAGTAGCGGGTATTGTTGAAAAGCCGCTTCCAAACATTTGATCCAGAAACTCAAGCCCTCCTTTCACATCTGTCTTCTGGTAGCGTATCACAAAATCTAGGGCATTCCCGCCGATGTCGCCGAAGTCATTCCAGACATTTTTGCGGATATTCACAAACAGGCTTGGCTCTTTCTCTTCCCTGAAAGGGGAAAGAAAGGCAAGTTCTTCACCGCCTTTAAAAGTTTTGACCGGTTGAAAACCAAGCCTCGTCAGTATTTCAAGCAGTGGTATCTTTTTTGCCTGCGCTGTGTTCATTTACCCATTTACTTATTTGATTATCTGAGCGTTAGCAAATTTACGCAAATACGCATAAGCGTGTTTGCACATTTGCGCAAGATCAGTTTTTAACGTCTTCTTCGATAAGACGTAGAATGTATGCCATGAGAGTTTGATCCTGGATGGTGGATTTGGTTTTGGCTTTGATGTAAAGTTGTATCGGTGCATTGACTGAAATGCGTTTCACCTTTTCCGTTACCGGTAAAGGCTGAGATTTTTCCTTTCCGCTTTCGTGGATTTTGCTGGTGATAGCATCAATCTCGGCAACAGAAGGTTTTCTGGCCTGGGATTTTGTTGCAATTAGATCAGTGATTGATTTTTTTCCGTGCTTTAGCATGTTTGCTCCTGTTAGGGTTTAGGGATTCCATTATTTCTTCAAGTTCTTCGCATAACGCTGTCACTTCTTTTCTGGCACGTTCATCTTCCCATTCGTAGGCAGTAAGACCGTATTTGCTTCCACGACGATGCGCGACCCTGTCTCCAAGCGTTGATCTGAGCGGCTCTATTCCGTATTCACCAAATAACTCCAGCGCAGAGCGGACTTCTTTATCTTCGTTGTTGCGGCCATTATATTTATTCAATACCAGAAATGCAGGGATGTTTTCTCTGTGGACTTTTACTTCATCGTACCTAATCAGGAAACGCTCAAACGATTTTAGATCGTCGATACTTGGGGTGATCGGGATCAGAAGAATATCGCAGATCAGGATAGTGCGGGTTGCCACCTGATCGATTTGCGGCACACCGTCTATAATAATCATATTGTATCCATCCTGGCTGTGCGTTTCCACGTCTTTAGGCAATGCCTGCACGGTCGTCATTGGGAAAACCGGAATGCGCATGGCCGTATCGTCTCTTCTTTCCTGCCAGTCGCACGTTGTTCTTTGTTCCAGGTCTGTATCGATGATACAGGTTTTAACGCCCTGGGCGGAAAAATACGCAGCAAGGTTCCGTGCAATGGTAGACTTGCCGACTCCGCCTTTTAAGTTTGTTACCGCAATGATCATATAATCCTGACTTTTTGAATATTGTTAGGCTCATATGGGTATTTGGGCAAGCAAGTATTTGCGTAAATGATTTATAGTCAAATGATTAATTATCTATGCAGGTATTTGCGCAACAGCAGTCTTCTTTTAGCCAGCAAAATCTTTCAGGCAGTACATGAAAGATTTATGAGCGGAGCGAATTCAACTTAAGGCAATGCCGAAGGCATTGGGCGAAGCGAACAAAGTGAGCGGAGGGGAGGTGCTTAAAGGATAGATATTTTTATTTGTATATATAGGATTGTCTACCAAACTTCACGCGGTTTTACTACCAAATTTCACGCAAAATGCTACCAAATTTCACGTGGTCGACATACCAAACTTCACGTAATGAAGTCTTGCAAAGTGACGTTATACCAAACTTCACGCTGTGGGTTTTGGCGATTATACCAAACTTCACGCATCAGCCCTGGTATTCATACCAAACTTCACGTGATTTTTAGAAGCACTATACCAAACTTCACGAACAATTATTGATCCCTCGGAGAGGTGCATACCAAACTTCACGCAGGTGAGAAATGGATTAATTGGATATATCCCCCAATGCCACAAAGGTTTTCTTTTCTATCGGGGAAGGGGAGTGTTGCAGCCAGAAACCTGCGTTTTTCTCTTCGTATATTGCGGCTTGCGGATACTGAGAGCGGGCTAGAGTCAAAGTCTTCCTGAAGATCTGTTTGAACTTGTACATCTGGCTATAACCTCTACCAAACTGTTCCTTTATGGCTTTCCAGGTAAGGAATTGAGGTTCGGCAGGGTTGATCCGGTGTAATCGCTGCACCAGCCAGGCATAAATATCAAGCCCCATAGCACTGTGGGATAAAGCCGCCAGTGCCCGCTCGTCGAGTGGAATGGCGTGGTTTATCAGGCTGTTGAAATAGTCGTCGGTGAGTTGAATACTGGAAGGCCATAGCACTCGTTGTTTCTCGTCCTTCGGAAACCAGATATCGAATGCCTTGACGATTTTCAAATCTACCTGCCTGCCTTTCTCTTTGTCGGAATAGCCAAGACTGAGCGTGGAAGAAGATAGTTTCCTCAACTGGTTTTTCACCTCATTGATGGTTCTGCCGTCCAGGTTCAGGCCGATACATTTGATGAAGGCACTCATGCTATCTTCGACATTGATCGACTTGGATTGATTTCTGATGGCTTCGCTGTTCACGTGTGCAAGAATGAGGCGGGCTTTCGGGCCGTAAGGAAGCCCGATAAATTCAAAATCATCTTTTTCAGGATTGAATGTTTCACCGGCTTGAATGGCAAGGCTTACATTTCCCTGCTTCTGTTTCCAGATACGAACATCCGGGCCGGGATTGCGATAGGGAAGAAAGGTCTGGCATAAAACGCTGTGCTGGAAGACAGCATCTCTGATCGTTCCTTTTTTCAAAACCATTTGCATGGTTGAATCCTGAACTCGTTTCTCAATATGTGTAGCTTCTGACATGCACCTCTCCCGATTATTTGGGGATGTTATACGGTGCGGTTCAATTGTCAAGAATTTTGAACTATGACAGCGAAAGGAGATAAATTATTTTAGAAATCAGGGGCTTATTTTGAACCACGTTGCAAAGCATACCAAACTTCACGCAGTACTGTTCACGCTACTTCACCCAGCCGTTCCTTTAATTTGGCCAGCATCATAAACCGAATATCTGCCGACCGCTTCACTTCTTCGTAGGGAAGTTTGATAACAATATACCGGACACCTTCTTCTACCCAGTCGTCGTCGCCTCGATCATCATTCGTACAGACATAGGTGATGCCTATCTCCTTCTTCAGGTGGTTGAGTTTGGATGCGATAAAGGAGGTATCTACTTTATCGGCAACATCCTGTTCGACAATTTTTGTGACGGTGACCAAAGGATAAGTTTTTGCAAAGTTAAAGGATTCGAGCAAAAAAGCAATCTCTACCGTTGTATTGGGTTATAGGGCGGCCTTATGAGCCGAAGTTGTTCTTCTCTGGCAAGGTTTTCAGGGAGTAGTGGGTAGGTATAAAGTTTATTCTGTTCCTCTTTGAGGCATTCATGTAATGTACCTCTGAACTGAACGATGTAGTAAACTCCATTGCCTCTGAGAAATTTATATTCATAGCGGCCTTTCTCCCCTTTCGTCGTGGTGCCGTACTTCCAAACCTCACCGGCTTTCAGATAATACGTTCCGATGCCACTATGCAGGCAGGCATACCAGCCATCTGTAAGCGCGATTAAGGCGTACTGTTCCGCTTCGTCTGCTTCGTTAAGTTTATTCTGTAATTGCTCCTGATGTTTGCGACTAAGTTGAGGCTCGCCGTTGACGTATTCCACCACGTCATGCCATTTCAGTGCGCAGAAAATCAATATGACCGCGGTGCCGATAATAAACGGCAGTGGGTTCTTCTTTTTGGGCTCAGGCGCTTCAGGTTGTGTTTGTCGTAAATCGGCTCCCATCGTTTCGGATTAAGTGTGGAGAGGTATCTAAATATCAATGTCCATTTCCCGATCCCGATCCTTCGTTTTGGACGGAGGTTTGGGGCTTCCAAATCCAGATTTCAATCTGTCGAGAAATCTGGATTTGTTCTGGCTTCTCTCTTTCGCCATTTCCTGGCAACCGGCAACAAACCCTTCCACATAAGGATGCTTGCTGTCCTGAAACCCTTTTGAAAGGACTTTGGACAGTTGCGGCAGGTGCTTCTCAATCAGGTAGCCTGCATTGAAGCCTTTCTGTGTGATCTGATTCGTTTTCATCAGAAGGTATCTTTTGCTTTCTGGTTCAAAAATTCCAGAATGGATTCGCGGTCATAAAGGATCAGTTTTTTGCTCGGCTGCGTAAACCGGATAGAACCTTCGTCGCGGTATTTCTGCAAAGTGGTTTTCGAACTGATGTGAAGCAGGCGCATGGCTTCTTCATCGTCGATCCATTTTTCCTGATCTCCCCCGTTCTTTTCCTTCAGCCGGTTGACGACCTCGTCAATCAAAGCGTAGAACGCTTCGGACTCCAGGCAGATGATGTTGAGATTGTTTCCGAATTCTGGCATGGGATAAAATTAGGAACAATTTCAATACGTAAAACAGGATGAATGGGGAAAAATTTTGAAGAGAGGAAGCGGGAAGGGTAGGCAAGCGCATTTGCGTAAATGGCTAAATGCGCATTTGCGCTTCAAGGTAGAGAGGGCAGGCAATGGCTTTGGGGAAGATCAGATCCGCTCGAAAGAAAATTTTTTTGAAATTTTTTTCGACACCAAATAAGCCCAGTACACAGTGTATTCCGCTTGCAAATTGCTTGCAAATAAAAAAGGAGTTACAAACTTTCGTTTATAACTCCTTGATAATGAATGTCGGGGCACCAGGATTCGAACCTGGGACCCCCTGCTCCCAAAGCAGGTGCGCTACCGGGCTGCGCTACGCCCCGAAATCAGCCAACCACTAAAGTTCGTTAGAACCGCGGCCACCGATGTGCGGATGGAGCGGGATTCGAACCCGCGGTACGAGTTACCCCGTACGTCGGTTTAGCAAACCGGTGGTTTCAGCCACTCACCCATCCATCCGTAGGATCGATTGGGCCGCAAAGATAGCAGACTACTTTTTACATCGCCAAATGAGAACGGAATTTTTTTTGAAAAAGTTCTTGTGAGGGTTGATGAGGGTTGATAAAGGTTGATGAGGTTGATAGGGTTGATGAGGGTTGATAAGAGTTGATGAGGGTTGATATTAAACCGCTCTTTGAAGTTAAATTTGTTCTTACCCGAGCGGCTGAATATCAACCTTATCAACCTTATCAACCCTCATCAACCCTCATCAACCCTCATCAACCCTTATCAACCCTCATCAACTCATCCTTTCGCCATCTTCATCACCTGCACATCCTTGCCGCCATTCGTCATGATTTTGACGAAATACAGCCCGGAAGGAAGTGCCGCGCCTTCGTAGCGAACTTCATAGGTGCCGGCGTCGTACGCCTGATCTACCAGCATTTCAATCAGTTTGCCGTTGTGGTCGAAGACGGAAATCTGTACGTCCGTTTTCTGGTCTACGATGAAACGAATCGTCGTAGCGTCCTTGAACGGGTTCGGATAATTGGCTGCATACACCTTGCTTTCCGTGGTAGAAGCCACCAGGCGGGCATTGGCGCCGGTAAATCCGATCAGCGCATTTTCCGGCGAGCCAGTCAGTTCCGCTTCCGGGCCGCCGCAGTCGCCATCGCCGGCGTGTGGCAGCGCGAGGTACGGGAAGGAAGTTTTGAAAGGCACGTCGTTCGATTCCACGCCCGTTGTGTAAGTCAGCACATTCAGCAAGCGCTGTGTGACGGGGTTGGAACCGTCGAAATCGTCGTACCACAGACCAATCGCAGCCAGCGCTACCCCTGAAACGGCTTGCAGTTCGATACGTGTAACGTCGTCTTCCAGGCGGCGACCGTTGGGGAAGCCGTCCATGTTCGGAATAAATTCGATGTTCGTATTGGTGTTGTACGGCGCTGCCGTGAGGCCCAGTACGGCGGCATTGACAATACCCAGCGGACTGAAATTCGGGTCGTTGCGCGGCGTGACCGGCACAGCCATATTCAGGCGAAGCATATCGCCACCATTGGGCAGGAAGTTGTTGATAAACGGTTTTCCTGCGGCCAGTGGATTGCCGTTTTTGCCGGTAGCCAGTTGGTAAGGCGCTACATTGGGCACGCCGGTATGGAAAATAGGCCAGAGGTCGACGGAGCGTGGTTTGCCTGGCCCGGGCAGCAAAAGGCCGCCAAAAACGGCATCATCGAGCGCGGTTCCGGCCACAGCAGCCGAACCTTTCAGGGCAAACAGCCCGTCCTGTCCGTTGCCGAAGTCGAATGCGCCGAGGGCATCGCGCTGAATGCGCAGTTTCGAAAGCGCCGGTACGGCGCCGCCAAACAGAGAATCGTCCATGTACAAGCCCAGTTCCGGGTTGTAGAAAAATCCGTCGAGCAGCGTATCCGAAATTTCAGCATAGGGCGACAGCGCATTCCAGTAATCCTTGTAACCGATCGGAATGACGGCTTCGTTGGTCAGCGGCATGCCGAGGCGCGAAATTTGCACCCAATCACCGGATGTTTCCACGCGGCCGTATTTTTTCAGGGTACGCATGGCCTGGCGGCTGGCGGAGGCCCACACGCCGATGACGTAGTCGGAATCGAGAATGCTCGTGGGCGCAGAAGGCGCGCCTGCTTTCAACAGCATGGAAATCGGCACCTGAATACAGATAGAACTGGTGTTTTTGCAGGCCACGCCGTCGACAGCGCTGCCGCTTTGACGTGGCAGGTCGCCCAGATCGAACACGCCGCCGAGGTCTACGAAGAATGGATCGTCGGCCGGGCCGCAGTAAATTTTCTCACCGGAAGAAAGCGTTTTGATGGCCTTTTGCACGAGTGCTTCATAGGTGGTGCTCAAACCCACACCGCTCTCGATGGACCGTTTGCCGATATTCGGCGGCGGTACAAAACCGTCGGTCACCAGCGTGACAAAGTTGGCGCCACCATCCATGCTGCGCTCCAGGCGATAGGTCGTGCGGTTGTTGCGCAATCCCAGGCGGATGGAAAAGAAGGTGGTTGGGTCTTCGAACACATTTTTGAACGTAAAACGATAAATGATGTCGTCGCCGGCCGTTGCAGCGTTGTTGTCGATGTGAATTTCATACCGAATACCTTCTCCGAAAAAGTAGTAGTTCGGGCCGCCTTGTGGCAGTTGCAAAGGCACGTAGTTGGCAATAATGGTGACGGTACTGGGGTTGTCGGGGCTGCGGAAAGCATACAGATCCGTATTGTCGGCGAGCGGATCGTCGGCAATCAAAGGCGCTTCCCGGTGGCTCGATGCCAGCGCCATTGTCAGTGACAGCAAGGCAAAAACGGCTGTCAGACTATGTTTGAAAAAGGATTTCATTGTATTGATTTTTAATGTTTTATTGAAAAAAACGCCCCTTTCAGCATCAAGAATAATTCGTTTTATTCCTGCAAATGCCAAGGGTACACTCCCCTCCCTTGGGGGCCGGGGGGTGAGGTCTACTCCACACCGCTCCACGGTGCTGCCACATACGGGAACTGCGATTTGAACACCTTGTCGTTGGCATTCACGCCCGTGCGGTAGCCCAGTACGTCGAGCAAATCCTGTGTCAGAGGGTTCGAGCCGTCGAAATCGTCGTACCACAGACCCACGGCTGCCAGTACGGCGCCCGAAACGGCTTGCAGTTCGATGAGCGTCACGTCGTCCTCCAGGCGTCGACCGTTCGGGAAGCCATCCATGTTGGGTATAAATTGCAGGTCGGTGGTCGTGTTGTACGCAGGGTCGGTGAGGCCCAGTACCGCCGCCTGAATGAGCCCTTCGGAACTGAAATTCGGGTCGTCGCGCGGGGTGACGGGCACCGCCATATTCAGGCGCAGCATATCGGCCTGGTTGGGCAGGAAGTTGTTGATGAAGGGTTTTCCTGCTGCCAGCGGGTTGCCCTCTTTGCCGGTAGCCAGTTGGTACGGCGCTACATTGGGCACGCCGGTGTGGAAAATCGGCCAGAGGTCGACCGACCGTGCGGCAGCGGCCTGCGGCAACAAAAGGGTGCCAAAAACATCGTCGTCGAGTGCCGTGCCGTCGAGCGCCGGGTTGCCTTTCAGGGCAAACAAACCATCTTTTTTGTAACCGAAATCAAACATACCCAGCGAACTGGTCTGGATGCGCAGGGGCGCAAACGCTGGCACCGCGCCGCCGTAAAAACGATCGTCCATGTACAAAGAGAGTTCGGGATTCCAGAAAAACTGATCGAGGAATTTATCGTACACATCTTCATAAGCGGGCAGCGAATTCCAGTAATCTTTGAATGCCGTAGGGATAATCACTTCGTTGGTGAGCGGCATACCCAGACGCGACACCTGAATCCAGCCGTCGCCGCCATCGGTGAGGGTGCCATCGGTATGGAACGTACGCACACTCGGGCGACTGGCCGAGGCCCATACGCCGATGACGAAATTCGGATCGAGGATGTTCACGGGCGTCGGGTTCACACCTGTTTTCAGCAGCGAGGTGATCGGAATTTGCAGGCAAATGCTGTGTACATTGAGCCTGCCGATGCCGTCGCGGCTCGGGCCATCCTGGCGGGGCAGGTTGCCGAGGTCGAACACGCCGCCCAGGTCTACGTAGAAAGGATCGTCGGCAGGCCCGCAGAACACTTTTTCACCCGTGCTGGCGGTGGTAATGGCTGCCGTGATCAGCGATTCATAGTCGCTGGCGCCGAGGCCGACCGGACTTTGAATGGAGCGTGGGCCGATGTTGGGCGGCGGTACGATGCCATTTTGCACGATCGTCTGCCAGGTGTTGCCACCGTCGGTCGAGCGCTCCAGTGTGTACGAGGCGCGCAGGTTTTGCTGGCCGAGGCGGATGTTGAAAAACGTACTCGGGTCGCCATTGGTACGGGTAAAAGTGAAGCGATAGGTGATTTCATCGCCCCATTTGCTGGCATCATTGTCGATGTGGATCTCGTAGCGGATGTTTTCCCCGAAGGTGTTGTAGTTCGGTCCGCCGTACGGCAGTTCGGCCGGAATGTAGTTGGCAATGATGGTAATGGTATTGGGGTTGTCGGGACTGCGAAACGCGTAGAGGTCGGTGTTATCGGCCAGCGGATCGTTTGCAATGAGGGGTGCTTCGCGGTGCGAAGATGCATTCAACGTGTTGAAAACCAACAGTAAAAGCATAGAAATCACTCCCCAACGCAGTGGTTGGAAATGGAAAGTTTTCATACAGTAACTGTGAAAATTGGTGAAAAAAAAGGGAATTAAAAGAATGTTCGTTCGATGGTCCAGAACAAGGCGATTCCGGCAATCAGGGCAGACATGGGATGAACAATTCGAGTACGATACCAGGGTTTTTCGGAAAACCATTTTCCGACCAGCAGCCAGGCAGAAAGAATTACTGCCAACTGTCCCAATTCCACCCCGACATTGAAACTCAGCAGCGAAATCAGGTAATCGGACGGTGGAAGGCCGGTTTCAGCCAGCGCGCCTGCGAACCCCATGCCGTGCACCAGTCCGAAACCGAAAATAATGGCAATGCGACCGGGTTTCAACTCCCTGACCAGCATGTTTTCTACGGCAACGAAAAAGATGGACAGGGCAATGATCGGCTCGATGATGGCGGGCAATGGCTCGATGATGCCGTATGCTGCCATGCCAAGCATAATGGAGTGGGCTATGGTGAAAGCCGTGGCCTGCCAGATGACGGTCGACAGTTTCGGGCTGAGAAAAAACAGGCTCAACACAAACAGGATATGATCCAGCCCCAGCGGCAGAATGTGCAGGAAACCCAGTTTCAGGTAAGACCACGCCACGGCTTCTTGCGACATTTTCGCCAGGTCGTAGTTGATGGTATGTGCCTGCGCTGCGGCTGACAGGCCCAGCAGGCCCATCAACAGCACGCATTTTCGGTAAAGGGATAGTTGTTTCATGGTTATTGACCGATGAAAGGTTTTGCAATGGTTACCAGGGAAGTGTCCATATAAGGTTTTAAGGATAATCCTTTGCTAATCAAGTCTTTACCCTCGGTAGTTTTTCCACTGGCAGAAAGCACCACGCCCATTTTTACCAGCCGCTCGGGGTGTTGCGATCCAGTGCGCAGGGCCGTTTCTGCATAGGGCAGGGCTTCGGTGGCTTGCCCGTTGCGGTAGAGTACCCAGGCCAGGGTTTCGCAGGCGTCGATGTTTTGCGGACGGCGGGCGTGTTCTGTACGGGCATGTTCGAGCGCTTTTGTGGCATCGTTTTGTTGCAGGTACAGGTTGGCCAGTTCCATGTCGGAGTAGTGGCCCAGGTCCTTGTTTTTCTGTGCCGTAATGTTGTCGGCCAGCAAGGCATTGAGCGTGATGCGCGCGCTTTCTTCGGCCTCTTTGGGCTGGTTGTTGAGCCGGTACAATTCGCTGAGTTGTTCCAGAAAAGCGACGTCGCTCATGATATTCCGCGCTTTTTCCAGGTACTGAATAGCGGCAGGATAATCCTTTTGGTACTGAGCGATGCGCCCCATACCGGCCAGCGCGAACGGATAATCGGGGCGCTCGCTCAGGGCAATCTGATATTGTTCTTTTGCCTTTTCCCACTGGTTGGTGTCTTCGTACAAGTGCGCCAGCACCATACGCGCCCACTCGGTGTCTTCCTGTCCGGGATAACCTGCGCTGATGGCCATTTGAATGGCCTGGATGGCGCCGGGCATGTCGCCGAATATTTCCCGGACGTACGACACCCTTGAGTAAGATCGGATATCGGGGCGGATGGTCACCATTTTATCGGCCATTTTTACGGCCTCGTCGTAGTTGCCGAGTTCTACGTTGGCATCGCAGAGCAAGCCGTACACAAAGGAATTGTAAGGGTTGACGCGCAGGGCCTCCATGGCCACATCCCGGCCTTCAGAAAAGCGGTGCTGCGAGAGGTACACCATACTTTTCAGGCAAATGGCTTCGAAATTGCCCGCATCTTTTGCCAGTACCCTGCCAATTAGGTCCAGCGATGCCTTGTTGTAGTAGGCGTAATCGCCGGTGATGCGGCCTTCCTGCATGAATTCTTTCGACAACATCAGCAGCGTGCGGGCGTCGTTGGGCTTGGCTTCCAGTTCATGGATGAGTTTGTTCACATTGGCCTGGGTAGTGGCCCATTCCGGGGCTTTGGCCAGCGTGCCCTGGCGTGGTTTCAATTCAGGTAAATTTGATTTCTGCCTGCCATTGTAAAAAATGAAGGCCGTGAAAACAGCGCAAAAGATGATGAGGGCGCCGTAGAGGATTTTGCGAAAAGGAGATTGCATATTTCTAGAAGGTGAGAGGGTGAGAGAGTGAGAGAGTGAGAGGGTGAGAGAGTGAGAAGGTGAGAGATGTGAGAGGGTGAGAGATGTGAGAGTGGTGAGAGATGTGAGAAAAGGCATGAGAAAGGCCAAGCGAGCAGAGTTGTACACTCTACGCACTCTCACTTCTCTCACTCTCTCACTTCTCTCTTCTCTCTTCTCTAGAACTTGAACATAATGCCCCCTTTCAAAAAGAAAGGAGTGCCGGGTGTGTAATGGATTTCAGTGACAGATTCTGGTTCGTTGCGCAGGCGGGATTCGGTTTCAAATTGTGCTTCTTTCCATGCTTCATTGAGCAGGTTTTGAGCGCTCAGGGTGAATTCAACTTTTTTTCCTTTCCAGCCGGCCACCGCGTCGAGCAGGAAATACCCGTCGGCAGTGAGGCTGTTGTCTTCATTGGCAGATCGGTCGCCCAGGTGGCGGAAACGCAGGCTGCCGTAAAAACCGGCGCCTTTGTCCCAGGTGATGCCGCCAGTACCGGTAAACACAGGCGCCAGCGGGATGTAACTTTCCGAAGCAGGCACCTCGGGTTCGTTGCCGCGGGCATAGGTGTATGTGGCATCCAGGTCGGCATACAAATACTTAAACATCTGAAGGCGCGCAGAAAGGTCGAGGCCCATGCGGCGGGTTTTGCCACCGGCTTCCACTACGGCTGCGTCGCCGACGTATACAAACTCCTGTTCCAGATCGAGCCACCAGGCGGCGGCGTTGACCAGCAGGGCAGGAGAGGGTTTGAAAATAGCGCCCAAATCGGCGCCGAGGGCTTTGGGAAGGATGTCCAGCCCGTTTTGTGGCACTACCACGCGGGCGTCGTTGGAGTGAAACCCGTAACCCGTATTCAGGTAAAATCGTACACGCGGGTTGGCATCGAAGTAAAAATTGAGTTTGGGGCTGAGCAGCGAAGCCGTTACCTGTTTCGGGTTGTACAGGGTGTCGAGTTTGTTTTCATAGCCGAACTGAAATACATCGGCGCGCAGGGCCGCATTCACGTTCAGTCGGGGCGCTACCTGCCAGGTGGCAGAGGCATATGCGCCGGTGTTGGTTTCGCTGATGTCGCCCAGTGCAAGCGGTCGGATCACCCGGGTGCGGTTGGCGGTACCGGAAAGTTCGCTGTTGTCGGTGGCGTCGTTTCGGAAAAACAGGCCGATTTCGGAATTCAGTTTTTTGCCGCCCAGTACGCCCTGCGCCTGATACGAACCATTGTAGCCAAACATGCGCCGGTGCTCTTTTTGCCGGATCTGGTCGCCATTTACAGGGTCTTCGAGGAAAAAGGTAAAATTGGAGTAGAGTTCGAAGTTGTAATCCGAGTAGTACAGGTTATTTTTGAATAAACTGTTGTTATTCAGGTTTTTAACGTGTTCAAATATGAAATTGTACCGACTGGTGATGCCGCCTTCGGTGTCGTCGATGGAGCCGAAACGATCGATTTGACCGCTGCGCACCGCCCGTTCTGGTATCTGACCCGAAGCATTCCAGGAACTTTGAAACGCCGATGCTGAAAAACTGATGCGCTGGTCGTCGTCCATGAGTGCGTTGAATTTTCCAAACACATTGAGCCGGCGAAATGCCTGCGGACTCTCGAAATAACCATCCGAGTACATGGTTTCGGAGGCGAGGTAGGCGTGGCGGTTGCGGCGGGCTGCATTTTGCCCCAGCAGGTTGAACGCGCCTACCGCCCGGGCTGTGTTGAACTGGCCGCCTTCCACTTTTACAAAACTGTTGTCGAGGGCGTCGGTGGTTTTAAAACGCACCAGACCGGCCGTGGTAAAATCGCCGGCATCGGCGTAGTAAGGCCCTTTTTTGAACTCCACATTTCCCAGCAATTCCGGGATGACGAAGTGCAGATCGGCGTACCCTTGTCCGTGTGCGTGGCTCACCATATTGACCGGCATGCCATCTACGCTCAGGTTGATGTCGGTACCGTGGTCGATGTCGAAGCCGCGCAGGAAAATCTGTTCGGCCTTGCCGCCGCCGGCGTGTTGGGCAATAAACAAACCAGGTACCACGCGCAACACATCCTGCGTCGTACTGATGGGCCGTGTTTCGATGTCGAGCACGCTGATGCTCTGAAATGGCTGGGAAGTAGCCGATTTGATCTCTACATCCTGCAGGTTGATCGGGGCGGGATTCAGGTCGATGCGCAGGGTAGTAGTTTCGGAGTCGCGCACATTCACCTCTTTGATCGTTTTGGTTTCATAACCAATGTAACTGACGGTGAGGGTGTACGTTCCGGCCTGAAGGTTGTTGTAGGTAAAAAATCCGAGGGGGTTGGCAGTGGTGTAAATGCCTCCTGGGTCCAGTCGAACCGTAGCGCCGGCAAGTTCAAGTCCTGTCCCGTTTTCGGTGAGTTGGCCATTGATAGAACCGTTGTGTGCGGCGAGTTGGGCCACGGCAAGCATCGGAAGGCAGGAAAAAAGTAGACGTTTGAACATGATTACAAGGCAGTGATGATCGTTCGTTTGGTGGTGTATTCTGTGTTTGCTGTCAGCGCTTCTCTATGTACGAGGTGAAGCGTTTTTTGGTTTTCGGGAATTATAAAAGTTGGCAGTTTGAGGTGTTTAGTTTAAAAATGAAAAAAAAATGAGTCATCCCTAAAACCAGGAATGACTCATTTTGGGCCTTTATTCTAAATTCCGCTTACCTCGTCACCATCAATTTGGCAAATGTATTTCCTACCCGGGCAATATACATGCCTGCTGGCCATTCTGAAACATTGATGGTATGAGAAGTGCTTGCCGGGGTTTCCAGCATCTGTTTACCATCAATACTACTTACCGTCAGGCGTGCGCCACGTGCGGACTCCTCCATGCGAATTTGTACGGTTTCAGTAGCCGGATTTGGCGAAATGTTCAATATTACCGTGCTGTTCTCCGGTGTTTCTGTGGCAGAAACGCTGTTTGTTGCATTGAATGTAGGCGCCTGAATGACGAAAGGGCCTGTTCCATTGGGCACCCGGGCATAGCCGAGGTCGGTGGTTTGCTGGCCGAAATTCAGCGTATCTACCCACTGCGATTGCGGATCGAGCAGATACAGTTGTTCGCCCGAAGCGGAGAGTTTGAAATTGCAATGCAACGGCCCTTGCTCCTGTTCTTCATCGGCCCAAACGATCAGGTAACCATTGGCAGCGATGCTGGTCCCTGCCGGGAAAGCCCATTTGGTCAGGTTGGCGGGGTTGTCGGTCAGGTAATAACCGCTCAGGTCGACCGCCGCGCCGCTGGTGTTGTAGAGTTCAATCCAGTCGTCGAAATCGCCGTTTTCATCGCTGGCTGTGGTCGTGTTGGAAGCCATGACTTCATTGATCACGACCGGACTGGAAGAGGTAGCGGCGTCGATGCCGAAATAAAACACATCGTGTTCGGCGCCTGTGGGCAGGTAGGTGCGGCTGCCGGCGGTATTGTCGGCGATGGCTTCCACATAAAACCGCACCAGCGCACCCGCCTGAAAACCAGGCATTTGTGCGCCGTACACGCCGTCGTCGGCTGCGCCATCGTTGTGCTGGCCGTCGTCGAACATTTCCGTTTTTTCAAAATTACCGTATGCCTGCGGGGCGTAGTACAACCAGGCCGCGGCAGTATTGCTGCTTGCGCTCACGTTTACCGTCGCCGTTTCTCCTGCCAGCGGATTGCCCCAGTCGCCTGCTGCGCTTTTCAGCACAGGATTTGAAATGACGGGGCCGATGGCAGCCATTTCAATGTTGGCCAGCAGGTTGTTGCGGTGATTGAGCACAAAATTGCGCAGCGTGGTTTTTTCAGTGTTGTACTGGTTTACAGAGTACAATTTTTTGGTGTCGGCCTGTACACCTGCATTGATCAAAGCGTCGTACTGGTCGATCAAGGGGTTGAAAGATGCAGGGTTTAACGCATCCTGGAGCAGCGTTCTGAAGTGCGCCAGGTAGCGCTGGCGAATGGATGGCACTGCCAGGAGGCGATTGAGCAGGGGATAGTTGACTTTATTGGCATTGTAAAAAGGACCCCAGTTGGCTGCATTGGTGGTCATGGCACTGTTGCCGTCTACTTCCAGCGGCGTCAGACGCCCGGTTTCCGGGTCCCAGTAAATATAGTAGTCCATTTTTCCTTTAAACACATAACTGTCGTCGTCGGAAAACGCAATTTCAGTGGCCAGGAACCACAGGGTGCGGTCGAGGTCGAGCACTTCTCGTACGCGGGCTTCGAGGCTGTCGAGTGGCGTGTTGTTGAGCACGTCGCATACGTGTACGAGTTTATCCCAGGGATTTTCTACATGCGATGATTTAAGCGTGTAGTATTGCTGGTATTCCGTGGTATCCGAACCGAGGTAGTTGATGGCTGCGGTGCCATCGCCCCACATTGGGCCACCGCCGCCGCCGCCACCCGGGCCGCCACCTGTGGCGCCGTCGGGGCGATCGGCGCGCCAGCGTGCGCCGTCGTTGCTGAAAAACCATTCTTTCAGGTAATCGCCGTCGAGTTGTTGTACCTGCGGGTAAATGCCCCAACTTTCGCCATTGATAAACAGGTGTACGTACGAGGCTTTGGATGCCGGAACATGCCTGCGAATCTGGTGCAGATACGCTACTTCACGCATGAATGAAGCATCCTGGAAACAGTTGTTGAGGTTGACGGTGCTGTATCCTTGCAGGTTCTGATCGGGGTGCAGGTAATCGAGCGTAATGTTAAACGATTTTTTTTGCGAAGTACCACTTTGGGAGTAAGACGTCTGTCCCTTGAAACGAACGCCTACATCCGGAAATGTATCGCCATCGACAATCAGGGTGGCCGGAATGTCGGTGTGCGAACTGTAATTTGTGGTCATTTGCTGCCAGTAATTGCTTTGCGAAAACCACAATTCGTAGGTACGAATCACAGACTCGTCGAACAAGCCTTCCGATGCGGTGCCGTCGGTAATGAGCAGGTGATCGGCTGGGGAAAGGTGCATAGTAGGCGGTACATCCTGTGCATACAAGGACGATGCAAACAAGACCAGCGCAGTAAAAATGGTACAGATTTCTTTCATGGTATTGGAAAATGAACAATTAAGAGGGCGAACTCGCTTTAAAGCGGATTAGACGCATGCCAGGGTAAATGGTTTAGGCAGCAAAGTTAATGGCAGCGGGTACAACTTGATGGTCAGGAAATGACACTTCCGGCTGTTTCGGTCCACTACCAAAAAACAGTGCCTCTGTTTGCCAAGGCAACAGAGGCACTGCAAGTGTTTGGGTTTTCACACCCCGTTGTAATTAGTGGCCGCCGCCATGACCACCATGACCACCGTGACCGCCACCGTGTGGGCCGCCTTGTGGACCGCCGTGCGGGATTGTATCATGTGGTACGTGACCCAGTGAGTCTGGATGCTGGTGTCCCAGGCTGTCGAGCGGGAAATGTGGGTGACCGTGATGGCCGATGCTGTCGTGCCACAGGCTGTCGAGATGCTGATGTCCCAGGCTGTCCAGCGGGTGGTGCCCCAGAGAGTCGCAGTGGTGCGTGTTGGTGCTGTCACCACGCTCGGAAGTCGAGTAGGATACAGATGTTCCAGTCAGTTCATTGGGAGAAAATGCTTCCTTTTGGCAGGAGTAGGCGATCAGAGCCAGTACGGCAACAAAAAACAACGTTTGTTTCATGAAAACTGGTAATTAGAAAGATGTTTGTTGCAAGCGAAATTGCTTTGTTACACCATACGGGAATTTGGTTGCGGGGGTTGCGTGGCATTGCGAATTAGTTATTAAGTTATTGGTTAATAAGTTATTTGGGTTGGTTAGGGGCCATCTGCACATATGTTTGGCGTCCATTTTTGTATGGCCAAACATATGTGCAGATGGCCCCTAACCACCCCAAATAACTTAATAACCAATAACTTAATAACCCAATCAGAGGATTTTGTACTGCAATCCCGCCTGCACCATCACCGAGTTAAACATCGCATCTGAAGAAGCAAAATCGCGCATATAATCGGCGCCGATCCCAAAAATCCAGCGGTGGGTATCATACTGTAACCCAATGCCGGCCCGCCAGACTTTGTTCAAATCCTGCGCCAAGGCCTTTTCAGCCTGATAACGTATTTCCGGATCATGCATGGGGCCTCCATGCGGCTGTTCTTCATAGGTGTAGGTGATCAACTGTGGGTCGATATGCACCCAGGTATGGGCTATGTGAACGCTGGGGCGCACAGGGAAGTGCAGAGGCACTGAATATTGAAGGCCAAAAGACAACAGTCGCTGGCGTTGTGTGCTTTCCACCTTTACCAGTTGATCGTCCTGTCCGGGGCCGCCATGTGGACCAGGGCCAGGGTGGTGGGGGTGAAAACGCGGTACAAATTTCGTGGTATTGATATCGAAACGGAGCCAATTGGCATCTGTGGTGAGCGAAAATTGATTCCAGAACCGCCAGGCAGCAGAAATGCCCTGCCCCTGGAGTACCGAAACGCCATCCTCTCCGGGCATCGCAAAACCGCGAAAAATTTGAGCGCCAGCCCGCAGGCGGGAGTAGGTTTTAGGCGCTTTGGGCGGTTCGAGGGCCAATGTTTTTGATGCCTGTAGGGTGTCCGTGTGCGCAGCCACAGGCGGGAGAAGCGCTTCTTTGTGGAGGGCAACCGTGTCTTTTATGGTTGTTTGCGCAGTGTCGACGACCGTGGATTTAAGTGGCGCCTGGGCGGTTGCCGTGCTGTCTATGGCAGTCGGAAGGCCTGGAACAGCCGGCTCAGTATCGGATGTGATTGCCGAACCGCTATTTTCCGGGGCCGTGGTGCGATTTTCAGTATTTTGCTGCTCTGTTTTTTCCTGAACAGGAGTGCTGTCTTGCCCCTTGGCGGGTATAGCAATGTTTTGTTGTGCAATTTCAGAAGACTTGTTCTGCGCTCGGGCTTCCGGGGCGGCAGGAGCGCCAGTGCGTCGTTGGGACTGTTTTTGCGCTACACGGTTCTCATTTCTGTGTTGTCCTGGGGCCGTTTTTTTCGTTCCGGGCGTTGCGCTGATCTGCTCGTTTGTGATCTTGCGTGTGCGGGTATTGGGAGATAAGTCCTCTTGTTGGGGTTCTTTTTTAGCGTTTACTGTATTTTTAGCGGATGGCGTGCTTTCAGATGGAAGTGAGAGGGCGGTAGATTCGGTATGGGAGGCTTCCGTTTTTAAGGGCAGGTGTTCAGGTGCGGCGGGCAGGCTGCTCGTTTGCACAATTTCTTCGAGCCGCCGGTTTTCCTGTTTCAGTTTGAGCACTTTCCAGGCCAGCACACCGGCTGTGACGGCAGCGGCCAGCGCGGCGATTTTCCAGTATTTCAGGTAGGAATGATGGGTGATTCCGCCGTCATCGAACGCATCGAGCCGTTTGGAAACCATTTTCCAGTTCTTGTTACGTCGGGGGAAAGGTTGCTCTTCATCGAGTTTTTCCCTGAATAAATTGTCAAAATCACTCATGCTTTCCTTGAAAATTCAAAATCGTTGGAAAAGAATGCTTTCAAATGCTGTCTGGCACGGGCCAAATTTGATTTGGATGCGCCTACGGAGATATGGAGGGAAGCAGATATTTCCTCATGGGAAAATCCATCTACCACAAACATATTAAACACAGTTCGGTACGCGGGAGGCAAACGATCGAGCATGGCCATAATCTGTTCGCGCGTCAGCGATTCGATGATGCCCTGATCGCTTTCAGAATCGTGCCAGGGCTGGATTTCGGTTGTTTGCAAGGTATGCAAATCAGATCGAAAATGGTCGATTGCAGTATTAATCACTACCCTGCGCAGCCAGAATCGGAAGGGTTGAACGCCGGTGTACAAATGGATTTTGCTGAAAACCTTGAAGAAAGCGTCGCTTACCACCTCTTCGGCCGATTCTACATGCCCGGTATAACGACGGGCAATCGTCATGGCATAGTTGTAAAACTGAGCAAACAGCCTTTGCTGGCTCGCCCGTTTGTTCTGACGGCAACCTTCAATGAGTTCTTCTAACTGCACATCTTTTTCTTCCATGTACTAGACGGATGGAATGTAGCGCGGGTTGCGTGCAAGGTGAATTTTGCAGATGGATAAATATGCCTGCGCAGTAAGAGTGACAGGTCATGCGTGCAAATAACGCTGGTATTGCCAGATAACGATATGAGTGAGGTGTAATCTTTCGTCGATAGAAGACAAATGGATGTATTGGTAAGGAAAAGGGTGGTTTAAACAAGCAATCAGGTGTTGAGGCTCATTTTGAGTTTTTTCTCCACTTCCTCCACCGTGTCCTTGAAAATCATGTCGGTATCCATCATGTCCTGCACGGCCTTGCAGGAGTAAATCACTGTGCTGTGGTCGCGGCCGCCAAATTGTTCGCCGATGGATTTCAGCGATTTATTGGTGAGTTTTTTGGCCAGGTACATGGAGAGTTGGCGGGCAATCACAATGTTGCGTTTGCGCGTTTCGTGGTGCAGTTTGTCCACCGGCACCTTGAAATGTTCGGCAACCAGTTGCTGGATAAATTCGACGGTGATTTCCTTGTTGATCGTTGTCACGAAGTTGCGAATCACCTCTTTAGCCAATTCCATGTCCACATCGCGGCGGATCAGGGTGCTTTGGGCGAGCAGGGACACCATCACGCCTTCCAGTTCGCGAATGTTGTTTTTGATATTGTAGCAAATGAACTCCAGTACGTCGCTTGGAATATCAACGCCTTCGCCTTCCATTTTGGCTTCCAGAATAGCCATGCGCGTTTCGAGGTCGGGCGCTTGCAGGTCGGCGCTCAAGCCCCATTTGAAACGGGAAATGAGGCGATCTTCCATGCCTTCGAGGTCTTTCGGCGCACGGTCGGACGTCAGGATGATCTGCTTGCCGTTCTGGTGTAACTGATTGAAAATGTGGAAGAAAATTTCCTGGGTTTTTTGTTTTCCGGAAATAAACTGGATATCGTCGATGATCAGCACATCCACCATCTGGTAGAAATTCACAAAATCATTGACCGAGTTGTTTTTGATTGCCTGAATGATCTGGTTGGTAAATTTTTCGGCCGACACGTACAGTACGGCTTTCGAATCCATCTTGCTGATGATGTCGTTGCCGATGGCTTGAGCCAGGTGGGTTTTGCCCAGACCTACATCGCCGAAGATAAACAGCGGGTTGAAAGCCGTACCGCCCGGTTTTTTGGCAATGGCCAGGCCTGCATTGCGTGCCAGGCGGTTGCAATCTCCTTCGATAAAATTGTCGAACACATAATTCGGGTTGAGTTGCGGATCAACCTTGATGCGTTTGATACCCGGAATGATGAACGGGTTTTTGATCATCTCCGCGTCGAATACGCCCGGCACCGGCGCATTGTCTTTGTCGGATGAAGGTTTGGTGTCCATTTTGGCTGCCCCGCTTTTTACAGGCTCCTGAACGCCCTGTTCGGGAATATGGTATAGCAAGCGGCCGCGCTCGCCCAGTTCCTGGCGAATGCTTTTTTTGAGCAGTTGTACATAATGCTCTTCAAGCCATTCGAAAAAGAACTTGTTGGGCACCTGTATCGTAAGTACATCATTGTCTAAATGAACCGGTTTGATCGGTTCAAACCAGGTCTTGAAACTCTGCGGGCTTACATTTTTTTTGATAGTATGGAGACAATCGTCCCATACCATCCGGCTGTCTCTTGTCATACCTGATGGGACATTTGGAAATGGGCTAACCCAGACTTACATTTTGAATTTTTGTGCCTGCTTGGTCGAAACAGGGTGACAAAGATTGCTAAACTATTTGGAAGGCAGCAGGATTTTTCGACTTTTTCGACAAAAAAAATTTGAAAGTTATTTTAAAATTTTTTGTGTTTTAAACAAGTCGAAAAATGCAGTTAAGTCGAAAAAAGATTCGTTTTGGTTTTTTTGGTCATTTGGCAATAAATTAAAAAAATGGTACATTGTTTTTAATCCAAATCAGTTTTTAGGGTTTTATTTTTGGTTATTCCAAAATTTTCAAATTTTATTTATTTGCTTGCAGGCGATCAATTAATGCCCGTATTGACTTCCTGATTTGCGTATGTCATTGTGGTTCAGGCAAAAAGGAGGTCGAAAATTTGTTTTAAAATTGGACATGGCAGGTTGTCGTGCCGGCAAAACTGCTTTGCACAGAAGCCTCCAAGAGCACATGATTTTTTCGCCGATTTGCTGAAATTATATTGTTATAAAAGGGCAGAAAATCCCAATCGCAACGTAATCAACACGTTATCTATAGCGCAATTTGCAGGATTTAAAAGAGTTGTCCGGCTTCGGTGCGAATGGCGACGATGGCACGTTGCAGCGGTGTTGCAGGCATCTGATCGATGGCTTGCAAGAGGCTGCTGACCAGTTCATCGGCGTTGCTGTCGGCAGGGAGGTCAGAAGCCGTCTGACTGACAAAAGCGAGGGTCTCATTTTTGGCCAGCGTAATGATCTGCCAGAGCGTTTCGGACACATACAACTGCTGCGAAGTATTGTGATCGAATTCCTGGTTGATACTCAGCATGAGTGCGCCGCGCAAATCGCCAGTCGTCATACCCGGCATCCGAATACGCAGCAGGGTGCTGGGTATGCCGGCGCGGTCGCACAGCAGCGTGAGCCGCTCGTAGGCCTGAAGGCGGAGCGGCAACGTGGTTTTGAGCGATTCGGTGCGCTGAATGGCTCTTTCGTAGCGTAGCCGGTCATCGAGGTATAGTTTGAGCAGAAAATAAGCCGTGGCAAACACCACCAGAGAAGGAATCGTGTATTTCAGCAGTTCCAGAAAAAGTTCCATAATTCGGTTGTTGAGCGCCCTTGTTTTCAGGCGGGCGGCAAAGGTAAGCGGAGCCGTAAACATTTTTGTGCTTCCATTGGTTTTAGTGGCGTACTTTTGTAGTGAGATTATGTGTTTTGGTGTTTTGGTGGGCTTCGCGCTTGGGGTTGAGTTAGAGGTTGAGAAGTTGAGGGTTGAGCACCTTCAGCATTTAACTTCGAAAATGCCTTTGGGATTCAAGACAGGAATTGCTCAACCCTCAACCACTCAACTTCTCAACCTCTAACTCAACCCCAAGCGCGAAGCCCACCAAAACACCAAAACACTAAAACACAGAAAAAAATAACACAAATATGGATATGGTGCTCGATCAACCTGTAGTTACTACACCTGTTACCCTCACGGATGGTGCTGTCGAACAACTCAATCAAATTCGTTCCAGTGAAAATATTCCGGCTGATTATGGTCTTCGCGTAGGCGTGAAAGGCGGCGGTTGCTCCGGATTTTCCTATGTACTCGGTTTCGACCAGCCGGAAGAGCAGGATGAAATTTTTGATGTAAAAGGTATCCGCGTCATCATGAATAAGGCGCATGCCATTTACCTGCTCGGAATGCAGATCGATTTTGTAAGCGGCCTCGACAACCGGGGTTTTACGTTCGACAATCCGAACGCCAGTAGCACCTGCGGTTGCGGCACGTCTTTTTCGGCGTGAGAAATCTACGCGGACTAATGATTACCTTGAATTGGTATATCCCAAATAATACAGTATTCAGTACGGTATTACATGAAACCCGCCCTTTTCGCGCGAGCCGCGTTTGTTGCTTCGATGCCAGTCCTTGGTATCGCCTTTTTTCTACTGTTTTTGGGTTCCGAGTGTTCCGGACAGGTGATGTACGGAAGTACCCTCAGTCAGATCAAAAAAATCGGGCTGGGCGCCTGCCAGGATACCTTTATCGTTGCCTGTCCGCCGCTGAACGATATGGCAATTGGCCCAAGCGGCCTGTTTTATGGCATCAACAGCAATAGAATTGTTTCCATAGACCCCGGCACGGGAACGGTTACGGTGATCGCCACCGTGAACGGGATGATTGCTACCAGCCTCGAATATGGCGAGGACGGATTTTTGTATGCCCTCGGGCAAACCTTGTGGAAAATCGACCCTGTGAGTGGTGCTGTTCAGGTGAACGGCATGTTGCCCACAGGCTGGGTGCCAATGGGCGATCTGGTATATCTTGATGGCATTTATTATGCAAGCTCCACCACGCCCCAGGGCAACAAACTGATCAATGTAAACCTGAACAATCCTGCTGCGTCCACGATAATCACCAGTTTGCCGGCGGGCGGACTGGTCGCAGGCGCTTCGGTGTATGACCCCGTTTGCCCCAAACTGTACTGGAGTCAGATCAGTACCCCGAATATTCATGCGTACGACGTCAATTCCCAAACCTGGAGCATTGCCTGTTCCAGCGTGAACTGGGGCCTGGGCGGCGGCGACACGCCCAACGACTATTCCTTTCCATATGTATGCGGTTGTACCATCAATGCAGGAAATGTAAATCCGCTACAGTTCAACCTCTGCGGGGAGGGCGCTACGGCCAATACGCCGTATACAGGCGGTGCTGTGCTGGGCAGCACAGGCATCCTCCGATATGTACTGGTGACGGATCAGAACAATCCTGCCGGAAGCATGCTGTTTCAAAATATCAGCCCGGTTTTCGGATTTGTGATGGGCCAAATGAATTATGGACAAACCTATTATATAGGTACAGTCGCCGGGCAGCCGCAGGGTGGAAATGTCGACCTTTCTGACCCGTGTATAGATTTTTCCAACCAATTTGCCCGGGTCGTCTGGCAACCCCAGCCATCGCTGGTTTTTACTGCTTCCAATCCGAATATCTGTGCAGGAGCGTGCAAGGATGTGCAGGTGGCTCTGACGGGCACACCGCCGTTCACCCTTAGTTATCAAGTCAATGGAGGAACCACGCAAACGCAAACTTTTACGAGCACAAACGGTTTGCTTCAGGTTTGTGTGCCATCAGGCAGTAGTGCGCAAACCCTGGTTTTAAATGCGCTGGGGCTCAGCGACGCGTATTGTAGTTGTCAGTGAGTGGCTGAAAAAAAATAGGTGAACGCTACGCTTTGTGTCCTTCGTGAAACCTTCGTGTCCGTTGTGGTAAAAAAACTAACCACAACGGACACGAAGGTTTCACGAAGGACACAAAGCGTAGCGTTCACCTAACAAGTATTTGCGCGGCCCTTATATCTCGCTCAAATCCACCACAAAACACTGTTTGTACCCTTTCCGCGCCACCGTTTTTTGCTGTGCAGTGGCTGTTTTTTCATCGGCAAACGGGCCGACGATCACGCGGTAGGCCGACAAGTCATTGGCGTTGTCGCGTTCTACATTGACCATCACTTTTCCCGGAAATTGTTTTTGCAGTTTGGTAATGATTGGCAACACATTGTCGGCGTCGTACAAAGTGCTCACCTGCACACCGAAACCCGCTTTGGAAGAGCGTTCCATGGCAACTTTGTACAGTTCCGTGTTTTTTCCATTCTCCTTGATTTCTTCCTTGGCTTTAGCGCCTTTGGCGCCTTTGGCGGTTGCAGTAGTAGCGCCGGTGGTGCTGTATTGGGCCGGTCGTGCAGGGTCAAAATTGCCGCCTGATTTGGCTTTGGTAGCAGATGTTTTAGCAGCAGCCGTTTTACTGTCGGTATCCGGCACTACCTCCACGCGTACGCTGGCCGATTTATCCTGGTCGAGATCGATTTCTTCTGCTGCGCGGCGGGAAAGTTCGATGATATACCCTTCCTTGAAGGGGCCACGGTCGTTGATGCGCACCACAACTGATTTTTTATTGTCCAGGCGCGTTACCTTTACTTTTGTACCGAAAGGCAAACTTTTATGTGCTGCGGTGAGTTCTGTTTTGTCGTATTTTTCGCCACTGGAAGTTTTCCGACCGTGCAGTGAATCGGCATAAAAATTGGCTTTTCCGAACTCTTCCGACCAGTTGGGTACGTAGGCATTGACAAGGATCCAACTGAAACAAACAAGGAACAGACCGGAGGCGGTAATGAAGGTTCGGCGCATGGCTTTTAAATTTATTGATTGTGTTAATGGATGGGCGCAAACAACAAACATATGAGAATGCTTATTTATTTACAGGGGCAAAGTAATTTTGAAAACCATTGAAAATCAACCCAAAGTAAATTTTTTCAAATGAAAAAAGCAAATGCTCTTGATCGGCAGCGTTCCGTGTATATCGCCGGTGCGGCAGGCCGGCGACAATTGATTCCATTCGACCCTGTGGTACTGGAACAGCAGGCTAAAGCCAAAATGGATCCGGCAGCAGCGGCATATGTGATCGGCGCAGCAGGTCTGGAAAGCACCATGCATGCCAATCGCTCTGATTTTGAACGATACCGTATTGTACCGCGTATGCTCAGAAATGTGGAGGAGCGCGATATGTCCACTTCTTTTTTTGGGCAAACCATCCCGGCGCCTTTTTTTCTGGCGCCCATTGGAGTGCTGGAAATGGCTCACCCCGACGCCGAAAATGCCGTAGCCGTGGCTGCGGCCGAATGGGGCATTCCCATGATTTTTTCCAACCAGGCCTCCGTGCCCATGGAACAGTGCGCTGCCGCTATGGGCAACAGCCCGCGTATGTTTCAGTTGTACTGGAGCCGTTCCAACGACCTGGTACTCAGTTTTTTACAACGCGCCGAAGCCTGCGGCTGTTCGGCGCTGGTGCTCACCCTCGATACCACAATGCTGGGCTGGCGCATCCGCGACCTCGACCTGGGCTCGCTGCCATTTCTGAAAGGTATGGGTATCGCCCAGTACACCTCCGACCCCGTGTTTCAGCAATTGATGGACATGCCTGATGACATGCCTGTACCGCAGGCAAATGTTACTGTAGACGCTATCCGTACCCTTTTTTCGGCAGCAAGGCTCCATCCGGGCAGTTTCTGGCAAAACCTGCGCAGCGGCCGGGCACTGAAGGCAGTACGCACTTTTACACGCTTGTATTCCCGCCCCAATATTACCTGGGCAGACCTGCCTTTTTTGCGCCAGAACACCAAATTGCCCATCATTTTGAAGGGGATTCTGCATCCGGAAGATGCCCGAAAAGCGCTCGATTATGGCGTCGACGGCATCTACGTGTCCAACCACGGCGGCCGGCAGGTGGATGGTGCGGTGAGCGCCATTGCTGCCTTGCCCGCTATTGTTGAAGCGGTGCGCGACAAAGCCCCTATACTGTTCGACAGCGGGGTGCGGGGCGCCGCCGACGCTTTCAAAGCGCTGGCACTCGGGGCTACGGCTGTGGGTATTGGCAGGCCATATTGCTATGCCTTGACGTTGGGCGGGAGGGCCGGCGTATCGGAACTGCTGGAAAACTGGCTGGCAGATTTTGAACTCACCATGGGGCTGGCGGGCTGCAAAAATGTGGCAGAAATTCACAAAGCCACGCTTGCTCAGGGCGCGTAAATCAGCCTGCCACTACTGGCCACTTTTCCGGTCTTTTTGTCGGTTATTCGGTACAGGTAGGCGCCGGGGACGGGAAATGTTTCGGCAGACAGAAATAAAGGCGGGTTTTCAGGCAAGTCCTGCTGAAACGTGATTTTACCCTGACTATCAACTATTTGCAATTCAAACGGACTGGCATTTTGTTGCCCGAAAAACAGCAAGCAACCGTCCTTCCCAAACGGATTGGGTGCCACAAAGTCTGCTGCTCGTTCGGGTTTGGACAGCAGTACAGGTTTGTAGGCAGTACCATCTAACTGAAAAAAGCAGGCCTGCGTCGGCATGTCGGAAATATGTATCGCAGCCAACAAGGACCCTTTTTTTAGGGCCTTGAAACGCAGTTCAAACAAATCTTCCGGGCCCTCCCCAAGCAGTTTTCCACCAAGGTCGAAACTGAAGGTGAGCAGACCCTGTTCGCTTCCTTCAGTAGACATATGTTCGGCTGCCAGCCCTTCTTCCAGCGGAACAACTTGCTCCAGTTGCAATACATTCTGATCGAACCGGAGCGTAAACTGCCACCCGGCCATATTTTTTACATCGGCTGAAAAAACGCAGGAAATGAATTCCTGCGCTTCAAATGCGCGATTTTCAAACAACAGTGGCTGCGGCGACTTTCGTTCTTCGAGGCCTGACTGAAATCCCGGAGCAGCCGTTTCATTGACGTCGCCCACTTTGATGGCTTCAAAGTCGAGTGCCGAAACAGACGTGCTGCCTGCCTGAATGTTCAGACTTTCGGGAAAAGCGCTGGAAAATGGATTCTGCGGGTTGGCAAAGATATAATCGGAAGGTACGAAGCGCCAGGATGTATTTCCCGAAAACACCGTATCGATGCCCAAAATGAGTTTCCGCAATTGCACAATATCGAAAGTGGTAACGGCTCCGGAACGATTGGCGTCGGCAGCAATAATTTTATAGGGTGTGTTCAGTGGCTCCAGTCCCAGAATGTGTTTGGAAATCAGCACCAGATCGAAGGTAGTAACGCCATTGGTCGGGTTGTCGTTTCGGTAAGGCGTCAGGGTATAATCCTGACAACCTTCTACCGGTGAAAACTGGAAAGCGCCGGATGCGTCGGCCTGTATGTTTTGTGTAACAGGTGTAGTGGAAATAGAACCTGCTGCACCCATATTCCCCGTCAAACTGATCTGCACGCCGGGCGCTGGAATCAGCAGCGAATCGAGCGGAAATGTCCAAATTCCCCGGGCATAGGTAGCCGCTACCAGTTGATTTCTGATCACATTGTAGTCGAGGTCAAAAACCGGTACAAACGGTATGTTGTTGCCAAGCCGGTTCCACTCTGCTCCTGCATTTTTGGAAAAATACACCCCTGCGTCGGTGGCCGCAAAAAGCAGCGAGTCGGCATTGCCTGGCAATACCAGCAAATCGCTCACCGGCAGCGGCGGCAGTTCACCGGAAATATCGACCCAGGTTTGTCCATTGTTGTCCGAACGGTGGATATGCGGGATGTAATCATCGTCGCGAAATCCGGATTGGGTCACAAAAATGCGTTGCGCCAGGGTAGGGGAGCCCTGCACCGACGTAACATAGCGATTGGGCAAACCCGCCGAAATATTGACCCATGCGCCGGCGGGTTCGCGTCGCCACACATTGGCGTCGCTGGTGCCAGCAAACAGTTTTCCCGCACTCAGCGGCGATTCGTCCAATGCAGAAATAGTGTGAAAGGCATCGCCCAGGATATTCCCATCGGTCAGGTCGCCGGAAGCGGCCGCCCAAAGGCCCTGGTTGTTCAAATATACCCTGTATGTGCCGGCGTACACTTGTTCCGGGTTATGCTGACTGAGAAAATACGGTGTATCCCAGTTGCAGCGGTCGCTGGTGCCGAGGCAGTTTTGACCTACCTGCCAGTTGGCGCCGCCGTCGATGGTTTTATGCAGCGCCCCGCCCTGCGAAGAAACCCAGAAAATATTCGGATCGGAGGGATGGAAAGATGCGCGGAAGCCATCGCTGCCAAAAACCTCCTGCCAGTTGTTGATCGCCTGGGCATTGCCCATACTGGTTCCGTTGTCTTGCGCGCCACCGATATACATGTCCGGGCGATGCTTGTTGTAATTGGTATGGTAAAACTGCGTCAGCGGCAGGTTCAGGCAGCGTGTCCAGCCGATGCTGCCTACATTCTGGTAATAGACGCCTCCGTCGTTGGCAGCGTAGCGTTTTCCACTGGAAAGAAATGCCAGGTCGTGGATGTCGGAATGGCCGCCGCCGATATTTACCCAGTTGTTGGAAGCGGCGGTTTTGCGCCAGAGTTGTACGCCTGGCAGGTAAATTTCATTGTCGTTGTCGGGATGCAAAATCAATTTGCCGAAATACCAGCCGAAGTTGGCATACGCACTTTGTAAGCCACTGATACTGAACGGATTCCAGGTGTTGCCGCCATCCAGCGTCTGGTAAATAGCGCCTACACGCGAGAGGGAATCCACGTACAGGACGTACAGTTTTTGAGGATTCTGGCGAGAAATGGCCAGTCCGGTGCGACCCAGATTGTAGGTAGGAAGACCTCCGCCCAGCATGGTCCAGTTGGCGCCGCCATCGGTGGATTTGTACACCCGGGCATGCGGCCCGTACACGATCGATTCGGAATTGTTGCGGATACGATCCCAGAACGAAGCGTAGAGCACCTGCGGGTTGAGTGGGTCGATCACCAGGTCGCTGGCGCCGGCCTGGTTGCTCACGAACAATACCTGTTGCCAGGTTTGCCCGCCATCAGTGGTTTTGTACACGCCTCGGTCGTTGTTGCGGACGTATGGATTGCCCATGGCAGACACGAACAAGGTTTGTGGCTGGGTAGGATGTACTACAATTTTGGAAATAATACCTACCTGTGTCAGCCCGATGGCCTGCCAGGTTTCTCCTGCATCCGTACTTTTAAACACCCCTTCTCCATTAAAAACATAGGAGGGAATATTGGAGTCGCCGGTTCCGGCATACACGATGTTGGAGTTGGATGGGTCGAAGGTGAGGTGGCCGATAGATAATTCTGAAAATTCATCGAAAACCGGTCGCCAGTTGGCCCCTCCGTCGGTGGTTTTAAAAATTCCACCTGCCGAAAAACCAGCAAGCATGGTTTGCTGTTCATTGGCTTTTACGATGAGGCTGTTCACGCGGCCGGCGATGTTGGCAGGCCCTTGTAGTGTCCAGTCGGCTAAGGTACCGGAGCAGGAATTGTCTCGTTGTTGCACCTTGCGCGCTGCCCGCGCCTGGCGCATGGCTTTTTGCCAACCTTGCCAGTCGAAACTGCGGTCGGGGTAACTGCGTTGCAGGGCAAACATCTCGTGCGGAACGGTTTTTTCGGCTACTTCTTCGAGTGCTTCGTGGAATTGCCGGTGACAGGCGGTACTATAGGCCACGACCAGCAAGAGGAGGGCTGTATAAAATTTCATATGAATCGGATGGAATGTCGGCTTCATTACCTGCCAAAATCAGACCAAAGAAAGGCTGAAAGTGTATAACTCGATTCAAATAATTACCTTAACGTCATTAAATAACGATAAATCAGGGATGGAATCAAGCAAAGCGCCGCAACAGGATGAATTCCTGTTTCACCCCAAAAATGTACAGTTGTTCGTGTTGCTGGCCGGACTCACCTTTTTGTTTCTGGCCCTCACAGTTTCCTATGTGTACATTCGGGTCACCAATGGCATCCCGCCTGTTCGCTTGCCGGCGCTTTTTCTGCTGAATACGGTCATTCTGCTGGGCAGCAGTTATACGTTGATTCGGGCCAAACGGGCTTACCTGCACGATGATACGCAAGGGTACCAGAATTTCCTGAAATGGACAATCTGGCTGTCTATTCTTTTTATGGTGATGCAGGGTGTTGCCTGGACCTGGCTGTTCACACAAGGCATTTACATGCACTCCACCACGACCACCGGGTTTCTATACGTTATTTCCATTGTGCATTTTGCGCATGTCGTCGGCGGGCTTCCTTTTCTGTACAATTTTTACCGCACGGCCCAAAAAAGGATGGTCGACCCCGTCACCGTGCTGGTGTATTTTTCCGATCCGGAAAAACGCCTCAAACTGCGCCTTCTGACGATTTACTGGCACTTTCTGGATATTTTATGGATATATCTGGTGGTGTTTTTTGGGGTAAATCAGTGGGTGAGTTGATGAGGTTGATAAATGTTGATGAGGGTTGATAGTTGAGGGGTTGAGGTTCATGTACCCAAAACTAAATGGTATGGGATGCCTCTCAACCTCTCAACCCCTCAACCCCTCATCAACCCTCACCTTACCACCTCCACCTTCCTCGTCACCACACCTTTGTTTGTTTGAGCAGAAACAAGGTATAGCCCGTTGGGCAGGAGGCTCACGTCGAGCGTGGCGCCGTCCGGGGCCGGATTTTGCTCTTGTAGCACAGTACGGCCATGCAGGTCGAGCAAGGAAACGGATTGGAGGGAGATGCCTGCTTCCGGCATTATTTGAACCATGCTATTGGCAGGTGAAGGAAATACCTGTATGCCATTTTCAGGATTGTTATCCATGCTGCGCGGGCGACTGAGCCCGGAAGGCAAGGGTATTTTCAAGTCAATATTCGAGCCGTTCGTCAACACCCCGTCGCCCCATTGAACAGAAGAGTTCGACATGGAAAGGGAGTAGTAAGAAAAGTCGTCGGGGCGGCCTACATCAATAATATCGATGATAATAAAACTGAATTTTCCGATGGCTCCGAAACCGCTTACCGGCTGTCCGTTGGTGCGGGTGAAGGCACTTTCGAGTCGGCCATGTTGTGGTGAAACCCCCAGCGACAGGAATGGAGAGTTGCGATTGATCCAGGAGTTGTTGTAGTATTCCATCTGAAAAGCGGAATCTACAATATTTGAACTCAACAAGGCCTCGAAGGTCATGCCGTACAAGTTCAAAACGGGCTCCCCTGAATTGCCGAGCCATACTTCCACTTCCACGCGGTCGCCGATAGAGGCATTGGGTGTGAGGAGGTTAAAAAAGAACGGCAGGCCTTTTTTGGTCAAAGGGACAGCAGGAATTACATTATCCGTATGTCCGTAATGCTGAACGATGGCATCTGCATCGGCTTTGTTGATATAGCCATTGCCATCCGCGTCGGCATATTTGAGGTCTGTATTGATTGCCACATAAGGATTGGCCCAATCGCTGGCCTGTTGGCCGAACCAGGAGGTGCTGGCCTGCGAACGTGGCGCCCCTTCCTGTCCCATGCAAAAGCCCATGGTGAGCAAGTCTTTGTTGTTCACAATGCCGTCTTTATTCGCATCGCCGGGCCAGACGCAGTCCTGAACACAGGGGGCGCCGCCATTGGCAATATTGGCCACTTGCATGTCGATAACGGTACCTCTGCAGGTGCCATTGGCCGTAAGGCAATAATTTATGGAAAACACATCATGTCCCGTATAGCCGGCGTTGGGGCGGTACACCATCAGGTTGTACCCTTCAATATGTTGTCCGCCAATGGTTTGCGAACTGTATCCCGGATAAAACTGGCAGGTGCCGTGCGCAGGCGCCTGTGTTACCTGAAAATTGAAAACATCGTAAGGAATCGGGTAATCCACAACGAAGGGTTGGGAACTGCGGGTAAGCAAGTGGAAGGTATCGATGGCCGGTTCCATATCGCTTACCACGATGGTAACGGTTCCTGTTTCCAGGTTATCGGCTACACCATTGCCGATGTAGTAGGGAAAAACAACAGTGCCCGAAAAACCCGGAGCAGGAGTAAAAGTGCCAAATCCCTGTGCATTGGTGTTGCTCAAGGTGCCACCCGAGCCGGGTGTGCCCCATTCCGAAACACTCAGATTGCCCAGGTCATTCTGGCGTACATTGAACGTTACCGGCACCCCGGTAGGCGTATAAATATAATCATTGACAGCCATGGTATTGCGCGGCGGCGAAGGCAATACCTTCATATCTACCGTGACCGTGGTGTTACTGCCATTCATGTTCCTGCGCAGGATGAACGGGTCGGGGCCGGTATAATCTGTATGCGGGGTATATCGGAATGCGCGGTTGCTGATGATCTGCACGGAGCCGTGGGCGGGCGCTTGCCACAGTGTATAACCGCCGTATTGAAGTGAAACCTGGGTAGATGTATTCTGGGCAGTAGCCAGAGGCAGCGTGCTGCTGACAGGCTGACCAACCGGACGAACCCCGACAGTTAACTGCCCCGTTTTGCAGTTGCCCATGGCGTCGCAGGCAACATAACCGATCAGTGCGACACCATTGAACCCTTGTTGCGGGGTAAATACTACCTGGTTTTGGGAATTGATGTAGGCCGTACCGTGGTTTGCTACGGCTACTTCTGATAGTGTGAGCGCTCCGGCGCTGCTGTTGTCATTTCCGAGCACATTCACTACCACCGGCGTATTGGTGTAGGTCGTCGTAAAATCTTCCTTCACCGTAAGCAAGGAAGGGTACACCATCACGCGGTATGCCAGGTAGTGCAGGTGTGGATAGGTGAAAAACTGATTTAACTCAAGGGTAAAGGTATCCACCCCTTCAAAAGTGGGATGTGGTGTGTAGCGAACCTGATACCTGTTGGGGGCGCCAGGACCGCCTGCCGAGATGAGGTGGATGTACACATCGCCATGATTGGCAGATGGCTCAATCGTAATGGCCTGCAAATCAACCCCTTCAATCGTATCGGCAAGTACCATTCCAGTGGCTGTACTGAGTTCCCGATACGCACTTGTCGGGCCTTGCGACCACAAAGAGACAGGCATTCCCAGGGCAAAAATCAGCCAGAAAATGAGGTTTGGGTAAGGAGATTTATTTACATTCATGATTATCATTACGGCAAAAACAGATCAAAAATAACCTTTTTTTATATATTCGAAACCCTGCGCCGGAAAAAGATCGGCCCTGCATACATTTGTGATTATGGCAACGAAAAATAAATCGGCTGCAACAGAGCAACACCGGAATAAAGTATATCAGGTGCTGGAGTGCCTGGATGAATCGGAACACAAGAGACTTTCCAGGTTTCTGCACTCGCCTTATTTTATCAAAACGAAAACCCTGGTCAATCTTTATGAAGTATTAGTAGCGAAAATCCGGAAAGGGGAGCCCGGATTCGATCGGCTGGATGTGTGGGGGGAAATACAACCAAATGTGCCGTTCGACCCAATCGTATTCCGCAAAAACTGTTCCGATCTGCTCAAATGGACGGAAATATTCATGGCGCAGGAATTTCAATTGCAAAATGACAATTACCGGACACTCGGGCTGCTCGATTTCCTGGTTCAACGTAAAATAAAACCCCTCTACGATCGAAGTATCCGCGAAGCACGCGAACGCATGGCGCAAAAATCCTTCAAAGCGCTCGATGACTTTTATACTGCTTATTCCATTGAACGGCATTATTACACCATGATGGACTTTGATATGTCGGTTGATAAACGCGCCAATATTGAGGCCATTTCCGAAAACCTGGATGTTTTTTACTGGATTGAAAAACTGCGCCTGTTTAGCGCCAGCCTGAGCCAGCAACGCACCAGCCTTCACCGATACGATTTGAATGGATTGCCTCAAATGCTGGACATTTTGTCGACTTATCCACTCGATAAGTGTCCGGAACTGGCCATTTATTACTACTCCTTCCTGACGCTCTACGAGGAAGAAAATGTGGATCACTACAATCGGCTGCTACAATTGCTGGATCAATATTTGCCCCAAATGCCCCGGCAGGAGGCAATGGAAATTATTGATTCCGCGCTGCATTATTGCACTGGCAAAATCAACCGGGGGCAAAGCGAATTCTACCAGAAATACTTTGATTTATTCGTTTTTTCGCTTGAGAATGGCATCTTTTCTCATGAAGCCGAGTTCCCCGTATGGCGTTATAGCAACATTGTTGCGGCAGCCCTGCGCCTCGACAAACTGGACTGGGCCGAGCAATTTGTAAAAGACCACAAGCACCTGTTGCCTGAAATCAGCCGAGAAAACACCTATTCCTTTAATCTGGCACGGGTGTATCGTTTCCAAAAAAAATATTCTAACGTCATCAACCTGTTGAAAAATGTGGAGTACGAGGACATGGGTTACAACCTCATCAGTAAAATGATGCTCCTGATCACGTACTATGAACTGGATGAATACGATGCGCTCAATAATTTTCTGGATACATTCAAGATATTCCTCAAACGCAAGGAAAAACATATTCCCGGCCCGCGTCGAACTTCATACCTCAACCTGATCAAATATACTCGTCAACTGATTCGACTGATCCCTGGCGACAAACAGGCCGTGGGAAAACTGAAAAACGCCATAGAGCAGGAGAAATCCATGATCGTGAACCATGAATGGCTGCTGGAAAAATTGCAGCAACTTGGCTGATTCGCTTCCAACCTGGTTACAATTTTCAGTTCGCGCGTGCGTTCTTTTCAACGCTGCTCCACTTTTCAAACTAAACGCGGAATGTCATTTCAAAAAACGGGATTGTTTCTTGTACTCTTTTTTGCTGCCTCCTGGTACGCCGACGCACAAACCGGCGGAAAACCCGCAGGCAAACTCTCGGCACAGAACAGCGAATTGATCCGGCTCGGTGAAGACACCCTCGCCATCCTCGCCTATGCCGTGGTAAACGACTCGATCGAACAGGAGCGGTTTGCGGCCTGTCGTGCGCTTATTACCTGCCTGGTTCGTACCCTTAAAGTGGAAAATTCTTTCAAATACCGCTTCGAACGCCTGCGTAGCATTTCCATTATTGCGCCCCCCGACAGCAGTTTCCGCATGTTTACCTGGCAATTGTTTGTCAATGATTCCACCTACCGCTATTACGGCGCTATTCAGACGAATCGAAAGGAATTGCAACTGTTTCCGCTGATCGACCGAAGTGCGGAAATGGACATTTTTCCAGCCCTCGAACAACTCACGCCCGAACGCTGGTACGGCGTACTCTACTACAACCTGCGGCAATTCGATACCAAAGAAGGGCGCAAATACCTGCTCCTGGGCTATGATGCCTATGATTTTTATACCCGCAGAAAAGTGGTCGACGTATTAAGTTTCGATGCAAACGGCAAACCCGTTTTTGGCGCGCCCGTTTTCGACCGCGAAGACCGAAAAGGCCCACCGGAGAAACGCATTTTTTCCGAATATGCCGCTGAAGCCTCCTTCCGCATGAACTGGGACGAACAATATCAGATGATCCTGATCGATCATGCTGTTCCCATGCCCAGTCCCTATGGCAGTGGCGTCGTTATGGTACCGGATGGCAGTTACGACGGCTTAAAACTGGACAAGGGCCGCTGGAAATACATCAGCAAGGTTTTCAACGATGTAATGGAAGAAACACCTCGCCCCGAACCTGTGCTGGATGATCGGAAGAAGAAGGATATTATGGGGAAAAAACAATAAAGTCCTGAGTCCTGAGTCCTGAGTCATAAGTCCTGAGTCCTAAGTCCTGAGTCCTAAGTCCGTAGAGTACACCTTGATACCCTCGGTATTTCTGACCAGATATCCCATGAGTATCAAGGTGTACTCTACGGACTTAGGACTCAGGACTCAGGACTCAGGACTTTACTGTCCCAACTCCCGCGCCCTTCCCAGCGCCGCATTCGCTCCGGCCACAATGTCTTCATGCAGGGCGGTTTGGCGGAAAACACGCAGGGCGGCCTCGGTGGTGCCGCCTTTAGAGGCCACTTTTCCAATCCAGTTTTCGCAACTCAGGCCCGCCTGGTTATACAGGTCGAGCGCGCCGGTAAAGGTTTGACTGACAAGCAGTTCTGACTCCGATTCGGAAAACCCCATTTGCTGCGCGGCCTCCATCATGGCGTTCATAAAAAAATAAACGTAAGCGGGCCCGGAGCCGGAAATGGCCGTCGATGCATCGATCATTTTTTCCTGCTCTACATACAGCGTTTTACCAGTGGTATTGAGCAGATTCTGTACCATCACAAGTTCTATGCGCGTCACCTGATCGGTGGAAGTAAAAGCCGTGACGCCTGCGCCGATTTGTGCCGGCAGGTTGGGCATGGCCCGAATCACCTTATCGACGCCCAGGGCCTGGGAAATCGTATCCATACGTACACCGGCCATGATGCTGATAAATACCTGGCCAGGTTGTACTAAAGTGCGTATTTGCTCGAACAGCGATGCAGAATCCTGGGGTTTTACCGATAGGATCAACAGGTCGGCTTGTGGCACACAATCCTGCGGGTTGCTAAAAAAACGCCCATCATGCGACTGGCTGAGTTGTTGCGCTTTTTCTTCCGTGCGGCACAAAACACTCAGATTTCCGGAAGTAACAATACGGCTGCGCAAAAAACTTTGTGCATAGGTGAGGCCCATGTTGCCTCCCCCCAGGATGAGGATATTCATATAAAATGGTGTTTGAGTGATTTTTTGAACAGGTAGCAAGTACAAAATGCAGGAACTACCAGACAAGTTCCCATTACCTCACCCCCTTCTATTACCTTTCCGCAAAATTTCCATTTTTCCCGATCAAATGCTAAAGATGAAAGAAATAAACTTTTTCCATGGCCTTGGACTTTGTTGGGTGTTGTGCCTGACAGCCTGTCAAAAAAATGCATCCTCATCAGAAAATAAACCTGCCATGCAGCAACGCCCGGCTTATGCCATTGCCATCCACGGCGGCGCCGGCACCCTCAGCCGTGCCAATATGACGCCTGAAAAAGAGGCGGCTTATCGCAGCGCCCTCGATTCGGCCTTGATCATCGGCGAGACCGTGCTGAAAAACGGCGGCACCTCCCTCGATGCGGTTGAAAAAACCATTACTTACCTGGAAGACTGCCCTTTGTTCAATGCAGGCCGCGGAGCGGTTTTTACCCATGACGGTCGCAACGAACTGGATGCCAGTATTATGGACGGCACTACGCAGAAAGCAGGTGCTGTGGGGGGCGTGAGTATCGTGAAAAACCCGATTCAACTGGCCCGCGCTGTCATGGACAAATCGCCGCATGTATTCCTGACCGGGCGCGGCGCCGAGCAATTTGCCATCGAACACCAGATCGATACCATCGACCCCAAGTGGTTTTTTACCCCCGAGCGCTGGCAAACCCTGCAAGAAATGCTTGCTGAAGAAAAAAAGGCAGGCCCGACCGGAGAACTCGACCCTGCACTGCGCGACTATAAATTCGGCACCGTGGGTTGTGTCGCACTCGATGCGCAGGGACACCTGGCAGCAGGTACCAGTACCGGCGGCATGACCAACAAACGCTGGAACCGCCTAGGCGATTCGCCAGTGATCGGAGCAGGCACCTACGCCTCCGACGACGCCTGCGCCGTATCGTGCACCGGCCACGGCGAGTTTTTTATCCGCTATGCAGTAGCGCATGATGTTTGGGCATTGATGTCGTACAAAAACCTGTCACTGGAAGAAGCCGCCAATTTTGTCGTGCGCAAAAAACTCGTGGAAAAAGGCGGCGAAGGCGGACTGATCGCCGTCGATAAAGCCGGAAACATCGCCCTGCCATTTAATTCGGAAGGTATGTATCGAGGATATGCGAAACCCGGGGAACGAAAAGTGATGATTTATTAGTTGATGAGGGTTGATAAAGGTTGATGAGGGTTGATATTCATCAGCTCGGGTAAGGGGAAATTCCCCTTCATCAAGCTGCTGAATATCAACCCTCATCAACCTTTATCAACCCTATCAACCTCATCAACCTCATCAACCCTCATCAACCCTCATCAACCCTCATCAACCTTTATCAACCTTTATCAACCTTTATCAACCCTCATCAACCCTATCAACCCCATTCCATCACCCAAACACCCCAACACAAATTCCCCATGCTCCCTATCAACGAACAAATTTTCCTCGCTCCCTTTCAGCCCGACGACAAGGCTGCGCTCATTCAATACCTGAACGACCCTGTGTTATATGCCAATACCCTGAAAATTCCAAGCCCGTACACGGCGCTGCATGCGGATGAATGGCTTCAATTTGTGGCAGGAGAAAAAGATGCACCAGGAGGTATTTGCAACTGGAGTATCCGGCACCGGGAGCACGGACTGATTGGAGGAATCGGCTGCTTTTTGAAGACAGGCCTGAATGGACATGTGGACGAAATCGGCTACTGGCTGGCACAGCCATTTCGGGGGCAAGGAATCATGACCGCTGTCGTACAGCGATTTACGCAATGGATGCTCGAACAGCGTCCCGCGCTGGTGCGTATCGAAGCAAATGTGTTTCCCACAAATCCTGCATCCATCCGCATACTGGAAAAAGCAGGGTTCCAGCAGGAAGGCTATCACCGCAAGGTGCACCTGAAGGAGGGAAAATATCTGGATGGGGTGATGATGGCAATAAGTCGAGAGTCCTGAGTCCTGAGTCCCGAGTCCGTAGAGTACACCGTATTACTTTTGGCAATCCAATCAATAAATGCCAAAAGTAATACGGTGTACTCTACGGACTCGGGACTCAGGACTCAGGACTGCCGAGTTTCATTAAGTCATAGTATCATGAGTTTCAAAAAGTCGTAGTACTTGAATGCTAAAAATTGGCATTTGATGAAGGCTACGACACAAGAAGAACGGCACCAGATAGCCCAAATGATAGAAC